>Ga0209415_10015005_pt1 | contig 12606 bp, 19 predicted proteins | sample PeaSoiSIISIP2007_FD_187696 | JGI IMG/M metagenome (GOLD analysis project Ga0209415, IMG submission 187696) | Peat soil microbial communities from Weissenstadt, Germany - SII-SIP-2007 (SPAdes) (version 2) | ecosystem: Environmental > Terrestrial > Soil > Wetlands > Peat | place: Germany...
GGCGGGGTACTACAGGGATCGCATCCTTGGGAGGTTTGCCAGCGGGGCGGAACGCAACAGGCTCAATTCTTGCTCTGACCTCGGATAAACGACTTTGCTACCGCACAGACAGATGCCGCTGGTGCGGCCGGCGGATACACCGGAAGGGGCAGGGGACCAAAAGGCAGAACCGGCAGCCTAGAGAGGCTGGGAACAGTGTTCCACACACAGTGGAGGCGGTTTCGCTTCAGACCGCTCCCCAGAACGGCGCCGAACTGACCGGCAACGCGCTCGCCACCACGCAGGTCCTCGGGAACTCGCTCGCCGACGAGCACTACATCAAGCCGTCGATCGAGGCCGGGACCGCCGGGATGCGGCTCTTAGAGGAGAAGGCCGGCGCGAAGCGGGACGCCACGTAGGGCTTGCACTGTTCTTTTCCCTGGTGGGCAGGCCCGGCCCTGTTCGTGTTCAAAGGCGTGAATCAAATCCCCGTGTTCTGAAATCAGAACAGCAATGGGCGCGGGCATCTACGCGGTGCTTCGGCCCGAGGCCGGGTTCGCGGGGATGCAGTCTGTTCGAGCAGTCGGCTGCAAAGCCGGCTGGTTGATCCACTACCGCAGCCGCTCCTGGATGTTTGCGAGCATCTCGTCGAATGTCACCTCGGTGGCCTCCGCCTTTTTCCCGCCCTCTCGCAAGACGTAGATGTGTTCAAGGCGGCTGAGCGCCTCGATCACTCGTTTTTGCTGCGATCGAAGCCGGTCGCCGGATCCCTTGACCTCTACGGCGAACACACGACCACTGAGTTCAAAGAGGATGTCCGGGTAGCCCCGGGCGCCTGCGGCGATCACCTTGGCCCCCAGCTTTTCGAGCCGATGGCGGGCTCTCTCATGTGCGAGCCAACTTGATTCAGGTGCGGGTGGCAGCGTGACGGTAACGTGCGTGGTGGCCTCCTGCTTTCCACCCGGGCCATACGCGGTCAGCCGGTAGGTGACGGAATCGGTGGGCGTGACCTCAAGCGAGCCATTAGTTTCTTCCAATGTCCCGTGGCCTCCCAAGATAACCTTGGTGGCGTTGGTGGACTGCCAGGTCAGCGTGGCGGCCTGGCCGCGCTCGATTGTGTTCGGATTCGCCGCAAGCAATACCGTGGGGCGCGGTGGCGCGGAGGCCAGATCAACTGGGCAGGGTGGTTGTTGGGGCTTAGGGTTAGTCATTCCAAGAGCGATTATCGCGCGGAATCGTCCTGCTGGAGCGACCTGGACTGGCCAGTCTTCTACGTTGCAGGAATTGTGAATAGTAGACTCCTACAAGAATTTGGAGATGGGCAGCATCCGTTTACCGGAGGGCCGCGAGACTTCAGCAATCCGAGGCGAGGCAAGGTATTGAATCCAAACGTGCAAGCCACCAATCAAACGTGCAAGCTACCTGGGGACACCCAAATCGTGCTTTCGGCCATCTAATTGCAAGGGAATGCAGCGTCACGCTTTTGCGCTTGCGGGAATTGGTGTGTCGGCAGACAATTCACGAAGTGAAGGGGATACGGTGCCAGAGATCCGCTTCCAGTTCAATTTAGAGAAGCTCGTGCATGCGCTCGCGTTCTTCTCAGAACGCCGCGTCTCCGATCTGACGAAGCTGAAAGCGGCAAAGCTTTTTTACTTTGCTGACAAAGAGCACTTGCTGAAGTACGGGCGACCAATCCTTGGCGATGTCTATTTCTGCCTGCCATATGGACCAATACCGTCTCTCGCCCTGAATGAAATGACGGATGCCATTGCTCGCCCGGAGGTGCCGGACGCTGATGTGTGTGCATTCAAACCGGTCGTGTCTGTCCACAAGCCGCTGTTCGGCGGGTACCCGGTGTTTCGCTCAAGAGGACAATTTGACCGTGAGGTTTTTTCTGAGTCAGAGCTAGACGTCCTGGAGCATGTTGTTCAGCGCTACGGCAGGTTCACCTCAGGGCAACTTGTTAACCTCACGCATCGTGAGCCGACCTGGACTATTCCAAATGAGGGTCGTTCGCCCGAGGGCAGATCCCCCATACCGTATGAATTGTTTTTTGTCGGCGCCTCCGCCGAAGCGCAGCAGGTCCTTGAAGTGTTGCAGGCTGAGCAGCAGGAACGTCGCGAGATGGACTCGATAATGCGTTCTGCTCGACGTGCCGGCGCCCGGGATGATCAAGTTTTCGCGTGACTTTGTAGAACAGTACTTCGCAACCCGCTACAAGCGTGGAGTAGTGGTCCGCTTCAACATGGAGTGCGACGATCCGAACCGGGAAAAGCGGTTCAAGTTCGGCATAGTGCTCAACAGGGACTGCTCGGAGCCGGATGTTCTCCTCGCGATAGCAACTTCTAACACTGACAAATTTGCATCGGGTCGGTTTGATAGCGACATACTGCGAGTTCCGAAAGGCAGCTATGGCTGGACGACCGAGGACACCGTTGTAGACCTTCGAGTAGTTCGCTCCGAGAAACTCGACGACCTGAAATTGCTGTGCGAACGCCAAGAGATGAGATTTGAGGATCTCCTGAGCGCCGCGGACGCTGCACAGTTGGATCAGAAGCTACGGGCTTCACGTCTGCTGGAAATCCGTTTGAAAAAGAGAGTGGTGGACTGAAAAAAACCCCTGCATATGGGGATCGCGCTCCACGAACTGGTCCTCGGAGTTGCGCAGCCGGGCGAACAAGTCCTCGGTCCCGCTGCGAGGAAGTGGCGGGGCTGCAGTGTTTCAAGAGCTGAGCTTCCCGCCTACGTTACTGGGGTCTCGCAGACCAATCTGCTGCCATTGCCTTGCATGCGTCCTTCACGGCTCCCCAGAAGCTGCGGTCGGCCTTGGCGAGGAGCACATCGCCATTTGGATTAGAAACTACGATTTTCCGGCCCCTGCGGAGAGCACCAGAACCGTCATCTTTGGCCAGAACAATGTAGTCGGCCTTATCAAGTCTCATGTTGACGGTCACACTGGGGCACTGCTCCCTAAACAGCTTGATGACCTCTGCCGTATCTGCATCTCCACCGCCGGAAGTTTTTTGCTCCCCGCCAACCCCACTGGCCTGCCAAGAGGTGTTGGTTGTGATAAAGATTCTCGGCTTTTCCGCAATCTCGGAGGACGGCTTCGATTGTGCGAAGGCCAGGGTCGAAGAAGTCAGCAGCAGGACAATCAGGAGTTGGCGCATAAGCCGCCTCAGTACGCAGAACGGTAGGACTGTGCAACTGGCTTGTCAAGCGGCTGATCCAGGGATTGCTCACTTGGGCGACTCGAAGCGGCCCGGTGTGTCCGCCAGCGCGGCACCAGACAACAACCTTACAGTGAACCTATACCAGCTTCACGCTGGTAGCTCTAGCCCATCTTTCTCACGGTCCGTGCGTTTTCTCCTTGACAAGCGGGAAACGCAGAGTATCGTAGGGACTACGATGAAGAAACGACCCAAGCTGTCGGAGCAAGCACTCAAGTTTTTCCGGGCCACCGGTGCGGAAGGTGGCAAGGCGAGGGCGAAGAAGCTCACGGCTGCCCAGCGGTCGGAAAGCGCTAAGAAGGCCGTCCAGGCTCGGGAAGCGAAACGAGCGGTCAAGGCCCGATTGGCCAAGGCCAAGCAGAAACCCAGCTCGTAAAAACGAGCGCGCCGCATCGGTGGCCGGCAAGCCCCGACACGGCGCTAACCAAAGTCACCTGTACAGGAGGCAACAATGGCTGACACACATTCTACCCGCGTAGCCCTTTACGCAAGGGTTTCCACTTCCAACGGTCACCAAAATCCTGAGATGCAACTCTCAGAACTTAGAGAGTACGTCGCCCGCCGCGGCTGGACCACGACAAACGAATACGTCGATTACGGCGTCTCCGGCTCCAAGGAATCGCGTCCCGCCCTCGACCGTCTCCTCTCCGATGCGCAGCGGCGCCGGTTCGACATCCTCCTCGTTTGGAAGCTCGATAGATTCGCGCGGTCATTAAAGTTTCTGGTTGTGAGCCTCGCAGAACTGGCCGCGCTCGGCGTGGCCTTCGTATCGCTCAGAGACAACCTCGACCTGACCACGCCGGCGGGCCGGTTCACAGCTCAACTCTTGGGTGCCATGGCGGAGTTCGAGCGGGCGCTCATTCAAGAGCGGGTGTGCGCTGGCTTGCGGCATGCCCGCGCCAAGGGCAAGAGGCTGGGAAGGCCGACCGTGATTGTCGATCGCGCGAGGATTGCCACGCTGCGCACGCAGGGGCGTTCCTGGCGAGCGATTGCGGATGAGATGGGCATCGGGGAAGGGACGGCGCGGCGGGCTGGAGTGACGTGCGCCAAAAACGTACCCGAACCGGCTCACGTAAGTGCTTCTGTTTCTGTGGCGGGTTGATGCAGTTTTTCTCCCGCCAGATACATAAGTTTTTGGCAGTAACTCAGGAGGAGAAATGAACAGCAAGGACGTGCGACAAATCGTACTGGCGACCATGACGGCGCTGCGGCAGGAAGGCGTCCAAGTGGATCTCGAAGATGGATTGACCAACCGAGTGGCGGCGCGGCTGGAATCGCAGATGGACAGCCTGTTGCCCGTGGGAGGCGACAGGTGACGGAGCAGCAACTGACGGAGCGGCAGACCGCCATGCGTGCGCGCTCAGAGCGGCCGGAAGCCGCCCAGGCAAAGGAGGGGCCGGGGCGTCGGCTTCAATCCGGCGCCCTTCCCAAAGGCACGAAGCCCGCTGTCGTGACGGTGCGCCTCGACAATGATGGCCTCCATAGAAGACCGAATCGTCGGGGCTGTAATTGGTATTTCAGGTGGAGGAATCCCGCGGATGGTCGCTTGCATGAGAAATCCTGTCTCACGTCCAGCTACGGCGAAGCGAAGGAGTTCCGCGCGGCTGAACTGGTGCGCTTGCGGGAACTGGCCGGACCTGCAGATCGGCAAGAGTGCACGCTGGAGAAAGCTGCCGAGCTTTGGCTGAAGAAGCGTGAACTGGACGGCCTTGCTCCTGGTACCTTGCGGCTCAACAAAGAGCGTTTAGTTCCGATCCTGAGATACATGGGTGGGCTGAAGCTGCGCCAGGTCGCAACTCCGACCATCCTGCTAGCATACAAGGAAAAGCGGCTGCGCGAAATCTCACCAAGAACCTTCAACATGGAGAGAACAGTTCTCCGGGGCATCCTGCGCTGGGCTAAGCTGTGGCGTCTCATCGAGGACGATTTCACGGCAGCCCGCGAGCCTGATCATGGACCCGGGCGCGCACTCGAACCCGACCAGGAGAACCGGTTACTGGCTGCAGCCAGCGAACCCGGGTGCGAGTTCATCCTGCACGTCTATCTTCTGGCGCGCAACACCGGGATGCGCCGCGGCGAGGTGCTGGGGTTGCGGCTGGCCGACATCGACCTCGCCGGCCGTCGCATCCATATCCGCCGGGCATCGACGAAGACCGATGCTGGTGAGCGTTCGATTCCTCTAAACAGCCAGGCTTACCAGGCGGCAGAGTGGCTGTGGAACAGGGCCGCGAAGCTTGGTGCGCGTCAGCCGGAGCACTTTCTGTTCCCGGCTCGGGTGCCCGGAAGGCGCCATGATCCCAAGCAGCCGCAGAAGACGTTTAGGACCGCCTGGCGAAATCTGGTGAAGCGGGCCGGCCTTAAAGGGTTCCGTGCGCATGATCTGAGGCATGGGTTCTTGTCGGACCTAGCCGCCCATGACGTCGCTGGCGAAGTTGCGATGGAACTCGCCGGCCATCGTGGGTTAGGAACGCTCCGGATCTATACACACCTGCGACGATCGGCGCGGGAGAAGCGGGAAGCGCAGAAGCGCGCGGCGGTGGCGGCAATTCTAGAGGTCGAGGCATCGGCGTGAGCGGGTGCCAGAAGTCCTGCGCGCGCCGGCAGTTGTAATTTATGGCGTCCCAGAACGGCAGCGGCCGATGAGTTCCGCCCTCACCGAGCAACCTGAACGCACAACGCGACTGGCACTCAGGACAGGGGTGGTGGGAAGCGGACGGCATCTCTGCCAGGGCCCCGCGAAATTCTCCGTGGGTGCGACAGCGCAGCGAGAGATAGAAGCAGAGCGTGAGACGGTTGCGCTCGAGTTCCAGCGCCAGCGCGGAGGAGACCATCACACACGGTTTATAGCACGGTCAGTTTCCCGAAGCGCGAGTGCGTGCGCGCGTCAATGGACCCCATGCACCGTGAAGAAGCATGGAAGAAAGTGGACAAATATGGACTCTGAACTTGGATTTACCCGCTTGGCGTTCTATTGGCTGTTCGGAATCAGGTCACTGAGCGCAGAGCGCCGGCGGACGGTCGGTGCTACGATGCGAGGATGTGAAACCGGATAGTTGCTGGGTCGCTCCCAGCGGCGAAGAGGCCCGGGTCTTCCCACCCGGGCCCTGCCAGGTTAATTCAAGCAATGGGAAGTCACGGGAAGGTGACATGCAAGAACCCTCCGGGAAGACAATAAGCTCTGATCCACGCACGAAGCCGAAACAGACTTTTCGGGAGAAACTGCTCGAATACCCAAGGGCCAGAAACGCTCTCGAGATACTCCAGGTTGACGGCATGAACATGGACGTCACGGTGGCATTCCTCCAAGTCATAGCGTGGTGCCGTAGTGAGAGCTTCGACAGCACTCTGTTACCGCGCCCGGAAGACCTCAAGGCAGCGGAAGCGCGCGCCCAGCGGCTGGGTCATCAGATCGCGATCTTCAATAGCAATCTATTTTTGGATCCGAAGCGATCGTTTCTCATGAAGGTGCCGGAACAATACGGTCGCGTGTTTGAATGGCTACCCGGGGCTCTAGGAGCCTACTCCGCTTACCTGGGAGTACAGGCTTCCCTGATGGGGGAAATTGGCAAAACGAAGCCTAAGGCCTCAAAAACGTTAATCATTCTAATGCTGGAGCACGTGAAGCAAGCTACCGGAACGGCGCACTTCGGCCTCATTGCCCTCCTGCTTACTGCGGCCTACACGGTGTGTGGGTGCAGAGATAAGCCTACGGAGAGGGCCCTAATGATGCTTCTGAAGCGATCCACATCGGGCCGTTTAGCCAAGGCCTTAGGTAAAGCTTTAACCAAAGCCCTTCCTCCCTCCTACGTACACGTCACCGAAAAGAAGGGGCCTTTCGGTCGTTTCAGTCGGCTGGGAAAATGAAGTCCTACGACGTGCGGTAACGCTTCTCCTCCGAAAAGTTCTGTAGATCCGGACTCTACCAATCCACAAAAGGGCTGGTCTAAGGTCAATGTCCACTGACGCTTCTAGCATCAGTGGTTCCTTAGCCGACGCCCCCGGGCTTTAAGCGGGACGGCACTGTTTCATTTTTCATGAGTACCCATCTGCCTCCCACCGTCGATGTCTTCGGTCCATGTCAGGATTCGAAGACTGCTCCGATCAACACGATTCCGCGGCAGGAGGCGCGTGAGCTGCGCGACGCCGGGCTCGGGGTGTTCATAAACCGCGCGCGCGGCATTCGACTCGAAACTCTGAGGCTGCCGCAAGCGCAGCGACGCAAAACTCTGGGGATGCCACGAACGCGGCAATTTGGTGCCTGCAAAACGTGCGGCGGCGGTAGTTTCCAGCGGATATGCCCGTGCTGCCGGCAGGGCCCAAGAATGTTCGGCGCGAAATGGTCGCGCGAGTAAAGAGGAGGAAGCTGTGTCTGACAACGCTCCCAACGATGTTGAAGCCGGCGAGCTCAGTGCAGTTGGCGCTGCTCGCCAACTGGGTCTCGACCTGAACTATCTCTATGTCCTGTTGCGGGTCGGTCGCATGGAGGGCCGGAAGGTCGATGGCGTGTGGCGCGTCTCGCGCCGCGCGGTGGAGGCACGCCGCGCGCGGCAGCGCGAACAGGAACAAGAGCCGCAGGAGCGCCAGGCGGCAACCGCGTAATCGGTGAAGTGATGGATCAAAAAGTTGCCCCGGGTGCCGTGGTGGGCATGTTCCCGGGGCGGAAGGAAGGTCGAAATGCAAGGTACTGCAAATCAGCCCGCGAGCGCAAGGGGCTTCACGGGACCATCCAGAACGTCGCTGCCACCGGCGTCCCCACTCTTGGGCGAGGCGATCCGCAGATTACGGATTCGGGCGCGCCAGGAGGGGCGCACTCGCGCCCGCAGGGCTCTGACGCAGGCTGCCCGCCTGCAAGCCTTTCTCTCAGATGTCGAGGCTTTAGAGGCTGGCCAGTGAATCCACGTCGCAATCAGCGTCAACGCATCTTGGATCGGCTGCTCGAGGCCCGCGGTAGCGAAGTCCCGAGCTTCGAGTTGTCGCGGATCTCGCTCCAGTACGGCGCTCGCGTGAAAGAGCTGCGCGAGGCTGGATTCCGAATCGTCAACCGTGTTGAACACCACGATGGAAAGGTGTTCGGGTTCTTCCGCCTAGAACTCGGTCCGCCCACATCCCACGCCGGACAATTGAAGCCTGTCACGCCATCAGACCCGGCGACTATCGCCGATCAGGTACGGCTGCCGCTGTTCGAGAACGGAGGGCAGGGCTGATGGGCCGCCCCGGATTAACTCAGCACCGAAAGTTCCGCCGCCTTGCCCGTGCGCTCGGCGGTGACGTATTGGCCCGTGGTTCTTTGGAGCTGCTGTGGGACTCTTGCTACGAGGCTGGCGATGATTTTCTGGGCGACAGTGAGGACGTGGAAGCGGCCGCACGCTGGACAGGTGCTCCGGGCTTGCTGACTAAAGCGTTGCTTAGCGCGGGCGGAGAAGGGTCAGTTGGCTTCATCGAGGAGATAGAGGGTCGCTCCGGTATGTATCGCGTTCACGATTTGTGGCACCACGCCCCTGACTACGTGCGCAAAAGGCGCCGTCGTGAAGATGAACGGCGCGCAAAAGCAGGTCCAGTCGCGCCGGACGGCGGTCAGTGGTCGGCCGGTGACCGGTCAGCGGATGGACAACGGCAGCCATCTCCGGACTGCCAGGACGGACTTGATCTCCCTCCCTCACCCTCACCCTCACCCTCACCCTTAAAAGAAAATCTCTTGTCGAAACCCAAAAACGGTTTCGACGCTGATGTCGCAGCCAATGGGTCACCGAAACCTGATGAACCTTTGCCCGTCACTTCAGAAGCCGAAAAGCCAGCCACTGTCACGAGCAAGGCCGAGCAGGTAATCGGTATCTGGAACGAGACCGCGAAAGGGACCAACCTGCCTACCTGCAGGCTCACTTCTAAGCGAGAAAAGATCATTCGGGTCCGGCTGAAGGAAAAAGGCTGGCTCGAGGATTTCCGGGCGGCGTGCATGTTCCTGCGATCGAGCGGCTTTCACCGCGGACAGAACGACAGTGGCTGGAAAGCCAGTGTGGATTTTGTCCTCCAAGCGGGCAAGGCCACCGAACTGGCCGAGAAGTCCAGAGCCGCCAAAGTCCCCGCCAACGGCGGAGAACGTGAAATCCAGGAGACCGCCTCCGAGAAGCGGCGCAGACAGCTTCTGAAGCAAGCCGATCCGGAATGGCTCGAAGAGCAGCGGCAACTGGCGGCGATGGGGGAAGCATGACGGCAGAACCAACCATGCCAGCGAACCTCGAGGCGGAGCGAACGGTCTTGGGTACCATCCTTCGCGAGGAGGAAGTGTACTCGGAAGCCGCGGCACATCTCTCCCTTGATGACTGGTCGCTCGACTCTCACCGCCGCATCTGGGCGTGCATGGTGGATATAGGCGAACGCGGGGAGCCCATTGACATCTTGAGCCTGCAGCGAACCCTGAGCGAGCACCGTGAACTAGAAGCCATCGGGGGAGTGGCATATCTCGCCTCGCTGACCGACGGCTTGGCGCGGCGTCCTTCGGTGCTGGCGCAGGTGCAGCAGGTGGTGGAGAAATCCAGGCTGCGCAAAGTCATTCACGCCTGCAATGCAACGTTAGCTTCGATTTTCGAAGGCACAGGAGAAAACTCGGAGTTTCACGTCGGCGGCCTGCAAGAGTCTCTGCTCGCGATTCAGACCGCCAGCCGCAAAACCCAAGCACAGCATGTGAGCGAGATTGTGCCTGCGGTCCTGGCGGAACTTGAGAAGCAAGCGGCCAGCGATGGCTTGGTCGGCATGCCCACGGGGATCGCCAGCTTGGACGCGACCACGACCGGGATTCGTCCAGGTGAGCTATGGGTGGTGGGTGCGCTCCCCAAGCGCGGCAAAACCGCCCTGGGTATTCAGATCGCTCTCGCGAATGCCGAAGCCGGCAATCCGACACTCGTCTTCTCGCTGGAGATGGCGAGCGGCCAAATGATTCGCCGCATGCTGGCGGCGCGGGTGCCGGCACGCTCGGGAATCACCGCTTCGACGATTCGGGAACCACGCTACATCGGCCGCGACCGCTGGCTGCACATCACGCGCGCCGCCGGACAGTTGAGTGAACTCCCGCTCTATCTCGACGACACGTCCTCGCTCAACATCCGCGAAGTCTTAGCGCGCGCCCGGCTCTACAAGCGCCGCTACGGGGTCAAGCTGGTAATCGTAGATTACCTGCGCCTAGTGCAGGCACCCGGGCAGGAGCCGCGCATCCAGGTCGGGCACGTTGCCGACGCGCTACGGCAGTTGGCGAAGAGTGAGCAACTCGGGGTGGTACTGCTCTCGCAACTTCGTCGGCCAGCAGGCGGGCTGAACCAGCCGCCGAGCATGATCGAGCTGAAGGAAAGTGGTGACGTCGAAGCCCACGCGCACGTCGTCCTGCTGTTGTACCAACCGGTGAACGAGAAAGGGGTGTTCACGCACCAGGACGAGATCATCGTGGGCGCGCAGCGCGAAGGCCCGACCGGACCGGAGTACGTCCGGTTCAACCCCGATCGGCTGCAATTCGAGCCGCGGACGATCGAGTAACCCGCACGTTGAAGGAATTGTGAAATGTCTTACGAAGTCATAGACTGCCCCGAACTCGCACGACGCTGGTGCTTGCCGGTGAGTTGGGTGCGCGATCAACTGCGTGCCCGAGCTGCCGACCCGATTCCCTGCGTGAAGCTCGGCAAGTACGTGCGCTTTGAATGGGGCAGCAAGGCTCTTGATGATTGGTGGGGCCGTCGCCGCACAGGCGAACAGGGCCGCGGAGCGAGAACGCAATGACCGCTTTTCAGAGAGGCTACGTCTACCGAGCGTTTGGTGCGTGGCATGTACGCTACCGCGAAAACCAAATGCAGGCGGACGGGTCCTTCAAGCGAGTGCAGGTTTCAAAGCGGTTGGCCTCTGTCCACGAGTACCGGCGGAAGAGCGACGTGCTGCCGCTGGCCAACGAAATTCTGGCCGAGGTCAATGAGGGCGATGTATCCCCGCACGGGTCCATGACCCTCCTGCAGTTCGCTGACCGCATGTACATCCCTTACGCCAAGAGGCAGCTCAGGCCTTCCACCTGGTCCGTGTACGAGTCGGTGTGGAACAACCATCTACGATCGCGGGTGGGTGCCATGCGGGTACGGGAGTTTCGCACTTATCACGGCGAGCGCTTGATGGCCGAACTGGCAGAAAAAACGAGCATGAACCGCAGCAGCCTGGGCAAAGTGAAGAACGTGTTGAGCGGCATGTTCGTGTACGCGAAACGGCAAGGGGTTATCCACGGCGTGAACCCCATTCAGGGCGTCTCTATCCCGCAGACGGCGCCCCAGCCAGAGGAGACCTACGCCTACTTGTTGGAGGAGATCACGCGCATGCTGCTGGTGGTGCCTGAGCGCGACGCGGTGCTGCTCGGACTGGCTGGATTCGCCGGCTTGCGCCGTGGAGAGATCCGCGCCCTCGGCTGGCAGAACTACGATGGCAAGCAGATCACGGTGAACCGGTCGATGTGGCAGGACTTTGTTACTGAGCCAAAGACGCGTAAATCCAGAGGGGTGGTCCCAGCAATTGCACCATTGCGAAAGCTGCTCGACCGCTACCGTGAGGTGTGCGGAAACCCGGCAGGTGGTCCGATGTTCATCGGGATCAAGAAGGGGAAACCGCTGCACATCGACAACGTCGGTAACCGAGAGATCGCACCCAGGCTCGAGCAGCTTGGTATCCAGTGGCACGGGTGGCACGCCCTGCGGCGGGGACTTTCTTCCAACCTGTATCGCCTGGGGGTTCCCGACAAAACCATCCAGGCGATCCTGCGGCACGCGAACGTTGCGACCACGCTGAAGCACTACGTGAAGACGACACCCGAGGATTCTCTGGAAGCGATGAAGCGGCTGGAGCAGGCGATCGAACAAACGGGCAGTGTGCAATGACTGTGCAAGGACGAAGCTGTAAGTTATTGAATCACTTGCCCAGGAGACCTGATGATGCGGTTGCGGATGGGAAAATTCTGCGGCGCGGGAAAGGCGCCGACGGGGAACTCGGTGACCAGCGCCCCTCCGGTCGCCAGGATGCTGTCGGCGATCTTCTGGTTTTCGCGCGGGTAGATCACGTCGATGCCCGTCCCAAAGACGGCGATGGTCTTGCCTTTGCCCATCAGCGCGCCGCGATGCGCGGCGGTATCGACGCCGGGGGCCATGCCGCTGGTGATTACCAGGCCGAGATTGTTGGCGAGATCGCAGGACAAACGCTCGGCCATCCCCACGCCGTAAGGCGTTGGATGGCGCGTGCCGACCACGGTGATGCCGGGTGCGGAAAGCGCGTCCACGTTCCCGCGGACATACATCACGACCGGTGGATCGTAGATCTGGCGCAGCAAGGGCGGATACGCGGGATCGTCGAGGGTGAGGATGTGGGCGCCGGCGTCCGCGGC
>Ga0209415_10015007_pt1 | contig 12603 bp, 10 predicted proteins | sample PeaSoiSIISIP2007_FD_187696 | JGI IMG/M metagenome (GOLD analysis project Ga0209415, IMG submission 187696) | Peat soil microbial communities from Weissenstadt, Germany - SII-SIP-2007 (SPAdes) (version 2) | ecosystem: Environmental > Terrestrial > Soil > Wetlands > Peat | place: Germany...
CGCTCAAGGCGGCGATGCATCAGGCGCGCGTCGAGGCGGCCGAGCGCACCAGCGTCGTCGTCGACCTGCGCGACGCCGAAGTCGCGCGGCTCGAATTGCTCAATGAGGCGCTCGATCCGCTGTTTGCCGAAATCCCGCCGGAAGTCGATCTGTTCGATCGCAGCGTCAGCGGCGGCGAAACGCCGCGGTTGTGGATCGACGCCGTCGCGCACGTCGCCATGGGCCGCGATAAGCGCAGCTACCGCTTCCTGCACGACAGCCGCATCGGGCGGCACGTGCTCGCCGAATCGCACGAAATCAAGGATATCGTGCCGGCGGTGACGTCTTACGTCGCGCGCCGCCTGATCGAGCGGCAGCGTGAGCTCGATGACAATCCCGACCTGGTCTCGCGCATTGCGCCCAAGGAGGCCACGCATTATCGCCGCCGCCGGCGTTGGCGCACGCTCGGCGCAATCGCGTTGGGCTTCGTTCTCGGCGTACTGGCGCTGATCGCCGTCACGCTGTTGTTGGCGACGCGCTCTTAATACAGCAACCGATGCCCGGTATCGCGGACCGCGCCATCCGCGCCGCGCTGCCGCGCGATCAGCTCGCAGCGCCATGCGCCGGGACCGCCGTCGATGCGGTAAAGATTATAGCCGGCGGCATCCTCGCCGCGATGCGGCGCGCTGGCGGAGGCCGACGGCACTCCGACCGCGGGAATGTTCTTTCCCTGCGGTCCCGCGAGCCAGGTGAGCGAGCGGCGATGGTCGTGGCCATGGATCAGAAGCTCGGCGCCTTTCTGCGCAAGAACGCGGCGCAAGGCGGCGGCGTCGGTCAGGCGCTTGAAGTAGCGTTGCGGCTTGCTCACCGGCGGGTGATGGATCAGCACGATGCGAAAAGCGTCCGGCGTTTGCTCGAGCAGGTCCGCGAACTGCGCGAGCTGCCGGTCGCCGAGCCGGCCGGTGGCCAAGAACGGCGCGGTCGGCAACGCGGTCGACAGTCCGATCAGCGCGACATTGCCGCGCCGGCGCAGGAACGGAAAGCGTCCGAGACCATCGTCACCGCGCATGTAATCGCCCCAGTATTCGGCGGGCGATTGCTCGACGCCGCGAATGTAGACGTCGTGGTTGCCGGGAACGAGCGTGACGTCCTTGGCCGGACTGAGCGATGTCATGAACGCGCTCGCCCGCGCATATTCCGCCGGCAGCGACAGATTGATGAGATCGCCGGTGACGGCAATGTGGTCGGCGGCGCTCGCCTTGACATCGCGGACGATGGCGTCGAGCGCCTCGAGGCGGTGGAATTTCTTGCGTCCGCCCTGCCAATTGATGAAGCCGAGTATGCGCTTGTTGCAAAGCTCGGCAAACCGCGGCTGCGGCAGCGGCGCAAGATGCGGGTCGGAAAGATGAGCGAGCGTGAACATCGCGGCGTGATGTTGGGCGAAAATCAGCGCGCAGCATCGCAGACGCGGGCTAATAAATCACGAACTTCCGATGAGGATGCCGACGGCGAACACCAGGACGCCGCCGACAACAACCTGGAAGGCCGCCTGCAGGAACGGCGTATCCATGTAGCGGGTGCGAATCCAGGAGATCGCCACCAACTCGACGGCGACGACGGCGAAGGCGAGCGAGGTCGCAACATAAAAATGCGGAATGAGATAGGGCAGCGCGTGGCCGAGGCCGCCGAGCGCGGTCATCGCGCCGCACACGGCGCCGCGCATCACGGGGGCGCCGCGTCCGGTCAGCGAGCCGTCATCGGACATCGCTTCGGCAAAGGCCATCGAGATGCCGGCGCCGATCGCGGCCGCGAGCCCGACCAGAAAGGTCGACCAGGTATTGTGCGTGGCGAAAGCCGCGGCGAACAGCGGCGCCAGCGTCGAGACCGAGCCGTCCATCAAACCGGCAAGGCCGGGCTGCACATATTGCAGCACGAACATGCGCTTGGAGGTTTGATCCTCGGCCTCTCGCGCTTTCGGCGTAATTTTTTTGCCGAGCTCGTGGGCAAGGGCTTCGTGCTTGTCCTCGGCGGCGGCAAGCTGTTTCAAAAGGTGACGCACGGCGTCGTCGTGCGCGGATTCCGCCGCGCGGCGGTAAAACCGCGCGGTCTCGTATTCCATCTCCTCGGCGAATCGGCGCGTGGCATCCAATGCAAGGGGGCGGTTGAGCCAGATCGCCTTGCGCGCCACAAAGCCTTTGACGTCCTGCCGCCGGATCAGCGGCAGGAAGTCGCCGAATTTCTTGCGATGCAGATCGAGCAGCATGTCGCGATGCCCGATCTCTTCTTGCGCCATTTTATCGTACATTTCCGCCGTATCCGGATAGGACTCGCGAAGCGCGTCGGCGAAGGAGCGATAGATGCGGTTGTCCTCGTCTTCATTGGAAATGGCGAGCGCAAGAATTTCCTGCTCGTTTAAATCGGCAAAGCGTTTCACGAATTTCTCCTTGCGGTACGGAAATATCCTAGAACTATCCTAAGCGATGAGGCCAGCCCCGGGTTTCCGATGAATTTCGACGCCATCCGTCGCCCATTCGAACCGGCTATTCGGCGGTTTATGCACGCCTATTGGCGCTTTGCGCGCGGTCTCACCGTCGGCGTGCGCGCCGCGATTTTCGACGGTGAAGGCCGGGTCTTTTTGGTCAAGCACAGCTACGTCGCCGGCTGGCACCTGCCGGGCGGCGGCATCGAGTCGGGAGAAACGCTCAGCGCGGCGCTGGCGCGCGAATTACGCGAGGAGGGCAATATCGAGCTGGTTGAACCGCCGGTGCTTCACGCGGTCTACTTCAATCGCCGGGCCTCGCGGCGCGATCACGTGGTACTTTATGTGGTGCGCGCCTTTCGCCAGATCGCGCCGCCGCAGCCGAACAGCGAAATCGTGGCGCACGGCTTTTTCGCAACCAACGCATTGCCGCTCGATACTTCCCGCGCGACACGCGAGCGCATCGCCGAGATTCTGACCGGACGCGCCGCCGCGGAGATCTGGTGAAGGCTCAGCCGAATCGCGCGCGATCGTGCGGCGCGGCGAAGTCGATGAGCGGCCCGATCGGCACGATGCCGGTCGGATTAACCTGGCGCTGACTGCCGTAATAGTGCCGCTTGATGTGGTCGATGCTCACGGTCTCGGCGATGCCCGGCACCTGATAGAGGTCGCGCAGATAATTCCAGAGATTGGGATAGTCGGCGACGCGCCGCAGATTGCACTTGAAATGGCTGTAATAAACGGCGTCGAAGCGCACCAGCGTGGGGAACAGCCGCCAATCCGCTTCGGTGATCTGCCGCCCGGCGATATAACGCTGCCGCGACAGGCGGTCTTCGAGTTGATCGAAAGTGTCGAATATTCCACGTGCCGCCTCTTCATAAGCCTCCTGGCTGGTGGCGAAGCCGGCGCGGTAGACGCCATTGTTGACGGTCGGATAGACGACGTCGTTGATGCGGTCGATCTCGCCGCGCAGTTCGGCGGGGTAATAGTCGGTGTGCGCGTTCGTGAGCGCCTCGAACGCCGAATTCAGCATCCGGATGATTTCGGAGGATTCGTTGTTGACGATGGTGCGCTGCTTCTTGTCCCACAATACCGGGACCGACACACGCCCGGTATAGCGCGGATCGGCGAGCAGGTAGATTTCGGCGAGCGATGCTTTGCCGTTGGCGCCGTCGAGCGTGCCGCCGCGGGCGGTGCCGAATTCCCAGCCGCTTTTGCCGTAGAGCGGTTCGGCGATCGACACCGAGATCACGCTGTCGAGCTGCTTGAGCGTACGATAAATCAGGGTGCGATGCGCCCACGGGCACGCCAGCGAGACATAGAGGTGATAGCGGCCGGCTTCGGCCGGGAAGCCGCCTTTTCCGGTCGGACCGGCGCTGCCGTCGGCGGTGACGAAATTATGGAAGCTTGTCGTAGGCCGCACGAACCGGCCGTTCGTGGTGCGCGAAACATCCTCTTGCCAGACGCCGTCGACGAGGAGGCCCATCGTTGTCTCCGTTGCGTTCTCCCCAATTTAAGCATTCCCGCGCCGGGCGATAGTGCACCGCCATCGCGACAGCCGATGCGTCCGGCTGGACGTTGGACAGTCGGAATGCTAGAGCGCCAATCCCTTGAGACTGAAGGCCTTGTTGAGAGACTTGGCGCTCTAGCATTTTGGTGGAGCATGATATTTTCGGAAAACCGGTATCCACTTTTCCGGATCATGCTCCGTGCGGCGGAACGATGGCCGACGTTTCATTGACTATTCTGCCCGAGACGAACGAGGATGCGGCGGCGATCGACCGCCTGAACGAGCGCACATTCGGTCCCGGTCGCTTCGCCAAATCCGCCTATCGCCTGCGCGAGCAGGTGGCCCATCGCCTCGACGTGTCGTTCACGGCGCGCATCGGCACGCTGCTGGTCGGCTCGGTGCGGCTTTCGCCCATCCGCATTGGCGAAGCGAAGGCGCTGCTGCTTGGGCCGCTGACCGTCGAGCCGGCATTCCGCGAGCAGGGCGTCGGTCAGGCCTTGATCGAGCGCGCGCTCAAGGAGGCCAAAGCGAAGGGGCACCGGCTCGTCATTCTGGTCGGCGACGAGCCCTATTACGGAAAAGCCGGCTTCAAGCCGATTCCGCCTGGCCGCGCGATCATGCCAGGCCCGGTCGATCCGGCGCGACTGCTGGTCGCCGAACTTGCCGATGGCGCATTTGAGGGCGTCGCAGGTCCGATCCGGCCGGACTGAGCGGTGAGAGGGCCGCTCAGCGTCCCTCGCGCGCCCAAGTGCCGGCGAGACTGCCAAGGAGCAGCAGCAAGCCGAGCAGGCCGGCGAAGACCGGCAAGACGCCGATGCCGCGCACCACGATGGCGTCGCGCATTTTCAGGCCGATCCAATCGTCGCCCTTATACGTATCGCCGGAGCGCACGGCGACGATGCGCGGGACATTGAGGCCCGAGCCGTCATCGAGCCTGCGGGAATCGCCGCCGGTCGCTGACGCAAGCGGCGCCAGCACATCCGGCGTCGAGGTCACTTCGGCAAATTCGCGCGGATTGGCGGGGCCGATATTGATGAGCGCATTGAGCTTGCCGTCGGTCGCCCGCCACAATCCCAGCTCGTTCGCGGCGACGCGCGATTCCCATACGCCCGGCTCGGTCGGCTCGAGCTTGAGCGTGCGCGCGGCGCCCGACGGCGAGGTCAGCGTTACATCTGAGACTTCGTCCGCCATGGTCTGCCGCCGCACCACGAGATCGTGGCCGTTCACGGTGAGGCGCAGCGCCTCCTCCTCGAGATCCGGCTCCTTCATCAGCCAGTGCGAGAGCCGGCGCAGCAGATCGAGATGCGGTCCCCCTCCTTCGAAGCCGCGCGCCCACAGCCAGATGTGATCGGAGAGCAGCAGGGCGACGCGGCCCTCGCCTTCGCGCGACAGCACGAGCAGCGGCTTTTGATCGGGTCCCTGCATCACCGTCGTGCCGGTGGCGTTCCTGGTGTCGACAACGCGAAACCATTCGCTCCACTTCGGCGGATCGCTGTCGGAACCCTCGAGGCCGCGCGTCACCGGATGGCGTTCGCCAAGCTCGGTCAGGCTCGGCCGGAACGCTTGCTCGGTGACGTTGCCGCTCGGCTCGGCCGGCAGAATGGCGTCGAGCGGCGTGCGCCAGATGCTGGTCGGGCTTGCATAGTCAGGGCCGGCGGCGACCAGCACCGCGCCCCCGTCATGCACGTAACGCGTGATGTTGTCGAAATAGATAATTGGCAGCACGCCTTGGCGCGCATAACGGTCGAAAATGATGAGCTGGAACTCCCCGATCTTTTGCTGGAACAGCTCGCGAGTCGGGAACGCGATCAGCGACAATTCGTTGATCGGCGTGCCGTCCTGCTTTTCCGGCGGCCGCAAAATGGTGAAATGGACGAGATCGACGGAGGCGTCCGATTTGAGCAGATTGCGCCAGGTGCGTTCGCCGGCATGAGGCTCGCCGGAAACCAGCAGCACGCGCAGCTTGTCGCGCACGCCGTCGATCGTGACCACGGCGCGATTGTTGACCTGCGTGAGTTCGCCGGGAAGCGGCGCGGCCTCGATCTCCACGATGTTGGGTCCGCCGTGCGGGATCTGGATGTCGACATCTTGCGGCGCACCAACCGGGACAGTCCGCGTCTCCACAACATCGCCATCGCGGCGCACCGTCACTTCGGCGGTCTTCGCGTCCGCGCCCTGATCATCGACGCGATAGGTGACGGTCTGCAGCTGGCCGACAATGCCGAAGCGCGGCGCGGCGATCAGTGCAACGCGGCGATCGCGCTCGTCCTTGTTTCCGGTGATGAGCGCGTGTAGGGGGGCGGCAAAGCCGAGCGCGCCTGCGTCCGCGGGCACGTCATGAACGCGGCCGTCCGTGATCATGACGACGCCGGCAACGCGATCGGACGGCACGTCGGCGAGCGTCGAGCCGAGCGCGGTGAACAACCGCGTGCCGTCGGTCTCGCCGTCCGACTGCCCGGCCTCCACCACACGTACTTCAAGGCCGGGAATGCGGCTCAACCGCTCGACCACAGCGGCGCGCGCGGCTTCGGTCTGCCGCAGGCGGTCGCCGAAATTCTGGCTCGGACTCTTGTCCACCACGACGACCGCGACAGAGCTCAACGGCTCGCGGTCCTCACGTGTGAGCGACGGATTGGCGAGCGCGAGGACGACGAGGACCAACGCCAGCATCCGTATCGCGGCCCCCCGGCTGCGCGAAATGATGAGCATCAGCGCAAGAATGCACGCCGCGGCGATCGTCACCCACAGGATCTGGATGCTGATGAGAGGAGCGAACGCAACGCCGAGATTCAAGGTTCTCTCCTATTGCCCCAGCCGTTCCAGCAGCGCCGGCACGTGGACCTGATCCGCCTTGTAGTTGCCGGTAAGCGTGTACATCACGATGTTGACGCCGGCGCGGAATGCGAGCTCGCGCTGCCGTGGCTCGCCTTCGACCATCGGCAGCATCGGCTGGCCGTCGGACCGCGTCGCCCATGCGCCGGCAAGATCGTTCGAAGTGATGATGATTGAAGATACGCCGTCGCCTCCGCGCGCCGGCCGGCCCGACAGGTCTTCGTCCGGATTTGCCGGCAGTGCCTCGACCCAAAGCTGGCCGGTGTTGAAGCGGCCGGGGAACTCGCGCAACAGGTAGAACGTCTTGGTCAAAACGTGATCGCGCGGCACCGGCTCAAGCTCCGGGATATCGAGCGAGGACAAAATTTTGCGCAGCTCGAGCATTCCCGGACTGCGGGTTTCGCCGCCGGGGCCGGGCGGCGCCACGACGGCGTCACGGGTGTCGAACAAAACAGTGCCGCCGTCCTTCATATACGTGTCGATGCGTTTGAGCGCCGCGTCGGAAGGCCGGGCCGCGCCGGACACGATCGGCCAGTAGATCAGCGGATAGAACGCCAACTCGTCATGCGCGATATCGAGCCCGATCGGATCCCCTGGCTCGAGCGCGGTACGCTGCGCAAGGAAGAGGGTGAGGCCGGCTAGTCCTGCCTTGCTGATCGCGTCGACGTCGAAATTTCCCGTCACCACATAGGCGAGCTTGGTTTCAAGCGCCGACTGCGGCACGTCCGGGTTCGTCCTGCCCTGGGCCTGCGCATGCACCAAGCTGAACGCGAGCGCGGCGAGAATGACTACGGCAGCGGTCGCGGCGCGCGAGAAGCGCGGGATGAGTCGTTGCATGCCGCCGCCGAGGAATAAAACGATCAAGCTATCGAGCAGCAGCAAGGCGAGCGCGGCGAGCATGATTGGTCCGCGCAAATCCTGCGGCTCGCTGATGCGATAGACTTCATGGCTCGCACCGGTCAGCGGAGAAAAATCGAGCGGCGCCATTCGATCGGTGGCCGCGAGCGTATTGACCGCAAGGACACTTTCGGGCGGGCCGTAAAAGCCCGGAGGATGGTCGGCGGCGGCGCTGCCTGCAAAATCCGTCGGCAGCGGCCGCGCCGTCGGCGGCGGCGCGATGAAGCTGCCGAAGCCATCCAGCACGCGGCTCGGCGGCACGACCTCGTGCGCATTCTTCGGCTTCGCTTTGCCGGCATCGGCGACGTTCGTCGTACCGGCAAGTGCGACGATACGCTTGAGCATTTCGACAAACGCACCCGATAGCGGCAGATCCGACCACCGCGTGTCGCCGGTGACGTGAAACAGCACGATCAGGCCCTTGCCGCGGCGGGCGGCGGTCACGAGCGGCGTGCCGTCGGCAAGCGTCGCCCAAGTATTGTCGCTGAGCGCCGCGTCGGGTTCGGCCAGCACCTGCCGGGTGACGGTCACGTCATTCGGCACCGGCATGCCATTGAACGGGCTCTCGCGCGAGAATGCGGCGAGCGGTTGCGGCTTGTCCCAGCTGAGTGTGCCGCCGAGGATGCGTCCGCCGCGCCGCAGCTTTACGGGCACGAGATCGTCCTCGGAGGCGGCAAGCCGCGGCCCGGCGAAACGCACCAGCACACCGCCATCCTCGATCCATTTGGCAAGCCGGTCATGGGCGTCCCCCGCGACGTTTCCGACGTCGGCCAGGATCAGCATCGGCAGATTCTGATCGAGAAAATGCGTGACGGCGTCCGCCGGCGATTCGCCCTGCGTGAGGCGCACGTCGGCAAAGGGACCGAGCGCGCGTTCGATGTAATAGCTTGACGAGAGGAGCGGTTGCGAGACGTCGGCGCTGGCGCCGGAAACGATGCCGACGGTGCGCCGCCGCCAGCGCTTGTCGAGGAGCTGCACGGCGCCGGCGGAGCGCTCGCCGGAAATTTCGATGCGCGCTATATCGTTGCGGATCTCGACCGGCAGATCGAAACGCGCTTCGGTCTCGCGATCGCCGGACTTGAACGTGAACGGCGCTTCGCCGAGCGGCAGACCCTTGAGATCGAGCGCCCGCACCATGCCGGCCTCCTCTGCGCCAGTGGCGACGCGCAGCGCCTTAACGCTCAGCGCGCCGGCTGCGTTGTCGGAGGCCGTGAGCGCCCGGGCGCCTTGAATGCCGCCGACAACGACCGTGATCGGATGCCGGCCGATCGCCGCCGCGAGCTCGTTCATGAATTCGGCGCCGTGGCCAAGATCGACGCCATCCGAGAGCCACACCAGTTCGACATCACGGGTGTCGGCCAGGAACCGCGAGATCGATGACAACGCTTCGCCGCGATCGACCGTATGCGGCACGGGCTTCAACTGCTGCAGGCGAACCCGTGCCGAACCAGCGGGCTCCAATGAAATGTCGTGTGCCCCTTCCGAGAGCGGGATCACGGCCACGGCGCGGCGATCGTCTTCCGCCCGCACGATGATATCGTCGGCGGTGCGCACTCGCGCATCCCACGTGGCGGCGGCGGTCCAGCCGTCGTCGATCAGGATCGCGACCGGCGCGCCTGTTCTCGTCGTCGCCAGCGGCGGATGCCACAGCGGGCCGGCAGCGGCGATGATGATCAGCGCGGCGAGTGCGAGCCGCATCAGCGTCAGCCACCACGGCGTGCGGGCAGGCGTTTCTTCCTTGGGCGCGATCTCGAGCAGAAACCGGGTCGGTGGGAACTCGATGCGGCGCGGGCGGGGCGGGATCAAGCGCAGCAGCCACCACAGCACCGGCAGCGTCAATAGCCCGATGAGGACGAGCGGTTCGGCAAAGCCGAGCGGTAGACCGCCGATCATGCCGGCATCCTCGGCCCGGCCGATGCATGCATGCGGGAGGCGCTATCCGCGTTGCCGGCGCCGATGCGGGCATGCAAGCCGAGAAGCAGGTCCGTGGCCGGTCGGTCGGTGCGGTGGATCGTGAAGCTCCAGCCGAGGCGGTCGGTTTCGCTGCGGATTTCGGTGCGGTGACGCGCAACACGCGCGGCATAATCTGCGCGCCAGGCTTCGGCCCGGCCGGCGGTGATGCGGCCGCCGCTCTCAGGCTCGACGAATTCGATGCGCCCCCAATATGGGAAGGTTTCCTCGGCGGGATCGACGATCTGGACTACGTGACCATGCGCGCCGCTGGCGGATAGTTGCGTGATGGTGCGGCGAACTTCGCCGATCTCGCTCCAAAGGTCGGAGAGCAGCACGATCTCGGCGAGCGGGGAGGGCGCAAAATTCGGCGGCAGGCTGGCCCGCTCATGACGATCGTGCACGATCGCCTGCGCGATCTGATCGATGACGTTGCGGCTGCCAGTCGGACGGGTGAGGCCGGGAATACCGACGCGCTCGCCGCCTTCCACCAGAACCTCGGCGAGCGCCAAGGTCACGACCAGCGTGCGGTAGAGTTTTGTGTCGCGCACGAGCGGGGAGGCGAAATGCATGGACGGCGAGCGGTCGGGCCAGATCCATACCGTGTGCGCGGCTTCCCATTCCTGCTCGCGCACATAAAGATGATCGTCGCGCGCCGAGCGCCGCCAATCGACGCGGGATGCCGGCTCGCCGGAGACGAAGCGCCGGTATTGCCAAAAATTCTCTCCGGATCCGGCGCGGCGGCGGCCGTGCAGGCCATGGATGACGGTTGCCGCCACGCGGCGCGCTTCGAGGATCAAGCGCGGCATTGCGGCGGCAAGCGTGCGGCCTTCGCCGACCGCACGGCCAACCGCCGGACCATCCTGGTATGTGCGCTGATGCGCGCCCTTGGGCTCGGCCGCCATCCGGCTACCCGATCCGAGCCTTCAAGCGGCCAATAACGGCTTCGATGCTCTCACCCTCGGCGCGAGCAGTGAAGGTGAGCGCCATGCGGTGCTTGAGCACCGGCTCGGCGAGATCGATAACGTCGTCGATTGAGGGCGCGAGGCGGCCGTCGAGAAGCGCGCGGGCGCGCACCGCGAGCATGAGCGCCTGGCTTGCGCGCGGGCTCGGACCCCAGGCGATCAATTTGGCCGCTTCGCCGCCTTCCGGTCCCGGCCGTGCCGAGCGCACCAAAGCGAGGATTGCCGCGACGACGGACTCGCCGACCGGCAAACGCCGCACCAGCCGCTGCGCCGCCAGCAAATCGTCCGCGGTCATCGCCGGCTTCGGCCGCGTTTCCTCGGCGCCGGTCGTCTCGAAAAGTATTCTTCGCTCGGCGTCGCGGTCGGGATAGCCGACGTCGATTTCCATCAGAAAGCGATCGAGCTGCGCCTCGGGCAACGGATAGGTACCTTCCTGCTCCAACGGGTTCTGCGTTGCGAGCACGTGGAACGGCTTGGGCAAGTCGTGTCGCGTGCCGGCGACCGTGACGTGCTGTTCCTGCATCGCTTGCAGCAGCGCCGATTGCGTGCGCGGACTGGCGCGATTGATCTCGTCGGCCATTAACAGCTGGGCGAAGACCGGGCCGGAGATGAAACGGAAACTGCGCTTGCCGGTGGCGCTTTCCTCCAACACTTCGGTGCCGAGGATATCGGACGGCATCAGATCGGGCGTGAACTGGACACGCCGTGCGTCGAGCCCGAGCACGGTGCCCATGGTGTCGACCAGCTTGGTCTTGGCGAGGCCCGGAACGCCGAGAAGCAGTGCATGGCCGCCGGACAGAATGGTGACAAGGGCCTGCGCGACGACCATGTCCTGGCCGAATATGACAGTGCCGATCGCGGCCTTGGCCGCGCGCACATGAGCTGCGGTCGATTCGGCCGCCCGAACGATCATGTCCTCGAGCTTTTCGAGCCCTTCTCCGCCAGCAGCGGGCATGGCTAACTCCTTGTTCTGATCTCGCATTCTTGTATCGGCGTGGATTCGCGCCATATGCACGAATCAACAGCAGTCAAGATTGCACGGCGATTAGGCACATAACATGCAATATACGCGCCAGCGGTGCGGTTCCGATCTGGCGCCAATCCTTCATCCACAGGGTACACAACTTGGGTTTGGGGCTGCTCGGATGCAGATTGGCGCTCGTTAGCCCGCGAATGTGTCTGCCCCCCGATTTATGTCCGGGCTCAGGTTCAAGGCAAACCATGGCAAAGGAAGGGCAATCGGGCCTTGAGGCGATCACAGGCGCGCTAAGTCGCGCTCGGAAAGGCACGCCGCCAGCGGAGCTTTGGGACCCGCCCTTTTGCGGGGATCTCGATATGCGCATCGCCGCGGACGGCACGTGGTTCTACCTCAAGACCCCAATCGGCCGTTCGGCGCTGGTCAAGCTGTTCGCCTCGGTGCTGAGGCGCGAGGGCGAGAAATACTTTCTGGTTACGCCGGTCGAGAAGTGCGGCATCAGCGTGGACGATGTGCCGTTCCTCGCCGTCGAGCTCAATGTCGAGGAGAACTCCGCCGGTCGCGTGCTTAACTTCCGCACGAATGTCGACGATTGGGTCGCATGCGGACCTCAGCACAAGCTGCGCTTCGAGCCTGAAGCCGGTACCGGCGGACTGAAACCTTATCTTCACATCCGCCGCGATTTATGGGCGAGAATGACGCGCGCGCTGTTCTTCGAACTTGTCGAGCTTGGCGAGGAGCGCGCAGTCGACGGCGTAGCGATGTTCGGCGTTGCCTCCATGGGTGTGTTCTTTCCGATGGCGCCGGCCAAGCAAGTGAGGGATTTTGCGTGAACGATCATGGTGCAAAAGTGCAAGGTGTGGCGGCGGCAGACTTTTTTGACCGTGCGCGCGCGAACCTCACGCTTCAGGTGCCGCGGGCGCTGAACGATCCGCTGGCTGAGGGCGCGCGCGGCGATCTCGATCTCAATCCGGAGACGTGGGTGCGCGCCGGCGTGCAGGCCACCAAACCCGCC
>Ga0209415_10015008_pt1 | contig 12603 bp, 14 predicted proteins | sample PeaSoiSIISIP2007_FD_187696 | JGI IMG/M metagenome (GOLD analysis project Ga0209415, IMG submission 187696) | Peat soil microbial communities from Weissenstadt, Germany - SII-SIP-2007 (SPAdes) (version 2) | ecosystem: Environmental > Terrestrial > Soil > Wetlands > Peat | place: Germany...
AACCTGGTCACCGGGGACGGCCAGGCGGTATCCCAGGTCGGGATGGGTCAGCGCGACCTGGCCGGCATCCACTTCACCGGCTCGACCGCGACCTTCCAGCACCTGTGGCGCACCGTCGGCGAGAACATCGCGCGGTACCGCAACTATCCCCGGCTGGTGGGGGAGACCGGCGGCAAGGACTTCGTGATCGCGCACCCGAGCGCCGACGTGCCCAGCCTGGCCGCCACCCTGATCCGCGGCGCGTTCGAGTACCAGGGGCAGAAGTGCTCCGCGGCCTCCCGCGCCTATGTCCCCGAGTCGGTGTGGAACCGGGCCCGCGAGGATTTCCTGGCCCAGGCCGAGTCGCTGACCATGGGCGACGTAGCCTCGGACCTGTCGTTGTTCATGGGCGCCGTCATCGACGCCCGCGCCTTCGCCAAGCACGCCGCCGCGATCGACCGGGCCGCACACCGCACGAACATCACCATCGCGGCCGGCGGCCGCTACGACGACACGGCCGGGTTCTTCGTCCGGCCGACGGTGCTGGAATGCTCCGACCCGACCGACGAGGTGTTCACCACCGAGTACTTCGGCCCGATCCTCGCCGTGCACGTCTATCCGGACGACGACCCGGCGGCCTACGCCGAGATGCTGGCCCAGGCGGCCGACGTCGCCCCGTACGCGCTGACCGGCTCGGTCCTGGCCACGGACCGCCAGGCCATTGCCCAGGCGACCGAGGCGCTGCGCTACTGCGCCGGCAACTTCTACATCAACGACAAGCCCACCGGCGCGGTCGTCGGCCAGCAGCCCTTCGGCGGCGCCCGGGCCAGCGGCACCGACGACAAGGCCGGCTCGGTCTTCAACCTGATCCGCTGGGTGTCGGCCCGCGCGATCAAGGAACTGTTCGTCCCCCCGTCCGACTACCGATACCCTCACATGGGATAACGGATAGTCGGTTACGGTGCAGGTCGCAGGCTTCTGAGGGGCTAGGGGGAGCCAACCTGCGGAGCCTACGGCTCTCAGGAGCCGTTCGCCTCGCCGAAAATCGAGTCCATCACGGTCGCCGCCGAAGCGATCTCGTCGGCGATCTGGTGCCGGTAGACGGCCTTGGTCACCGTCGAGTTGATGTGCCCCACGGCGTCGGCGATCTGCTCGATGTCCACACCGGAGTCCGACAGCACGGACACGAAGGTGTGCCGCTGCTCGCGGGGCGTCCAGTTCGTCCCGATGCCCGCCCGGCCGCACAGCTTCCGGAAGTCGCGGCGAACGTCCTGGGGCCACTTCGGCGCCCCGGCGCCGTCGCCGAACACGATGGCCAGGCCGCGGACGTCATAAGCGGCGCCGAGCTTCAGCCTGGCGGCGGCTTGCTCCTTGCGCAGCAACAGGAGGGCCGCCGCGACCTGCCGGGGCATCCTGATCGTGCGCTTGGACCGCTCGGTCTTCAGGCTTTCCAGGACGAGCTGCCGCTTGCCGGTCGCCGGGTTCGGAAGCGACTTGAGGCACTTGCGGACGCGTAGCACGCCGGCCTTGAAATCCACGTCCTCCCACCGCAGGCCCAGCAGCTCGCCCGGCCGCAGGCCGCACATCACCGCGCAGGTGAGGTAGGCCCGCCACCAGGTGGTGAGATCAAGCCCGAGCAGTGCGCGGATCTCCGGCAAGGTCATCGACCTGGACTGGCGGCGCGGGGCCGCCGGGAGCTCGGCCAGAGCGGCGACATTCCGCGTGGCCTTCCCGTCCCGCTCGGCGCGCCGGATCGCGAGCCGCAGCGTCGACCGAAGGCGCCGCAGCATGTCGGCCGACAGGCCCTCGGCTGCGGCGTCCGCCAGGAACCGCTCGACCTGCGCCACAGTCAGCCGGGCGACCTTCACCGTGCCCAGTGCGGCGTTTATCCGGGTGGCGTAGTTCTTCCGGTTGATCAAGGTGAGCGGTGACTTCCAGTCGGCCGGGGGATGGTCCAGCAGGTCGTTGACGATGTCGGAGACGGTCAGGTCACGCGGGGCCAGGGAGCCGGTTTTCCTCACCTCGGCTCGCAGCTCGTCGAGCTTCTCCCAGCACTCGGCCTTAGTGGCGGCGTGCACCTTGGGCCGCTTGCGGTTACCTGCCTGGTCGTAGTAGCTGATCTGGCCCGTATAGCATCCGCGGTCCTCGTCCCAGAAGACCGTGCCGCCGCCCCGCCGGTTGCGGCCGGTCACGGCTGGCCGTCTCTGGGGTCGGTGGCTTGCCCCTGTTCCACGAGGGCCTTGATTGCCTCATCTAGGCTGAGGTGCTTGTAGCGCGGGTGCGAGCGCATCAGCACCTCTAGGCGTCCGTCTGTGCGCATTAGCCCAGCTGCGGCCGTCGCCTCGTCATGCTGTGCCTCAGCGGCCTTCTCCTGCCAGCCGAGGGCGTAGATGTGGGCCGTGGAGAGCCGCTGCTCAAGCTGCACGTGCGTCGCTGCGAGCTGGGATAGTTCCTGCTCGACCGCGTCCGGGTCACTTCGCTCAAGGGACTGTTCCCCAACAAGGCCGAGGAGTTCCCCCAGGGAAACCTCGAACGCCAGGGCGAGGTCCGCGAGTTCGTTCAGGCGCAGCGGGCGCGTCGCGGCCTCCAGACGCGTGACTGTCGCATGGCTCCAGTCGTACCCGTACGCCCGCATCCTTTCCATCACATCCTGCTGAGACCAGCCGCGCTGCTGCCGCAGCAGGCGCAGGCGGCGTCCGGCAAGTTGCTCTGGCGTGGGCACAGCCGGGTCTGCCGGCTGAGGCGGTTTGTTCATGACGTGAAAACCGTACATTGCGCGTGGCGGTTGCGTCCAGCGCGGTCTGTCTGATACTGATTTGCACATCGCGGTCAGGAGACCGACCATCTCCTGAACATTGGCCGGTGCCTCAAGGAGGTCCTATGTCCGCTTCATTGACGCCATCCATCGAGGAGAGCGCAGCCCAGCCGTCGTCTCCCAGGGAGAACGCGGCCCAGCCGCCGTCCCCTCCACTGCTGCTATCCGTCGAGGAGGCTGCTGCACAGTGGAGGATCGGCCGCAGCCGCATGTTCACCCTGATCCGCCGCGGCGACGTGCTGTCGGTGATGGTCGGCGGCAGCCGCCGCGTCCCATACGACTCGGTGAAGGCCTACGTCAGCCGGCTCGTTTCGGAGCAGGCCTCCGACTCCGGCACCGGTATCCCCGCCGCCTGACCTTCCCCTTCATTCCCCTTTCCCTCTGAGGACTGCCGTGTCCCGACGTCGTAAGCCTGTCCCGCAGGTGCCCTACCCTGCGGAGGCCCTCCCGGTCATCTGTACCGGGAGGGGGAATCACCCTCTGCAGGACATCGCCGACGTGATGATCGCCGCCGACGGCGAGACGGTCCTATGGCTGCCCAGGGGACGCCGCAAGGCCCCGGTCACGGACTGGCGTCCCGCCGACGGCTCCCACACCTTTCGGTTTCCCTGCCGACAGTGCAGGCCACCTCGTGACGAACGGCTCCGTGAGGCGAAACTGCGCGAGGCGATCACCGGGCTGCGCAGGCTAGGGGCGCGCACACTCGACATCAGCCGGCTACCATGCTGACATCTAATAGCGCGCTAGCCGCGCCGGTAGCCCAGGGCTGCCGGTCACTCAATCCCTGGAGCAGCGGTCTGATCGGGCCGGGCGTATCTCATCATGCCCTGGAGCCATCCCGATGGACCGTCCCACCTCGATCCGGGCGCGCCTGGCACGTGCCACTCGCGCCGGCGAGCCCCCCGAGACCATTGCGTCGTTGCGCCGCGAGTACTACGCGTCCCGCGCCCGCGACTACCTCCGCGACTGGCTCGCGGGGGATCCAGCGCCGACACCTGCCCAGCGCCGCGAACTGGCCGACCTGCTGGTCAAGGGCGGGGGCGCTGATGTCGCGGCCTAATGCAGACGGCCCCCTCGAGGGGGGCCGCCAGGAGAACATCGCCACCGCCACCGCCAAGCGACAGGGACTTGCCGTCATCGTACGGCAGGGACGGCGCCGGTGCCGCTACCTGGTCGCCTCGGCGAGCCTCTACGAACCCGCGAACGAGCGGACCTGGTGGTGGATCTCTCTCCGCTGCCCGTGGTGCGGGTCGGTCCATCTGCACCGCGTCCGCCATGAGCAAGACGCTGGCGGGGTGCGGCGCACCGGGTGCGGTCGCCGGGTGTTCGTGAAGGTTCGCACGGTCTACCGCAGCAAGGCGAACTCAGGGGCAGCCGCGTGAGCCCCGACTGGGCGCTGCATAAGCGCATCCTCCCCCTCGTTACCGCCGAGCTCGGCATGACGGATACCGAGATCGCCGAGCGCCTGGAGGTGTCCCTCGCGGACGTCCGGCAGGCGGCGCGGATCCTGTACCGGCAAAGGCGCATCGACATGTGCGCTGGCTACGTGGTCGCCTCCCCTCCGCGCGCCGAGGGGAGGCGAGCAGCAGCATGAGCACACCGGACATCCTCACCGCAGCCTGCTGGCTCCAGGACCGGCACGGCCTGTACGTCTTCGCCGTCGATCACCCTGGCCGCCCCAAGTGCGGCGGGTCGCACCGTGAGTGCGACGGCCAGCGCGGGAAACATCCGCGTGGCCAGTGGTCCCGTCTTGCCACACTCAGCCCCCGGCTCATCCGCGCCCAGCTCGCCGACGGCCCGTGGAACACCGGGATCGCGTGCAAGCAGAGCGCCCTGCTCGTGGTCGACGAGGACCGGCCGGGCGCGTTCGCCGGGTTCGCCGCGTCGATCGGGCAGGCCATAGAGCAAACATTCGCCGTCGACACCGCCAAGGGACGCCACTGGTACTACCGGCAGGCCGAGGAGGCGCCCCTCGGCAACGGATGCGGCCAGCTGGCCGGGCATGGCATCGACATCCGCGGCGGCGGTACTGGAAACGGCGGGTACGTCGTCGGACCCGGGTCGGTCCACCAGACTGGGGTGGTCTACACCCCGGTGGACTCCGCCATGCCGATCCGGCCGGTACCCGGCTGGCTGGCCGAGGTGCTGACGCCGCCCCCGGTGCCGGAACCACGGGGTCTGCGGCCGGCGTCGACGTTCAGCGCGCTCCGCGGCCTGGTCCGCGTCGTCCTCGAGGCGACCCCCGAATGCGACCGGAACACGCGCCTGTTCTGGTCATCGTGCCGTGCTGCCGAGCTGGTCTCCGCAGGCCGCGTTGACGAGGCGACCGCAACCAGCGTGCTGGTTGACGCCGCGACGCGCACCGGGCTGCCCGAAGCGGAAGCGCTCCGCACCATTGCATCCGGGCTGCGGGCAGGCCGCCCATGACAGAGAAGCAGGCAGAGGCGAAAACCCGGCGGCCGACTAAGGCCGAGCGCCTCCATGACCTCGTGCTGGAACGGTACGGGCCGCGCAGGGCCAGCAGGTGGCCCTACCTGGTACACGGGGACGACCAGTTCAAGTTCGAGGGACCCGAGCGGCGCAGGCTGCTCGCCGACCTGCGGGCAGCGTGGCGGGAGCGCTACCAGGACGAGGCCCCGCCGGCCTCGCAGGACCTCAATGCGGCGGTTGATGACCTCCGCCGTCTGGCCGAGCGCGCCGACCCTGACCCGGTCAGCACCGAGGACCAGGCCGCCGAGATCGTCGCGGCCCGCGGCATCACCGAGACCCCCCAAGACCGCGGGCTCGGCCTGGTCACGCGACTGGAAGACTGTCCCCTCCCGGACGGCTACGTCATCCCTGAGCCCTACATCATCACGCCGGACGGTGTCCACCTGATGAAGGACGACGGGACTGGCTTTGCCCGAGTCGCCTGGGCATGGCTGTTCCCCGTCCGCGTCTACATCGACCCGGACGGAGACCAGCTGGTCGAACTGGCGTGCCGCGACGGCCGCAGGTGGGTCTGCCGGCTCATCCGCCGCGCGGTCACCAAGAGCGGGCGCAAGCTCGTTGCGGAGGCCGGAGACGCCGGCCTGCCCGTTATCGAGGCCGAGGCCAAGCAAGCAGAGCGCTGGCTGGCCGCAGCCGAGGCGGCGAACCATGCGGCGATAGCGCGGCAGCCGGTCGCGCGGCAGCTTGGCTGGCAGGCCGACGGGAAGACCTTCGTCACCGGGCAGGACACGCCCTGGCGGGTCGAGCCGCGGTACTCCGACCAGGTCGCCGCGTTGGCCGCGCACCGCCCCCGCGGCACCCTCGCCGCATGGAAGGACGCCATCGCGGCGGCCCGCGACCACATCATCGTCCAGGTGGGCGCGTACGCGGGACTCGCCTCCCCGCTGCTGCACCCGCTCGGGCTCGACTCGTTCACCGTCGACTTCTCCGGCCGGTCAACCCGCGGCAAGACCATCACGGCGATGGTCGCGCTCAGCTGCTGGGCTGACCCCAGCGACCGGTCCGAGGGAATGCTTACCTGGCAGACCGCCAGCGTGATCGGCATCGAGAAGCGGCTCAACCTCGTCAGCGGCCTGACTGTTGTCGTTGACGAGACGCGGCTGGTCAAGGACCCGGCCCTCGTCGACGCGGTCCTGTACATGATCCCCAAGAACCACGGCAGGCCACGGGGCGGCGGCTGGCCGAACATGATTCCGTGGCGAGCCGTCGTCGTCAGCACCGGCGAGCAGTCCGCCACCTCGTTCACCAGTCACCAGGGGGCCAGCGCCCGTGTGCTCAGCGTCCAGTCGCCCCCGTTCGGGACTGACGGCAAGGCAAGCCGCAGCGCGGCCGAGACGGTCAAAGAGGGCGTGGAGGCGAACTACGGCACTGCCGGGCCCGCCTTCGCCGCCCGCCTGCAGGCCAGGCTCGCCGAGGACGGCGGCACAGGTAAGCTCCGCGCACGCCACCAGGAGCTCACCGAGATGCTCCGCGGTAGCACCGACATGACAGGCCGGCGGGCCCCGCTGGCGGCCTGCCTAGCGCTCGCCGCAGAGCTCGCCGCAGACTGGGGCATCCTGCCGTTCCGGGCCCCCGGTGTAGCCGCCTGGTCAGGGATGTTCGCCTCCGACGAGCAGCGGGACAACCGCCCCGAGATGGCCCTCGACCTGGTGCGCGAGTACCTGTCGGCCCACGCCGACAAGATGTGCGGCAGCAACGACGGGAGTCGTCCTCCCGCCAGCGGCTGGATTGGCCATGAGGCCAAGGAGGGCCCGGCGCTCCTGCCCGAGAAGCTCCGCGAGGAACTGCGCCGACGCGGATGGGAACTGGACGCGGTCATCCCCGGCTGGCTTGAGATGGGCGCGCTGCTCACCAACGACAAGCAGCGGCCCGCCCACCTCATACCCCGGCGGACTGCCAGCCGCCTCTCCCGGCATCTCATATTCCGCCGCGAGGTCATAGACCCCCCGGACCTGGAGGACGGGCAGTGAAACATACCCCTTTTACGTCCCGCAATATGCTCTCTCTCTCAGGAAATTGCGTAACAGCCCGAAAACGGCCATTGACCTGCGGAAAGGGTGTTACACAGCTCTGCGTAACACGTAACGGACGGATCATGATCGCTACGCTCCGCGTAGCACTGCGTAACAGGGCTGCGTATCAGTTTTCTACTGCCCTGACCTGCAGGTTCCTCTCTCATCTAAGAGACTGTTACGCAGTTACGCAGAAACGAGAGACTCACGCGAGGCCGGGACACAAAAAGGCTGCAGGCAAACTCGTTACTGAGGCTGTCCGTTGCAGCGACAGGTTCCGGCATCCGAACTCGACCACGGACGAGCCGGAGACCATCGCGGCCTGGCCAAGAGCCAGGAGCACCAGGCGGACGGCGATCACCCGTCCGCCCCAGCATCTGACCCGCTCGGGATCTTCCAGGGCGACCAGTACAGCGGTCAGCCACTGGCGGATCAGGCCGTACTCCGCAGCCAGAGCCGGTTCGGGTACGGGGGGGCGTGAGACTTGGTCGCTAGTGGGTCTGTGGCGGACGTTTTTCTCCCTGGTGAGGTAGGCGATCGTTTTTCGCCACTCCAGAGGCAGCAGCCGGTCCATCCGGCCGGGCTCGGAGGGTCGCTCGTACAGCGCAGCCAGGCCCTTCCAGGCCCCGCTAGCCACCGCAGCGCGGACGTCGGCCAGCTGCCAGCCACGCGCCGTGGCGGAGGCCACGATGGCCATGCGTGCCTCGCTGCGGCCCGCGTAACGCGACCGGTCCCACCGGCCGGTGCGCGCAGCGTGCTCGAGCTCAGCGCTGAGCGGAGCCCGGCCGCCGAGGCGGGGAACCCACGGGACGCCGGTGTCGTCAAGCTCGGACGCTGCTCCAGCGTCGCCTGACGGTTCCTCGATAGCCACCAGTTCGGCCGCGAACTCGTCCAGCAGCCCCGCCCATACCTCCGGCCCGTTGGGCCGCTCCACGGCCGCCCTGGCCTCGTCCGGCGGCACCGACAGCGTCCGCCAGCCGCCGCTTTTGTGCCGTGAGCCAGGAGGGCTGATCTGGCCGCCGAGGGAGCACATCGGCGCCGGGTCGATCACCGGGAACCGCAGCGACATGGCGCGGACGAGGTCGCGCAGTTCCCGCCAAGGCAGCGCCGACGAGAAGGGCACGAGCGCATGACGGCCGCCGCTCGACGACGCGTCGGTAACGTACCGGGCGCCCATCCGCTCGAGCAGTTGGCCGAGCTCGGCGCCCTGGTGGTCGACATCGCCGCGGCCGAGTCCAGGTCCAGCGCTAGCACCCGCCCGGTGCCCGAGGCGGGGTCGTACACCGGCACCGTGCACGGCTGATCCGGGGGCTCTGCAGGGAGCGCCCGGGCGTGCCGGGCCGGGTAGGTACGGCCGCCGTCCTTGGAGATCCGCACGTGCGGAGTGCCCGCGATCGCAGCCGTGACGGCACGCCAGGCTGCCTCTGCACCGGGACGCGAGAGGCCGTCAGGGGCGCCGGATTGTTTAGCTTGACAATCCGGCGTGTCGGCCAGTGGCAGTATTAATCTAGCCCGCTGGCCTGTTACTCTGGCCACGGATGTTGACCTTCTGTTCGGGATCCGGTCCCCGCCGGCAAGCAAGTCCGGATCTGAACGAGCGGTATCGGGTTGTCGTTGGATGGCCGGGCTAATGCCCGGCCTTCGGCGTTTCCAGGCCTATAGCGCTCCCGTGAATCGAAGGCGAACGAATCGCGCACCATCTTCGCCGGCTCTGACCCCGGATGACGGGATGGCGCGCCGGCTCTGGCCAGGCGCGACGTTACGGAGCCGGCCGGTCTCGTAACGCATCGTGGACAAACGCCGCCGATCTACGACAATTGCCCACAGGGCGGACGCGCCCGTGCGAGTGAGTCGCCGCGGGCGGCGGCCGTTCATGACGTTAAGACAGCCCCTTCTAGCCGACCTCGGGCAAGGGCGTTGCGCTCATGCGCCTGCTAGTCGAGGCCGATCTCCAAGCCGCCGTCTATTTCCGGTACGTCGGCGGCCGCCTCAGCTGGCCGGGCGACTTCGGCTGGCTCGTCGGCGGCGACCTCTTCGGCGGTGTCTAGTTCCGGACCAGCTGGCCGGGCGACTGCCGCCGCCTCTTCGGCGGTGTCCAGCTCCGGGACAGCCTCAACGGCGGAAGGCGGGAGGCTAAGTCCAGCGCGGTGCGCCTGAGCCACTACCTGCTGTGCCATCTCGTCCAGGTCAACGCCTTTGCGTAGCAGCTCAGCATCGCGGACGCCCAGATCAAGGAGATGTTGCTCAAGCCGACCTCGCGGTGCGACTACCAGGCCAGCGGTCGCCTGGTCGGCGGCGCTGAGCACCCAGCTGGGTGCATCCACGGCTGCGGCGGCGTAAGCGGCGGAGTGCAACGCCACTTGAGAAACTTCAGCGGTATCCGCGTAGGCGGCGAGAGCGTCAGCAACCCGGTAGCGGGGCGCATTGGCATAGGGCCGACGTACGTCATATGTTTCGGGCAGGCTGCGAGTGGTGACGTATAGGCGCCTAGCGGCGGCCGCTGTGCGAACAGTGTCATGCTCGGTACGAGCGGCCCGGGCCAAGCTATCGGTGGCGTAATGCATGGCGCCGGCAATTTCAGTAAGCGCGGCGGGATCAGGCGCCAGGCTAGCCGGGTCACGAACGGCGTGCGATGGCCTGCGGGCTGGCGTCCAAGCCGGGTCCGCATACGCCAGCCGGCCTGTCCACAGCGCCAAGCGCCCGGCCTCAACGGCTGGGCGAGACAGGGAGGCCCGGCTGTCGGTCGCCATGGTGTCCCAGACGTGAGCGACGGCCAACCAGGCGCGGCGGCTGTCATCTGCGTGGTCAGCTGCGGCGTCCAAGCCGGGAACGAGGGCGTGATAGCCGAGCTGGCGAGCCCGCACCGCCAAGGCCCGGTACACAGTTTCACTGTTGAAGCTGATCACGACGTAATTGGCGGCGGCGTGGCGCATCGATTCTGCGGTAAGTTCCGGAGACCATGCGGCTTGGGCGGCAAGCTCGCGGCGAGATTGGTTAGCACGCTGTGTGGTGCTGATAATGCCTGCACACAGGTCGCTGATAGACGCCTGCGGCGGCAGCGCCTGCACGGCGGGCGTGGCGTTGACTGGGATAGCTTCCAGCAGTCGACGATGCTCCAGAAGCACCGGGGCCTGCCACTGAGCAGCCTGTACGGCCGCACCGAGTTGCCGCAGCTGCACAGCTGCGCCCTGGAGGCGGTGCCACGCCGCGGCCGTCTCAGTGTCAGCGGACCTGGCCAGTCGCAACCCCTCCGCGAGCTCGCGGCCGGGCGCGCCGACCTGCTGGCCCAGGTCGCCGGGCTCGCCGAAGGCTTCGCCGAGGGCGAGCTCGATGAACCCCTCGCGCGCCAGGCCGCAGCGCTGTGCCGCAAGGCCGGGGGCCGATCCGGAGGCCGTACCGGCGTGGATCGAGGAGGGGAGACGGCGCCGGGTAGCGGCGCGAAGGCCGCCGCCTTCGGGCGGTGTACGCGGGCCGCGGTTAGCCTCCTGCGCCCCGCCCGGGTCTCCCGAAATTCGACATAGGGTCCTGTGGGGCCTTACCCTGCTTCTATGAGCGCCCCGAAGATCAGGCTGACGGCGGTGATCATGGACATCCTCGATGTCCTCACCAACTCGCCGCCTGATGACCCAGCGTGGGGCCTGCGGCTGTGCGAGGTCACCGGTTACGGCACCGGCACCATCTACCCGGCACTAGACCGGCTTATGAAAGCAGGGTGGATCACCGACCACTGGGAGGACCCGCCTCCCGCGGACCGGCCGCCCCGCAGGTTCTACGAGATGACGTCCACTGGGCGTGAGCAATACGCTGCAGCGCTACGAGCGCACCGTGAACGCCGCGCAGCATGGCTTCGTCCCGTCCCACACACCGGGGCCGGACAGTGAGGAGAAATGCAGCGTGGCCGCTCTACGAGAGGGCATGGCTCAGACGCGGGCTGTTTTCCCTTACGGCGGCCGTCTCCGCGATTCTCGGAGCGGGGAGCATCGTCGTGCTGCACCCGAACCCGTGGCTGGCCGTTGCTGTGGAAACAGGACTTGGGCTGGCCGCGATTACTTTGGCGCTTACGCTGAGGCTTTTGAATAGAATCCGCGCCGTGCGGCCGATGAAGAAGACCCAGGCCAGCCCAGAACGGGCGCTTGCGAGATTCTCCGTCCGGAACCTGACCGATCTGGCCGCCTGGCTTGCCGGCCCTAAGCGTCTGGCGCTGCGCGATGAGTGGCGCGCGCATCTGGCCGGCGAAGGTGGCCACGACCCGATCACCCGGCGGAAGGTCTGGAATGCGCTCGGTTTCGTCGTCTCGGCCATCAGGTTCAGGCTTGCGGACGCCGCCGACCTGGCGTGGCGCCCGGCCGATGCGGTGCTGGGCTCGCGTACCCTCTCCAACCTGTTCGTCTGGGGTCCGGTCATCGCGACGCTCGTGGCCATCGTTCGCCACGATGGCCGGTTCGGACTCGTGGCCGACGACCAGGACCCTGTCGCGCTCGGCGCATTCCTGTACGTGGTGATCAAGACCGGCCGCTGGTGGCGGGGAGTCAAGCCGCCGGAGCCCAGGGCCAGGCGCACCAGGGAATGATGACCGGCGTGGGTAGCCGAGGGGCGGCGCCGGAGGGCTGAGGCGCCGGCGGCCGCCGTTCTCGGGCGGCCTGCGCGGCCCCGGGGGCAGCTGGTGGCGCATCACCGCCGCGGCGTACGAGTCCCGCATGGCGACTTTCCCTGGCCTGGGTGACACATTGAGGGTTATGCAAAACTCTCCTTGAAGAAGTAAAGCCCGATTGCGGCTCGGAACGACGACATAAAGGTCTTCAGCGGCCGACGGTAGTCGGTGAAGAGAATCCGCCATGTCTTCAAAGTGGCGACGGCGCGCTCGACCGGCGCGCGGAAGGAACTCACCTGATTGTTCCACTCGTGCTCCCATTGAAGTAGCTCACGGCATTCCGGCTTGCGTATAGGGGTGGTGATGTAGTCAGTCCCGATGAATCCCTTGTCGCCGAACACTCCGCCCGCCTTCTTCAGGATCTCCTCGACGGCTGATCCCTTAAGTTTCGCCATGTCGTGCTTATTGCCGGTAACGGGCTCGGAAACGAATGTTATGCGGCCTTGAAGATTCGCGACAATCAGAGATCCGTGTCCCGTGGTCTTATATTTCCCGGACCACAGCTCACGTTCGCCATCCCAGGACCAGCAGGGCCACAGCGTGCCGTCTACCAGCGCGACCGCACCCCTGGTGGCTTCGGCTGCTTCCTCCGGAGCTGGCCTGAATTCCGCGGTCGCCTGCTCGACCAGCGGGGTGAGGAATGTGATGATCCGTGA
>Ga0209415_10015010_pt1 | contig 12602 bp, 10 predicted proteins | sample PeaSoiSIISIP2007_FD_187696 | JGI IMG/M metagenome (GOLD analysis project Ga0209415, IMG submission 187696) | Peat soil microbial communities from Weissenstadt, Germany - SII-SIP-2007 (SPAdes) (version 2) | ecosystem: Environmental > Terrestrial > Soil > Wetlands > Peat | place: Germany...
CGCCGCCACTCGATCACGAGGTCGCCGCCGTCCATCTCGACCGTCGCCTTGCGGTCGGCCATGTTGCGCCGGCTGGCGGCGACCAGCGCCGCGCAGGCGCCGGTGCCGCAGGCGCGGGTGACGCCGACGCCGCGCTCCCACACCCGCACCCTGAGCCGGTCGCGCGCCTTCACCTCGCAGAACTCGACGTTGGTTCTTTGGGGAAAGAGCCTGTGGTGTTCGATCATCGAACCCACCTCGCGCACCGGCGCGGTCTCGGCGTCCTTGACGAAGAAGATCACGTGCGGATTGCCCATCGAGACGGCGCCCGGCGTGTGCAGCAGCGGCGCGTCGATCGGGCCGACCTGAAGCTCGATGCCGCGGGTGTCCATCGCCTCCTCGAGCGGGATGTCGCGCCAGTCGAGGCCGGGCTTGCCCATGTCGACGGTGACCTCTTTGGGTCCCGCGCGCTCCACCGTCACGAGCCCAGCAGGCGTATCGAGCCGGGCGCTGTCGTGGCCCGTGGCTTCCATCAAGAGCCAGCCGACGCAGCGCACGGCGTTGCCGCATTGCTCCACCGCCCCGCCGTCGGCGTTCCAGATGCGCATGAAGGCGTCGGCGGTGGGCGAGGACTCGATGGCGATGAGCTGGTCGCAGCCGATCCCGGCGCCCCGGTCGGCGATCGCGCGCGCCTCCTCAACCGTTGGTGAAAACGGCTGGGAGCGGGCCTCGACCACGACGAAATCGTTGCCGAGCCCGTTCATCTTCAGGAACGGACGGCTCATGGCAGGCCCATATAGCGGCTCTGCTCTGGACTCGCACCCTGCCTCAGGGGCATGGCGTTGCGGCATGCGTCTGATGATTGCAGCGGCCCTCGCCGCCCTCGCCTTTCCCGTCATCGCCCTTCCCGTCACTGCGGAGACCCCGTCTGTGTCCCAGCCCACGACCGCCGCCGCCGCGTCGCCAGCGGAGGCCGGCCCCGACGATCCTTACCTCTGGCTCGAAGACATCCATGGCGCGCGCGCCATGGCCTGGGTGGAGCAGGAGAACGCCCGCTCGCTGGCGGTGCTGAAGGGCGATCCGCGCTACGAAACCTTCCACCAGGAGGCGTTGAAGATCGTCAACGCCACCGACCGGATTCCAGACCCGGACCTGATCGGGAACACGGTCTACAACTTCTGGCAGGATCCGACCAATGTGCGCGGACTGTGGCGGCGGACGACACCGCAGAGCTACGCCACCGCTGCGCCGGCGTGGGAGACAGTGCTCGACCTCGACAAGCTGTCGGCGGACGAAAAAGCCAACTGGGTCTGGCACGGCGCCAACTGTCCGCCGCCGCACTATCGCCGCTGCCTGATCGGTCTTTCCGACGGCGGCGAGGACGCCGACACGGTGCGCGAGTTCGACCTCGCGACCAAGTCGTTCGTGGACGGCGGGTTCAGCTTGCCGCGCAGCAAACAGACCGTCGACTGGCTGGACGACGACACCCTGATCGTCGCCCGCGACTGGGGTCCGGGCACCATGACCGCCTCGAGCTACCCGTTCGTGGTCAAGACGCTGAAGCGCGGCCAGAGCCTCGATCAGGCGACGGAGGTATTTCGCGGCAAGCCGGACGATGTCGGCGTTTCTCCGATCGTGCTGCACGACGGCGATGGCCACAAAGTGGTGCTGATCGTTCGCAACGTCGATTTCTTCCACTCCGAGACGTACGAATTAGTCGATGGTCAGGCCGTCCCGCTGGCGCTGCCTGCGAAGGTGACACTTCACGGCCTGTTGCACGGGTTGCTGATCTTCAGCCCCGAGCAGGACTGGAGGTTTCAAGGCCGCGTGTTCAAAGCCGGATCGATCGTGTCCGTCGAGCCTCCCGAACTCGCGCCGCCCCCGCCGGGTGCGACTATGGTGTGGTCGGACCAAACGCACCTGATCTTCGAACCCAACCCACGCCAGTCGGTCGAGCAGGTCGCGGTCACGGCCAGCCGCGTCGTCGCCGCGATCTACGACGATGTCCGCGGCAACTTGAGCAGCTTCACGCCTGCTGAAGGCGACTGGAAGGTCGCGAGGATCCCGACCGAGGCCAATTCGTCGGTGGGCGTCGCCACTGCGAGCGATGTGAACGATCAGGTCTACTACAGTGTTGAAGGATTCCTCGCGCCCAGCCACCTGTGGCAGGCTGACGCCGCCAGTGGGTCCCAGGCCGACATCAAGGACCTGCCGGCGCGCTTCGACGCCTCCGGCGATACGGTCGACCAGCATGAAACGACGTCCGCCGACGGAACCAAGATCCCCTACTTCGTGGTGCATCCGAAAGGGATGAAGCTGGACGGGTCGAACCCGACCGTCCTCTACGCCTATGGCGGCTTCCAGGTGTCGATGCTGCCGGAATACTCCGCCTCCATGGGCAAGCTGTGGTTGGAGCATGGCGGCGTCTTCGTGCTGGCCAACATCCGCGGCGGCGGCGAGTTCGGGCCGAAGTGGCACGAGGCCGGTCTCAAGACCAAGCGCCAGGCGATCTACGACGACTTCGCCGCAGTCGGGAAGGACCTGATCGCCCGCGGGATCACCTCGCCGCGGCGGCTTGGCATCCAGGGCGGCTCCAACGGCGGCCTGTTGATGGGCGTCGAGTTCAATCAGCACCCGGAGCTGTGGCGCGCCGTGGACATCCAGGTGCCGCTGCTGGACATGCTCCGCTTCGAGAAGATCGGCGCCGGCGCCTCGTGGGTCGGCGAATATGGCAGCGTCACCGTGCCGGAGGAACGCGCCTTCCTGGAGAAGATCTCGCCGTACCAGAACCTGAAGGCCGGCGTCGCCTACCCTGAGCCGTTCTTCGTCACCGCCACCAGCGACGACCGGGTGACGCCGGTGCACGCGCGCAAGATGGCCGCCAAGATGGCAGCGATGGGCCTGCCGTTCCTCTACTTCGAGAACACCAACGGCGGCCACGCTGCCTCGGCCAACCAACAAGAACGCGCCGAGCGGGTGGCGCTGGAGTTCACCTACTTCACCCGCAAGCTGATGGATTGATGGACGAAGCTTCGATCCTGGCCCGCTACGACGCCGAGATCCGCGCCGATCCGCCAGCGGAAGTCGGCGTCGAGCGGGTCTGGGCGGACGGGGTGCTGCGCACAACCGGCGCCTACAACTTCATCGGCTGGTGGACGTTCGGCTCAGGCGAGGCCGCCGCGGCGGTGGGGCGCGAGGCGGCGTTCTTTCGCGAGCGCGGCGTGCAATGGAAGGTGTTCGACCACGATGGCCCGGCGAACCTGACGGCGGCGCTGGTGGCGTCCGGGTTCGAGGAGGACGAAGCGGAGACCTTCCTGGCGCTCGACCTCGATGCGATCTCACCGGATTTCGCGCCGCCGGCCGGGATCACGGTGCACGAAGTGAGGGACCTCGCCGGGATCGCCGACTTGGTGGCCGTGAGCGAGGCCGCGTTCGGCCGCGACGAGCCATGGCGCACCGAGCAGCTGGCGGGGCGGCTGGACGATCCGACCCAGGCGCTGTTCGTCGCCTACGACGGCGGCGTGCCGGTCTCGTCGGGGCGGCTGGAACTGGCGCCCGGCAAGGCCTTCGCCGGCCTCTACGGCGGCGGCACGCGGCCCGACCACCAGCGCCGTGGCGTTTACCGCGCCCTGGTCGCGGCGCGGGCGGCGGAAGCGCGGCGGCGCGGCCATCGCTTCCTCACCGTCGACGCGCGCGAGACCAGCCGGCCGATATTGGAGCGGATCGGCTTCGTGCCGCTGACGAAGATCCGCGATTGGACCCTGCCGGCGGGGTAGCGTCCGGACTCAGTTCCGGTCTCCAACAATGTCATCCCGGCCGCAGCCGCAAAGCGGCGGAGAGCCGGGATCTACCTGTCGCAAGCGGGGAAAAGTAGGTCCCGGACGAGTCCGTTGCTCGGCTCTCCGGGATGACAACTACATGTAACGGGTCGTCCAGCTGGTCAGTGCGCCCGGGCATCCGGGAAGATACGCAGGAAGTTCTCGGCGTAGAACTTGTCGCGGACGGGCTCGGCGCGATCGCCAAGCGAGGCCTCGAAGCGGCCGATCGGATTTCGGCCGCCCTCGATGTGCGGGTAGTCGGTGGAGAAGCAGTAGAGGTCCGGATTCGACTGGTCGATCAGATCGCCCACCGCCTCGAACACGAACGGGGTGAACGCAAGCTGCTGGGTGAGCTGCTCGGACGGCGTGCGGGTGAAGCCCTGCAGGTTGGCGTCGGTGCGGCGCCAGTTCTTCACCACCCAGTCCAGCCGCCGCAGCAGTTCCGGGACCCAGCCGGCGCCGAGCTCCACCGCGGCGCCGCGAAGGCGCGGATGCCGCTCAAGCACGCCGTCGAGCAACATCATGGTCAGGAACTGCTCAGGTCCCTCGTGCAGCAGGGCGATGTCCTTGGTGCGCAGGTTCTCGCCGCCCCCAAGCCAGTCCTTGGTCGGCGCGCGGCCGTTGTTCATCCAGGCCCTGGCCAGCTGCAGCGGCGCGCCGCCGACATGCAGCACGAACGGCATGCCACTCTCGGCGAGGCGGGCCCAGAACGGGTCGAGGTCGACGTGGCCGGGCGAGCGCTCGCCGCAGGGACGATGCGGGATCCAGGCGGCGCCCAGCCCGTGCTCCAGCGCGAACTCCAACTCCGCCATGGCCAGCGCCGGGTCGTCGAGCGGGACCACCGCGACGCCGATCAGGCGCTTATCGTGGGCGCAAAAGTCGGCCATGTGGCGGTTGTGGGCGCGCGCGGCGCCGTAGCGCAGCCCGAGCTCCAGCTTGCTGCTGGCCGAGAACGGCATGGCGACGCTGTGGGTGGCGAACACCAGCTGCTTCTTGAAGCCGAGCAGATCCAGCGCCTTGGTGCGGTCGTCGCGATTGAAGGCCCCGAGCGCCTGGATCTCCTTGGAGGACTCGATCAGCTTGTCGCCGAGGCCGATCTGGGCGGCGACATGCTCGGGCGAATGGCGACCGCCTTGCCGCACGATCACGGCCACCTCCTCGTCGGTGACGATCGAGGCGGAATAGCTGACCTCGGGAATGGCCTCGCGCAGGGCCGGGTCGGCGTAGGCCTTCAGGAAGTCAGGCAATTCCATGATGTGGCTGTCGGCGTCATAGAAGGCGCGGGTCGCCGGCGCGTAGGTCATGGTCGCTTCTCCCTGGTCTCGTTGGCCGCGAGTATGCGCCCGGCGCCGCCGGGCGTCACGCGCCCGGCGATGCGACCGCAGCGTCGGAAGGCGAGGACGACGCTGCGGAGTCTGGGTAAGCTGGAAGCCGGGCCCGGCGTCTGCCAAAGTCGCGGGCGCAGCAGCGGAGCGTCTTCCATGACCGTGGCCGAGCGACTTGCCGATCATGTCCACCCGCTCGTCGCCTCCCTTCGAGATGGCGCGGTGGGCGAGGCGGCGTTCTGGGCGCAGGTCGATCAGCTGCGAACGCCGCTGATCGAGCCGCACCCGACGTCGACGGGCCGCAGCATCGTCACCTATGTGTTCCCAGCGCCGCCCGAGGCGCGGCACGTCGTGGTGCAGTCCGGTGTCGGCGATGCGCCGCGCAACGTGATGGACCGGATCGCCGGCACGAGCGTCTGCCATGCGAGCTACAGTTATCGCGACGATGCGCGCACCAGCTACAGCTTCGCCCCCGACATGCCGTTGATCTCGTTCGACGACGCCACCGAGGCGGAGCTGAAGCAGCTTCACGCCTTCTGGGAGGGATTCACGCCGGCGCCCGACCCGCATGGCCGCGAGGTGTTCGTCAGCCGCGCCGGCGAAGGCCGCCCCGACGACCACACCTCGTTCGTCTCTCTCCCGCAAGCGCCGGACGACCAGCTGGCCTGCAAGCGCCCCGACATAGCCCGCGGCTGGATCGACCGGCTCGCTCTGCGCAGCGAGCTGATGGGCAACGAGCGCAACATCTGGGTCTATACGCCGCCGGGCTACGCCTCGGGCGATCAAGTCTATCCGTTGCTGCTGGCGTTCGACGGCGGCTGGGCGCTCACGCGGGTTCCGACCCAGCGCCTGCTCGACAACCTGCTGGCCGACGGGCGCATCAAGCCCGTGGTCGCGGTGTTCATCGACAACCCCACCCCCGACTCGCGCAATCTCGAACTGCCGTGCAACGAGTCCTTCGCCCGCTTTGTCGAGGAAGAACTGCTGCCCTGGCTGCGTGGGCGCTATCGCATCTCCGACAGCCCGGCGGATCACTTCGTCACCGGCGCCAGCTACGGCGGGCTGGCCGCCATGTGGTTCGGCTATCGGCTGCCGCACCTGTTCGGCAACGTGATCAGCCAGGCGGCGTCGCTGTGGTGGGGACCGGGCTTCCGGATGGACGTCCCGCGCAGCGCCGGTGGCTACCCGCCGGAGTGGCTCATCGAGCAGTACCGCGCCTCGCCCCGGCTTCCCGTGCGGTTCTGGATGGAGATCGGGCTGATGGAGCACCCGAGCCTGATGATCGAGCCCAACCGGCGCATGAAGGCGCTGCTGGAAGAGAAGGGCTACGACCTCACCTACAGCGAACCCTGCGGCGGCCACGACACCGCGCTCTGGCGCGGAACCCTCGGGAGCGCCCTGGCGAAGATGCTGGCGCCGGCGAGCTAAACCCGCGACATCGCGCAAGAAGTTAACCGCGGAGAACGCGGAGATACGCGGAGCGAGCGAGTATCCCACGAAGGCTGGTGACTTCGTGCGCGGCGCCCTCCGCGTATCTCTGCGATCTCCGCGGTTATACCTTTGACCGCGCGATGAAGGCCGACTGGGAGCTAAACTCCCTCCCCCCGGAACACTTCCGCCAGCAGTTTGCCCTCGGCCGCGCGGCTGGAGCCGGCGCGCCAGGCGACGACGATCTGGCGGGAGGGGTGGTCGGCGGCCAGCGGGCGGACGGTGACGGCCGCGGCGTCGGCAAGGCCGGCCTCGACCGCCATGCCCGGCAGGAACGAAACGCCGAGGCCCGATCCCACCATCTGCACCAGCGTCGGCAGCGAGGTGGCGGCAAAGGCGGCTTCGTCGCGCGGCCGGTCGGAGCTGAGACCGCAGGCGGCCAGCGCGTGCTCGCGCAGACAATGGCCGTCCTCCAGCAGGATCAGGTCCTCGTCGTCGAGCCGCGCCGGCGAGACGCGGACCTCCGCGGTCAGCGGATGGTTGGCCGGGAAGGCGGCGAACAGCTCGTCCTCCTCGACTTCGGCGCAGTCGAGGCCGGCCATCTCATACGGCAACGCGATCAGGGCGGCGTCGAGCGCGCCGGCCTTCAGGCCCGCGATCAGCCGGCCGGTCAGGTCCTCGCGCAGGAACAGCCGCAGCTTGGGGAAGCGCCGGCGCAGCGCCGGCAGCGCCTTGGGCAGCAGGAACGGCGCGATGGTGGGGATCACCCCCAGACGGAAGCGGCCGGCGAGCGGCTGGCCGGCGCCCCTGGCCGCTTGCACCAGATCCTCGGCCTGGGCCAGGATGGTCTCGGCGCGCGCCACCGCTTCCTCGCCGGCGGCGGTGAGGATGACGCCGGCGCGGCCGCGGTCGACCACCGCGGCGCCGAGGATCTTCTCCAGCTCCTGCACGCCGGCCGACAGTGTCGGCTGGGTCACGTGCGCGGCCTCGGCGGCGCGGCTGAACGAGCGGTGCTCGGCGAGCAGTTTGAGGTATTGCAGCTGGCGCAGGGTGGGGAGCATGGCTCTCCAGATAGGCGAGCTCGATGGAAACGCCAATTTCCATCGAGTAAACTCGACTGGCCGCGTGGCGCGGCGGCCGGTATGTCTGGACCGGTTCGACCACTCAAAGGACGCCGCCCTGCCCGAGCACCAACACGGCCCGTGGAGCGTGCCGCCGACCCCGCCGCAAGAAGCCAAGGCGCGCTGGCGGCCGACGCGCGGCCTGATCATCTGGATGGGCCTGCTGGCCGCCGGCGTCGCGGCCTACCTCGCCCTGACCTTCCTGTTCCCCGGACAGATCTCCGGCATGGATCAGACCAGCGCCCTGCAGGCGCTGGGTCTGCTCGCGCTGGTCTCCAGCGGCGTCATCTACGCCCGCGGCGTCAATCTCGGCGAGGCGGCGCGCAACGTGGCGATCTGGATCGGCATCGCCGCCATCGCCCTGGTCGGGTACAGCTTCCGCGTCGAGCTGAACGACGCCTTCGTCAAGGTGCGCGGTGAGCTCATCCCCGCCTACGCCATCTCCACCACGCCGCACGAGATGAGCGTCACGCGCAGCGCCGACGGCGGGTTCTACATCCTGGGCTCGGTGGGCAGCGCCCCGGTGCGCTTCGTCATCGACACCGGCGCCAACGGCGTGCTGCTGAGCCCGGCCGACGCCAAGCGCGCCGGCATCGACGTCGAAGACCTGAAGTTCGCCTCGCCCGCCGAGACCGCCAACGGCGTCGGCTACATGGCGCCGGTGACCGTGCCGACGATGCAGGTCGGGCAGATGAAGCTCAACAACGTCGCGGCGGCGGTCAACCAGGCGCCGATGAGCTCGTCCCTGCTGGGCATGGCCTTCCTGCGCCAGATGGATGACGTCGAGATCCACGGCGATACGCTGACGCTGAAGTGGAAGAGCCAGACCTCGGCTTCGCCCTCGCCAACGCAAGCCCCGAGCGCCTGACCTGCTCTCTTCCCCCTTGCGGGGAAGGGTCGGGGATGGGGGTGTCAGCTCGACGGGAACAGTGGGCGCTCCCCAAGGACAGGGAAGCGGGATAGAGGAAAGCCTTCCCGCGCCAGGAGTAGCCTATGTCCCTCGCCGACAATCCCGTTTTCGCCGAATGGACCGGACCCCACGGCGCGGCGCCGGCGTTCGACCAGGTGAAGACGGAGCACTTCATCCCGGCGCTGGAGGCGGCGATCGCGCTGAAGCAGGCCGAGGTCGCGGCGATCGCGGGCGACCCCGCGCCGGCCACCTTCGCCAACACCCTGGAAGCGCTGGAGGCGTCCGGTCCGACCCTGACCCGGGTCGGCCGGCTACTCAACATCTACACGTCGACCATGAACACCCCGCAGATGCGGGAAGTGCAGACCTGGGCCTCGCCGAAGCTGGCGGCGCTGCGCGACGAGATCACCCAGAACGGCGCCCTCTTCGCGCGGATCAAGCTGGTCTACGAGGCGCGCGCGACCAGCGGCCTGACGGCCGAGCAGCAGCGGCTGGCGTTCGTCACCTACGACCGCTTCGTGCGGCAGGGCGCGGCGCTGTCGGACGCGGACAAGGCGAGCCTGGCGGCGGTGAACCAGACGCTCGCCGGCCTCTACACCCGCTTCAGCCAGAACATCCTCGCCGACGAAGAAGGCCAGGCGCTGGTGATCGAGCACGCGGCGGACCTCGAGGGGTTGAGCCAAGGCCAGATCGACGCCGCCGCGGCGGAGGCCGAGGCGCGCGGGCTGGAGGGCAAGTGGGCGTTCGCCAACACCCGCTCGTCGATGGAGCCGTTCCTGACCTTCGCCGCCCGCCGCGACCTGCGCGAGAAGGCGTTCAACCTGTTCACCCGGCGCGGCGACGGCGGCGAACACGACAACCGCCCGCTGATCACCGAGATCATGTCCTTGAGAGCGCAGAAGGCGAAGCTGCTGGGCCATCCGACCTTCGCCCACTGGATCGCCGACGGCCAGATGGCCAAGACCCCTGACGCGGCGATGCAGCTGCTGACCGCCGTCTGGGGCCCGGCTAAGTCGCGCGTCGCCGAGGAGGTGGCGGAGATGGAGGACCTGTCGTCCGCCGAGGGCTCGAACGCGCCGATCGCGCCGTGGGATTACCGCTACTGGGGCGAGAAGGTGCGCAAGGCCAAGTACGACCTCGATGAGACCGAGGTGAAGCCCTACCTGCAGCTTTCGCGCATGCTGGAGGGGATGTTCTGGGCCGCCGGCGAGCTGTTCGGGCTCAGGTTCGAGCCGGTCAGCGACCTGCCGGTCTACCACCCGGACGTCACCGCCTATGAGGTGACCAAGGGCGGCCAGCGCGTCGGACTCTGGTACTTCGATCCCTACGCGCGGGCCGGCAAGTCGTCCGGCGCCTGGATGAACGAGTACCGCACCCAGGAGCGGCTGGGCGGCGTCGCGACCACCCCGGTCATCTCCAACAACGAGAACTTCATCCCGCCCAAGCCGGGCGAACCGTGCCTGATCTCCTGGACCGACGCGGTGACGCTGTTCCACGAGTTCGGCCACGGCCTGCACGGCCTCAACTCCAATGTCACCTACCCCTCGCTGGCGGGCACCGCGGTGCTGCGCGACTTCGTCGAGCTGCCGAGCCAGCTGTTCGAACACTGGCTGCCGACCCGCGAGCTGCTGGCGAAGTTCGCCGTGCACTACCAGACCGGCGAGCCGATGCCGGTCGCGCTGGTCGACAAGGTGCTGAAGGCCGACACGTTCCACCAGGGCTTCAAGACGGTGGAGTACCTCTCCAACGCGCTGCTGGACCTGAAGGCCCACCTCAAGGGCGACACCCCGATCGACGCGGCCGAGTTCGAGCATACCGCGCTGGCCGAGATCGGCATGCCGCCGCAGATCGTGCTGCGCCACCGGCTGCCGCACTTCTCCCACATGTTCTCGTCCGAGAGCTATGCCGCCGGCTACTACAACTACATTTGGGCCGACACGCTCTCCGCCGACGCCGCCGAGGCGTTCGCCGAGGCGCCGGGCGGGTTCTACGACAAGGATCTGGCCGCCAAGCTGCTGGCCGACGTGCTCAGCATCGGCAACACGGTCGAGCCCGGCGAAGCCTACCGCCGCTTCCGCGGCCGCGAAGCCGGCATCGACGCCCTGATGCGCGACCGCGGCTTCGCCCCGGCCCTGACGTGACGCTCAAGGTCCGAGGTCTCGACCATCTGGTGCTGCGGGTGAAGGACCCCGCGGCGATGGAGCGGTTCTACGTCGAGGTGTTGGGTCTGACGGTGGAGCGGCGCTCGGAGACGATCGGCCTGCTGCAGCTGCGCGCCGGCGCCCAGCTGGTCGACCTCGTCGCGGCAGACGGCATGCTGGGCAAACCGGGCGGCGCGGCGCCCGGGCCCGAGGGCCGCAACCTCGACCACTTCTGTCTCAACCTCGACGACTTCGACCTCGCCGCCGTGATCGCGCACCTCGAGGCGCACGGCGTTGCGGTCGGCGAGAGCGGACGGAGGTATGGCGCGGGCGGGTTCGGGGTGTCGGTCTACCTCACCGATCCGGAAGGCAACGGGCTGGAGCTGCGGGGCTGACCGCGCTTCAGGTCGCCTTCTTCACCCGCAGCATCGCGGCGATCACTAGGCCGGCGAGCAGGAATTTCACCAGCTCGATGAAGCCGTTGGCCAAGGTGTAGTCGAGGCCGAAGCCGTACCAGTTCCAGTAGGAGAAGTTGGTGGCCATGCCGGCGATCAGGCCGACGAGCACCGCAATCGCCACGCGCCGCCAGACCCCCCCGCCAGCCAGCGCGGCAATCCCCGCCATCAGCAGAGATTCGGTCACCTGGAGCACGAGTTCGACGCCCAGTTGGCGCGGCGTCACGCCGCCGGTTCCATGCGGTGTGTAGGCGATCAGACCCTCGGGGCCGGTCTTGGACGTGTCGGCTGTGGAGGGTGACGGGTAGACGTAGAGCCCGCCCTTGTCGCCGAGGCTGAGCTGCAACGCCGCCACGAGGATCCGCTCGCCGGGAATGCTGTGGACCCCGACCATCGCCAGCGGCGACAGGTGCGCGACGGTCGACCAGACGTACATGGCGACGGCGCCGAGAATACCCGCAATCAGGACACGCATCGTCAACTCCCCGATGGCTGCGGAACGGCCCTGGCGCGGAACCTATGCCTGGAACGGATGGCGGTCGAGGTGGTCGCGCCTCGCCAGCCGGCCTTGAACGGGCCGGTCGCTAGGTCGCGATCTGCAGCGCCAGGACGAGCGACATTGCGGCCAGCGATGCCAGGTGGTCCGCGAGGATGCGACGCGCCAACAGGCTTCGGACCTCGACCGAATCCGTGACGGCCCCGAGGCGGACGGCGTTGCGGACGGTGCGGACGAGCGCGAGGCCCATGCCGATCAGCGCTGCGGCGAGCGAGACGACGCCCGCCCAGAGCGGACCTTCGCTGCGCACCATCCCGGCGACGATCGCCGCCACCGTCGCCAGCATCACCAACGAGATTAGGCGGCCCATTGGGCTCGCTTCGGTTGTCACGCGCCGGTAGTAGGCCGAGATAGACGCCAGCGCCGCGGCGGACGCCACCGGGCCGCCCCGCGACTGCACATCGAACATCAGGTCGAACCACAGCACGGCGATCAGGAACCCGGCCCCAGCGGCGGCGATCGTGTGCATGCTGGGCCCCAGCGCCCCCTCAGATCGCCGGCCAACCCTGAGGCATGGTCAGCTTCATCATGCGTTGTCCGGTCATTGGTCTTCGCCCACTGGGTCTTCCTCGGCCTGCTCTTCGTCGGACCTGGCCGCCGGCGATGTCCGTCGCGCGTTGTACAGGCGCTCACCCTCGGCGGCGAGCGGCCGTGACGCCACGATGTGGCCAAGGGCGGCGCCGATCAGCACCGCGGCCACCGGCAGCAGCAGATCGACCTCGTGGGTAAGCCTTGCGAAGAACGCCCACCCCGTCAGCAGGATGGCGGCGCCGAGCGGCGTCGTCCAGGCGGCGCGCTGGCGGATGGACGCCTCCGCCGGGGTTAAATGCGGTTCCATCAGCCACATCAGCCAGGCGTGCAGGCGGGCG
>Ga0209415_10015011_pt1 | contig 12602 bp, 8 predicted proteins | sample PeaSoiSIISIP2007_FD_187696 | JGI IMG/M metagenome (GOLD analysis project Ga0209415, IMG submission 187696) | Peat soil microbial communities from Weissenstadt, Germany - SII-SIP-2007 (SPAdes) (version 2) | ecosystem: Environmental > Terrestrial > Soil > Wetlands > Peat | place: Germany...
TGTCTCTTACGGCTTCGGCTGGTTTCTCGATCCCTATCAAGGCCGCCAACGCATGTGGCACACGGGAAGCACCATGGGCTTCCGCACGGTGATTGAGCGGTTCACTGAGGTCGATGGCTTGACGGTGATTATCCTTTGCAACCGCACTGATCTGGAGCCGGAAAAACTGGCGTTGCAAGTTTCCGATCTAATTTTCAAAAAACAAAATTCTCGTTATTAGGGCAGCCACGCTACAAAATCAGGACAACCCAGCCAGTTTTCCGAGGCCTTTCATTTTGGTCCGCGCGGCCATCGCGCCGTATTGCTTCATCATCGTGCGCATTTGCAGGTACTGCTTGAGGACGGTGTTGACGTCCTGCACCGTCGTGCCGCTTCCCTTGGCAATTCGTTTGCGCCGCTTGCCGTCGATGACGTTGTGGTCACGCCGTTCCTGGTTCGTCATCGAGTTGATGATCGCTTCCACGCGCGTGAGCTGCCCCTCGTCCACCTTGGCATCCTTCGGAAGATTCTGCAGCGCCCCCATCTTCGGCAGCATGTCCACGATTTTTTCCAGCGGCCCCATTTTGCGGATCTGTTTCAGTTGATCGCGGAAATCCTCCAGCGTGAATTCTTCCTTGCGCAGCTTGCGTTCGAGATCGGCGGCGGCTTTTTTGTCAACGGTCTGCTCCACGCGTTCGATCAGCGACATCAGATCGCCCATGCCCAGAACGCGTGACACTATGCGTTCAGGATAAAATCCCTCCAGGGCATCGTATTTTTCACCGAGGCCCACAAATTTCACCGGCGCCCCGGTGACTTTCCCGATCGACAGCGCCGCCCCGCCGCGCGCATCGCCATCCAGCTTGGTCAGAATCACTCCGGTGAGCCCGAGCCGTTTGTGAAATTCTCCCGCCGACCGTACCGCGTCTTGACCAATCATGGAATCCGCAATGAACAGCATCTCGCTGGGCTGCAACTCCTTCTTCAGCATGCTCAGCTCATTCATCAAGTCATCGTCGATGTGCAGGCGCCCGGCGGTGTCCACCAGGATGACGTCGCTGGCGGAAAGTTTTGCCTCCTTAATCGCACCCTTGACGATTTCCAGCGGCTTGTCCGTTCCAGTTCCCGGCCAGATCGCAGTGCCCACCGCTTTCGCCACTTGCGCAAGCTGTTCGCGCGCCGCAGGGCGATACACGTCCGTGGAAACCACGAGCGGCCGGTGCCCGTGTTGCGAAAGCCATTTCGCCAGTTTCCCGGTAGTCGTGGTTTTGCCGGAGCCTTGCAACCCCACAATCATCCACACCGAAGGTGGCCGCGAAGCAAACAGCGGCTTGGCATGCTTGCCCAGCATGGCGGCCAGTTCGTCGCGCACCACTTTGACCACTTGCTGATCCGGCGAAAGCTGCAGCATCACTTCGCTGCCGATGGCCTTCGCGCGAATGTTGGCCAGCAGCTCATCGGCCACGGCCACGTTGACGTCGCCTTCCAGCAGCGCCTCGCGAATTTCCGCCAGCGCCGTGTCCAGGTGCTCGTCGGTGAGCTTGCCCTGCCCGCGCAAATTCTTAAACGTCCTTTGCAGCTTTTCTGTCAGGTTCTCAAACATGGTTGGTGCGAATGCCCCGTCCTTTGCCCTTCAAGGATAGCAGGGCCGAGCCACCGTGGGTATGGGCCCAGCCAGCGGTCGTTGCTGGTATGCGCCGCAGAAGAGACGATGCCACCGATGCAGAAATCCTGGATAATGTCCGCGTAGGTTGATTCTCGCCGCGTGCCATTGGAGTTTGCTCCATGCTATCGATTCGTCCCGCCACCGTGAACGATGCGCCCCTGCTGCGCGCCTTGATTCGTGAACTAGCTGAATACGAACGGGAACTGGACCAGGTGGAGATTACCGAGGCGGACCTGGTCAGAGACGGTTTCGGCCCCCAACCAAAGTTTCGCGCAATGATCGCCGAATGGGACGGCCAACCCGCAGGATACAGTTTGTTTTTCGGTTTCTATTCCACTTGGGCTGGCCGTCCTGGCCTGTTTCTCGAAGACCTCTTTGTACGCCAGGCATTTCGCGGCAAAGGTATTGGCAAGACCTTGCTCGCAACCATGGCCGCCATTGCCCAGCGGGAGAATTGTTACGGCATCCGGTGGGAAGTGCTGGACTGGAATCAACCGGCGATTGATTTCTACAAAGCATTGGGCGCTACATTCCTTGACCAGTGGAAATCTGTGCTGCTGACGGGAGAAGCGCTAGAGCACGTGCGTTTAACAACGAAAAGCGGGTAGAAGAAGCTTTGTCTCCCTCCTAGAATGCTGGCCCGAATTGAGTCAGGACCCGCCGCATGCCGACAGAAAAACGAAACGAAGCGAAATTATTCGTGCCAGACGAGATGTTAGTTCCTGCGGATCGGGGGTAATTCCGGAGGCTTGGGCACGCAGGCTTCTGCGCCAATCACAACGGTTTGTGCTTCGCGCTGTTCCCGACGGCCATCAGGAAAATGGCGCTCTTGCCTTCGGCGTGGGGAGAGAAGAAACGAACAACGTCATCGTCGAAAAAGGTGAGGCCGGTGGCGCCCAGGCGTTGGGCATAAGCCGCCAAATACAGTTTGCCGCCCAGAATGCCTGCTTCGAGTTGCACGGCGCGATAGCCGCGATTGCCGAAGCGCTGCAAAATGGGGTGTAGGTCCGCGAGGAAAAAGATGTCTACGGCAGCGTCGGCGGGCAGCTCCTGCTCTAGCCCCAGGTAACCGGCATCGGCGCGAAAATTCCCCTGCTTTAGACATTCGAGTACCCTGTGGCTGCGATGGAACACATAGGCTCCAGACGGGAGCCCTTCGACGGCGTGGACCATCAAGTAGAGATCGTTGAGCTGGGCTCCCGGTGGATCGAGGAAATCCGCGGGGACGCCGCGCGTGGCGCGGTCCAGCAAGGTGGAAAGCTGTGCCAGGGTGATCGGGCTCCGCGCAAACTTTCGCGTGGAACCACGCCGCCGGATAACCTGTTCGATGGGATCGCGCGGTATCTCCGCATCAAGCAAGGATTCAAGTGAAACGATCGGTCCTCCCGGCGGGGGAATACTTGTCGTGGGAGTGTCGCCGCGCCACGCTTCCACTTCCGCGGCGGAATCGAGCGAAGAGGCCGCGTGCATTTCTCGCATTAGCGGATAGTCCACCTCGTGCTGCGAGAGCGGGACAGTTTTGAGGTGAACAGGAGAAGTTACCGCGGGGCATGGCGGAGGTAGAGCGGCAACGTGGCCGAGTGCTACGAGCGAGAAAGCCACTTCGCGCTGGGGATCGACATCCAGCAGGCGATTCACTTTAGCATCAACGAAGCCGCACACCACCTCGGCCGGCAGACCCAGTGCGGTGGCGACCGCTAGCAAGTTGGCGAGGAGAGTGCCGTTATCCCAGCCGAAATGGCGGTAGGTGCGCGCCTGATATTTCCAGGCGTTGCGCCAGTAAGTGCAGGTACAAACGATGGTAAGCGGCGCGTGGGCTATCGTGGGTTCGCCGCCAGTGGCTTCGACTAGCATGCCGCGATAATCTCCGGCACGTAGCCGGCGCAGGCCAAATTCTGCCGGGGCAAAGTGATAGACGCCGGCCTCTAAGTCGGCCAAGCCGCCGCAAACCAGATACAGCTCGACTTCGTAGAGCGCACCGGTGCAAGCGGCGGCGCGAAAATAGAGCTCGCCGCCAGGATATTTCCTTTTGCGGGTGACCCCCGCGGAAAGATAGAGGAGCTGAGCTACCGCCTCCAGATCAGGAGCCACGTGGGTCTGCGGGGGAACTCTTTCGGCGATAGCCGAGAGGGCGGCGATCCCGGATTGGCGTAGCTCGCCGGGCAGCCGAAGGGGTTCGAGTGTCGGATAAATCTTGAAAGGAAGAGGCTGGTTGGACCAGTCCATGAAATGAGGATGGGTGCGAATGCTGGTGTAGGAATGTTTGGTGGTTTCGTGATAATTCCAAGCTGCTTCGGAATTACGGTTGTCAGTCATGTTGGCGATGAACCATCTTTACAGTCGAAAGGAAGCATATCAGGTCGAAGCGCGGCGACGCGCAAGCGCGGCCCGCGCAGAGATCTCGTAACGAAGAAAAGGCGTACCGCATTCCTGAGGGGATACAGCAGAAAGCAGCGCGCGTTAGAACGTGAGCCGCACGCCGATTTGGGCCGCGAAGGGGATGCCCACGGTAGTGCCCGGGCCGAAAAAGTCGCCAAGCCCACCGGCAGGCACCGCCAACTGGCTCAATCTGGTGATTGGCTGTGTCGTTGTGCACGCCGCGTTGGTGCAAATATCCGTGACGTTCCCGGCTTGCGCTTGCGCGGCGGGAACCGGCAAAGCCGCAACGTTGGTCACGTAGTTGGCGCCGGGATTGTTGCGGTTGAAGAGATTGAAAAATTCGATAAACGGATCGACGGACCAGCGCTCGTGAGCCTTGAACGGACGGCTGACGCGCAGATCGGCCTGGATATAAGGTGTTCCCCGGAATTCATCAAGGGAAGTCGGAACGCCGTTAACGGAAATGCGCGCGCTATTATCCGCGGTGGTAATCACGAAGGGGCGCGCGCTTTCCGCTTGCGTCAGCGTGGTCAGTTCGAATCCGCGCGGAGCGTGGAATGTCCCCGCAAACACGAAGCGGTGCGTTACATCTTCCCCCGATGGGCCGTAGTCGCCGGGAGCAAACGGATCGGCCGTATTGCACACGCCGTTGACGTAATCGAACAGCTCGCCCAGAACGCAGCCCCAGGTTTTTGCCGAAGAAAGCGTGTAGTTGGCGACAATACTCAGGCGTTTGGCCACATTTCCCTGCAGGTGTAGCGCGAGCCCTTTGTAGCTGGAACGATTATCGCTTCGGAAGATCGAGACATTCGGATAGTCATAGCGCCGGTAACCGTGCATGCCGGTCTCCAGGGTGAAGTCCGCGGTCATCATCCAATTGGCGTTGAAGGCGTGCTCGATACCCCCTGTGGCGTGCAACGCATACGGCGAATGGTAGTTGGGATCGATCAACGCCGGCGGAGCAAGCGCAGGGTGCGCGATATTGAAAGAGTTGACGGTATTGAACGCCTGGACCCATCCGTTCTGCGCCAGATCGTTGTAATAGAGTCCCGCGCCGGCGCGTAGGACGGTCTTTCCGGATGAGCCGAGGCCGTAGGCGACTCCCAGTCGCGGCGCGAAGGCTTTCCGGTAGTCGTGAGGGATCCCGGAAATGATACCGTTCCCCGCCAGGGCCGGGTTGAAGCTCTGGTTGTGGCCGGAAGCGATGAAGAGACCGAATGTCGTGTCGTAGCGCAGTCCATAATTGACGGTGAGTCGAGAAGTGGCGTGCCAGGAATCCTCGGCGTAGAGCCCCAGCCGCTGCACCTTTTGCGAAAAGCTACCGTCTCCCGCGGGAGTTGAAGTGCTATTGGCGGCGATGTCCGCGGTGAACTGTGCGGGATTCGTCAGATAAAACGTGGGATCCTCGGGAAGCGTCACAAGAGTTTCCGTGTTGGCAGTAAGCGCGCCGCTCATGACGGGCTCGTGGATAAAATTGACGCCGAACCGCGGAGCGTGGCTGCCGGAGACATGGCTGACGTCGTAACGCAGCTGGTACTTTTCCTGATTGCGCAGGACGGGGAAAGCCGTGACCGCAGTGATGAATTGATTGTCCCCAAAAGTCTCCAAGCCGGAGATGGTGTTTGAGGTAGAACTGAACGGGAACGCCAGAGCGAAACCAAGGTCAGAATTGCGCGCTTGCGTCAAGTGCAGAGTGCTCGCGCCGAGCACCAGCGTCCCAAGCCAGGTGGGGCTGAACGTGAAATGGTTGTTGATAACGAAATTGCCGTAGTTATTGTGCGTCGTTGCTCCCGTGGATGCCAACGTCCCTTGTTGGACGAGTGCATTGTGCGTAAGGTAGCTATCGGCGGAGGCACGAAGGAACCACTGCGACCGCGCACTTTGATTCCAGTCCAGGCGAATCAAGCCCAGGTAATCTCGGAATGGAACGGGAACGCTGCTTGGAACGGGAATGGAAGTGACGCTCGTGCCTTTGACTTCAATCAAGCCTTGGGCGGCAAGCTGGGCCAAGGCGTTGAACTGCGTCTGGCTGGCCGGGCTGTACGCGATGCTGGCGTTTTCGTCGACGTATTCCAACGAAGAGAAGAACCAAAGTCTGTCTTTGACGATCGGTCCGCCGAGTGTCCCCACATAATTCTGTCGTGAAAAAGGCTGCCTGGGGTTGGGCGCCGGATTCTCGATCGGGAAGCGGGCGTTGAGCGAAGCGGCGCGCTCGTAGAAAGCTTCGTCGCCGTGCCACTCATTCGTGCCGTGCTTGGTGGTGATGACCACGGAGCCGGCGGTGGTGCGCCCCGTGTCAGCATCTTCGAGAGCGGTGCGCACCGCGAATTCCTGGATGGCCTCGGGTGAAAAATTCTGCAGAAAACCGCCAATCCAGTCATCGGAATTGTCGGCGCCATCGACCGAAAGGTCATTGTTCAATCCCGAGCTTCCACCCGTGGAAACCGCAGTGATGCGCGCTTTCGTGGGATCCGACGGCTCGACCGGTTCGGTGCCGGGAGCAAGGTAAGCGATGTTGGCAAAGCTGCGAGCGGCCAGCGGGATGGTCTGGAGGTCCTGAGAAGTGATGGCGGCCTGGTGGACGGCGCTGGCAGTGTCAATGGATTGTGTTGTGATCGAAGAAGCTTGTCCTTGAACACTCACGGTCTGCTCGACGGCTTGCGGTTTCAAAGTCACCAGCACTTCCTGCACGGAACTGATAATCACTTTCACATTGGCCAGGGCGTCCGCAAGCCCAGGAGCGGTGACGCGAATCTGGTACATGCCAGGAACCAAGTCATCAATTCGAAATTCGCCGCGAGAGTCGCCGGTGATTTCACGCTGCAGCGAGGATTCGGCCGCTTGAACCACGATTTTTGCAGCAGGGACGCGCCCGCCGTTCGAATCTTGCACAATGCCGCGAAGCGTGCCGCGCGGGTTTTGCGCCAGCATTGCTAATGGGAGGAGAACCAAGAAGGCGAACGATAACAGAGCGAATTTGAGGGCGCTGGAGCGCTTCCGGATCGAGTGTTTGCCCATCCTGACAGCTAGGCTACGGAAAGCAGAGTTCTACTACCACAGGTCGTAGGAGTTTGATCGAGGCGGGTGAAACAAGTTGGGACGCAGCGGTTGCGTTTGCGCGGAAGCTAACGAAGAAAAAGTTCAAGGAGCCGGTGTACGAGGGCTAGAGTTGCGGGCCCTGCTAGAAGGAGGCCAGCACAAACGGCCAAGCCGAGACTTGAGCCGACGGCGAGAGATTGCGCTGACGCGCGCGGCCTTCGAGGGAATGGCTGGCAGTGGAGCAAGCGCTCAACGCGGGCGGAGAGATCGTGATCGTCCGCACAGAGTGAGGTGTGGAGAAAAGAAAGCCGCGGAGCTGCGCCCATTCGCGCTACGCGGAGGAGCGCCGCGGCGAGCGAGAGCGCGCGGCGTGAATCCCCGCGCACCGCTTCATCGTCGGCAGCCCACTCGGAAAACTTTGTCCAACACCGCTCGATGGAAGAAAAATTGTGCAGCAAGGGAACGGGAGCTGGCGACAAAAGGAGAAAGAGGCGCTTGAGATTGTCTCGTGAGATGCGGTGCGCATTTTCGTGCTGCAACGCCAAGTCCAGCTCTTCCGCGGAAAGGGAACGGAGCACGGCTTGAGAAACGAGCAGGCGCGGATGAAAAATGCCGGCGAGCGCCAGGAGCGGAGCGTCTTTTTCAACAATCAGGGCTTTCGAAGATTCGCCGTGAAGTAAAGTTTCGCAACCCGACTCTTGCCACGCGCGATTGAAGCGAACGCAAGAGGTTAGCGCACGGCTGACTCGCACGAGCGAGACGATCCAGCCGGCGGCTCCCAAAAGAGCCGGCGCCAAACAAGCCCACCCGATGCGCTCGGAAGAAGCTTGAGGTTCGAGCCACAGGTAGCTGGGCACGCAGAGAGCGAGCACCGCGCTGATTCCCAGGGCGCACGGAAGCAGGCGCACGGCCAATAAAAAACGAGCGGCGGAACGCGCACGCATCGATTCCGCCATGCGAACGACCGCGGGCGACGCAAACGAAATCAGCAAACCGGCGGCGACATTCACGGCAAAAAAAGACGCGAAACAAAGACACAAGAGCCTCAACAGGTAGGGACCGTTCATGACGACCCCCGGCGAGAAAGTTCCTTGCGCTTGCTGCGAATTTTCTTTTCCAGCTCGTCGAGGAGCCGCGAATCGTGTTGGCCTACGGCGTCGAGGAAAGAAGAGAGCAGCAACTCGCGCGAAGGGTGCGGCCCGGCAAGAAAACCGGCAAGAATGCTTTCCGCCCGCGTGCGTTCCCACTCCTCGCGGGAGAAACGCGCGGAATAAAGGAAGGCGCGATCCGGCATGCGCCGCTCCAAGAAACCCTTTTTGTAGAGCCGGTCGAGGGTGGTCATGACCGTGGTGTACGCGAGAGGCCGATCCAATTCCTGAACGACATCGCGGACGTTACTCTCGGCGCGCGACCAGAGAATCTGCATCAGGTCAAATTCCAGTCGGCCGAGCGAAAGTTGCTGGGCGGCCTGGCCGACGCGTGTGATGCGATCTTTGAGAAAACGGATCATCTATCGAATCTCACTCCACGAATGCCGCGGGCGGCAGAGGGCATTCTACGCTTTTCGCGAGTGGAGTAGAAATGTGAAATTCCTGGCTCGGGAAAAGGGAACGGGCACGCGCGAAACGGAGTGGTCCTGTTTCGTTGCGTGCCCGTCGGTGACCTTGAAGACTCAATCAGGCGGCCAACACCCGGTTTGACATTAAGACGCGCGGGGGCTGCCCCTGGTTACAGAGCAATCAACCCAGGTACGAAAACGAAGAGGGCGGGCGTTGCAGCCCACCCGGTTATACGTCAGCTCTTGGGCGCCCAGGCTGAGGCGATCAGCTCCTGGGAGAAGGCCGGGGCCACCTGCTTGAAGCAGGCATAGCGATAAAGAGCAGCGTTGAAGATGCCGCCCACGGCGGACATGAAAACCGAGAGCAAGAGGAAATAAAGGAACATGATGGCCAGGCCGAAGAGCAGTCCGGTGGCGCCGCCAAGAATCGTGGCGACGATCACCAGGCCGATGCCGGGCAGCATGAGAACGAATGAAACAATGCTGAGGCTGAAGCCGCCGATGACTTTTTCTCCCCAAGTGTCGCGAAAGAGCTTGGAGGAGCGCTTCACGGCCTCGATGGGCGTGAGGTCTTCAAAGGCCAGCACGGGCACCACGAAGTAGCAGGCCAGCGCCCAGGCGATGCCGACAAATCGCATGATGATGCGGCCGATCAGGCCGAGGCGCTCTTCCAGAGTGCGCAAAAGGACGCCGACAGTAGCGGCAACGAGCGCCCACTGGAGAATCGTACCTTTGCGCTCCCAGGCGAGCTCCAGGCCGTCGCGGAACGTCCAAGTGCCGCCCATCAAACGGCTGTTGGCAACGCCGACAAGGGCGACGTTGAAGAACACAATCACGAAATAGTTCACCACGTACAGGGTGAACATGCCGATGAGGAACAGCGGCGACTGGTTCGGATTAAAGCGTTCACCAGCAGCCAAGGCCGCGGCCCTTGCCGGCAGCATGAGGAAAGCACCGCCAGTGGCAATCATGGCCGTAAGAATAAAGCACGAAACGGCCGAGAAAACCGGGAACAGCATTAGTTGTTTATCGGAACGAAGAATGGCGAAGCTCTGCATGACGAGCTGCCAGCTACGAGAAAATTTACCCATCGAAACCTCCCACGCAGTCGGAAACGACGGAATTATGACTTGGAGATAGTGTGGCGACAAGGCGCGCCGGTTCCAATAGTACGGTGGATGCACGTCGTTAGGACAGGTAACGCATGCGGCATGGGATCCATCGGCGCTCATGTCAGACCAGTTCGACCATCACGCGGCGTCCGACCATGGTCGCCGCCCGCGGCAGGCTGGATCGGGTGCTCCGACTGAAAGCAAGATGGCGACCTTGAAGTCGCCGCTACACGGACAAGGTGGCGAGAAAACACTCGAATTGAAGTTCTCATTGTGAGAACTATCACAACGCTGACTTGGTTGGACGGAGAACGGTATATTCAACATTGCCGGCAATAAATACTACACACTCGCGATCAATACTAATCGAACGAGCGTCTGACTACGGGCGCAATCGAATCGGGGCAATGGAGCATGTAGCCTGCTTCACCCGACACCGTGAGCGCCTGTGCCGGAGTTGGGAATAAATATTCTTGACAAGGGAAGAGGTGCGACGTAAAAGCAGCGCGTAGTGCGGCTTTTTGTTCGTTGCCTTCGCGATGAGGCGAGTTTGATGCAAAGGAGATAAAACTGTGACTCCTCTGACCAGTTTTTTTACCCTGATGGTGGCGATCAGCATGGCCGTGGAACGGGTGGTGGAGATCATCAAGGGCATCGTGCCGCCACTGTCGAAGCCGTGGACGGGAGACAAGGAATACGCGCGATTTGCAATTTTGCACGTGCTAGCGGCGGTAGCCGGCGCGGTGGTGGCGTATGCAGACCACTCGCAGATCGCGGACCAGGTGCCGATGCTTAAATTCCAGGATAATCAATACCTCGGCTACGCCGTGATTGGGTTGATGGCCAGCGGCGGTTCGGCGATGTGGAACCACGCGCTGGACATCGTGCAGGCGGTGAAGATTAAGCAAGTGGCTGCTAATGCGCCCGGGGTGCCGCCGGCAGGACCGGTTGCCAATCCAGTGGTGAAGCCGGCGGGAGGATAGGCCGCGGGAGTGGGCGGGGCCCTTCGGCTTCGCTCAGGGTAAGCGGAAGGCAGGATAGAGACGTAGAGTCGCCGCTACAGAGGCGAAGAGCGCACCGCCCAGAGTGGCTGTGAAGTAAACAAGCTCGCGCCCCTACAAATGCTCAGCGCAAATGGGAGTCGAACCAAGACACGGTGCGGCGGATGCGGTCGCGCTGGTGGTCTGGTTTCACGAAGTGGTGGCCTTCGTGTTCGTAGACGACGAGTTGCGTTTCGACGCCTAGGGTTTTGAGCGCGTGCCAGAATTCGTAGGATTGCGGGGTGGGGCATTCGCCGTCGCTGTCGCCGACGATAACGAGCGTGGGCGTTTTCACATTTTTGATGAAGGTGATGGGGGAGCTTTTGGCGTAGACCTCGGGGTCGTCATAGACGGACTTGCCGAAAAACGGAATCATCCACTGATCGATTTTATTTTCGCCGTAGTAGCTTTGGAAGTTGGCGAGGCCGGCGCCGGCCATGGCGGCTTTGAAGCGGTTGGTTTGCGTGACGCCCCACATGGTCATGAAACCACCGTAGCTCCAGCCTGTGAGGCCGAGGCGGTTGGGGTCGATGGGAGCGGTACGCAGGACTTCGTCGACGCCGGCGAGGACATCGCGAAAATCGCCGTAGCCGAAATCGCGAACGTTGGCGCGCGTGAAAGCTTCGCCCTGGCCGAAGCTGCCGCGGGGATTGGGCTGGAACACAAAATAACCGGAGCCGGCGAGGGCGATGGCAAAGTCTCCTGCATGCGGCCATTCCGACTGTACAGCGGCGCCCGGGCCGCCGTGGACTTCTACGATCATGGAATATTTTTTTGCGGGATCAAAATCGCGCGGATAGATGAGCCAGCCCTGCACGTCGTAGCCGTCGTTTTTCCAATGGAGACTCTTAGCCTCGCCCCAGGCGGGTTTCACGGAGGTGTTGCGATGAGTGACCTGGCGCCAGTAGCCGATCGGACCGGCCCAGATTTCCGGAGGGTCGCTGAAAGAGCTGCGGATGACGGTGGAAGTTTTTCCGTCGCTGGCTAGAGAGATGTTGGTGCCCCAGGGGCCGGAGGAGACTTGTTCCTGGCCGCGCCAAAGAGTCTCGATGCGCGCAGTAGCAGGATCGATGGTGGCGACGGCGGCATCGGCTTCGACAGTTTCGCCGAAGATGATTTTTCCGGCGGGCGTCCAGGCCAGCGAGTTGACGGTGGCCTTCATGTCAGACGTGAGGTTGGTAGGTTCGCCGCCGAATGCGGGAATCGTGAAGATGTCGCCGCCGACGGAGGGCTCGTCGCTCATGAGGCCGGCAATGAAGGCGATTTTCTTGCCGTCAGGTGACCACGCGGGATTCGCGATTTGTAAAGGCGGTTTGTAAATGGGCTTCATCAGGCCGAGGGGGCCGGCGTCGAGAGTGTAGAGTTGCGCGATGTACCAGTTGTTGTCGCCATTGCCTTGAGCGGCGATTACAGCGAAGCGTGCGCTGTCGGGCGACCAGGCGAATTCGTAGACGTACAAGTCGGCGGGAGAGATTGGGCGAAAGTCGCTGGTAGCAATATCGACGAGAGCGAGGCGTTGTTCGAAGAAGGCGTCCTTTATTTCGCCGGTCTCGGGGGTTTCGGCAACGAGAGGACCGGCGGCGCGGGTGGCGTTTTCGGTATAGAGAACCGCGACAGTTTTGCCGTCGGGAGACCAGCTGGGCGTAGCGAGCAAACCTTTCACATTGCTGAGTCTTTTGGCTGGCCCGCCGCTGGCACTCGCGACGTAAAGCTGAAGCTGACCGGGCTTTATCGCATCACACAAAAACGCAAACTGCTGGCTGTCGGGAGACCACGCGACGCTGCCTTCGGCTCGAGGAACCTGACTGGAGGACGCCGTGATGCGTTTT
>Ga0209415_10015012_pt1 | contig 12602 bp, 6 predicted proteins | sample PeaSoiSIISIP2007_FD_187696 | JGI IMG/M metagenome (GOLD analysis project Ga0209415, IMG submission 187696) | Peat soil microbial communities from Weissenstadt, Germany - SII-SIP-2007 (SPAdes) (version 2) | ecosystem: Environmental > Terrestrial > Soil > Wetlands > Peat | place: Germany...
GTGGGTGATGTGGTCGATGGCCTACGGGGCCGGGGTCTCGACCGTCGACGACGCCCGCGCCGCCGCGGAGGCGATGCCGAAGGAGCCGTCCAAGGCCGTCGAAAGCGGGCGCTGGCCGGCGATCGACTTTGCGATGGGGCGTACGTACGCGCTCGCGGGGATGTCCGAGCATGCGCTCGCGCCGCTCCGACGGAGTGCAAGCCCGTGCCTGACGCTCACCGACCCCGTGACGCGGACGTCTGCGGAGCTCTACCTCGGGATCGCGCTCGAGGGAGCGGGCGACGTCGAGGGGGCGAAGGGGGCCTACCGGAAAGTCGTCGAACGATGGGGGAGGGCGAAGCCGCGGTCGCTCACCGCGGAGCAGGCGAAGAAGCGGCTCGCCGCGCTCGAGAAGAAGAGGTAGCGCGCGGAGGACGCGTCCCCGTCGGCGACGGTCGGAGGAGCGCCGCGAGGTGTGCCCCGGTGAACGACGCCGCGCTCTTTGCGACGTGCTCCGGCGTTCCTTCGGCGAGCAGTCGCCCGCCGCGGGCGCCTCCTTCCGGCCCGAGGTCGATGACCCAGTCGGCGCACTTCACGACCTCGAGGTTGTGTTCGATGACCACGACGGAGTTGCCCGCGTCCACGAGCGCCTGGAGCACGCCGAGCAGCTGACGGATGTCATCGAAATGGAGTCCCGTCGTCGGCTCGTCGAGCACGTACAGGGTCCGGCCCGTCTGTGCCTTGCCGAGCTCTCGGCTGAGTTTCACGCGCTGTGCCTCGCCACCGCTCAGCGTCGTCGCCGCCTGGCCGAGCTTCATGTACCCGAGCCCGACCTTCATGAGCATCCCGAGGACACGGGCCACGACTGGGAACGCGGCGAAGAGCACTGCGCACTCCGCCACGCTCGCCTCGAGGACGTCGTGGATGGATCGCCCTTTGAATTTCACCTCGAGGGTCTCGGCGTTGTAGCGCTTCGTCCCGCACGCCTCGCACGGCACCCAGACATCGGCGAGGAAGTGCATCTCCACCTGCACCGTGCCGCCCCCTCTGCACGCCTCGCAGCGCCCCCCCTTCACGTTGAAGCTGAACCTGCCCGCGTCCCAGCCACGCGCGCGCGCGTCCGGGAGCTCGGCGAAGATCGCGCGGATGGCGTCGAACGCCTTCGTGTACGTCCCGGGGTTCGAGCGAGGGGTGCGGCCGATGGGTTGCTGATCGATGGCGATGACCCTGTCGAGGGCGCCCTGGCCCGATAGACTCCTGTGAGCACCGACGGGGCGATCGCTGCCCTGCAGGACGCGCGCGAGAGCGGGGAGGAGGATGCCGTTGACGAGCGAGCTCTTCCCGGCGCCGCTGACGCCCGTGACGGCCGTGAGCACGCCAAGCGGGATGCGCACGTCCAGGTTCTTCAGGTTGTGCTCTCGCGCGCCCTTGATCTCGAGAAAGTGCGCCGGCTTGCGCCGCGTCCGAGGGACGAGGATACGCTTCGCACCGGAAAGGTAGGCTCCTGTCAGGCTCTTCCCTTTTGCGAGCGCCTCGGGTGTTCCGTCGAACGTCACGCGGCCCCCCTCGCGGCCGGCGCCAGGCCCGAAATCGACGACGTAGTCGGCCGCGCGGATCGTCTCTTCGTCGTGCTCCACGACGATGACGCTGTTGCCGAGATCGCGCAGACGACGGAGTGTCTCGACGAGGCGCGCGTTGTCGCGCGCGTGCAACCCGATGCTGGGCTCGTCGAGGACGTACATCACGCCCGACAGGTCGCTCCCGAGCTGGCTCGCGAGGCGTATCCGCTGCGCCTCGCCGCCGCTCAGGCTCGGACCGGCGCGGTCGAGGGTCAGGTAGTCGAGCCCGACGTCGAGCAGGAAGCGCAGCCGGCTAGCGACCTCGCGCAGCGCGCCCTCGCCGATCGTGCGCGCCGACGGGGGGAGGTCGAGCGCTTCCACGTGCCGCGCGGCCTCGGCGACCGTGAGGCCGGTGACGTCGGCGATGCTCTTGCCCGCGATCCGGACCGCCAGCGAGCCGGCCGACAGTCGTCGCCCTCTGCACGCGTCGCACGGGCGAGCGCGGAGGAAGCGCCGGTAGCTCTCGCGTGCCAGCTCGGACGACGTCTCTCGAAATTTGCGCTCGATGTCGGGAATGACGCCGCGGTATCGCATGCCGAACGTCCCTCGGTTCATGCTGCCGGCCTTGCCGAACCGAATGGCGATCTTCCTGCCGTCGCCCGAGCCGTGCAGCACGAGCTCTCGCTTGGCCTTCGGGAGCTTGTTCCACGGCGTGTCGAGGTCGACGTCGAACGCGCGCGCCACCCCCTCGACGATGCGCGCGGTCCATCCTTCCCCTCGCGCCATCGCGCTGGCCCAGGGCGCGATCGCGCCGCCGCGGATCGACAGCCGCGGGTCGGGGATGATGAGCTCGGGATCGATCTCCTCCCTCTGACCGAGCCCGTTGCACGACGGGCACATGCCGAGCGGTGAGTTGAACGAGAAGCTCTGCGGCGACAGCTCCGCGAACGCGCGGCCGCAGCACGCGCGCGACTGGCTGAACGACATCGGCTCTTGCCCCTCCACGAGGAGGGAGAGCTCCCCCTTGCCCTCGCGCAGCGCGACGTCGACGCTCTCGGCGAGGCGGGCGCGGTCGCCCGCGCGCACGGTGAGCCGGTCCACGACGAGCGCGACCGTGTGCTTCCGCTTCTTGTCGAGAGGCGTGAGGCTCTCGACCATCTCCACCTTCCCGTCGACGATCACGCGGACGAACCCGCGCGCGAGGAGCTCCTGCCAGAGCTCTCTGAACTCGCCTTTCCGGTGGACCACGAGGGGCGCGGTCACGGACACCTTCGTCCCCTCGCCGAGCGCCGCGAGCTCCTCCACGATGGCCGCCGCCCCCGTGCGCTTCACGCGCGCGCCGCACGTGGGGCAGAACTGCTCCCCGACCTTGGCGTAGAGCACGCGGAGGTAGTCGTAGATCTCGGTGATGGTGCCGACCGTCGACCGCGGGTTCGACGACGCGCTCTTTTGCTCGATCGCGATCGTCGGCGAGAGGCCGCGGAGGTGCTCGACCTTGGGGCGATCGAGCTGGCCCAGGAACTGCCGCGCGTACGAGCTGAGCGTCTCGACGTAGCGCCGCTGCCCCTCGGCGTAGAGCGTGTCGAACGCCAGGCTCGACTTTCCCGAGCCGCTCGGCCCCGTGAAGACGACGAGCTGGCGCTTCGGGATGCGTAGCGAATCGATGGCCAGGTTGTGCTCGCGGGCCCCGGTGATCTCGATGAACTCGGGCTCGCGCGCCCCGCGGCGGAGCTCAGTGTCGCCGCTCACGGGATCGCCTCGAGAGCGACCTCGAGGTCGCGCCAGAGGTCGTCCACGGACTCGACGCCGACGCTGAGCCGCAAGAGGCCGTCGGAGATCATCGCGCGAGCGCGGTCGCCCTTCGGCATCGTCGAGTGTGTGGTGGACGCGGGGTGGACGAGGAGGCTCTTCACGTCGCCGAGGCTGACCGCTTGGGTGATCGTGCGCACTGAGTCGAGCACGCGACGGCCGCGCGCGAGGGCGCTCGCCGGTCCATCGCCGTCTTCGCCCTCGACCTCAAACGAGAGGATGGAGCCGAAGGCGTGCATCTGGCGATCGGCGATGGCGTGGCCGGGGTGCGACGCGAGCGAGGGATGGTGGACGCGCGCGACGCGCCGGTGGGCGGCGAGCCTCGTGGCGAGCTCGGCGGCGGACTTGCACGCCGCGTGTTGCCGGAGGGCGAACGTCCGCGCGCCGCGCGCGATGAGAAATGCCGCGAACGGCGAGAGCACGGCGCCGAGCCCCTTGACGACGAGCTCGCGGACGCGGGCCACGTCCGCGCGCCTGCCGCAAACAGCTCCGCCGATTGCGTCACCGTGGCCGCCGATGGCCTTCGTCACCGAGTGGACGACGAGGTCGACGCCGAGCGCGAGCGGCGTCGCGGCGAACGGGGTCGCGAACGTGTTGTCGGCGAGCGTCACGAGCCCGCGCGCCTTCGCGAGCTCGGCGACGGCGACCACGTCGGTGATCGCGAGGTTGGGGTTTGCCGGGGACTCGACGTAGATGAGGCGCGTCGTCGACGTGATCGCTTCGGCGTATGCGTCGGCGCTCGTGGCATCGACGAACGTCGTCGTGATCCCCCACCGCGGGAGGCGGTCGCGGAGGAGCCGCGCGCTCTCGGCGTACATGGATCGCGGCGCGACCACGTGGCTCCCCTGCTCGCACACGGCGAGCACGGCTCCGGTGATCGCCGCCATCCCGCTGGCCGCCGCGCAAGCGTCCTCGGCCCCCTCGAGCGCGGCGAGCTTCGCCTCGAGCGCGTCCACCGAAGGGTTGCCCCAGCGCCCGTAAATGTACGCGTCCCCCTCGCCGCGGAAGGCCTCAGCGGCTTCCCTCGCGCTCGCGAAGCCGAACGCGCTCGAGAGCACGATGGGCGCGTCGAGGGTGCCGGTGCTCGGGTCACGCTCGTCGCCGGCGTGGACACATGCCGTCGAAAGCGCCCGCGCCCGCGCGGCGAGGCGTTCTGCGTAGGAGGTCGGGAGGTTGCTCACGCCCGCAAGATAGCGCGACTCTGTGGTAACCTTCGGCCTCGACATGCTCAAAGTCGAGTGCGAGGCGTGCAAGGCGCCGTACCAGGTCGACGAGCGGCGGGTGCCGCCGACCGGCCTAAAAATGCGCTGTCCGAAGTGCGGTCACGCGTTCACGGTGACGAACCCGGACGCGAAGCCGAGCGCTCAACCGCCCGTCTCGAAGCAGACGATCATGGGAGTCGCGGCGCCGTCGCTGTCGTCAGCGCCGGACGCTCCCGAGATCGACATGGACGACATCCTCCCGCAGGTCCCCGCACCGAAGCCGGCCGCCGCGAAGCCCGCGCTTCCGAGGCCTGCGCCCCCGAAGCCCCCTCCTCCCAAGGCCGCTCCCCCGCCACCGAAAGCCGCAGCCGCTCCCGCGCTCGGCGAGATCGACGAGCTGCTCGATCTCCCCGCGATGCCGCCACCAGCACCGCCCGCCGTCAAGCCGCTCCCCCCGGTGAAGCCGACGCTCGCCTCGCCCGGGAGCCAGGCGAAGCCCGTCGTTCCGTCGCTCTCCGACTTCGAGATCGATCTGCCGTCCGCGACGGCCGATCTCCCCGCGACGCGCGGGCCGGCGCCGAAAGCCGCGCCAAAGGCTACCGCGAAGGCCCCGACGGCTGGAGGCGCGCTTGACTTCGAGGTGGACCTCCCCTCGGCGGCGACCGCGCCGCCCCGTGGAAACGTGGGTCTTCCAGCGACACGGCAGGAGGTCGGGCTGCCCGCCCCGCGCCACGAGGTCGGCCTCCCCGCGGCGCGCGGTGAAGCGGGGCTACCGGTTGCGCGCGGCGAAGCCGGTTTGCCCGTCGCGCGCGGCGAAGCCGGTTTGCCCGTCGCGCGGGGCGAGGTGGGGCTCCCGGCCGCGTTCGGAGGCGTCGGTTTGCCCGCGGTCGGCGGGTTTGGCTCGATCGATCTGCCGACGGCAGGCGCCGCGGGCCTTCCGACGGCCCTCGGCGGGTCGGCGCTTCCCATGCCGGCCCAAGGCAACCTCCCCGCACCGGTGCACGGCGGTGGGCTCCCGGTGGCGCTCGGCGGCAGCAGCCTCCCGTCGGCGATCGATCAGGGGCGCTACCTTCCGCAGAGCGGCGTCCCCGGCGGAAACCTCCCTACGGCGGTGGGGGCGGACCAGCACCTCCCCGCCAATACCGATGCGCTCCCCGCAGCGCTCGGCGACGCGCGCTACTTGCCGTCGACGCCCGGCGGCGGAGAGGCTCCGTTCGGCGAAGCCGATTTTGGCGATCTCGTCGGGGGCGGTGGAGGCGGAGGAAGTGGCGCGAGCGGTGCGCCCGCGGCCCCGAAGGTGAGCCGGAGCGGTGGTCAAGGGGGCGTCGGCTTCGGCGAGTTGGATTTCGGCGGGTCGGGCGGCGACTCCGTGGCGATGGACGACGACGCGGCAGGTCGGCCCGCGTCACTTGGGCCGCCGATGGGCGGAGAGATGGCGCTCCCCGGGGAGGAGGGGCCGGTCAGGACCCGCGAGCGAGTCGTCATCTCGCAGGGGCAGGGGCGGGTGCAGAAGATCGCCGTCGTCGCGATCGCGGTCGCGTTCGTCGCGGGCGGCGCCCTCGAGCTCACGCCGACCGGCGCCTTCGGTCGGCATGTTTTCAGCGACTTCTGGAACTCCAGCGGCTGGTCCGCCACCGCGACCTCGACCATGGCGAAGGCGAGGACCGATCTGGACGCCGACCTCTACGACAAGAGCCGCGCCGCCGTGGAGTCGGTCGCAAACGTCGCGGCCAGCGCTCCGCGCGCGCAGGTGCTCGCCGCGGCGGCCGCGCTCACCGAGTTCGAGTTCCAGCTGCGGTTCGGACGGGACGCCGGCCGGTCCACACGCGCCGACACGTGGCTGAAGGCGATCGCGAAGGCGAGGAGCGACCCGGGCAAGGTCATGTTCTACAGCGCGGCGGCCGGTGGAAGAGCCGCGGCGCAGGGGGACCTCCCCGCGGCCCGCACCTTGCTCGAGACCGCGGCGGGGAAGAACACCGGCGACCCCGTGCAGGAGGACGTCGCGCTCCTCCGCGGCGAGGTCGAGCTCCTGGCGCAGGAGCCGGCGGCCGCCACGAAGGCGTTCACCCGCGCGCTCCAGGTCGCGCCGAGCGCCCACGCCCACTACGGTCTCGCACGGGCCTACGCGCTTTCGGGCGATCACGACAAGGCCAAGTCCGAGATCGCTCTGACGCTCACGGCGACGCCCAATCACCCGGGCGCGATGATCCTCAAGGCGAAGCTCGACTGGGACGACGACCGCAACGAGGTGGGGGTCATTGGCGGGCTGAAGCCGCTCCTCGACGGCGCGGCGAAGGTGTCCGCCTCGCCCGCGGAGCTCTCGCGCGCGTACACCCTCACCGGTCTGGCGCAGGCCGCCCGCGGCGACGCCGGGTCCGCCCGCACCGCGTTCGACGCCGCCCTCAAGTTCGACGCGAGCAACGTGGACGCCCTCCTCGGTCAAGGGGACGTCTTCTTCGCCGACGGTCGCTACACCGAAGCGCTCTCCCGGTTCGAGACCGCCGTGCAGTCCGACCCGAAGAATCCGCTGGCCATCGTCGACGACGCGAAGGCGAAGATCCAGCTCGAGCGCTTCGTCGACGCGAAGAACCAGCTCGCCGCCGCCCACACGTCGATGCCGAAGAACCTCATCGTCACGTACTGGCTAGGGCGCGCCGAGGAGGCTCTCGGCAACAAGAAGGGGGCCGAGGAGAACTACATCGGCGCGATCGCCCTCGGCGGGCCGAAGGACCGCGACTCCATTCTTCCGTACGTCGCGCTATCGACGCTCTTCGAGAAGGAGGGGCGCGCCACCGAGGCGCAGGCGAAGCTCGACGAGGCTCGCGCGAAGCTCCCCGACTCGGCCGCGATGCAGCGAGCGCTCGGCGAGGTTTCGGCGGCGCAGGGGCTGTACGACGACGCCATCGCGCACTTCAAGGCGGCGGCCGCGAAGGAGCCGAACGATCTGCGATCCATCTTCCAGCTCGGCGAGACCTACCTTCGAATGCGACGGCTGGACGACGCGAGCGCGCAGTTCGACAAGGTCGCGGCGGCCGACAAGGACTACCCCAACCTCGGCATGCGACGGGGCGATCTCCTCGAGGAGTCCGGGCACATCGACCAGGCGCTCGAGCAGTTCAAGGCGGCGCTGGACAAGGCCCCGCACGACGTCGACCTCCAGCTTCGCGTCGGCGCGGCGTACGTCGGCGTCGGTCGTGGCGAGGACGCCTTCAAGATCCTGAAGCCCGTTTACGACCAGCGACAGAGCAGCGCGGAGGTCAACCACTACCTCGGCCGCGCGCACCTCCTCCGTGGGGGCTCACACCTCGTCGACGCCATCCGCTACCTGTCGAAGGCCGTGGACATGGATCCGACGCGCCCCGAATATCACCTCTACCTCGCGTGGGCGGCGATCGAGTCGAAGGACCTGAAGCTCGGCCAGGACGAGGTCGACAGGGCCATCGCGATGGACGCGCTGATGGGCGACGCGTATTGGCAGCGGGCCGTCATCGAAGAGATCAAGGGGGCGGTCGACGACGCCATCCGGGACGCGCAGAAAGCCCTTCAGCTCCACCCGTCTCGGAACGATGCGCACGCGACGTTGGCGAAGGCGTACTCGGACAAGAACATGACGAAGGAAGCGCTCGCCGAGTGGGCGGTCGCGACGAGCCGAACGAGCGACCACCCCGACTGGGAGTATTTTTACGGCCGCATGCTGTTCGACAAGAACAACTTGAAGGAAGCCCTTCCGCACGTACTCCTCGCCGCGAAGAGCGCGGAGACGATGGAGCCGTCGCCGGGGTGGATGGCGCAGGCGGAGTTCATGGCGGCAAAGGCGCTGCTGAAGCAGGGGAACAAGGTCGACGCGAAGGAGCACTTCATCCGCTACCAGGAGAAGGCGGAGCGGTCGTCGCCCGACCAGCAGGAGGCGCGAGCTGCGCTACACGCGATCGACCCGAACTACCATCAGTAGTCGCCTGGCCGGGAAGGTCGGAGAGCTCCTCGCCGGAGTTTCTCCGAGCGGTCGTCAGCTCCGGCGACGCCGCGCGGCGACGATCAGCGCGACCGCACCCAGGCCGCCGAACGCAAAGAACACGACGTCGCTGCCGGACTCGCTTCGCGCGGTGGTGCAGCCCCCGGGCGAGGTGTAGGGGCCGGCGTCCACGCCGGCGTCCATGCTGAACGACGCCTGCGACGCGTCGAAGCCGAGGGTGGGGCCTGTGCCCGTGTCGTTGCTCGGCGCCGCGTCGAGGATGATGCTCTTCGTCGGTCCGTCGCTTCCCGCGTCCACGCCCGGCGACCCGCCGCCCGCGTCGTGCTTCACGTGGGCGTCGTGCTTGGTTCCACCCGAGTCGTGGGGCGCGCTCACGTCCGCTGTCGCGGCCGCGTCGTGACCGGCGTCGTGGCCCGCGTCGTGGCCCGCGTCCCCGGGCTGCGCGGCGTCCGCTTGGGCGTCCGTGGTCGACGCATCGCCGCCCGCGTGGGCGGTGCTGGCGATCGCGAAGGCGAAAGAGAGGGTCGCCAGGCCGACGAGACGGGTGCTCACGCGATCCTTGGCCATGAATGGAGTCCTTTCGGAGCGAGCGACGTGCTCCCCTCGTCCTCTTGAAGCATAGCTCAGCTCGGGTGAAACACGCGACGATCGCCGAGGTGAGCTCGCGCGCCTCAGCGCCGCGCGGGGCCGGCTCTCAGGAAGCGAAGCGTCTTCACGGGCTCGGCGCTCGCTACGGCCAGCACTCCACCGACGAACGCACCGATCACCCCGACCGTCGCCATGTCGCTCCCGCTCATGAACAGGTTCCTGAGCGGCGTTCGCGGTCGCAGCCACGGGTTGGCATACCGAGCGGGGGTCGGCTCGATGCCGTAGATGGCGCCGTGCGTGGCGCGCGTGAAGTGCTCGGTCGAGACCGGCGTGGAGAGCTCGGCGTAGCGAACGTACGGCTCGAGGCCGGGCATGTGCGCGAAAAGCTGACGCTGGAGGCGGACGGTCAGCTGCTCTTTCAGCGCCTCGTACTCCTCGCCGCGCCGCATCCACCGCGTGCCCGAATAGGGCTCGAACGAAGCGTACGGGACGAAAGTCACGACCTCGCCCGTGTGGAGCATGTCCGGACCAGGCACGTGATGCGGGTCCTTCAGCGAAGGGAAGCTCGTGTAGAGCACCGGCGCATTCGCGCCAGGATCGCCCACGTCCCACTCCGCCGCTTCGGTGTCCCACGTCTCGTAGAACCACTTGTTTGCCGGCCCGGCTCCCGCACTCCGGATGTCGCCCGAAAACCCGAGGTTCAGGCAGACGTGAGCAGGGGAAGGTACGAGCTCGAGCACCTCCTTCGCCCAGCGCGCCTCCCCTCCGAACCTGCGCGCCGTGTTGAGCGCGCCCGCGGCGCTGATGACCCGCTTCGCGCGGATCTCCTCCCCGCCTTCGACCCTCACCCCGACGACGGACTCGCCCTCGCGGAGGAGCCCCGTGACCTCCGTCGAGATGCGCGTCCAGCCGCCGCCCTCGGCGATCGTCTGCATCAAGCAGTGGGCGATGTTCTGCGATCCGCCGAGAGGGTAGTAGCCCCCGTACCAGAAGTGCTTGGCGACGAGGGCATGGATGGCGAACGACGAGCGGCTCGGAGGGCTGCCGTAGTAGCCCCACTGCGCCGCGAGGACGGTCTTGAGCTTCGCGTTGCCGGTGAGCCCGTCGAGGACGTCCTTCGTCCGCAGGCGCAGGTAGCGCTCGGCCTTGCGCGCGACGAGCTGGCTGCCGACCGGCGCCAGCCGGGGCGGGAGGACGCGCGCGAGGTAGTAGCTCTTCATCGCGCGACCGACGTCCTTCACGAGCGCGACGTAGCGGGAGATAGCGCGATCCTCGTCCGGGAACGCGGCGAGGAGCGCGTCGACGAAGTCTTGGCGCCGGTTCGGAAAGTCGATACGAAAGCCGCCTGGGAAGTGGAACTCGTCGTAAACGGGGCCGAGCGACGCCCACTCGAGCCGCCCCTTCGTGAGCCGCGCGAAGAGGCGCCCCACGGCCGCCTGTTCGGTGACCTCGCCGATCGCGTGAACCCCGACGTCCCAGCGCCAGCGCTTCCTCTTGAACGTGTGGGTGAAGCCGCCCGGGACGTAGTGCTGCTCGAGCACGAGCACCTTCTTCCCGAGCGCGGTGAGCATCGCCGCACTCGTGAGGCCCCCCATCCCGGAGCCGATGACGACGTAGTCCCACCTCTCGGACGGAGACTTCGTGCTGAAGAACCTGTCCGCGACGGTCACTCCGCGCTTCTCGCACGGGATCCGGGACAAGTCTACGAATCGCGAATCGCGCTACCGGGACGCTCTAGAGTGACGCGACCGCGGCGAAGTGGAGCCCGCTCCCGCCGAGCACGAACAGGTGCCAGATCTCGTGGAAGCCGAAGAAGCGCGGGAACGGGTCAGGGCGCTTCATCACGTAGACGACGGCTCCTGCCGTGTAGGTCACGCCGCCGGCGATGAGGAGCGCGAGCGCGGGCGTCGGAACGCTCCTTTGAACCTCCGACCAGCGGAACAACACCATCCACCCCATCGCGACGTAGAGCGCCGTGTAGAACGCGCGAGGCGCATTCTTCCACACCGCGCGCACGACGATTCCGGCGACCGCCGCGCCCCACACGGCGCTGAGCATGGCGGTTCGGGCCGGGCCTTCGAACGCGCGGCAGAAGATCGGGGTGCACGTCCCAGCGACGAGCAAGAAGATCGCCACGTGATCGAACGCCCGGAGTGCCCGCGTGGCGCGTGCGCTCGCGACGATGAGGTGGTACGCGCTGCTCGCGGCGTAGAGCGAGACGAGCGAGGCGCCGTAGACCGAGACGCCCACGTTCATCGTGCGCTCGTCACCCCGGCACGCGAGGAGCCACGCGAAGCCGAAGAGCGCGAGGGCGAGACCGACGAGATGGCTAAAGCCGCTGAACGGGTCCCTGAACCGGATCGACGACGGGGTATCCATGGGCGTTCCACGTAGCGGCGAATGCGTCGCTCGGGCGCAAGGACTTGAACATGAATCCGTCACGACGCGCATGCGCAAAGGATGCGTGTTCGAGCGGCGCTCGGGTCGCGCATCCCACTATTCGCATTGGTCGTTGTTGCAGGCGTCGCTGAAGCACTCCGAGCCCTGGGACCCTGGGTTGCATCCCGTGCCTGTCAGCCCAGTGCCGCACGGGTTGCTCGTGTCACACGCGGAGGAGCATGCGCACGCACACGTCCCCCCGCTCCCCGACGCCGTGCAGCAGAGACTTTCGCCGGAGGCGCACGCGGCCGTCGGGCACGTCCCCGCGGGGACGCATGCCTCGGGTTGACCCCCGCCATCGCCTCCGCACGGCTCCATCGGGCCCTGTCCAGAGCCGCAGACGCTCCCGCCGCACACACCTCCGGAGCACACGTTGCTGATGCAATCGCCGGGCTGCGTGCACGTGGCGCCACCCACGAAGACGCCGCACTCGTAGCCGTTGCAAGTCACGCCCACGCTGCAGGTGCACACGCAGGTCTGGGCGCCGGTCGCGCCCTGGAGCGCGCAGCAGACGGTCTCGTTGTTCGGACACGTACCGGGGCACGTACCGGCAGCGACGCATCCGCCCTGCCACCCATACCTGTCAACGCCGATCTGGATCCCGCACGGTTCCTGCCCGGCACCGCACGCGTAATCCGGAGGCGCCATGCCAGCGTCGAATCCGCTCGAGCCGCTTCCTGTCCCCGAATGGCTTGCCGTGCTCGTCGTGGTCCCCGTCCCGCTGTGGTTCGAGCTGCCGCTGCTCGTGCCGCTTCCGGACCCGAGGCCGCTGGCGCTTCCCGACGAAGAGCTGGACGTCGCCCCGCCATCGAGCTTCGGCAAGACCACGACAGCCGCATCCGTTGTCGTGCGGGCGGCCGGCGACGGCGCCGAGGAGCAGCAAGGAGCGGAAGCGACGAGCAGAGCCACCGGGACGAGGCGTCTGACGTACGGTCGGGGGGTCAGTTCGTGGAGCAAGGGCGTGCCTTTCGCGGGGTGGTGGGCATCCGTGACGGACGGACCATGGCTCGAGATCGTCGGGTGGAGCCTAAGATCATTCGTCGCTGCGCACCA
>Ga0209415_10015013_pt1 | contig 12602 bp, 9 predicted proteins | sample PeaSoiSIISIP2007_FD_187696 | JGI IMG/M metagenome (GOLD analysis project Ga0209415, IMG submission 187696) | Peat soil microbial communities from Weissenstadt, Germany - SII-SIP-2007 (SPAdes) (version 2) | ecosystem: Environmental > Terrestrial > Soil > Wetlands > Peat | place: Germany...
CGAGAACTGGATGCGCGGGGGCGTTTACGGATTCGGCTATTTCGATCGCAGCGAGGTCCGTGCCTTGAGCGAAGCCTTAAGGCGCATCAGCGCGCCCGATGACGAGGTGATCGCACCGTCGCTCATCTGCTTTGAGGCCAACCGCCGGCAGTTGATCAGATATCCTGAAACCTACGGTGTTTATCGCGAGGCGGAAGACGAGTTCAGGAAGTACGGATTCCTTGAGGCGCGCCGGCGGCTCGGCAGCGCCGATTTCTTCGGCCTGATGGCAAGTACGGCCCATCACTGGACGGAACCGATGAAGAAGGCACTCGACGACGGCACGGTCAACGCGATCATCGCGGACTCGCCGATGCAGTTGTCGTCGATCGTGTCGTTTCCCTCCGGCACCTTGATGGACCACGGTTTCAGGCCCTACCTTGTAACCGATAACTTCGTGCTCTGGCGGCGCGTGCCCGCTGCCGGTCGGGGCAGTGACCAGCCTCGAGGGCATTGAAACTGAAGTGAGAAGCCCCGACCTGCTCAGGACCGCGTTACTCTGGGTACACGCACTCAGCGGGCTGATCTGGATCGGATCGTGCGCATCGCTGGTGCTGGCGAGTTTGGCGCTGGCCGCGGGTTCGGACGAAGCGCGCGACTTTATGCTGAAGGCGGCGCCCAGGATCGATCGCTTGAACCTGTCCGCGGCGGCAACGCTGCTCGTCAGCGGCGCGGTGAATCTCGCGATCGCCGGCGCGGTGCGTAACTACGCTTTTTCATCGGGCTTCGTCGCGGTGCTGTGCGCGAAGATCGGACTGTTCGCCACGATGGCGCTCGCGCTGGCGGCGTCCTGGCGCGCGGAGGCCATGATTGATCACGACGCTCCGGGCGCGACGGCCCGGATGGTGAAGCTCTCCGGCCTGACCGTGGTTTCGGGAACGATCGCGATGGTGCTTGGTTTGTGGTTACTGGGGGCCTGAGCAATCGCGCGCGTGCGGATGGCATCTGAACGGGAATTTGCGAAACGGGAGTCTGATGGAAAAGCCGCCGACCATCGAGCTGGGTGATTTTCGGATCGCGTTCCTGACCGACGGGTTATGGCGCAACGACGGCGGATGTATGCTCGGCGTCGTGCCGCGCGCGCTCTGGCAGCGCGAGCATCCGCCCGACGCGCGCAACCGAATCCGCCTCAATCTGACCTGCCCGCTGGTGATGAAAGGCCGTGACGCTGTGCTGATCGATACCGGAATCGGCAACCGCCTCAGCCCGGACGAGCGCGAGATTTTCGATCACGGCGACGGATGGCTGCTCGACGGCCTGCGCTTGCTCGGCATGGAGCCGGGCGACGTGACGCATGTGATCCTGTCGCATCTGCACTTCGACCATTGCGGCGGTATCATCCGGCGGCGCGAGTCCGGCGCGTTCGAGCCGTCGTTTCCGCGCGCGCGAATCTTTGTTCAACGCGGCGAGCTGAAGATCGCGCGCGAAAGCCGTAACGAGCGGCTGCGCGCCGCCTATCGCCACGTTGCCGAATGCCTCGATCCGGTCGCCGCGATGATCGAAGCGGTCGGCGGCGATATCGAGGTGATCCCGGGGCTCAGCGCGGTCGTGACCGGCGGTCATACGCGCGACCATCAGATCGCGATCGTGCGGGCGGGCGGCGGCGGTTTCGCCCATCTGGCCGACATTGTCCCGACCCGCTCGCATATCCGCGCCGCGTGGAACCAGGCCTACGATCTCGACGCGTTGCGCACGATGGAAGAGAAGGACCGCTACCTTCGGCAGGCCGTGCGCGATCGATGGTGGGTGGGGTTTGCGCATGATCCGTCGATGTTCGCGGCCAGGATCGACCTGAGTGGCGGGAAGCTTGTGGCAGGCGAGAATATTGCCGTACACGAATGAGTCCAACCAATAGTCCCTGTTGAGATATCGAGCCGCCAACCGCACCGGCCGACGCGAGCGTCAGAAGTTAACTTGAAGCGGTATCGCGGCGTCCGTTATACTTATCGCACGGATGGGCCCCGAAAATAGCACAACCGGCCGAGATCCTGTTCTATCGTCTTTGGTCAGCCGGTCTCCCGAGGCCAACCCCAACAGGCCAACCCTCTAGAGGAGTCACCGATGTCCGACGGAAACGGCAACGCCTTCGAACGGGTAATCAAGACAGACCGCGCGGCGCGCGAGTCCAGGCAGTGGCGGGGCGCGCTGCTGGAATATCTCGAGCGGGTCAAGTCGGATCCGCTGGCCACCAAGCTTTCGCACGCCCGGATTTACGACCTGATCATCTCGTCGGGAATGCGCGACATTCACGACAGCGACGATGCGCGCACCAAGCGCCTGTACAAGGACGAAACGCTCAAGGTCTACAACTTCTTCGCCGACGAGTTCTTTGGAATCGAGCGGACGATCGCGCAGATCGTGCGCTACTTCCATTCGGCCTCGCTCAAGGGCGAGGAGAGCCGGCAGGTGCTCTACCTGATGGGTCCGGTCGGCTCGGGCAAGAGCTCGCTGGTCGAGCGGTTGCAGCGCGGCCTGGAGCAATCGCATGCGGTGTACGCGATCGACGGATGCCCGATGCACGAGGAGCCGCTCCATCTGATCCCGCGCCATCTGCGGCGCGAGTTCGAGAAGATGCTCGGGGTGCATATCGAGGGCGATCTCTGTCCGGTCTGCCGCTATCGGCTGAAGGAGGAGTTCGGCCAGCGCTACGAGGAGTTCCCGGTCGTCAGCCGCAACTTCTCCAAGCGCAACCGGACCGGAATCGGCGTGGTGCCGCCGGTCGATCCGAACAACCAGGACACCTCGGTGTTGATCGGGTCGGAAGATATCTCGAAGCTCGATCAATATTCCGAGGGCGACCCGCGCGTGCTGGAGCTCAACGGCGCGCTCAACGTCGGTAATCGCGGCCTGGTCGAGTTCATCGAGGTGTTCAAGAACGAGACCGAGTACCTGCACGCGATGATCACCGCCACGCAGGAAAAGGTGATTCCGGCGCCGGGGCGCCATGGGATGGTCTACGTCGACGTTTGCATCGTGGCCCATTCCAACGAAGCCGAATGGCAGAAATTCAAGGCCGACCACACCAACGAGGCGATTCTCGATCGAATCGTGGTGGTGAAGGTTCCCTACAACCTGCGGCTTTCGGAAGAGGTCAAGATTTACCAGAAGATCATCCGCCACTCCGACTTCCGCGCGCACGTCGCGCCGCACACGCTGGAGCTGGCCTCGATGTTCGCGATCCTGTCGCGGCTGGAACCGACCTCGAAGTGCGACCTGATGACCAAGCTGCGGCTCTACAACGGCGAGGAAGTGGTCGAGAAGGGACGCACCAAGAAGATCGACGTGCAGGAGCTCAAGGAAGACGCCAAGCGCGAGGGCATGTCAGGCATCTCGACCCGCTTCATCATGAAGGCGCTCGACAACGCGCTTTCCGACAACGCGTCGGGCAACTGCATCAATCCGATCAACGTCCGCGAGGCGCTGATCTCGATGACCAAGGAGGCCGACCTGCCCGACGACACGCGCAAGCAGTATCTGGAGTTCCTGCAGGACACGCTGCACAAAGAGTATCTGGAGCTGCTCGAGAAAGAGATCACGCGCGCTTTCGTTTACTCCTACAAGGAGCAGGCCGAGTCGCTGTTCCAGAACTATCTCGACCACGCCGAGGCTTACGTCAACAAGACCCGCGTGCGCGATCGCAATACCAAGGAGGAACTGCCGCCCGACGAGGGGTTCCTGAAGTCGATCGAAGAGCAGATCGCGATCATCGGCTCGGCGGCCGACGGTTTCCGCCAGGAGGTGATCGCCTATCTGTGGTCGGCGTCGCGCCGCGGCGAAAAGATCAGCTATCGCAGCTACGAGCCGCTCAAGGAGGCGATCGAGAAAAAGCTGATGACCTCGGTGCGCGACATCTCGCGGATCATCACCAAGGCGCGGACCCGCGACGAAGAGCAGGGCGAGAAGTACGGCGCGATGGTGAAGAACCTGCTCGAGAACGGCTACTGCGAATCGTGCGTGGACGTGGTGCTCAAATACGCCGCAAACAACTTGTGGAAGGATTGAGGAGGCGCCGGGGATGCGCGCTTCCCTGTGGCGATGCGAGGTTTCTGCGCACCTCTCCCTGACCAGACCAGGGAGAGGTCGCGCGAGCATCGCGAACGCGGGTGAGGGTAGCCTGAGATCGAGGACACACGCACGACCGGAACCGAGGTTCACGATGTCGCGCGCAGATTGCGGCGCGATCAGACCGACGCTGAGCGACGACTATGGTCTTACCTTCGCCTCGGGCAACTCGATGGCTTCAAGTTTCGCAGGCAATTTCCTATCGGCGACTTCATCGTGGACTTCTGCTGCCGAGAGCGAAAGCTGATCGTAGAAGTGGATGGCGGCCAGCATGATCTGGAGCGAGCGAAGGATCTGAAGCGCGAACAACTGCTGGGCGCGCAGGGGTATCGAGTCTTGAGATTCTGGAACAATGAAGTGCTGAACGGCACCGAGAGTGTTCTGGGGAAGATTCGCGAGGCGTTGTGATGGAGAGCAGGCAACCCTCACCCGCGCTCGCGGTGCTCGCGCGACCTCTCCCTGGTCAGGGAGAGGTGAAGAGGCGCAGTGCTCGCCGACCTCCACCCTGCTCTGGTCAGCGAGAGGTGAAGAGCTTCGCTATTGCGAACAGAGTACCATCAGAATCGAGAGTCGCTATCAGCAGTATCGCGGAGCTGACCTGATGCCCACTGACACGATCTTTCGCGAGTATCGTCCCTCCGACGCAGAGCGCTCCGATCGTTCCGCCGGCGACCGCCTGCGCCATCGGCAGAAAGTCCGCGAATCGATCCGCGAAAATATTGCCGACATCATTGCCGAGGAATCGATCATCGGCAAAGACCGCGACCGCGTGATCAAGGTCCCGCTGCGCGGGATCAAGGAGTACCGCTTCGTCTTCGGCGAGAACGCCCCCGGCGTCGGCCAGGGCGACGGCAACGCGCACCCCGGCCAGGTGGTCGGCAAAGTCGGCAAGGACGGCCCCGGCCAGGGCGAGGACAAGGCCGGCGATCGCCCGGGCGTCGATTACTACGAGACCGACGTCACGCTCGAAGAGCTGATCGAAATCATGTTCGAGGACCTCGAACTGCCCAATCTCGAACGGCGCGCGCTGCGCGAGATCGAGGCCGAGCGCTCCAGCAAGCGCAAGGGCTATCGCCACGTCGGAATCCGCGTCCGGCTCGACAAGCGGCGCACCGCCAAGCAGCGCGTGATGCGCAAGCTGGCGAGCGTGAAGGAAGCCGGCGCCGAGCCGCCCGATCCGGTGCAGGCCTGGCAGCCGCGCCGGTTCCCGTTCCATCAGGACGACCTGCGCTACCGTCACGTCGAAGTCGAGACCCGCGAGGAGTCCAACGCCGTCGTGATCTGCATCATGGACACTTCGGGCTCGATGGACACGATGAAGAAGTACCTGGCGCGGAGCTTCTTCTTCCTGCTCTACCAGTTTATCTCGACTCGCTACCGCAACGTCGAGATCGTCTTCGTCGCGCATCATACCGAGGCCCGCGAGGTCACCGAGGAGGAGTTCTTTCACAAGGGTGAATCGGGCGGCACCTTCATCTCGTCGGGCTACCAGAAAGCGCTCGAGATCATCGCCGAGCGCTACCATCCCTCGCTCTGGAACGTCTATGCGTTTCACTGCTCGGACGGCGACAACTTCGATTCCGACAATCCGGCCGCTCTCAGAGCCGCCGAGGACCTGGCCGAGGTCTGCAACCTGTTCGGCTACGGCGAGATCAAGCCGCTCGGCTCGCGCTATTACGAATCCTCGATGCTCAATATCTTCCGGCGCCTCGAAGCGCCCAACTTCCACACCGTGCTGATCGAGCGCAAGGAGGACATCTGGCCCTCCTTCAAAGCGTTTCTCGCCAAGGATCGGATCAAGGAAACGGCCTGAGAGCCAACCTCGCAAGCGACATGGCGAACTACGAACTACAGGACCTGATCGATTGGGACGCGCGGATTCGCGACAAGGTCGCCGAGTTCGGGCTCGACTGCTATCCGCAGGAATTCGAGATTTGCGACCATACCGGGATGCTCGGGTACATGGCGTACTCCGGGATGCCGTCGCATTATCCGCACTGGTCGTACGGCAAGAGCTACGAAAAGCTCAAGACGCTCTACGACCACGGCGTCAGCGGGCTGCCGTACGAGATGGTGATCAACGCCAACCCGGCGATCGCCTACCTGATGCGCGACAATACGCTGTTGCTGCAGATTCTGACCATGGCCCACGTCTACGGGCATAACGATTTCTTCAAGAACAACTTCACTTATCGCACGACCCGCGCCGAGCTCACGATCGAGACCTTCAAGGCCCACGCGATTCGCGTGCGCCGCTACACCGAGGACCCCTCGATTGGCGTCGACCTGGTCGAGCGCGTACTCGACGCCGCCCATGCGCTGTCATGGCAATGCCGGCGCAACCTCGCGATCCGCAAGCTCTCGCGCGAGGAGCAGGTGACGCGCGCCATCGAGGCGGCGCAGCCCAAGAACGATCCCTTTAAGCGCATCCATCGCCCGCAGGAATTCCACGAGCCCGAGGTGCAGCGCGTGCCGCTCGAGCCCGACGAGGACCTGCTGCTCTTCATCCGCGACTACAATCCGTTTCTGGTCGAATGGGAGAAAGATCTGCTGACCATCGTCGACGAGGAAGCCAAGTACTTCATCCCGATGATGGAAACCAAGATCATGAACGAGGGCTGGGCGAGCTACTGGCACAAGAAGATCGTCGAGTCCCTCGCCCTCGAGCAGGGGCTCCACCTCGAGTTCATCGTACGGCACAACCAGGTGATCCGTCCGATCCCGGGGCAGCTCAATCCCTATCACCTGGGCTTCCGCATCTGGGAGGATCTCTACCGCCGTTACACCGATCCGACGCCCGAGGAGATCAAACGCGACGGCGCGCCCTCCAAGAGCGGGCTCGAGAAAATCTTCGAGGCGCGCGAGGTCGAACGCGACACCTCGTTCATCCGCCGCTATCTGACCGAGGAGCTGATGCGCGACATGGACCTGTTCGACTACCAGGCGCGGGGCAGCGATCTGGTGGTCGACAAGGTTTCCGATCCTGACGGCTGGCGCGAGGTGAAGGAGACGCTCATCCGCATCGTCGGCACCAACGGCATCCCGGTGATCAAGGTCGAGGACGCCGACTTCGGCCATAATCACACGCTCTACTTGAAGCACTCTCACGACGGCCGCGACCTGCATCTCGAGTATGCGGAGAAGACGCTCAGCTACCTGCAGCGGTTATGGGGCCGCGAGTGCGTGCTCGAAACCACGCTGCAGGGCAAGCGCTCGCAGCTTTGCTACAACGAGCGCGGCTTTTCGATTCGCGCGCTTAAGTGACCGGTTCACGCCTGTCATCCTGAGCGCGGCGAAGGATCTCGTCGGCGCAGTTGATCTCTAGCGAAAAATTCGAGCAGGGGTTGCGCCTGATGCTGGACGCGATCGGCGAGGCGCAGAACGAGGCCGCCGCACCGCTCGCGCCGCAGCAGATGGCGCTCGATTTGCGCGAGCTTGCGAAGCTGCGCGGCCGCCCGCCCTTCTATGCTTACCTCGGCTCCGGCATCGGACGCGGCGCGCGCGCGATGCTCGCGGACGGACGCTGGGTGCTCGACTTCGCGCTCGGCATCGGCGTCCATCTCTTCGGCCATGGCAACCTCGATCTGATCGAGACGGCGCTGCGCGCGGCCGCGAGCGACCTCGTGATGCAGGGCAACCTGGTCTTCAATCGCGAGTATTTCCTGCTGATGCAGACCCTGATGCGTCATGCGCCGCGCGGGATGGATCATTGCTGGCTCGCTCTCTCGGGCGCCGACGCGAACGAGAACGCGCTCAAGATCGCGCGGCAGAAGCGCGGCGGGCGCGCCGGCGTGATCGCGTTCGCCGGATGCTTTCATGGCCGCACCAGCGCGATGGCCGAAATAACCGATCGGCCCGACTATCGCCTCGGCCAGCCCTCGACCTTCCCGGTCCATCGCGTGCCGTTCTTCGATCGGCATAATCCCGATTCGATCGCCGCGACGCTCGCCGCCGTACACGAAGTAATTCGCCGCGACGGCGATACCGTCGCCGCGCTCGTCGCCGAGCTGGTCCAGGGCGAGGCCGGATTCGTCAGCGCGCCGCGCGAGTTCTTCGTGCCGATCTTCGAGGAATGCCGCCGCGCCGAAATTCCGATCTGGATCGACGAAGTGCAGACCTTCGCCCGCACCGGCGAGCTGTTCGCCACCGACCTGCTCGAGCTCGCCGACTACGCCGACCTGATTACGATCGGCAAGGCGCTCCAGGGCAGTGCCGTGATCTATCGCGCGGGTTTCGCGCCCGACCCGGGCCTGGTCTCCGGCACCTTCTCCGGCGCGACTGTCGCGATGGCGGTCGGACGGCGCATTATCGAGAAGCTGACCAGCGAAGGCTATCTTGGCCCCGCCGGGCGCATCCGGCAGCTCGAGCGGATGACGCGCGCGCATCTCGAGGAACTTTCGCGCAAGCATCCGGGCGCGATCTCGGAAGGCGACGGCGTCGGCGCGATGCTCGCGTTCCGGGTCGGCGACGGATCGCTCAAGGCGACCCGCGCGTTCATCGATAAATGCTTCCGCGCCGGGCTGACGCTCTACTACGGCGGCCACGAGCCGGCCTGCATCCGGCTGTTCCTTCCGGCCGGCGATCTGACCGACGCGGAGCTGGCCGAAGCGTTTGAAATTCTGGATCGATGCCTGCGGGGCGCACGATGAATCCCAAGCTGCTCGACTGGTGCCGCCGGATGATCCGATGCCGCAGCGTGACCACCGAGGGCACGCGCGAGATGGCGCAGCTCTGCGCCAACGAGCTACTCGCACCGGCCGGAATCGCGGCGCGCCTGATACCGTCGGCGGCCGAGGGCAATGCGCAGGTCAACCTGATCGCGACGATCGAGGGCGAGGATTCGTCGCTCGCGCCGATCGTCCTCAACACACATCTCGACACCGTGCCGCCGGGGGATCTCGCGCTCTGGACTGAAGCGGGCGGCGACCCGTTCAACGCGGCGATCAAAGATGACCGCATCTACGGCCTCGGCGCGGCTGACACCAAGCTCGACTTTCTCGCCAAGGCGACCGCGCTTATCGAGGTCGGCCGGCCGCGGCGCAACGTCTGGCTCGCGGCGACCTTCGGCGAGGAGCACGGCCTGGTCGGCGCGAAAGAACTGGCGGCCGCCGGGATGCTCCCGCGCGGCGCGCTCGCCTTCGTCGGCGAGCCCTCGATGCTCGAAGTCGTCACGGCACACAAGGGGCTGGTCGTCTTCCGGCTCGAGCTGCGCTTCGAGCCGGTCGCGCTGTCGACGCCCGTCGACACCCGGCGCGTACTGTTCGTCGGTCGCTCGGCTCATTCGAGCACCCCGGCGCTCGGCAAGAACGCGATCATCGCGGCGCTCGAGGCGATCGCCGAGCAATCCCAGCCCGCGATCGCCGCGGTCGACGGCGGCGACGCGGTCAACAAGGTGGCCGCGCGATGCGAACTGCTGGTGACCGAGGAGTTCGCCGCCGCGCTCGCGAGGACGGCGCGCGGCGAGCCCGGCGTCCCTCGCTCGGCCCGAAGCTTGATTCCGTCCGCCGCGTTCGCCACGCTCGCGGCGTTCAGCCGGCAGATGTCGGAGTTCGCGCATCGCAGCGGTCCCGACGAGCCGGACTATGCGCCGCCCACCCTGACCTGGAACCCGGGCTTAATCGGTTCGACCGCCGATTCAATCATGCTCGAATTCGAACTGCGGCCGCCGCCCTCGATGTCGATCGGCGCCGTACGCGAGGGCGTGAACCAGGCGGTGCACGCGATCGCCGAAAGCGCGGGAACGATCGAGGTTACGCTCGCCGAGAATCGGGCCAATCCCGGCTTTCGCGCTCCCGAAGCCAGCGCGACGGTTGAGCTCGCCGCTTCCGCGATGGCCGCGGCCGGCCTTCCGATCAAGACCGCAGTGAAGACTGGATGTACCGAGGCGGGCATCTATGCCGCCGCCGGGCTCTATCCGGTGGTCGTCGGACCGGGGCCGTCGGCCGGCGTGATTCACGCGCCGAATGAATACAACCTGATTTCACAGGTCGAGGGCGCGGTGCGCTTCTACCGCGCGTTGCTTACGAGTTAGGCCTTCAGGGGAGCGGGACCGTATCGGCGAGCGCGCCGGACGCGATGCCCAGCCGATCGAGCACGCCGCGCGCGACGGCCGCAGCGCCCTCGCCCTCGATCGCCGCGGCGACTGCGCGAAAGCCGCGCTTCGAATCGCCGCATCCGAGCAGAAACCGGCCCGCGCCGGTCCTGGGCGCGCCCGCCTTCAGATGGATGCGACGAAATTCGCGAATCGGTTTCAGCTCTGAGGTCTCCGCGCCGTAGTAGGGTCCGGCGTCGAACGGATCGAACTGGTTGAGCAGCTTCATCCCGGCCTGTTGCAGCAGGCGGACGGCGCCGCGGCTGGCCTCGCCGATCGCGCCGATCGAATTTCGCACCTCGTCGGGGAGCAGGAAGGTATAGAGCGGGGCGTCGGGAAACAGCGCCTGGATGAATTCCTTGTCGCGCGCCGACAACCGATCCGCCTCGTGGAACGAGAGCCCGGTCACCCGCCGTCCGTAATGATTCCAGAAGGGATTGCCGTAGTCGGGATCAAGGGGCGGCAGGATTTCCGCGATCACCCGCCGCTCGAAGCGCCGCAGATGTCGGGCGATGTAGAGAAACCGAACCCATGAGATCTGTTTGCCGAGGCGCTCCGGATGGCCCCGCATCGCGCGCGTCACGATCAGCCCGCCAATCTCGGTCGGCCCGTCCATCGAATGACGCAGCCGCAGGTACTCGTGGCGGAACATCTTCTTGAGCGTATGCGAATAGCGTTCGTCGCTGTCGACCTCGAGATAGTAATGGGGCGAGACCGGGGTGCCGTGCTTGCCGATGATCATCGAGGCGGCGACCAGGCGTCCGCTGGCGGCCTCCTCGGCGCAGAAGACGTAGACGGTCCGGGCACGGCCGTGGATTCGTCCGCGGAACGAGGCCTCGGAGCGCCGCAGCAGCGCGCGCATCTCGTCGGCGCCGGTCGGCAGGTTGACCGAATCGAGCTCGCGGGCGAGGCCGAGCAGGCCCCGATGGTCGCGCGGGCGGGCTTCGCGCAGGATGAAGGCGGGCGCATCGGAAGCCATCGTGGCCCAACTTAACACCCCATCGCCGGGGGTGGAATTTGCGCCATCCTGATTGCTTCAGGCGACGCCGCGGCGGGTCAAGGCACGTTGATTTGCCGGGTACGGTCGGATACTTTCGGGACAGGGCCGGCGCCGACCGGCGGGTAAGGAGGATGTGGTAGATGGAGCTGCCGAAGTGCCAGAAGTGCAACAATGGCACGCTGATTCCTCTGTCAGATTATGGACAGGAAGGCTCTTCGGTGATTTTCAAGGCGTGGGTCTGCACCAACCCGGATTGCGGCTTCAGTCTGCGCGTCGACAAGGGCGAGGTCTCCTACGGCAAGCGCCCGGAGCCCAAGCACTGAGAGGGGAATAGCGAAGCTATTGCGTTAAAGAGGCGGCCCGAAATCGGGCCGCCTCTTTTTTTGGCCAAACCGATCTAACACACGCCTGGGCATGATTTAATCGTCGCCCCGGACCGTGCCAGAATGATTCCGCAAATGCCTTAGCGGCGTCTCGGATAAGAGGGGAAACATCGATGCGGCATCGCGTCGTTTGGCTGATCTTGTGTGCGCTCGGCTTCCAAGTGGCGCTGTGGTGGGCACCGGCGGCCGCGGATCAGTCGGACCTCGCGAACCGTGACTGGTCGGTGAAGGCGGCTGACGGCCTCGCCACTCATCCTCCGTCGAAGGAGAGTATCGCTGCGCTCCTGAGCGAATTGGTCGCGGCCGATCCGTCTTCCTCTGACGCCGATGAGATCGATTCCGTCCACTTCGTCGACCTGAATCACAGCGGAACGTTTTCGCTAGTAGTCGAGCAGGGCGCGTTTCGATGCGGCGGTGCGGAAGTCGACATCGTCGATAAAACGACCACCGGATTCGAGCTCTATAGAACCGGCGGTGAAGGCAGACCCCAGACCGACAAGATTCTCCAGGACATCAACGGCGACGGGAACTTCGAGCTAGTGGAGGATGAGACCCTCATCTTTCGTGACTGCGCTTCGTACGAGGTGGTCTTCCCCGTGATCTACGCATGGACCGGCGCGGGATATGGCAATGTGAGCGACCGCTTCCGGGATTTTTATCGGCATAAGCTCGAAACGCTGAATTCTCGGCTCGCGACCATCGATGCCAAGAAGCAAGCCATCGCCGCCCGCGGGCTGGAGGGCCTCCCGACCTGCGATGACGAGTCGGGATCCACGCAAGCCGGCTGGTCTTCCGGCGATGCTGGTGCTCGCGAAGGATCACCATCGGCGACGGAATCGGCTTCGCCGCCGGCAGGCGGCGCGATTAACGAGATTCGACCAGTTGGTCCGCGATTCTCGCTCGGCGGCCAAAATTGCGTGCCCGCTTCGCTCGAAGTCACAAACGAAGAAAGTGATAACGAGAACAACTGGAAGATCGAGGCGGCCAAGATCGAACGCTTTCTGGGGCCGTCGCGCGATGCCGGGAT
>Ga0209415_10015014_pt1 | contig 12601 bp, 8 predicted proteins | sample PeaSoiSIISIP2007_FD_187696 | JGI IMG/M metagenome (GOLD analysis project Ga0209415, IMG submission 187696) | Peat soil microbial communities from Weissenstadt, Germany - SII-SIP-2007 (SPAdes) (version 2) | ecosystem: Environmental > Terrestrial > Soil > Wetlands > Peat | place: Germany...
GGAGACGATCCTTCGCGGTGGCGGGATACTCATCGACTACCCCGGTGGCGATTATGAGGTCTTCCGACCCTGGTGGAGGCGAAACCGCATCGAGTTCGGGGATCGCATCGGGGTCGTTCGTCTTGCGTTGCGAACACGGGTCCCCGTCGTTCCCGCCGTCTCGGTTGGCGCCCACGAGACGTTGATCGTTCTCGCCCGGGGCGAGCGTGTCGCGAAGATTCTTGGTCTCGACCGAAGGTTTCGTCTCAAGGTGATGCCACTCGTGCTCGGGCCACCCTTTGGGATCGTTCCGGGAGGAATCCCGACGTGGCCGCTTCCTGCGAAGATCACGGTGGAATTGGGCGAGCCAATCGATTGGTCGTCACGGTATGGACCGGAAGCAGCTGCGGACGAGGCCATCGTCCGTCGCTGCTACACGGAACTCACGAACACGATGCAAGCGACGCTCGACCGACTGGCGGGTGAGCGTTGTCTTCCGATCCTCGGATAGTGCGTCACTCATCTCCTGACCAGCCCCGGTCTCGGCCGCGTCCACTGTGCCGTGTTCTGGCAGATTGCAACACCAAGCCCGCCAAGCGGAAGATCCGGTGATCGCCGCCGACGGGAGCCTGAATCAGCTTCAGCTCATTGGTGACGAAGCCAAAGGACAATCCGGTGGCCGGATCGGCCCAACCGCCCGAACCGCCGAAGCCATAGTGCCCGAAGGCGGAGTCACCCCGGTACCGCTGCGCCCCGGCCCGGTGGTAACCCATACGCCAGTTCATTCGCATGCCAATGACGGCGTCGTGGGCCCTTGTCTGGACTTTGCTCAGCGCGCTAACCGTCTCTGGCGAGAAGAGCCGGACGCCCTCAACCGCGCCGCCGTTGGCAATAGCTGCATAGAGCTTGGCCAGCGCGTGAGCCGAGAGAAGGCCGTTCACCGAGGGCATCTCGGTGTTCAGCACCATCGGCGATGGACCGGCCAGCACCTGGTCGAAATAGGGGACGTAGAGCGCCTCCAGAAAGCGACGGGTCAACTCGACCTTACGGAGTGTGGGCATGGAGCGGGCGCTCACGCTGGCAAAGAGGCGGGGCGTGGGGCGCACGGGCGGGGTTCGACCAATGAGCGGCGCAAAGCGGCGGAGACCGTCGGGAGGCATCCCGATGCACAAACCGTCGGTGTCAAGGGGTTCGGCGAGCTCCGCCCGCACCAAGTCGGCCATGCCGAGGCCGGTAACCCGTCTGGCCAGCCCGGCCAGCAGCCAACCGAAGGTGAGTGCATGGTAGCCGGGGTGCCCCGGCCACGGGTCGGGCGGCCGGATCGCTAGTCGCTCCTCCAGGGCGACGTGGTCGAGTAGATCCTCAGGGCGGTCGACGAGGTTGGTCATCGAGTGCAGGCCGGCCTGGTGGCTGAGCAGCTGGCGCACCGTGATGGCTTGCTTCCCGGCAGCGCCGAACTCCGGCCAGTAGCTGGCCACCGGAGACTCGTAGTCGACAAGGCCACGATCGGCCAGGCGGTGGATGACGGTGGCGGCCACGCCCTTGGTGGTCGAGAAACAGACGGTGACCGTGTCCGACTCCCAGGGCTGCGACAGGTGTCGGTTGGCGAACCCGGCCCACACGTCGACCACGGGTTCACCGTGCAAGCGGACCGCAAGGGCTCCGCCACCTCTGCTCCCAGGGTTGAAAAGCCGGCCGAAATACGAAACCACGGGTGCAAATATCGGATGTGTGTAGCCGCAGAGACCCCCAAGAGGACGCTGTCCGATCGTCACTCCCTGAGCTTGCCCGCCGGATGCCACCACCGCCACTCGACTATGGAAAGTTCACCAGCGTTCAGAGGCAAGAGCAAGGCGGGGCGCACTTCCGAGACGTTCTCCTCACGTGCGGGGCAGGAGAGACACAACTCTGATTTCGCGTTCGGTGAGCCCCTGGTAAGCGCCCCAGCCGTTGTAGTGCCCGAGCAGTCTTGGCCAAATCACCGTCTTCTCCTCGCCCGTGAGGACATGGGCGTCGGCCAGTAGCTTCCGGCGTCCCACCTGTATCTCGACAGCCGGTGTCGCCGACAGGTTCAGGACCCATGCAGGCGGCTGGTCGCGCCCCCCGTTGGAGCCGACAACCACGAAGCGGGGGCCGTCGGGCATGTAGAGGAGCGGAGTCGTTCGGCGTTGACCGGACTGCCGGCCGACCGTGGTGAGAAGCAGCATCGGGCCGGCAGGGGAGCGATGACCGATGAGCCCACCCGTACGTCGATACACGAACCGGTGGATCCGGTAGAAGCGGCGCCCGATGGTGCGATCGAATGGGACAGAAAACTTGGCCAGCACGATTACCATCGTATGCGCCAGATTCCGCTCTCGCCGTTGGCCGCATCCACTGCGACATTCTGCCGGGCGATACCAATCAGTCCGTGTACACCGCGACCGCGTCCATGAAAGGGCCGGACCTTAAGGACTGGAGTCGACCCCTGCACGCTGAGGCCTTCGGGACCGGGCTGGTTGCCTCCGGCGACTGCTCACGCCGATGCGCACCCCAAGGCTTTCGTACAAGCTACACGTCGACGGAAGGACGTGGCGGGTGATCCAGTCACGACTAACTGCGTAGAGTCTACATCTGCCGTCGAAGGGGGCACCATGGACGCAGTGGACATGACCGGCAAGACCGTCGTCGTCACGGGCGGCAACTCCGGAATTGGGAAGCAAACGGCGCTGAACCTCGCTCGGGCCGGGGCAAGAGTGGTGGTCACCGCCCGGGATGCGGCCAGAGGTGAGACCGCTGTTTCGGACCTTCGCGCCCACAACGTCAGCGGTGAGGTCGAGCTTGTCGTCTTCGACCTTGGCGACCTGTCGGCGGTACGCTCGGGGGCGGCGAAGATCCTCGCCATCTCTGATCGGATCGACGTGCTGGTCAACAATGCCGGAGTCGTGCTTTCGGAGAGGCGCGAGAGTGCTGACGGCTTCGAAGCCACCTTCGCCGTCAACCACCTTGGTCCGTTCCTGCTGACGGAGCTCCTGATAGACCGCATAAAGGAGAGCGCTCCCGCGCGCATCGTCAACGTGGCGTCCACCGCTCACAAAGGAGCGCGGCACGGCCTCGACTTCAGTGACCTTCAGTCCACGCGGCGATACAAGGGGATGCAGGCCTATTCGCGCTCGAAGCTTGCCAACATCTACTTCACAACCGAGCTAGCTAGGCGTCTCGAAGGCTGTGCAGTCACGGCGAACTGCCTACACCCCGGCACAGTGGCTACCGGCTACGGCCGCGACGGCGACACCAATGGGGTGTTTGCCATCGCACTGAAGATAAGCGCGCCGTTCTTCCTTACACCTGAGAAGGGCGCACGGACGTCGATATTTCTGGCGAGTTCCCCCGAGGTGAGCGGCGTGAGCGGCAAGTATTTCGTCAAGTGCAAGCCGCACCTTCCATCCAAAGCAGCGAGGGACGATCAAGCGGCCAAGCGTCTGTGGCAGATCAGCGAGGAGCTCGTCGGTCAAGCTGGGTCACCTTAAGGGGCCGGATGAGGTCCTGTGGGCCCACGGCCTTGGAACGCCAGAGACGCGCATGCCGAGTTGAGTAAGGGCGTCACGGTGTAACTGGTCGGACGGCACTCAACCCAGTGAAGGTGACGAGTCTCGAACCGGCGCCACGCACGGGGTATCGGCCCGGTTGAGGGTCGTATCTCCCTGCCGGGTCGGGTCGCCGGCCCCCTACAGGCTCACGTCGACGTGATGGAACGTCTCGGGTTCTCTGACCAGGGCCACGTAGGCGGCATTCACGGCGGCGGCCATGACGCTGTCGCCACCGATGTCAGGGTGAAGGGCAGCCATGCGACGTCGCCAGGCCACCTGTACCTCGTGGTGGGTGTAGCTGAGGCAGGGATCGAGGCCGAGCGCGATGAGGAACAGGGCCCGCTCGACGGGCAACATCGGACGCCTGGGAATCGTGTCGGGTGTGCGACGTCTGGTCATGTCAGGACTCACCAGTGGGCGTGGAGCTCGTCCAGGGACGCCAGGTAGGCGCACTGCGCGTCGGTGAGGTCGGTGAATTCCGTCCCCACTCTGAGCCGTCCGTCGGTCGACGCGCGCAGGTGCCTCACGTGTCCCCTCAGGTGAATGGCCAGGAAGAGGGGGTGGCCTTCCATTTCTTCTGCGCTGGTGTCCACAAGTTCGAATCCGGCTCCGGCCGACGAGATGTCGGTGACCCGACAGTCCCGCCACTGCTTCTCGGCGCTCCCCTCGACGTTGACCATGCCGTGCCAATCGACGACGAGGCGAGGAAGCAGCCGTCTGAATTCGTTCTCCATGCCTGCTCCTCTCGGAGCGACGCCCTGATGCCCAGATCTCCCGCCCGGCTGTCGTGAACCGGCTAGAGCATCGGCATGTGTCGGGTCGGAACAGAGCCGAGAAAGTACGGCCGAGATTGCACGTAGGTGGAAACACCTGATGTTTCGACGTGCACGGTTTACGGAAAGTTCACCCCGTCGTCACGAACCGCGCCACCTTGGTAGAGAAGGCTGCGTCTGTCAATCACGCACCGAACAACGGTCGACGAGAGCACACAGAGGGAGGGTCGATGATGGGACGTCGCGACGAGCCACCGGCACGCGACGCCAAGGGTGTCATGAGCCGGCGCCAATTCCTGCACACGGGGGCGGCGTTCGGTGCACTGGGGGTCGCGCTGTCGGGACGTTCCGGGTCGCTCATCGAGACGGCCGTGGCGCGTTCGTCGGGAACGGGGGAGTTGAGCGACATCAACCACGTCGTGATCCTCATGCAGGAGAACCGCTCGTTCGACCACTACTTCGGGACGCTGTCGCGCGTCCGCGGTTTCTCCGATCCCCGCGTCCTGCAGCAGACGGTCGGCGGGGCCCGGTACCCGGTCTTCGATCAGTTCGGCTACCGACCGGGGGTGGGTGCTGACCCCGCCGGCTATCTCGAGCCGTTCCACCTCGTGAGCGATCCGCCTCTCGAGGACGGGCAGACCACCAACGACATCAGCCACAGCTGGGGCCCGCAGCACACGAGTTGGAACGGCGGCGCCATGGACGGGTTCGTGACCACGCACCTCGCCGCCGACGGTGTGGACAACGGTTTCGTGACCATGGGGTACTTCACCCGCCAGGACCTCGCCTTCTACTACGCCCTGGCCGACGCCTTCACCATCTGCGACGGGTACCACTGCTCGGTGCTGGGTCCGACGGATCCGAACCGGGTGATGTCCATCTCGGCCACCCTCGACCCGGCCGGGACGGCCGGCGGACCGGTGCTGGAGACCTATACCTCCGATCGCCAGAGCCACTACGGGACGTTCACGTGGGAGACGATGCCCGAGGCCTTGGCGGAGGCCGGCGTCAGTTGGAAGGTGTACAACGATCCCACCTCCCTGCTGGAGCTGAGCCCGTTTCCCTACTTCAAGACCTTCTGGGAGCCGTCCACCCCCGCCGAGGTGGCCCTGGCCGCGCAGGCGCTGTCCCCCGTCTACCCGTCGTCGTTCCAGGCGGACGTGGCCGCGGGGACCCTGCCGCAGGTGTCGTGGATCATGCCGCCGCTGGCCGAGTGCGAACATCCGGCCGCCCCTCCCGAATACGGCGAGTACCTGGTGGCGGAGATCCTCGACACGCTGGTGTCGAATCCCGACGTGTGGGCGCAGACCGTGTTCTTCATCGTCTACGACGAGAACGGCGGGTTCTTCGACCACGTGCCGCCTCCTGCGCCTCCGGTCGGCACCGAGGGCGAGTACCTGACCGTCGATCCCCTTCCCGCCGCCGCATCGGGCATCGCCGGTCCCGTCGGGCTCGGCTTCCGGGTCCCGTGCCTCGTCGTCTCCCCCTTCAGCCGCGGCGGCTACTTCTGCTCGGAGACGTTCGACCACACCTCTGTGTTGCGCTTCCTCGAGACGCGGTTCGGCGTGGCCGTCCCCAACCTGTCCGGCTGGCGGCGGGGCGTCACCGGTGACCTGACCCGGGCCCTTGCGTTCAAGCGACCTCCCGATGTGACGGTCCCCGGGCTTCCCGCCACCTCCCTGGGTGACACCTCCGTGGCCGAGCAGGCTGTGGTCAACGCTCTGGCCGGAACCGAGGACGAGGGTGTTCCGTATCCTCCGCCGACGAGCAACGTCACCCCCCGACAGGCGCACGCACCGGCACGGCGACACGTTCCCGGCTGACCCCGGAGCCGGGTCGCCCGTCTTCACGACAACCGGACACCGGCACCGCTCGCGTCAGCTCAGGAGCTCCTCGATGTCGTCGGCCGTGATGTCACCGGACGCGAAGTCGCCGGAGTCCATGACGTTGGCGAACAGGGCCGACTTCTTGGCCTTGAGGGCCATCACCTTCTCCTCCAGGGTGTCCTTGGCCACCAGGCGGTAGACCATGACCTTCTTCGTCTGACCGATGCGGTGGGTGCGGTCCACCGCCTGGGCCTCGGTGGCCGGGTTCCACCAGGGGTCGAGGATGATGCAGTAATCGGCCTCGGTCAGGTTGAGGCCGAAGCCACCGGCCTTGAGGCTGATGAGGAACACCGGAGCGGTCCCGGTCCGGAAGGCCGAGATGACCTCGTCGCGCTTGCGGGTTCTGCCGTCCAGGTAGCAGTAGTCGATGCCGGCGTGCTCGATCCGTTGTCGGGCCAGAGTCAGGAACCGGGTGAACTGGCTGAACACGAGAACCCGGTGCCCGTCGGCGGCGACGTCTTCGAGCATCTCCATGAGGGCGTCGAGCTTGGTGGACGGAACGGTGGCGTGCGTGGCGTCGACGAGCGACATGTCGAGGCTCGCCTGTCGGAGGAGGGTGAGAGATCGGAAGATCTCGAACCGGTTCTTCTGCATGTCGCCGAGGAGCCCCAGGACCTTCTGACGTTCCCGGTGCAGGTAGGTCTGATAGAGCTTCTTGTGCCGGGCGTTCAGATCGAGCTCGAGGACCTGCTCCTGCTTCTCGGGGAGGTCGGCGACGACCTGCTCCTTGGTCCGGCGAAGGACGATCGGCCGGACACGCCGCCGCAGTTGAACGAGACGCTCCGAGTCGGCCTTCTTCTCGATCGGTGTGCGGAAGTGGACGGTGAAGCGGTCGGGACTGGTGAAGAGACCGGGTGCCGTGATGGACAGCAGCGACCACAGCTCCATCAGGTTGTTCTCGATGGGTGTGCCCGTCATGGCCACCTTGAACGGCGCCGGCAGCATCTTGGCCCTCCGGTAGGCCTGCGAGGCCCGGTTCTTGGCGAACTGGGCCTCGTCGAGGAAGAGGCCGGCCCAGTCGATCGCCGCGTAGGCGTCGTACTCGAGACGGAAGAGGGCGTAGGAGGTGACGACGATGTCGGCGTCGGTGGCCACCTTCTCGAGGGCCACGCCCCGGCGGGCCTCGGTCTCGGTGACGGTGACGGCTCGGAGCCCGGGGGCGAACCGTCGGCTTTCGGCCGCCCAGTTGCCCACGACGCTGGTGGGCGCCACCACCAGGAACGGGGACGCGGTGAGCCCCCGTTCTCTGGTGTGGCACATGAGGGCCAGGGCCTGGATGGTCTTGCCCAGACCCATGTCATCGGCCAGGACGCCGCCCAGCCGATGCTCGTAGAGGTAGGCCAACCAGTTGAACCCCGTCAGCTGATAGGGCCGGAGGGTGGCGTCGAGGCTGTCGGGCACGGCGTGATCGACCCGGGTGCTCGCCTCGGTGAGCGCCCGCACCGAGTCCTCCCACGCCCGGGCCTGGGCCGTGACCACCCCGAGGCGCTGGAGGTCTTCCCACAGACTGGCCTGGAACCGGCTGAGGCGGATGGTGTCGCCCGGGTCGCCGCCCAGTGAGCGGGCCTCGGCGATGAGCTCGGCCAGTTGGCGGAGTTCGGGGCGGTCGAGGGAGAAGTAGGTCCCCGAGGGAAGGACGAGGTGCGACCGTTCGTGGGCCAGGGCCACGAAGAGCTCCGCGAAGGGGACGTCCTCGCCGTCGACGGTGACGGTCACCGACAGGTCGAACCAGTCCCTGTCGTCCGACGAGGAACCGCCCAGACTCACGAGGGGTGGCTCGACGACCTCGTGGTACGCGGGGACCGTCCCGATCTGCTGGACCTCCACGCCCTCGATGGCCGACAGGACGGGGAGGAGTTCGGAGACGAACAGCACCGCCGCCATTCCGTCGAGGACGACGTCGGGGGCCAGGCGTTCGCCGAAGACACCGGTCTCGAGCAGTGCGGGCACGGAGCCGACCACCGACGTCACCGCGTCGATGATGGCGTTCTCGGCCAGACGACTGCCGGCCCCCTTCGACGCCTCCCAGAGCCGTTCCCGCACTCCGGATCCGGCCGGGCCCCGCGTCCACCTCAATTCCACGCGGTGCCCCCCGGGATGGGTGACGGTGAGGAGAATGCGGGCCGGAGGCGGCTCGGGAAGATCGACGGAGTCGTCGCTCGAACGCACGTCGATCCGCCGGCGCAACCTCGGGTAGAAGTCGCGCAGGAACCGCTCCTCGTCGGCCGGGGGCACCCGCAGGGGCGTCGAGGCCAGGAAGAGACGAAGGTCCTCGTCCACCGCAGCAGCGAACGGAGCCATGGCCAGACGGGCGGTCGACGCAGACGGATCGGCGGGACCGTCCCACCAGGCGATGCCGTGGGCCGGCGTGCCGATGAGGAGGGACGAGGCCAGGGGGACGTCGGCGTCGTCGATCTCCACCCGGGGTCGCAGCTCCAGTCGGCCGCCGCCCCGGGTGGCGTCGAGGGTGACCGAGGCGCGACCCACCCGGACGTCGACGGGTCCGGCCTGGCGCCCCCCGTGGATCAGGGGCAACTGGAGGTCGCGGGCCTCGTCGAGCAGGTCCCAGAGGCGGCGGCTGTTGATCGCCTGGAGCCAGACGGTCTCGGCCGACGCGCTGTAGGCGGAGCGACGACTGGCCACGCGGCTGAGGGCCAGGAGCTCGGTGAGAACGGTGAGATGCTCCGCGGTCCGGCCCGCGACCGGTCGGCGGTAGGAGAGGTATTCCAGGTTCGACCACGAGATGCCGGTTCTCACCCAGTGTCCGCTGTGACTGCGCAGGACCGGGCGGACCCGGATCCCCGACGCCGACGCACCGGGAGCGGTCCGCGACGGGGTCAGGACCAGCTCGAACTGGAGTCCGATGTCGGCCGGCTCTGACCAGGCGGGATCCCATTCGTCCGCACCGGGTCGGGCCGAACCCGGGGTGCTCCCGGCGATGAGCGTCCGCAGGGGCGTCTCCCAACGCGGCGCCCTCGCCGTCGTCTTGGCCGCCGTCCTCGGTGCCGTGGTCGGACGGGGCCGTGGCGCCGGCGTCCCCGGGGGAGCGGCCGGTTGCGCCGGGTCGGTCAGGAGAAGGGCCACGGCGTGCTTGCAGTTGACCTCGACCGGGCAGGTGCAGACGGCGTCGATCCCCACGATGCGGTCCGACGTCGAACGCCGCACGATGACCGTCACCCCGTAGGGGGTCGGGGCTCCACCCTGGACCTCGCCGTAGGCGCAGGCCCCGTCCTCCGTCCACCGGACACGTCGGACCGCCCCCTGGCCGGCGTAGGCGAGGCCCCGGGTGAAGGTGGCTGATCCGACCGACCTCCTCAGGCTCTCCATGTCGGCGGGCGTGAGCACGCTGGGCCGCCTCCTCGCAGGTCTGGCCGTGACTCTCGACGGTAGCGCCCGGCTGTCCGGGCGCTACTCCGGGCGACGACCGACCGCGTATCTGTCCGCCAGGGCCCCGAGGATCTCTTCACACCCCGTCACGCAGTCCCTGATGATCTCGGCCACGGGCCGGCTGGCCGTGATGCGCCCCGCCACCTGTCCGCCGAGGGCGATCCCGGCGTCGAGGTCGCCGCCGAAGTAGACGTCGGGCACGGAACCGAACGACGCCATGGCGTTGTGCGTGTGGTCGGATTCGAGGCGCTCGCTGTAGGGCGTGCGCAGGGCCCGCAACCCCGGCGAGGTGTGGCCGTTCAGGAAGACGGTGTCCGTTTCGGCGGCATCGAGGATGGCCTGCTTCCAGCCGGCGTGGACCGGCGATTCGGTCGAGGAGACCATGGCCGTGCCCAACTGGACACCCTCGGCGCCGAGAGCGAACGCGGCCGCCATCGTGGCGCCGTCGAGAAAGCCACCGGCGGCGATCACCGGCAGGTCGAAGGCCTTGGTCACGGAGGGCAGGAGGACCATGGTGGAGACCGGACGGGGGTTCTTGAAGCCGCCCCCTTCCCCGCCCTCCACGATCAGGCCGTCGACCCCGGCGGTCACGGCCTTGTCGGCTGCCCGGAGGGTGGGGACGACGTGGAAGACGGTGAGGCCCCCGTCTTTCAACTGGGCGGTGTACTTCGTGGGGCTGCCGGCCGAGGTGGTGACGAAACGCACGCCCTGGGAGATGACGAAGTCCACGATGACGGTGGCGTCGGCCACGAAGGCCTGGGCGATGTTCACTCCGAAGGGCTTGTCGGTGAGGTCCTTCATCCTGGCGATCTCGTCCCGGATCACGTCGAGTTCGCCCGACGAGGTCTCGATGATCCCCATGGCCCCGGCGTTGGAGACGGCGGAGGCCAGCGCCGAACGGGCGATCCAACCCATGGGGGCCTGGACGATGGGGATCTCGACGCCGAGGAGAGCGGTCACCCGGTTGGCCAACATCTCCCGGATCTTGGCACGCCGAGGTGTCGGATCGGCCCTGTCGATGGCGCTCACGGCCCATGACGACGGCCGACGTGCGTCTCCGTCGACCACCAACAGCGTTGAGAAGACCACTTGGTAGGTGATTTGCCTGAGATCACGGTGAAACAAGCACCAATGGTGGTCTGATCACTCCTATAAGGGAACCGTCATTACTGACGATGGTGATCTCACCACCCTCGCTTGTACGTTGCGCACGAAGAGTAACAACTCACAGCTCGTAGAGAGCCCCCCACAAATCGTAGGCGGGTACGGCGCCATCAAGGTGGGTTCCATGGCGACACGCTCCGGGTCCGGACATCGGCGGGTGGGACGTCGAACTGTGAACGCCGGGCTGGCGGCCGGCATTCTCCTTCTCGGTGTCGTCGGTGCGGTCCTCGTCGACCCCGGCGCCGCCTTCGCCCACAGCAACTACGTGACCGGCGTGGCCTCGTGTTCGACCGTCGGCGCCAACGAGGACATCACCTGGACGGTGAGCAACGACTACAACCTGAGCGAGACGGCGACGGTGGTGTCGGCCACCGGTGGGGTGGGCACGGTGTCGGGGTCACCGGCGGCCATCCCCGCCAGTCCCGGACAGCCCTACAAGTTCGTCATCATGAAACAGGTGCTCCCCGGAACGACGACCGGGTCGGCCACGCTCGGCGTCAAGGGGGTCTGGTCCGACAACTACAGCACGACGGACTGGGGAACGGTGTCACTGCCCACGGGGTGCGTCGCCCCTCCCCCCACGGTCACCACCGCGCCGACCACCAGCTCGGTCGCTCTCGGTGCCTCCGACGCCGATACGGCCACGGTCACCGGCTCCGGTGGCGTCACCCCCACCGGAGGCGTCACCTTCTACGTGTGCGGGCCCTTCACCGCCGCCACCACCTGCACCACGTCGGGCACCAAGCTGGGCACCGTGGCGCTGGCCGGCTCGGGCACCACGGCCACGGCCACCAGTGCGCCGTACACCCCGCCGGCCACCGGTACCTACTGCTTCTTGGGCGTCTATTCGGGCGACGCCAACTACGCCGGAGGTTCCGACGGGTCCACCACGCGTGAGTGCTTCACCGTGGGCAAGGCCACTCCGTCGTTCACCACGAACCCGGCCGACCCGAACGGCATCGTCCTCGGGTCGTCGTCGTCCGACTCGGCCACCGTGACGGGCGTGGCCGGCACGGCTCCCACCGGGACCGTCAGTTTCTCGGTCTGCAAGGAGAGCACCGTCGGCACCCCCTGCAGCGGTGGCACGGCGGTCGGATCTCTGACCTCGCCCACGTCGACGTCCGGGGCCGTGTCCACCTACACACTGGCCCCGGGCATCTTCACGCCTGTCGCCACCGGTACGTACTGTTTCAACGCCAGCTACGGCGGCGACGCCAACTACACGTCCGTGACGCTCGAATCGGACCCGGCGGCCGAGTGCTTCGCCGTCACGCAGGCCCCGCCCGGGGTCACGAGCTCGCCGACCAACGCCACCATCGTCCTCGGTGGTTCGAACACCGACACGGTCACGGTGACGGGGGTCCTCGGGGTCACCCCCACGGGAACCGTCACCTTCTACGTGTGCGGGCCCTACACCGCCGCCACCGCCTGCACCACGGCCGGCTCCAAGCTGGGCGCCGTCACCCTGGCCGGCTCGGCCGGCACGGCCACGGCCACCGGCCCCGCCTCCACGCCCCTGGCCACGGGCACCTACTGCTTCCTGGGCGTCTACTCGGGCGACACCAACTACGCGGGCCGATCGGACGGATCCACCACCCGTGAGTGCTTCGGTGTCACCCCGGCCCCGCCGGGGGTGACGACCTCGCCGGCCAACGGCAACGTCGTCCTCGGCGGCTCCGACACCGACACGGCCACGGTGACCGGGGTACTGGGTGTCACGCCCACGGGAACCGTCACCTTCTACGTGTGCGGGCCCCTCACCACCGCCACCGCCTGCACCACCTCGGGCACCAAACTGGGAACGGTCACCCTGGCCGGCTCGGCCGGCACGGCCACGGCCACC
>Ga0209415_10015015_pt1 | contig 12601 bp, 14 predicted proteins | sample PeaSoiSIISIP2007_FD_187696 | JGI IMG/M metagenome (GOLD analysis project Ga0209415, IMG submission 187696) | Peat soil microbial communities from Weissenstadt, Germany - SII-SIP-2007 (SPAdes) (version 2) | ecosystem: Environmental > Terrestrial > Soil > Wetlands > Peat | place: Germany...
GAGCTACAGGGAGTGTTCGATTGCGGCGATGCCTTGGCGTATGGTCTGCGCGCCCTTCGAGAACTGGGCCTTCTCCTTCTCGTTCAGGTCGAGGGGCAGTATCTTCTCCACCCCGTTCCCCCCAAGGACCAGAGGCACGCCGATGCACAGCCCTGTCACCCCGTACTCCCCTTCGAGGTATGCCGAGGCGGGGATGACCTCCTTCCGGTCCCACGCGATGGCCTTTACCATCCTCACGACTCCGTTCGCGGGGGCGTACACCGTGGCGCCCTTCTTCGAGATGACGTCTATCGCTATCCGCTTTGTGGCCTCCATCGCCTGCGCGATCTGTGTCCCGTCCATCAGCGTCATCAGCGGGACTCCCCCCACCGACGTGAACCTGGCGAGCGGGAGCATGCTCTCGCCGTGCTCGCCGATGACGAGGGAGGTGATGGAAGAGTGGGAGATGTCCAGCATCGCGCAGATGGTGGACTTGAACCTGGAGAGGTCGAGTATCCCGCCCATCCCGACGACCTTCCCCTTCGGGAACCCAGTCTTCCTTAGGACGACGTAGTTCATGACGTCCATCGGGTTCGTGACAGTGAGGGCGACGCACCCTGGCGCGTGCTTGGCCACCTCCTTGGCGACCGCAGACACTATCCCCGCGTTCTTCTCGAGAAGGTCCATCCTTGTCATCCCCGGCTTGCGCGCGAGCCCCGCAGTGATCACCACGATCTTCGACCCGCGCAGCGACGAGAAGTCCGTGGAGCCCCTCACGTCGACGTCCACGCCCGTCTCGGCGATCTTCTGGGAGATGTCCATCGCCTCCCCCTCGGCCAACCCGGGCAGGATGTCGACCAGCGTCACGTCGTCGATCCCCGCTGAGGCGACCTCGAGCGCCGCCTGGGCGCCCACCCGTCCAGCACCAAGGAAACCAATCATGTGGGTGATTACAGCGCTCCGGGCGCGACAGCACTTTGGTGAGTAAAAAAGATAGCAGGATGGTCCGCTGGACGGCCTTACAGCCTAAGTCCGTATGACTGGGCGAAGTCCTCGAACTGCACGTATTGCTGGAGGAACATCATGCCCTTGGCGCTGATCCTGTACTTTGAGTTCTTCTCCAAGGTCTCTTCGAGAAGGAGGCCGGCTCCGACCAGGTCCACGATGAGCTTGGTCATCCTGGTGTAGGAGACGTTCCCGCGCCTGAGAAGCGTCGTAATCCCCACCCCCTGCCCGTCCTGGTTCATGTCCCGGGCGGTCGTCAGGATGTCCGCTATTATCTTGCCCTGCGTTCTATACTGGGGCATTCAATAAATCTCCTGGCTTCCTGAACGAGAACTTCAAGACCGGCACGAATAGCGCAATCAGTCCAACTTCTCTCATCAAAAGCTGCAATAATGTTAACAATGCCATGTCCGGAGCGGCGAGCGAGACCCACCAGCCCGCGGCGAGCATCCCCAGGCCCGTCGCGATGAATAGGGTGTTAGGGTTCCTGGTCTTGGAGTAGGACAGGGCGGTCTCCAGGACGCCGTAGAGGATGAAGTAGAACGACAGGCTTCTCAGGACCGTGTCGACGCTCGTCGGGCTCACCGCGAAGATGGGGAGAAGGACGAGCAGCGGCCCCAGCCGGCGAGAGACCACGACGTCCAGGACGTGGGAGAAGGCCAAGAAGAAGTACCCGACGGTCTGTAAGAAAAGCCCGGCCAGCAGGATGGTCGCGAGGGAGACCTCGAGCCCAGGGATGCTCCCGAAAGCGCCGACGCCTTCGAGCCCCTCGAGGACGAACCCCGTGCCCAGGAAGACGAACGCCGCGGCGAGCCTGAGCATCGAAGAGCTGCTGGTCTCGCGCACTCCCTTGTACGCGACGAGGGCTATGGAGAAAGCGACGAAGGCCCCTATGAACTGCAGGGCATTCTCGAACATGATCAAGTCTGCGCCCACAGGCCTTACCTGAGTTCGAGTCACGGCCTTAATATAAAAGCTTGATGCACCACCGGTCGGGGCCGGCGCGGTGGATCCCAGGCCTACCGTGAACCTCCGAGGGACTTAATTCTCCACAAAAGCTAAATAGCTGTAAAAGATTTGCAAGTTTGGTTCAAGCCCCTCCGGTGTATTGCTTGTCATCTGAAAGAGATTTCTCGAGACTGATGAAGTTGCAACGGGCGCTCGACAAGTGCCCGAGGTGCGGCAAAGGTCCCATGGTTGTGGACAACGCGGGCGGGGAGCTCGTCTGCAGCAGCTGCGGCTTTGTCGTCAAGGACAAGATAGAGGAGACGGGGCCTGAGTGGAGGGCGTTCTCCAAGGAAGAAAAGGACGACAGGTCAAGGGGAGGGATTCCCACCTCGATCGCGATGCACGACATGGGCCTGGCCACGGTCATAGGCTCCGTCAACAAGGATGCTTCTGGAAAGTCGCTTTCGGGGTCGATGAAGGCCACGGTGGACAGGCTGAGGACGTGGGACAGCCGAAGCCAGGTCCACGAGCCGATGGACAGGAACCTGAGGCAGGCCTTCAGCGAGCTCGACAGGCTCTCGGACAAGCTTTCCGTTTCCGACGCAGTGATCGAGAAGGCCGCTTACATCTACAGGAAGGCGCTGGAGCGCGGGCTGGTCAGGGGAAGGTCGATCTCCGCGATCATCGCCGCGTCGCTATACGCCGCGTGCAGGGACAGGGAGACCCCCAGGACGCTCAAGGACCTCGCTGTGGTGTCCAACGTCAAGAAGAAGGACATCGCCAGATGCTACCGGCTGCTGCTCAAGGAGATGGACATCAAGATGCCCGTCGTGGACCCCACGAAGTGCGTCTCGAGAATAGCATCCAGGGCGCAGCTCTCCGAGAGGACCAAGAGGAGGGCGTTGGAGATACTCAAGAAGGCCGAAGAGGCGAGGATATCGGCGGGCAAGGACCCGATGGGGCTCGCCGCGGCGGCGCTCTACGTGTCCTGCACCTTAGAGGGCGAGGACAAGACCCAGAGGGACGTCGCCGAGGCCGCGGGAGTGACTGAGGTCACCATCCGGAACAGGTACAAGGGGCTCCGGTCGGCGCTAGGGATCTAGGAAGACTAGGTTCCCCCCACCAGACGCGGACGCCTGAAAATAGAACACCATTCCATAATCCGTAATATACTAGGAATGGAAATCGCAGCAGGTAGGCATCTTCTTGGCTGAGCAGAGGCCGGCCGGCGACAAAGTCAATCTTGACACTCGTGCGAACACTGTCGCGCTGGTCAAGCTTGTCACAGAGATCGGCCCCGACATCGCGGAGATTTCGAGGCGGCTCGGGCAGTTCAAGGAGAGCGTCAGGTACCGATACAAGGAGAAGCTCGTCAGGCGTGGCTTCGCCATCAAAGCAGAGCCGGACTACAGCGCCCTGGGGCTAAGAAGGGTCGTCATGAAACTTGGCGTCTCTGACGAGTATGCCGCGCGCGCGTCAAAGGTCTTCGAGGCAATGAGCGACATCTGCTACCTGGTCGCCTACGCGGGCACCATGCCCAACGGCATCTATCTGGCCCAGGCCGCGGTCCCGATCGAGTTCACGCCAGAGTTTCACGCCCTCATTGATGGCCTAAGGGACCAAGGCGTCTTCTCCTCGGTCGAGTTCTTCGATTGTGATTGGCACAGGGTCGCCCCCATGCGAGCGGAATGCTTCGATTTCGACGAGGGCGTTTGGGACTTTGACTGGAGCAACCCCCCGCCGATAGACGACAAGGCCGCGCGAGGCGCGAACACAGGGAAGAAGAGGGTCGACAAGGTGGACCTCTTGATCCTGAAGGAGCTCTCGAAGGACGGAGGTCGTTCCCTGATTGAAGTCCAGGCGGCGATCAAGAAGATCAATGGCGTAGACATCAACTACAAGACTCTGGGCTGGCACTACGCCCACCATGTCCTGAACCAGCGGCTGGTCAGCCACTACTCGGTAGGCTGGCATCGCCTCAACTACGACTTTGAGGGCAAGAAGGACGTGGGGTTCGCGAGATACGACTACCTGGGGGTGGCCATCCTGGTCCGCGATGTCAACAGTCAAGAAAGGGTGATGCTGAGGAGCCAGATGGACCCACTTCCGTTCCTCTGGTCAGAGGCGGCTGGCTCGAGCTACTTCTCGCAGCTCTTCATCCCGCTCAGCGCGGTGAACGAAGCTCTCGAGCACTTCAAGAAGGTCCTGAAACCTTACGGTGAGAGAGCTGAACTGTTCTTGCTCGACAAGCGAGAGATGAAGTACTTCACGATCTGCTATGACCAGTGGGACGAATCTAACGACCGATGGGCCTTTGCCACGGCGCAGCTTCTGCCGCGCCTCGAAGCGACGGTATTGAAGGTCGGGTAACAGCGGCCTAGCGGCCCACTCTTCCGGCCACGTCTAGCGCGCCCACGTGCACTCCGAACGTCGATAATGCTACCGACGCGACAGAGAAAGCCACTAGCCCGTACCTTATCTTCTGGTCGAGTTCCATGCCTGAGTATTGTGAATCTAGATTTATAAATCTGCGCTTTGCATGACGAAACTCCCTTCTTCCCCATGCATAATCTAAAGTCCAGTTCGAACCGTGGCTAGCCGAAGCACGGTCCGCGGAACACGAGGGCCGTGCGGATTCCAATTCGCCCTCAAGGCCTTTTTCTCATCGCTTGCTTCAGCAACTCGTTCGTAATGATGAGCGTCGAGGGCACTCCCAGGAGGTAGACGATGGCGATGGTCGGGATGAAGTCCAGGTAATTCCCATAGTTCGAGGTCCAAGGGACCCCGTAGACGACCTGACCGAGGAAAGAGAAGATGCTCCCTACGTAGTTGACTGACCAGTGCAGGAGGACGCTCGTCTGGAACCCGTACTTGATGTAGAGGTAACCCAAGACGAGCCCGGCGAGCGCGGCCTCGCTGACCTTCCCGGGCCCCCACCCAATACCCGAGGCGTAGTGGGCGTATCCGAAGATGAGCGAGGAAAGGAAGAGGAAGGCGTAGACGACCGGCTTTATCGCCCTCACCTTCAGCGAGTCCGAAGAGCCGTCGGGGAAGATCGAGGGGCCGGTCTCCTTGAAAGAGCGGACTATGACCGCCTCCGTCTCGGCGTCCTCGTCGACGTCCCATACCGAAGAGGGGCGCCAGAGCGCCTTGACGATCGTCATCGGCGAGAAATCCCTGAACATGATGAGCGAGAGGACGAGGACCGGCAGGCCTATCAGCATCACCCTGAACGTCGTCTCCTCAGTGAGGGGAGCGAGGGTGAAGTTCATGAGAAGCAGGAAGGGATCTCCGGTGAGTGACCCGGTGGAGATGCCCGTGCTGGTCTGGAACGTGTCGAGCAGGCTTGTCGCAAAGCTGACCGCGCCGAGGAGAACCAAAGTCGCGGCCAACGGGTTCGTGAAGAGCGCGCCGTAGCCGTCGGAGACCGATTCGCGGAGCGCCTTGAAGATGCCGGCGCCCTGCCTAGCGGCGAGCAAGAAGAGTCCCAGATAGATCGCCGACAGGCCTAGGAAGACCGCTCCGAAGTTGCCGCCGATAGGGACCTGCACCGTCGCGAGCAGAAAGTCGTATCCCACCGAGTAGACGGGCGTCGAGGCCGAGTAGTTGGCGGAGAGGTTGGTCCCGAAGACCGTGTACAGGCCTACCGGGAACGAGACGAGCATCATCGCTATGGTGAAGACGATCATCCCGATGAACAAGAACAGCCAGTTCGTCTTTGTCGAGGACACCGCGTCGCCGGCTTCCTTGGGTGGCTTCGGCGCCCTTGCGCCCGGGGAGGACAAGTCGGCTACGGGTCTCGGTGGTCGGCCTGCTGCGCTTCCCGCTTTTCGCCGGACGCTTCGTCCTCGCCTCGCCTGTCTTCCAGATAGACGTATCCCTTGTACCCGCAGTTCTTGCAGTAAAAGTCCTGGGGCACCAGCCACCCTCCTAGCTCGCTCCCCTTCTCGAGCGGCGAGAGGCAGTTGATGCAGAGCTTGGTCACCGGCTTGCTGGGATTCCTCCTGACTATGCGCGGCATCCCTTCGTCGGCGTCACGGGAGAACGGCAGGCTGGGCAAGCTTGACGCAGTCGCGCAGACGCGTCCCTAAAACCCTTTGCGAGCATCGTCGACGGTCGGTGCGTCAGGGGATCTGGGCGATCTCGACGTGCACAAGATAGCTGAAGGCCTGCCCGTCCCCATAAGTCCCGGAGATCGCCATCGGGTACACCTCGTTGGCGTTGAACGAGAGGTTCGAGAGGATGATCTCCGTGCTGGATATCGACCCGGGCGACCTCAGCGGCGAACTGGAGGTCACGCTTCCGAACCGAAAGGTCTGCGAGCCGCCGTCGAGGGTGAGGACTGCCTGGAGGCTCGCGACGGAGCTCCCTCCTGCCGGGATGCTGAGCGTCACGTTCAACTGTGGGACGGCTGGGATGGTCGACTCGACGTCCGCGACCGAGAGCACGTCCAGAGGGAGGGAGGAGCCGCACGGCTCGTGCTGGTAACCTATCTGCGACGAGTTCAGGAGGCGTGCCGAAAGCACGCTTTGCGGCGCCGTGATGTTGACGACGATCTCCGACGCTGGCGACTGCAGCGGGGCGTCCCCGCACGGGTACGCTATCGTGCCGTTGAAGTAGGCAAAGGTCATGGTTGTCTGAGACTCGCCGAGGTAGTTGTAGCAGAGTCCGCTGCTCAGGTTGGTGAACGTCCGGTTCTGCTCGACGGTCTGGGCGCCCTGCGGCATCGAGCTGTCGTCGCACCGGACACCTGTCGTGGATATCGTCGTCACGGCTCCGACCCGTACCCCGGAGTTCAGCGAGTTGCCCTGGAGGTAGAAGTAGACGCCGACCAGCGTCACCACCACGAGCGCCGCGAGGACCACCTCAATCCTGATCCTCGGTCCGCCCCCCTGACCCCACTTGTCGCTTCCCTTCATCGAGCCTGCGCCTCTCGCTTGGCGCCACGCACGGCAGATAAATCATCCCGGTCCAGAAACCGGAGGAAGGCCTTTTAGCGGAGCGCGCACAAAATGGGGCCAGGAGCTTCGCGCTAGATGTCGTCCGAAGGCGGGGAACGCTGCTACTGCGGCACCACGATGGTGGAGATCAATTCGTGTCGGTATCAGTGCCCCAACTGCGGGGCCCTCCTCGACTGCGAGGACGTCTCAGGGCTCCCAAAGTGACGGCTTCCTACGGAGGCCGCTCCTCCTCCACCGGGCGCGCGCTTATAGCGGGCGTCCGAAAGAGCCTCTCGCAGCGAAGAATGAAAGCTGCGCTGGTAGGGCCGATGGGAGGGGTCAGGATGGAAGACGTCCCCGAGCCCTCCCCCGCCGAGGGAGAGGTCCTCGTCAAGCTGAAGTGCTGCGGCGTCTGCGGGACGGACCTCGAGAAGGTGCAAGGGGTCGGGATCACCACGAAGATACTCGGGCACGAAGCGGTAGGCGAGGTCGAGGAGGTGGGCAAGGGCGTCACGAAGGTATCCAGAGGGATGCGCGTGTTCGCGCACCACCACGTGCCCTGTCTCTCGTGTGAGATCTGCAAGCGCGGCAAGTCGACGTACTGCCTCGAGTTCGCGAAGCACAACCTGGTGCCCTGCGGCCTCGCGGAGCGATTCGTCGTCCCGAGGTTCAACGTCGACAGGGGCGCGATGATCGAGCTGCCCGAGGCGCTCGGGTACGAGGAGGCGAGCTTCATCGAGCCGCTCTCGTGCTGCATACTCGGCCTCGAGAACGCGCGCGCGACCGGCGTGAAGAGCGCTGTGATCTACGGCGCCGGCCCCGTTGGGCTGATGATCTACAAGCTCTTGAGGCACGGGGGCGTCGAGGAGGTCGCGGTGGGGGACGTGAGCGAGTACAGGAACTCGCTCTCCCGGAAGGTCGGCTGCGAGCTCGTCTTCAACCCCGCTAACGAGGAGGAGAAGGAGAGGGTGATCCGCGGGCCGATGCCCGACGGGCCGGAGCTCGTCGTGGTCGCGACGGCGAGCGTGGCGGCGTTCGAAGACGCGACAAGGCTGGCCGCTCGGGGGGGCACGGTCCTGCTCTTCGGGGCGCCCAAGAGGGGAGCGACCGGGACGGTAGACCTCGCGCGCCTCTTCTTGAACGGGACGTCGGTGGTCACCAGCTACGCCTCGAGCGAGAAGGAGACCCACGCGGCGACCAGGCTGCTGGCCGACAAGGCGCTTGAAGTAACAGACCTGATCACGCACCGCTTCCCGCTCTCGGACTCGGAGCAGGCTTTCGCCGCCGCCGGGCAGCAGCAGTGCATGAAGGCCCTGATAACGGACTGATCGAGATGAGCAGGAGAGCGAGCGTGGGTAGGGCAAAGGCGACAGGCCCGGTGTCGCGCGCCGAGACTGACCCCAACACGCAGACAATCTTGAGCGTCCTGAAGACCTACCCCTCGAACGAGGTGGCGATAGTAGGGTGCCACACGGCGCGGATGAGCAGGAAGAACTGCGAGTACGACCTGCTCGTGGTCAGCAAGGACCCCACCCCGCCGAAGTACGTACGCGTGGGCGAGTTCTATGCGAAGATCATCTTCAGGTCGGACAGGGAGCTCCGCGACCCGGAGCCAGAGCTGAGCGTGTCTCTCGCGAGGGCGACGGTCCTCAGGGACGGCTCGCTCTTCCTCGCGAGTACCATCGCGAGCTGCAGGAGGAAGTTCAAGGACAACTGTGGGAAGGCCGCGGAGTCCCACCTGGCGGCGGCGCTAAAGGCCCTGGGGCGAGTCGACGAGAAGGTCGGGCAGAACCTTCCTGAGGCGGACTTCTGGCTCACCTCGGCCGCGACGGACCTCTGCGTCTCGGAGATATTCTCCAGCCTCCAGGTGCCGTCCCCAAGCCACCTCTTCGCCCAGATGAAGGGGCTCTCGAGAAGAAAGTCGGCCATCTTCAAGGAGTGGACCGACGCGTCCGGGTTCAAGCTCGCGTCGCGGTCGTCCTGCGAGAATCGGCTCGAGGCCTTGGCCGTCCTCTACGACGTCTTGCGCACCACCGCGATGGACAACTCGATGTCCTTGAAGTTCGGCAGGTACCGGTCCGAGGACGCGGTCGCGATAGTCCGGGGGAAGGCCCTGGAGCTCCTAGAGTCGAGGGAGACGATCGAGTGCTACTCCTTCCTCGGCTATGAGATAGTGAAGACGGTCCTCGACCTTCACGCAATGCACTGCTACACCCTGAAGAAGGAGCTGGACTACTCGAACGTGACTGGTGAGCTCGCGGCGGGACCTGACCGGTTGATATCAGAGGAGCTCTTGAAGGCGATGGGCATCGTTAGGCAGGCCGAGCTCGTCAAGGCGGGTTCCGACTCGCTCCGGTCCGCGGTCTCGGCGCTGGCCTCCAGGATCTGAGGTGGTCGCTGGCGTGTGCGGCGTCTGCGTGGTGAAGGGTGACGGGCTCCTGAGGTACTCTTTCCCCCCGCCACACCCTTTCAACTCGGCGCGGGCCGTCCGCTTCTGGGAGGAGCTGGCAAGGCAGGAGCTGGGCGAGATCGAGATCGAACCAGAACTCGCAAGCGAAGAAGAGCTCGAGCTCTTCCACGACAAGAGCCACGTCGAGTCCGTCCGCAAGTCGTCGAGCCTCGGCAAGGGATACCTCGACGACGGAGACACCCCGGCGTTCAAGGGCGTCCTTGAGGCTGCCGAGTTTGCAGTAGGGTCGACCCTCTCGTGCGTCGAGAGGACATTGAGTGGAGAGGTCGACCACGGGTTCAACCCGGTAGGCGGGCTGCACCACGCGCGTCCGGACCGCTCCGCGGGATTTTGCGTATTCAACGATATAGGCGTGGCCATCGAGCTGCTGAGGCGCAGAGGGGTGGCGAGAGTGCTCTACGTGGACATCGACGTCCACCACGGCGACGGGGTCTTCTACCGGTACGAATACGACAGCGAGGTTTTCATTTTCGACGTCCACGAAGACGGTCGTTTTCTCTATCCTGGAACCGGCAGGGAGTTGGAGACTGGCGAAGGACGGGCAGAAGGCACGAAGATGAACATCCCTCTCCTCCCGGGGGAGGGAGACGAGAGGATCAAGGAAATCTTGTCCAGGCTTGAAGTATTTGCAACCCGTGCAAAGCCCGAGTTCGTGATCTTGCAGTGCGGGGCCGATAGCCTCGCCGGCGATCCCATAGGAGGGCTGAAATTTTCGAAGAGATTCCACTCGAGCGTAGCAAAGTTGCTCCATGATGTGGCGCACAGAGAATGCGCCGGGCGGTTGGTGGCGTTGGGCGGAGGAGGTTACGACCCGGACAACTGCGCGAGGGCGTGGACCTCCGTCGTCCGCGAATTGGTCGGCGGCCCAGACAACTGAATTTGCAAGTTTGCAAACCTGCAAACCAAAAATCTTCAAAGGACCACCAATGTGCAATTATTGCAATATTATCTTCAGTATTTTAATATTCCAATATCTATGCTTAAGAATTAGTACACCTTACTGAAACATGCTGATAAAGGGTTGGCAAACGAGATGTACCCCGCGTCGAAGCAGAGCAAGGCTTCGAGCTGCAGTTTTTGCGGAAAGGCTCTGGGGAAAGAGTACTTCTTCACCTGCCATGTTTGCGGCGCAAAGTACTGTTACATCCACATGTACCGGCACGGCAAGGCGCACAGGGTGCACGATGCCCAACCCCCTCTCATGACAAAGTAGACGTCGCCGTCAACGCTGGACTTTTCCTTCGGTGCGCATAGTCTTGGCTGCTTCCTGGATGGACTTCACTATGTTTTGGTAGCCCGTGCACCTGCAAAGGTTGCCAGAGATCCCCAGCCTGATCTCCTGCTCCGTCGGGTCGGGGTTTTCGCTGAGGAGCCAGGCGGCCTGCATCACCATTCCTGGGGTGCAGTAGCCGCACTGGAGGCCGTGGTTCTCCCAGAACGCCTTCTGGATGGGGTGGAGCTCCCCTCCGGCGCTCTGCATCCCCTCGATCGTCGTGATCTCCCTCCCCTCGGCCTGCACCGCGAACATCGTGCAGGACTTCACGGATTTGCCGTCGAGGAGGATCGTGCAGGCTCCGCAGTTCGTCGTGTCGCACCCCACGTGGGTGCCGGTCAGGCCCAGCACATCGCGGATGAAGTGGACGAGCAGGAGCCGCGGCTCGACATCCTTTTCGCTCTCAATTCCGTTGACCCTGACCTTGAGGCTGCTCAACTGGCCGCACGCCCTCCCTGCTTGCGCGCCCGGGTGGCCGCAAGCTCTAGCGCCCGCCGGGTGAAGAGCCCTGCCATCTCTCGCTTGTATTTCGCGGAGCCTCGGAGCGGGTCGTCCGTAGGCGCGCACTCCTCCCCAGCGGCGGAGGCCGCCTCGGAGATCGCCTCCTTGGTCAGCCTCTTGCCCACAAGGCTGGCCTCCGCCCTGCTCGCGCGGAGGTTCTTCGGCCCAAGGGCAGTGAGGCCTATCCCCGCGTACGTGCAGCGGTCTCCGTCGGCCTTCTCCAGCGCAATCTGGACGGCGACCCCGGCAGTGGCGAAGTCCCCGGCCTTCCTCTCTAGCTTCAGGTACGCCCCCCCGCTGCCGCTGTCCGGAGGGATTGGCACGGAGACGCGGGTGATCAGCTCTCCTTCTCCGAGAGCCGTGGTGAAAGTGTCGACCAGGAATTCGTCAATCGGGATGCTTCTCTCGCCCTCGGACCCTAGGACGGTCACCTCGCCGCGGAGCGCGAGGATCGTCGCCCCCCAGTCTCCGCTCGGGTCGGAGTGGGCCAGCGCTCCACCGATCGTGCCGAGGTTCCGGACCTGCGAGTCGCCGATCGAACCCGCGGCCTCCGAGAGCAGCGGCACCCTTCTCTTGGCCAGGGCGGAGGACTCGAGCGCGTGGTGCCTCGTGAGCGAGCCGATGAGCAGCGTCTTGCCGTCGTCGCTCTCCTCGACGTACTCCAACCCCTTGACGCGGTTGATGTCGACGACGTACCCCGGAGAGGCGAGTCGCAGCTTCATGAGCGGGATCAGGCTCATCCCGCCGGCGAGTATCTTGACGTCTCCTTGGTGCTCCTTCAAGAGGCCCCTTGCTTCCTCGAGGGTCGTCGGCGCGAAGTAGCGGAAGCTTCGAGGTAACATGGGCCGAGCACCGCCGCAAACTGCGCGTTCCGAATAAACTCTTCGCCGTGGAATCAGTCGGTCTGCGAGGCCGTGCCCTGCTGGCCTCCCAGAACCTTTCCGAGGAAGACCGTGTGCGGAGAGTGCCTGCCCCTCTTCGTCGCAACCACGTCGGCCATGATGCTCACGACGACCTCCTCCGGCGTGATCGCGCCGATGTCGACTCCGACGGGAGAGTGAAGGGACTCGAGGAACGAGGGAGCCACTCCCCGGCTCCTGAGCTGATCGACGTCTTCGGTGACCCTCTGGAGGCTCCCCAGCAGGCCTACGAACCTCACTCTCTTCTTCGAGAGGGCTTCCAGCGTAGGGACGTCTCTTTCGCCCTTTGTGAGGACTATCACCGTATCGGAGTCTTTGAACTTGAAGTTGTTCAGGTCGTAGTCGAGGTCGGTTATCAGGAGGTCGGGGTCCTCGCTGAGCACGGGCAGATGGTCGATCACCACGGTCTCGAAGCCCAGGGTCTTGCCCGTCTTCACGAGCCCTTCCTCGACGTCGTCCTTCCCTCCCTGGCCGATGAGGATGAGCCGGTCCGCGGGAAGGTATGGCTCCACGTAGATCTCCATCGTCCCCCCGCAGTTCGTCTCCACATAAACCTCGTCTGGGC
>Ga0209415_10015016_pt1 | contig 12600 bp, 12 predicted proteins | sample PeaSoiSIISIP2007_FD_187696 | JGI IMG/M metagenome (GOLD analysis project Ga0209415, IMG submission 187696) | Peat soil microbial communities from Weissenstadt, Germany - SII-SIP-2007 (SPAdes) (version 2) | ecosystem: Environmental > Terrestrial > Soil > Wetlands > Peat | place: Germany...
ACCTGAACGCCCTCGAAGTCCTTCTTCATGATGAAGTTGACGACGCCGGCCACGGCGTCCGAACCGTACGTCGCCGAGGCCCCGCCGGTGAGGACTTCGACGTGGTCGATCAGGGAGACCGGGATCTGGTCGAGGTCGGGGGCGGGGTTCGGATCGCCCGTGTTCGGGTCGCCGATGCCGAGGCGCCGGCCGTTGACCAGCACCAGGGTCCGCTGCGGGCCAAGCCCGCGAAGGTCGGCGGTGGAGACGCCGCCCGGCGCCGTCAGCGGGTTGGTGGTGTTGGAAAAGTCCGCGGCGTTGTTCTGGAAGTTCTGCGGCAGGGTGTTCAGGAGGTCGATGACGTCCGTCGCGCCTTGCAGCTGGAATTCCTGGTGCGACACTGCCTGGATCGGGCTGACGCTGGTCAGGTTCGGCTGCGGGATGCGCGAGCCGGTGACCACGATCTCGGTGACGGCGGTGCTCGACGTGGTGTCGGCGGCCGCGTCGCCCGTGGCCGCGATGGCCTCGTTCGGGCTGGCTCCAGCCAACGACATCTGGGCCGGGTTAGCGGTCTGCAACGGTCCCGCGGCGTCCGCCGCGTGGCCGACGCCGCCGCCGAGCGCGAACAGGGTCGCGCTCGTGATCACAGTGGAGGCCATGAGCCGTCCACGCACTTCGGTTGTTTTCAACGCATAATCCTCCGGAACGCGAGCCCGCCGACCTGGCGCAGCCTCGGCTGACGGGTTTTCAACTTGTCCCGGGTCCCCCCCAGTCGGCCCTACTGCGAGGGCCTGCCGACTGTCAGCCGATCCATTAGCTCTGTGTGGGGATCAATATATCGAGGGGGAACTTCGACGCGAAAGCCAACGACCCCACCTTTTCGGCCAATCAGCCCGAGGCCGTCAGCCGTCGTCGACTTTGCTCGTGCGCCGGCTGGTCGTGCGTGGCGGGCCGGTGCTCCGGGCAGAACAAGGCGGGCTGCCATCGCTGCTGACCTCGGAGCATGGCGCACCGGTTCAGACGGGTGAGCTCCGTCAGCAGACCGTCGAGCACCTGCATGGCCGCCGCCTGGTCCGAGCTCTTCCTCCAGATGGCCCATACCCGCCGCTTGGCGCTCGCCGAAAGCGCGATGGGCGCAACCACTTCGCCGCGCGAAACCGCCGCGGCGACGGCCACCGTGCAGCAGAGCGCGACGCCCTGACCTTGCGCGGCCGCCTGCATCGCCAGCGCTGGATCGGCCACGACCGGACCTTCCAGGCGCGGCTCTTCGATCAGTCCGGCCTCGGAGAACCAGGAGAGCCACAACTCCCTGTCGTCAATCAACAGCCGTGCGCGCGCCAGGGAGGCCGGCGATTCGAGCTTCGCCGACAGCGCGTACTCAGCCGTACAAACGGGTATGACCTGCTCATCGTACAGTGGCGTGCCGTCGAAGCCCTTCGGCGCCACCGATCCCAGTGGGGCGACGGCGAAGTCAGCGCTCTCGAAGTCCACGGGTTCGTCGGCTCGGTAGCCGCGGAAGCTCAGGTTCGGGCAGGTTCGGTGCAGGCGCAGCAGCGCCGGGGAAAGCCAGGTCCAGGCCAGAAGCGGCACCAGGACCTGAAAGCGCGCGCCATCCGATGCAGCGACCATGGCGCGAGCCAGAGTCGACGAAACCGACAGATAGGCCTCGACCAGCGTCTGGCACGCGCTCGTCGGCGCCAATCCCCAGCTGTTCTTGACGAACAGCTGGACGCCGAGTCGCTTCTCCATCCGGGCGACTGTCTGGCTCACCGCGGCGTGTGAAAGCCCGAGCTCCGTGGCGGCCGCGCCGACCCGCAGTCGGCGGCTCAAGACCTCTATGGTGTGCAAAGACCCCAGCGGCGGCAGGCTCACCATGAATATCCCCGCTCGGCCGGCGACCTAGCCGGTTGCAGCTGCCGTCGATACAAGAGAAGCGACGACTCCTAAGGTGGATGCATCCACCCACAGCAGTCGAGTGTCCATGGCGCGCGGAAACCGGGCAATGCGCTTGGCCGAAAACGTGGGGAAATTGGCTCTCCCCACGACCGATCGTCGATGTATTCTCTCATCAGGCCCGGGTTACTGGGCGAGATGTACCGAAGTTCCGGTCTCCTGAACGACCTTGGCGCCGAACACTTTGGGAGGCGGTCGTGCGCGCCTAGCGCGCCGCCGCACGCGGTGGCGCCGCAGTCGGATCGGCGGGCGTCGCGGAGTCGTCTCTGCCGGGGCCAAAGCAATCACGATAGGCGCTGGGCGCCACGCCGTATCGTCGAGAAAACGACCGTCGCAGCCGCTCTTCGTTGCCAAAGCCGCATTGGACCGCGATGACTTTGAGCGGCGCCTCACCGGCCTCCAGGGCGCCCTTCGCCGCCTCCAGCCGCAGATCCTCGACCGCCTTCGCCGGCGTCACGCCCATGGCCTCCGCGTAGGTCCGGGCGAAGGACCTGGGCGCCATGTTCACCTGCGCGGCGAGTGTCGGGACGGACAGCTCGCCCGCCAGGTTCTCCGCCATCCATGAATGCAGCTTCCTGAAGCGCTCGGCGGCTTCGCGGCCGGCGGCCTTGGTCTGCGCCGACAGGGTGGCGCTGAACTGGGCCTGGCCGCCTGGGCGATGGAGAAACACCACGAGCTGCTTGGCGATGCCGATCGCCATCGACCGGCCGAGATCGTCTTCGGTCAGGGCGAGGGCAAGGTCGATGCCGGCGGTCACGCCAGCCGACGTCCAGATGGCGCCGTCGCGAATATAGATCGGCTCCAGGTCAAGTTTGACGCCTGGGAACCGCGCACGGAACTGCTCGCCGGTTTCCCAATGCGTCACGGCGCGGCGGCCTTCGAGAAGGCCGGCTTCGGCCAGCACGAACGCGCCGGTGCACACGCTGCACATCCTGCGTGACTGGGCGGCGGCGCGGCGCATCAGGCTTGCGACCTCGGGATCGGTCGCGACGGCCTTGATCCGCGGCCCGCCTGACACGATGAACGTGTCGACTTCCTCTAAGGAGGACGCTTTCTCGGTCAGGAAGGGGATACCGGAGGCGGTGACGATGATGCCGCCGTCCTTCGAAACCACCCGTACTTCGTATTCTGCGGCTTTGCTCGCGCTTAGGCGATTGGCCGTGGCGAACACTTCAGCAGGCCCCGCGACATCAAGGGCGAGCGCGCCGTTGTAGACGAAAAGTGCGACAACTCTGGCCATCGCGGCGCACTCCCTAGGGCCCATCGGGCGAAGCCTGAAGCGGCATCATAGGGCCGGCGGCTACGACCGCCCCTCATTTTATGGATGAGGACTGGCTGGTGGGTGCAGCAGGGCTCGAACCTGCGACCCGCTGATTAAGAGTCAGCTGCTCTACCTACTGAGCTATGCACCCGCCGTCGCGCACGCACCGGGCAGGGCCTGGCCGCGAGGGCGCGGAACATAGTCAAATCTCGCGGCGGCGCAAGGCGCGCCGCGCGCGGCGGGATGGGCGCCGCATGGGCCCTGTCGACTGTGTCACCCAGGCTCTCGCCTCCCGCCCCGCGTTCGTCTAACTACGAGCGGGGTGGGTCGAGGCAAGGAAGGCTCGTTGGCGCGGCGCGACATCAAGGGCGTAGTGGATTTCGCCTATCTTGAGACGTTCGCCGCCGGCGACGACGACGTGATCGACGAAGTGCTGGCCCTGTTTCGCGAGCAGTCGGCGATCTGGGGCGCGATGTTGGCGCCGGGCCACGAAGGCTGGCGCGACGCGGTGCACACCCTGAAAGGCGCCTCGCGCGGCGTCGGCGCCAACCAGCTCGGCGATGTCTGCCAGGCCTGCGAGGCCGAGGGCGCCGGCGGCCTCACCAAGGTGCGCGACGCCCTCGACGCGGCGCTGTCCGACATCGCCGCCTACGCCCACGAACGGGCGCTCAAGTCGCTGAAATCACCGGCGAAGTCGTCACCTTCAGGATCGGGCGCTTGACGCGCATTCTCCTGATCAAGTCGTCATCGCTGGGCGACGTGATCCACTGCCTTCCGGCCGTCTCCGACATGAGCCGACAGGTCCCGGACCTCTCGCTCGACTGGGTGATCGAGGAATCCCTGGCGGACGTCGCCCGGCTGCATCCCGCCGTCACCCGGGTGATCCCGGTGCAACTGCGGCGCTGGCGCCGGCATCTGCTCGACGGCGAGACCTGGCGCGAGTTCGGCCTCTTCAGATCGCGTATCGGCGCAGCGCCGTACGACCGCATCATCGACGCCCAGGGCCTGATCCGCAGCGCGATGCTGGCGCGCCTCGCCGCCGGCCTGCACTGCGGCTACGACCGCCACAGCGTGCGCGAGCCGCCGGCCAGCCTGTTCTACGACCGCCGATACCCGGCGGGCGTCACCCTGCACGCCGTCGAGCGGATGCGCCGGCTGGCCGCGCAGGCGATCGGCTACGAGGTCCCGGCCGAGCTCGACTACGGCGTACGGACCACGACGGCGCGGCCCGAATGGCTTGGCGCGGGGCCCTATCTGGTCGGCCTCCACGCCACCGCCCGGGCCGACAAGGCCTGGTTCGAGGAACGATGGGCGGAACTGGCGCGGAGAGCCGCGGCGGAGGGGTTCTCGCTCGTGCTGCCGTGGGGCAGCGGCGCGGAGCTGCGGCGCTCGGAGCGGATCGCGGCGGCCTCGCCATTGGGCGTGGTCCCGCCCAGCCTTGGCTTCGCCGAACTGGCAGCGCTTCTCGCCGGCGCGGCGGCTGTGGTCGGGGTGGATACCGGGCTGACGCACCTGGCCTCGGCGGTCGGCGCGCCGGTGGTGGCGATCTATGCGGCGACCTGGTCGGAGTTCAACGGGGTGATAGGCGCCGGCTTCGTCGCCAACCTTGGCGGACCTGGGACGCCGCCCAGCGCCGACGAGGCCTGGACGCAAACGCTGAAGGCGGTCGAAAGCGGGCGCAAGGTCGGAGCGTGGCGCGCCGAGCCAGCTGAGCCGGCGCCGGAGCTGGCGGGGCGGCGGCGGTTTCGGCCGTCAAATGCCCGCGCCGTTGTCCATCGCCGCTAGCGCCGCCTCGTGCGCGGCGGCCTCGGCGCTGATCCAGGCCACGAACGCCTTCACCTGCGGCAGCCGCCCCTTCGCCTTCGGGTGGACGAGGTAGTAGGCGAAGTCGACCGCGGTGGCGATCTGCAGCGGCGCGACCAGGCGGCCGGCGTCGAGGTCGTCCTGCGCCAGCGTGCGCTTGGCCAAGGCGATGCCGCGCCCGCCCATCGCCGCCTCGATCACCAGGCTCGACTGGTTGAAGCGGGGGCCGCGGGTGCCGTCGACGCCGCGCACGCCCCTGGCCGCCAGCCACATCGACCAGTCCGGGCAGCTCTCGTCGGCGTCGGGCGAGCCGTCGTGCAGCAGGATATGCTTGGCGAGATCCTCGGGCTTCTCCAGCGGGTTCTCGGCCATCAGCGCGGGGCTGGCGACCGGGATCACGGTCTCTTGCATCAGGCGCTGCAGCTCCAGCGCCGGATAGCGGCCGGCGCCGTAGCGGATGGCCAGGTCGATCTCACCGGCGGTGAAGTCGACGATCTCCATGTCGGCCGAAAGCCAGACGTCGACCTGGGGATAGGCCTCCTCGAAACTCTTCAGGCGCGGCACCAGCCACTTGGCGGCGAACGAGGGCGGGGCGGTCAGCGTCAGGCGCCGGCCGTCGACGGCGGCGGTGAGCAACGAGGCCGCTTCAGCCAACCGGTCGAAGGCTTCGCGCAGGGCGGGGAGGGCGGTCTGGGCCGCATCGGTCAGCAGCAGGCCCTTCGGCGTGCGCTTGAACAGCGAAACCCCCACATAGTCTTCCAGGTTCTGGATCTGTTGGGAGACGGCGCCTGGCGTCACCGACAGCTCGTCGGCGGCGCGGCTGAAGTTGAGGTGCCGCGCGGCGGCCTCGAAGGCGCGGAGGGCGTTGAGCGGAGGGAGGCGGCGCCTCGTTTCCATGAGTTTTACTGATACCCCCGGCAGAAGACTTCGGTTGCGAAATGGGCGCCGCAAAGCCACTTTGCAATCACCCGAAGGCGCATCGGCCCTTTCGCTGACGGGTGTCAGCGGGGCGGATCGAAAGATTCGCCCCGCTATGCCGTTCACTGAGGCTATTAGAACAGCTAACAAGGTCGCCTAAGAGTAAGATGGGCAAGACACCGACATCCAAGCGGCGCAACGCGCTGGTGGCGCTCGGCGGACAGGGGTCCGCCAAGGCGGTTGGCGAAGTGTGGCTGGTCGGCGCCGGCCCTGGCGATCCCGAGCTGCTGACGCTGAAGGCGCTGAAGGCGCTGCAGCGCGCCGACGTCGTGGTGCACGATGGCCTGGTCAGCGACGCGATCCTGGATCTGGCGCCGGACACTGCGCGGCGCCTCTCGGTCGCCAAGCGCAAGTCGCGCCATTCCTACGCCCAGGACGAGATCAACCGGCTGCTGGTCGCGTTCGCTCGCGACGGCCTGACCGTGGTGCGGCTGAAGGGCGGCGATCCGTTCATCTTCGGCCGCGGCGGCGAGGAGCTGGAAGCCTGCCGCGCGGCCGGCGTCACCTGCCACATCGTTCCCGGCGTGACCGCGGCGCTGGCGGCGGGCGCGGCGGCCGGCGCGCCGCTGACCCACCGCGGCGCGGCGCAGGCCGTCACCTTCGTCACCGGCCATGCGGCCGTGGGCGGCGAACCCGATCTGGACTGGCCGAGCCTGGCGCGGGCCAACCAGACGGTGGTGATTTACATGGGCGTTTCGACCGCAGCGCCGATCGCCGCGCGGCTGATCGCGGCGGGCCGGGCAGGCTCGACGCCGGCGCTGATCGTCGAGGACGCCAGCCTGCCGACCGAGCGCCGCATCGTCACCACGCTGGCGGGGCTCTCCGACGCCGCGGCGGCGGTCACCGGGCCCGCGCTGCTGATCGTCGGCGAGGCGATGGCGCTGGCCCAAGCATACCCCTCCCCCTCGAGGGGAGGGGCTAGGGGTGGGGGGTTCGTGGAGACGGACACCGCCCTTGCCGGCTCGCCTGCGATCGCTGAAACAGCCCCCCACCCCCAACCCCTCCCCTCGAGGGGGAGGGGAGCAACAGGGGCGTCGCGATGAAAGCCCTCACCGGCAACAATCTGGCCGACGGCGAGGCGGTGTTCCTCGGCCACGCCGGCGACTGGGTTCCCAGGTTCGCTGACGCCGAGCTGTTCGACGACGAGGACGCGGCGCTGGCGGCCGAGGCGCGGGCCAAGACCCAGATCACCATCGTGGTCGACCCCTATCTGATCGACGTGATCCCGTCCGAGCACGGCTTTGCGCCGCTCAGCTACCGCGAGCGGGTCAGGGCGCTGGGGCCGACCAACAAGCCCGAGCACGGCAAGAAAACCGAGGGCGGCGAAGCCATCGACGCCCTGTTGCACGCCCACGGCGCGGCCCGCTCCAAGGGCCGCGTCGAGCTGATAAGGCGCAAGTAGAGGAGGCGCCGCGATGTACCAGTACGACGCCATCGACAAGGAAATGCTCGCCGACCGGGTCGCCGAGTTCCGCGAACAGTGCGAGCGCCGTCTCTCCGGCGAGCTGACCGAGGACCAGTTCAAGCGGCTGCGGCTGATGAACGGCCTCTATCTGCAGCTGCACGCCTACATGCTGCGGATCGCCATCCCCTATGGGGCGCTGAATTCGAAGCAGCTGCGCAAGCTCGCCTTCATCGTCGGCGCCTACGACAAGGGCTACGGCCACTTCACCACCCGCACCAACCTTCAGCTGCACTGGATCAAGCTGAGGGACGCGCCGGACATCCTGGCGCACCTGGCCGAGGTGGGGATGCACGCGATCCAGACCAGCGGCAACGACATCCGCAACATCACCGCCGACCCCCATGCCGGCGCCAATGCCGACGAGGTCGACGATCCGCGCATTTGGGCCGAGGCGATCCGGCAGTGGTCGACCTTCCACCCCGAGTTCTCGTTCCTGCCGCGCAAGTTCAAGATCGCGGTCACCGCCTCGCCGGCCGACCGGGCCGCGACCAAGGTCTACGACATCGGCCTGCGGCTACACCGCAACGACGCCGGCGAGCTTGGCTTCGAGGTGCTGGTCGGCGGCGGGCTGGGGCGCACGCCCTATCTCGGCCCGGTGATCCGCCAGCATCTGCCGGCGCGCCACCTGCTGAGTTATCTGCAGGCGATCCTGCGGGTCTACAATCGCCACGGCCGGCGCGACAACATCTGGAAGGCGCGCATCAAGGTGCTGGTCGCCGGCCTCGGCGCCGAGGGCTTTGCCCGCGAGGTCGAGGCCGAGTGGGAAAGCGCCGACGCCGCCCAGGTCGACCTGCCTGACCTGGAGCTGGCCCGCATCCGCGCCGCCTTCACCCCGCGCAACTTCGAGCGCCTGCCGGCGGCGTCCAGCGCGTTCGAGGCGGCCAAGGCCGGCGATCCAGCCTTCGCCCGGTTCGTTCGCCACAACGTCAAGCCGCACAAGATCCCCGGCTACGCCATCGTCGACATCTCGCTGAAGAAGCCCGGCGAGACGCCCGGCGACTGCTCGGGCGAGCAGATGGAGCTGCTGGCCGACCTCGCCGAGCGCTACTCCCAGGACGAGCTGCGGGTCCACTACGAGCAGAACCTGATCCTGCCGCATGTGAAGCTGGACGATGTGCCGGCGCTGTGGAAGGCGCTGGGGACCCTGGACCTCGACACCCCCAACCGCGGGCTGGTCACCGACATCATCGCCTGCCCGGGGCTCGACTACTGCACCCTGGCCAACGCCCGGGCCATCCCGATCGCCCAGCAGATCGCCAAGCGGTTCGCGGACCCGGCGCTGGCCGAGAAGGTCGGCGAACTGGGCATCAAGATCAGCGGCTGCATCAACGCCTGCGGCCACCACCATGTCGGCGCCATCGGCATCCTGGGCGTCGATAAGAAGGGCGAGGAGTTCTACCAGCTCACCCTCGGCGGCTCGGCCGAGGCCGACGCGAGCCTCGGCCAGGTGCTGGGCCCGGCCGTGCCGGCGAACAAGGTCGCCGACGCCGTCGACAGCATGGTCGAGGTGTATTTGCGCGAACGCAAAGACGGCGAGCGCTTCCTCGATACGTTCCGGCGCACCGGGCTCGCCCCGTTCAAGGAGGCGGTCTATGCCAGCGCTCATTAGGTGGACCGGCCAGCGCGCCGAGGCGGCGGAGGATCCGTTCACCAACGTGGTCGACGAGGAGCCGATTCCGCGCGGCGACGTCATCGTCTCGCTGCAGCGTTTCCACAACGAGGGCCACCGGCTGCTCGCCGAGGGTCGCAAGGTCGGCGTTCGGATCGAGGCCGACGAGGCGGTGGAGGACATCGCCGCCGACCTGCGACGGATCGCCGTGGTGGCGCTGGTGTTCCCGAAGTTCTTAACCGGCCAGGCCTACTCTTCGGCCCGAATCCTGCGGGAACGCTATGGCTACGAGGGCGAGGTGAGGGCGGTCGGCGACGTGCTGCGCGAGCAGGCCAGGTTCATGGTCCGCTGCGGCATCGACGCTTTCGCGCCGACCGACGGCTCGACGCCGGAAGCCTGGAGCCACGTCGCCAACCGTTATCGCCACGTCTACCAGCGCGCCGCCGACGGCCGCGCCCCAGCCTTCGTGGAGCGTCAGGCATGAGCCTCGCTGTCGGGCGCCTTAACCCCTCACCCTCCCACGCTGCTTCGCATCGCGGGCCCCTCCCTCTCCCTCTGGGAGAGGTGTTCAGCGCCTACTTCACCTCTCCCGGAGGGAGAGGGAGGGGCCCGTCGCGCAGCGATGGGAAGGTGAGGGGTTACGCTCTCGGGGACCTATCATGAGCCTCGCCCTGGACGATATCGACCACGCCGACTCCCTGGCCCAGCGGCTCGATGCCCAGCTGCGCCATGCCCATCCGCTGGAGATCATCCGGGCGGCTTACGATGAGTACGGCGACGAGCTGGCGCTGGTCTCCTCGTTCGGCGCCGAGTCCGCCGTGCTGCTGCACCTGGCCTCGCAGGTGAACCCGGCGATCCCGGTGCTGTTCCTGGACACCGGCATGCTGTTCGGCCAGACCCTCGACTATCGCCAGCAGCTGGCGGCTCAGCTCGGCCTCACCGACGTCCGCGACCTGCGGCCGCGGTTCGAGGATCTCGCCACCGTCGATCCCAGCGCCGACCTGTGGAAGACCGACACCGACGCCTGCTGCCACATCCGCAAGGTGATCCCGCTGGACGCCGCGCTCGACGGCTTCTCGGCCTGGATCACCGGCCGCAAGCGCTTCCACGGCGGCGACCGCCTGCGCCTGCCGGTGGTCGAGGCGGCCGACGGCAAGCTGAAGTTCAACCCGCTGGCCAACTGGAACAAGGCCGACCTCGACGCCTACATCGCCGAGCACGACCTGCCCGAGCACCCGCTGGTGTCGTTCGGCTATCCCTCGATCGGCTGCTGGCCCTGCACCAATCCGGTCGAGGAAGGCAGCGACATTAGGTCCGGGCGTTGGGCGGGTTCGCAAAAGAGCGAATGCGGCATACATACCGCCCGCGCCCCTGGCGCCGCCCCGTACGTCGGCGGCGATATCTGAACTCTGAGAGCTGAGCGCTTTGACGGTCCACCGCCTCCGCAAGCACGCCCCCCATTTCCCCTCCCCCTTGAGGGGAGGGGTCAGGGGCGGGGGTCTGCCTGTTCTGGACCGGCCGTCGGCGGATTGTCGACTCGCGTCGTGGCAGCTTAGAGAGCCCCCCACCCCCAACCCCTCCCCTCATGGGGGAGGGGAGCTTCAAGGATGACGATGACCGATCTTGCAGTCACCGCCCCCGCTCCTACTGCGAATGGGCCGATGAAGGCGTCCGGCGCCTTCTACGTGGAGCGCGTGACCCACGTCGAGCACTGGACCGACGAGCTGTTCACCCTGCGCACCACCCGCGATCCGGCGCTGCGCTTCGCCAGCGGCCAGTTCGTGATGCTGGGGCTGATGGTGGGCGGCAAGCCGCTGGTGCGGGCCTATTCGGTGGTCAGCCCCTACTACGCCGACGAGCTCGAGTTCTTCTCGATCAAGGTGCAGGACGGGCCGCTGACCAGCCGCCTGCAGCACGTCAAGGTCGGCGACGAGGTTCTGGTCGGCAAGAAGCCGACCGGCACCCTGGTGCTCGACGGCCTGCGCCCCGGCAAGAACCTCTACCTGCTCGGCACCGGCACCGGCCTCGCGCCGTTCCTGTCCCTGGTCCGCGACCCCGAGACCTACGAGCGCTACGAGAAGGTCATCGTCACCCACACGGTCCGTCGCACCGTCGACCTGGCCTACCGCCACTTCCTCGAGCACGGCCTGCCCAACGATCCGGACCTCGGCGAGCTCGTCGCCCCCAAGCTGATCTACTACCCCTCGGTGACCCGCGACCCGTTCAAACACCAGGGCCGCATCACCGACCTGATCACCTCCGGGCAACTGTTCCGCGACATCGGTCTGCCCGAATTCGACAAGACCCGCGACCGCGTGATGCTCTGCGGCGGCCCCTCGGTGCTGGCGGACCTGAAGCAACTGCTGCTGGACCGCGGCTACGAAGAGGGCTCGATCGCCGCGCCGGGCGACTTCGTGCTGGAACGGGCGTTCGTGGAAACCTGACCCCAGGGTCTGCGATGCCGTTTGCCGGACGTCGGAGGGGCGCTGGAGCCCCACGGCGGGGGTGTCGGGCAGGGGTACTATCAGTAACGTTACGAATCGGCTGTATGGGCCCGGCAGGGGCCGTAGCGTCGATTGCGCACATTCGGGCGACCGCCAACGCATCTATCAGGACGGCCAGAGCAATCGGCTGCCGACCTGCAGTCGGACTTCGATGCACTCTGGGGAGAAATTCCGCAGGACTAGTAACTGACTGCCAATGGCCTCAGTCCGAGTCTTGGAACTACATCCCTACTTCACTACCTCCCAGAAAATCCCCGCCACGCACACGAACCCCAGCGTGAACACCAGCGTCCGGACGAACGGGACGCCGAGCCAGTAGACGACGGCGTGGGCGACGCGCAGCCAGAAGAAGCCCGTGGCCCAGAGCGCGGTCATGGCGTCGGCCTTGCCGGCGGCCTGGGCCACCAGCACCAGGGCGGCGAAGGGGGCGAAGCTTTCCACGGCGTTCATAAAGGCGCGGTCGGCGCGCTTGCCCCAGGCGGGCAGGGGGCGCGGCGTCGGGTCGGCGTAGTTGGCCGGCTTCGGCGGGCCGTTGGTCATGATCTGGGCGACGACGTAGGGGATCCACAGGGCGGCGGTGAGCATGGCGGTGTAGGCCAGGTACTTCAGGTCGGTGGTCATGGCGGCGTTTCCCTGGACGCGGTGTCAGCGCTCGCGTCTCGCAGGAAGCTGTACCACGCTCGCGTTGGAGCGTCGCTTTTGGAAATCTACACGCAAAACGCCAGTGTCATCCCGGCCAAGCGCAGCGCAGAGCCGGGATCTCCGGCCGGAAGGTCCCGGACAGCTCGCTGGCGCGAGCATTCCGGGATGACACGGTTGAGTCAGTTCTGTCCCGGCAGGTTCGAGCCCACCCGGATCACCGTTGGGCGCAGGTTCGCGAAGGCCTGGGCGGCGAAGTCCTGGGCGCTGTCGCCGTTCATGCGGGTGGTGCCCTGCTCCAGCACGTCGTCGCCGTACTTGGCGCCCAGCTGGCCCGCCCAGGCCTGCCAGGCGTTGAGGGTGGCGTCTTCGGTGACGGGGATGGCCGCGTAGAGGTTGTTGAAGTTGT
>Ga0209415_10015018_pt1 | contig 12599 bp, 10 predicted proteins | sample PeaSoiSIISIP2007_FD_187696 | JGI IMG/M metagenome (GOLD analysis project Ga0209415, IMG submission 187696) | Peat soil microbial communities from Weissenstadt, Germany - SII-SIP-2007 (SPAdes) (version 2) | ecosystem: Environmental > Terrestrial > Soil > Wetlands > Peat | place: Germany...
GACATTAACGCGTCGGACAAGATCGCGCGCTTTGTGCGCTTCTGCAATGCGTTCAATATTCCGCTGATCACTCTGGTGGACGTGCCGGGATTCCTGCCCGGAGTGCAACAGGAATATGGTGGAATCATCCGGCATGGCGCGAAGATGCTGTTCGCGTATTCCGCGGCGACCGTGCCCAAAATCACTGTTGTGCTGCGGAAGGCTTACGGCGGCGCGTATCTGGCCATGTGCGGCAAGGACCTGGGCGCGGACCGGCTGATCGCGTGGCCGAGCGCGGAAATCGCGGTGATGGGCGCGGAGGGCGCGGTGGACGTGGTGTTCCGCAAGGAGATTCAGGCGGCGGCCGATCCGAAAGCGAAGCGGCAGGAGATGATCCAGGAGTATCGCGACAAGTTCTCGAATCCTTACGTGGCCGGGGCGCGGCGGCAGGCCGACGACGTGATTGAGCCGGCGGAGACGCGGCGGTATCTGGCGGCGGCACTGGAAGCATTGCACACCAAGCGCGAGCTGCGGCCGCCCAAGAAGCACGGGCTCATCCCGCTGTAAGGAGCGACCGCATGACAGAGACTCTGAACGTCACGGCGCTGCTGGAGGAGCTGAATCAGCGGCTGCGCGATCTGGACGAGAGGGTGCGCGGCCTGGAGACGAGGCTGGCCGCGAGATTCGCTCCGGAACCGGCGCCCGCGGCAGCACCCGCGCCGGTCGCGCCGAAGCCGGAAGAAGAAGAGCGGATCGAGCCCGAGATTCTCATGGTGATCGCCGCCGCCGTCGCGGCCTTCATGGGGCACAAAGCGCGGATTCGCCGCGTGCGCCGCAGCGCCACGCCTGGTATGAATCCATGGGCGCAACAGGGGCGCGTGAGCATCCAGGCATCGCACAGCGTGGGCTGGGCAAGGTAGGGATTGTGAAACTAAAGATTACCGTAGACAACAAAACATACGAAGTGGAAGTGGAGGCGGAGGAATCGGAAGTTGTGCATGCGCCGGCCGCGTACCGGCCGGTTTCGTGGTCCGCGCCATCGGCCCCTGTTCCCGCGGCTGCTCCGGCTGCCTCATCCGGCGACGGAGAAGCGGTGGAAGAGAGCAAGGTGTGCCGCAGCCCGATGGTGGGCGTCGTGGTGCGCGTCAACGCGCAGGAGGGCCAGGACGTGAAAGTGGACGATGCCCTTCTGGTGCTGGAAGCGATGAAGATGGAAACAACCATCACGTCGCCGGTGGCCGGGAAGATCAGGCGGCTGAGGGTGGGCGCGGGGCAGAGCGTGCAGGCCAATCAGATTCTGGTGGATTTCGAGTAGGAGGCGACGTGCAGGTGGATACGCAAAGCGAGGTGCAGGGAGCGGCGGCGGAGATTGCCGCGGTGCCCGGATTCCTTTTCGTCGACCATGTGGCGATTTCGGTGAAGACCGGCGAACTGGAAGGTCAGGTTGCGACATACAAGGCGCTGGGGTTTACTGAGATCCATCGCGAGGAGGTGTACGGCGGCGATCAGGTTCGCGAAGTGCTGCTGCGAATCGGCGACGGGCCGAATCTGATCCAACTACTGGAGCCGTTGAATGAGACGTCGCCGGTGGCGAAGCTGATTGAGCGCAACGGCGGACGCGGCGGCCTGGCCCATGTGGCTTTTCGCGTGTCCGATATCCGGAAAGCCTTCGACGCGATGAAGGAAAAGGGCGTGAACATCATTGACAAGGCGCCGCGGCCGGGCTCACGCGGTACCACGGTCTTCTTCGTTCATCCCAAAGCCTTCGGCTTCCTGATTGAGGTGGTGCAGGAGGGCGAGAAATGAACGCAGCGCAGCCCGAACCTCTGTTCGCCGAATTCCCGCCGGTTTCGACCGCGGAGTGGGAAGCGGCGATTGCGAAAGACCTGAAGGGCAGGGACCCGAAATCGCTTGTCTGGAAAACCGAGGACGGCTTCGAGGTGAAGCCGTTCTATCGTCTGGAGGATTCGCCGGAGCTGCCGGAGCTGCGCGATTTCCCGACCGGATGGAAGATCTGCGCGGAGGTGAACGACTTCGAATCGGCCATGGAAGTGGTGGCGCGCGGCGCGCAGGCAATCCAGTTCTGGCCGGAAAACGAGGACGCGCTGGAAGAGTTCCTCATCAGGCTTCCGTTGACGAAAGTGGAGGTGCACGTCCGCGCCGGTGGCCAGGCCGCCTCGCTGCTGCGTGTGATTCGGCATTTTGCGGGACGCGTGCACGGGTCGCTCAACTGCGGGCCGGTGCGCGAAGCCACGAACATCGCGCCGGATTTTCTGCCTTATGTGATTAACGCGGGCCGCTTCGACGAGATTGAAGCGACGGCGACGCAGGAGCTGGCGTTGGCGCTGGCTCAGGGCTCGGAATACCTGGCGGAGCTGGGGCAGGTGGCCGGGCAGATCGCGTTCTCGTTCCCCGTCGGCTCGAACTACTTTTTCGAGATCGCGAAGCTGCGTGCGGCGCGATTGCTGTGGCCGCGCGTGGTGACCGCATACGATCAGCACGCCCGTCCGGTGACGCGGATCTTCGCGCAGACTTCAGAGTGGAACAAGACGGTCTACGATCCTTACGTGAACATGCTGCGCGGCACTACCGAGGCCATGGCCGCGATCGTCGGCGGAGCGGAACTGGTGACCGTGACGCCATTCCATTCGGCCTTTGCAGCGCCGGACGCTTTCGCGCGGCGAATGGCCGTGAACACACAGCTCATCCTCCGCGAAGAGGCGCACTTCGATGAACTGAGCGACCCGGCTTCGGGTTCCTGGTACATCGAAGCGCTCACGGACAAAATAGCGCGTGAGGCGTGGAAGTTATTTCAGCAGATGGAAGCAGCGGGCGGGTACAGCCAGGCGGTGGGCTCAGGGCTGGTGGACAGTCTGGTGAAGCCGGTCCGCGAGGCCCGGCGAACAGCGATTGCGCAGCGGCGAAGGCGGTTCACGGGTCTGAATGTGCACGCCAATGCCGCCGAACGCGTGCTGGATGAGATCACGGCTCCATCGCAGCACGCGCGCGGAGCGAGTGATTTCGAGGCGATGAGGTTGCGTACAGAACGCCACGAGAAGGCGACCGGCCGCGTGCCGAAGGTCTTTCTGATGCGGTTCGGCGATGCGAAGATGCGCCGCGCGCGGGCTGAGTTCGTGACCGACTTTTTCCAGTGCGCCGGATTTGGAATCGTCGCGCCGGCGGCGTTCGAAACCGTGGACGCGGCGCTCGAAGCAATTGCAGCGGAGAAACCGGATCTGCTGGTCCTGTGCAGCTCCGATCCGGAGTATGCGGGGCTTGCCGCTGCGGTTTGTCCGAAGGTGAAGCAGCCGGTCATCGTGGCCGGGTTCCCGAAGGATAACATCGACCAGCTTAAACAGGCCGGCGTGGCCGACTTCGTGCACATTCGCAGCAACGCGCTGGAGACTCTCACGGCGCTGCAGAATAAGCTGGGGATGGGAGACTGAGATGCGACCGGATTTTTCGAAAGTCGAATATCGGGACAAGGGCAAAGCGCCGGCTTACGATCCGCACCTCGAACAGCTCCACTACGCGGCCGGCATCGCGCCGTTCCTGCGGGGCCCGTACACCACCATGTACGCCACCCGCCCGTGGACCGTGCGCCAGTATGCCGGGTTTTCCACCGCGGCAGAATCGAACGCGTTCTATCGCCGCAACCTCGCCGCCGGGCAGATGGGGCTTTCGGTGGCCTTCGATCTCGCCACGCACCGCGGTTACGATTCGGACAATCCGCGCGTGGTCGGCGATGTGGGCAAAGCGGGCGTGGCCATCGATTCCGTCGAGGACATGAAGATTCTCTTCGACCGGATTCCACTGGAAGCAATCTCGGTCTCGATGACCATGAACGGCGCGGTGCTGCCGGTGATGGCTTTCTACATCGTCGCCGCCGAAGAACAGGGCGTGCCGCCGGCGAAACTGACCGGCACCATCCAGAACGACATTCTGAAGGAATTCATGGTGCGGAATACGTACATCTATCCGCCCGCACCGAGCATGCGCATCGTCGGCGACATCTTCCGCTTCGCCGAGAAGAACATGCCGAAGTTTAATTCCATTTCCATCAGTGGCTACCACATGCAGGAAGCCGGCGCGACGGAGGAGATTGAGCTCGCCTACACGCTGGCGGACGGCATGGAATATGTGCGCACGGGAATCGCCGCTGGACTGGCCGTGGACGCCTTCGCGCCGCGGCTTTCGTTCTTCTTCGACATCGGCATGAATCACTTCCGCGAGATCGCCAAGCTGCGGGCGGCCCGCCTGTTGTGGGCGAAGATCGTGAAGAGCTTCGACCCGGAGAACCCGAAGTCGATGGCGCTGCGCACGCACTGCCAGACCTCCGGCTGGAGCCTCACCGAGCAGGACCCGTTCAACAACGTGATGCGCACCACCATCGAGGCGATGTCGGCGGTGCTGGGCCATACGCAGAGCCTGCACACCAATTCGCTCGACGAGGCGCTGGCGCTGCCCACCGATTTTTCCGCGCGCATCGCTCGCAACACGCAGCTCTACATTCAGGAAGAGACCGAGATCTGCCGCGTGGTGGACCCGTGGGGCGGTTCGCATTACGTGGAATCGCTGACGCACGAGCTGGCGCATTCCGCGTGGGACCTCATCCAGGAAGTCGAGAGCCACGGCGGCATGGTGAAGGCCATCGAGATGGGTCTGCCGAAGATGCGCATCGAGGAAGCGGCCGCGCGAAAGCAAGCGCGCATCGACACCGGACGCGACGTGATTGTCGGCGTGAACGCTCACAAGTACGAAGCCGGGACGAAGCTCGACCTGCGCGAGGTGGACAACGACGCGGTTCGCACCAGCCAGGTGGAGCGGCTGGCCAGGATTCGCCGCAAGCGCGACAGCGGAGCGGTTCAGCGGGCGCTCGAAGCGCTGACGAAATGCGCGCAGACCGGCGAGGGCAATCTGCTGGCGCTGGCCGTCGATGCGGCGCGGCTGCGGGCCACGCTGGGCGAGATCTCCGACGCGCTGGAAAAGATCTGGGGCCGCTATGAGGCGCCGACGCGATCCATCAGCGGCGTGTACGCGGCCGAAACACAGGGCGATCCGCTGTTCGATGAAGCCCGGAAGATGACTGCGGAGTTCGCCGAAGCCGAAGGGCGGCGCCCACGAATTCTCGTGGCCAAGATGGGGCAGGATGGTCACGACCGCGGGTCGAAGGTGATCGCCACCGCGTTCGCCGATCTGGGCTTCGATGTGGACATCGGCCCGTTGTTCCAGACACCCGAGGAGGTGGCCCGGCACGCTGTCGAGAACGATGTGCATATCGTGGGCTGTTCCTCGCTGGCCGGCGGGCACAAGACGCTGGTGCCCCAACTCATCCAACATTTGCGATCTCTGGGCCGCGACGACATCATGGTGATTGTGGGCGGCGTGATTCCACCGCAGGACTACGACGAGTTATACAAGGCCGGGGCTGCCGGCGTTTTCGGCCCGGGCACACGTATTCCCGAAGCCGCGCGCGATATTCTGCGCGTGCTGATGGGGGCCCTGGAGCCCCAGCAAAGGTAAATGGACTCCGAGCAGGTGCGCCGGTTCCAGCAGGGGCGCCGGCCTTCAATCACCCCGCAACAGATCATCGAAGGCATCCTCGCGGGCGATCGGACCATGCTTGCGCGGGGCATTACGCTGATCGAAAGTTCCGCGCCCTCGCATCAGGAGCCTGCACAACAGATCCTCGAAGCGTGTCTGCCCCACGCCAACGGCAGCATCCGGGTGGGTATCACCGGCGTGCCGGGTGTCGGCAAGAGCACCTTCATCGAGGCGCTGGGCATTCATCTCACGCGCGAGCGCAATGAAAGAGTCGCGGTGCTGGCAGTGGACTCCACCAGTCCAGTGAGCGGCGGCAGCATTCTCGGCGACAAGACCCGGATGACGCGGCTCGGAGTCGATCCGCATGCCTACATCCGCCCTTCGCCCGCGGGTACCTCGCTGGGCGGCGTGGCCCGCAAGACGCGCGAAGCCATCCTGCTTTGCGAGGCCGCTGGTTACCGCAACATTTTCGTGGAAACGGTGGGAGTCGGCCAATCGGAAGTGGCCGTCGCTGGCATGACCGATTTCTTCCTGCTTTTGATGCTCGCCGGCGCGGGCGACGAACTGCAGGGTATGAAACGCGGGATCATGGAAATGACCGATCTGATGGCCATCAACAAGGCCGACGGCGACAACCGCGTTCCCTCGGAAGCGGCGCGCCGTTTGTACGAGAGCGCGTTGAAGCTCTTTCCCTCGCACGCCAGCGGCTGGACACCTCGGGTGGTGACCTGTTCGTCACGTACGGGGGAGGGTGTCGCCGCGATCTGGAAGATCGTTCTGGAAAATCACGCGCTGGCTCTGCGCAGCGGCTGGTACGAACGAAACCGCCGCACTCAGGCGCGAAAGGCCATGTACGAAGCAATCGAGGCCGGCCTGCGCGATCAATTCTTCTCTCATTCCGGGGTGAAGCGGAACCTCGCCAGCCTCGAAACCGAGGTTCTGGAAGGCCGCATCAGCGCGTACCGCGCAGCACGGCAGCTCCTCAATCGTTTCAGCGGATCCAAACCGGAGTAAACATGCCATTCGTAACGAGTGCACTTACAACCTTGACCGCCGAAGAAGCGGCGGCGCTTTTTCGGGACGGAGAGACGCTGAGCTTCAGCGGCTTCACCTGCGCGGGCACGCCCAAGGCAATTCCGCTGGCGCTCTCGAAACGTGCCGCCGCCGAGCACCAGGCAGGCCGCCCCTTCCAGGTGGGAATTATTACCGGCGCCTCCACCAGCGACATGCTGGACGGCGCACTCGCGCGAGCCAATGCGATTCTGTTTCGCACGCCCTATCAATCCGACGTGTCGCTGCGCAAGCTGATTAACACCGGCGGCACGCACTTTTTCGACATGCATCTCTCGGCCCTGCCGCAGGCTGTGCGCTATGGCTTCCTCGGCCCGATCCACTGGGCCGTTCTCGAGGCCGGCGATGTTACTCCCGACGGCGGCATCATCCTTACGGCGGCTGCGGGGGCCGCCCTGACTTACGCGCGCGCAGCCAAGCGCATTCTCATCGAGTGGAACAAGTTCAACTACCCGACCACGCTCCGGGGCATGCACGATTTGTACGAACCGGCTGACCCGCCGCATCGCCGCGAGATTCCCATCTACTCACCCTCAGACCGCATCGGGTCGCCGGTGATCGTGGTGGATCCGAAGAAGATCGTCGGCGTTGTGGAGACGAATATCGAGGATCAGTTCCCGGGGTTCTCCGAGCCGGACGCGATTACGAAGAAGATCGGCGAGAATGTAGCAGAGTTTCTCGCCGGCGAGATGCACGCGGGCCGCGTGCCGAAATCGTTTCTGCCGATTCAATCCGGCGTGGGCGACACCGCGAACGCGATTCTGGGTGCGCTGGGCAGCCATCCGCAGATTCCGCCATTCCAGATGTATACCGAGGTGTTGCAGGATTCCGTCATTGGCTTGATGAGGCGCGATCGGGTGACCTTCGCCAGTACCTGTTCGCTGACGTTGTCCACCGAAGCCATGCGCGAGGTCTATGAAGATGTGCCGTGGTTCCGCGAGCGTCTGGTGATGCGCCCGCAGGAGCTGAGCAACAACCCCGAAGTGATTCGGCGGCTCGGCCTGATCTCCATCAATACGGCCATCGAGGTGGACCTGCAGGGCGATGTGAACTCGACCCACGTGATGGGCAAGCAGCTTATGAACGGCATTGGCGGCTCCGGTGACTTCACGCGCAATGCGTACATTTCGATCTTCACGTGCCCGTCGACGGCCAGGAATGGGAAGATCAGCACCATCGTCCCGTATGTCGCGCACGTGGATCAAAGCGAGCATTCCGTTCAGGTGGTGGTCACCGAACATGGCGTTGCGGACCTGCGCAAGAAGGACCCGCAGCAGCGCGCCGAAGAGATGATCGCCAACTGCGCCGACCCGAGTTTTCGCGAGGAACTGCGGGCGTATAGTAGTCATACGCAGGACGGCCATGCGCCGTTCGCTCCCGGGGCCGCCTTCGCCATGCACCAGCAGTTTCTGGATACCGGCGACATGCGCGGCGTGGACTGGAGCACGCACTTCCGGCGGAAGTAGGCGAGGCCGCGACCCGCATAATGGTTACATCCCTCTGATGCGAGTCGGACTCATCGGCACTGGCGCCATCGCTCACAAGCATGCCCAGGCGTATCGAAACGTCGGATACGAGCTGGTGGTGTGCTCCGACCGGGATGAACGAGTGGGCCGCCAATTTGCGGCGCAGCACGGGTGTGAATTCGTGGCCTCTGCGGGGCAGCTCTGCCGCGATTCGCGTCTCGACTTTGTGGATGTCTGCACTTTCCCCGACTATCGTCTGCAGCCCATGCGTCTGTGCGCCGAAGTCGGCAGGCACATTCAGGTGCAAAAGCCGATTGCGACCGACCTCGCCACGGCGCGGGAAATGGTGGAGACCGCGCTTCGCGCAGGCATCCTCCTGAATGTGGTGAGCCAGCATCGGTTCGACGATTCCGTCCAGTTCCTCAAGCGCGCCATCGCCGCGGACAGGCTGGGCCGCATCCTGCAGGCCGACGCGTACGTGAAGTGGTATCGCGCGCCGGCATACTACGCGCGCGCCGGCAAAGGCACGTGGCAGACCGAGGGCGGCGGCGCCCTGATTAACCAGGCGATCCATCAGATCGACGTTCTGTTGTTCCTGGTGGGCACGGTGTCCGACGTATTCGGCACGTGGCAGATTGGCGCGCTGCATTCCATCGAATCGGAAGATGTCGTTTCCGCCGTGCTGCGCTATGCTTCGGGCGCAACCGGCGTCATTCAGGCCTCCACCGCGTTCTGGCCTGGCTACGGCGAGCGCGTGGAACTGCATGGCACGAAGGGCACGGCAATTGTCACGGGCGACAAGCTGACAACATGGGATGTACAGGACGACTCGGGCGATGCGGCCCCGCTGGCGCGGGATGTCAGTTCCGGATCGTCCGATCCCATGGCGATTTCGCTGGCGCCCTTCGAGCGGCAGTTTCTCGATTTCGGCGAGGCCATTCGGACCGGCCGGAAGCCGTGCTCGTCGGGCGAAGACGGCTATCGCGCGCTGGAAGTGGTGACAGCCATTTATCGATCGTGCCGCGGAGAGCGCCAGGTTGCAATTGGAGAAGGGGAGATGGATGACTGACTGGTGGGAATTGCGAGTCCCCGCCTCGAGCGCCAATCTCGGGCCGGGATTCGACGCGCTGGGCCTCGCGCTGGAAATCTATCTGACGTGCCGTTTCCGGCGAGCGAATCGGCTGACCATTCGCTCAGCGGGCCGCGATGCCGAGTCGATTCCCACCACTGCGGAGAATCTTATCTGGCAGACGGCGCTGGCGGTGGCTGCGGACACCGGCGAGGACCTGCCCCCCATTGAGCTGGAAATCGACAACGATATTCCGCTCGGCAAGGGGCTCGGATCGAGCGCAGCCGCGCTGACGGCGGGAGTGGTGATTGCCGATCAATTGCTCGGCCTGCGCTGGAAGCCGCTGCGTATCCTGGACGAGGCGGCGCGTATCGAGGGCCATCCGGACAACGTTGCGGCGTGCGTGCTGGGCTCGATTGTGGCCAGCGCGATCGACGGCGGCGGCGTGGCGCGAGCGGTGCGTCTGGAGCTGCCCAGGAACTATGGCATTGCCATCGTCGTCCCCGACTTCATCCTGCCTACCGTGCAGGCGCGTGCGGTGCTGCCCGCATCGTACAGCCGCCAGGATGCGGTCTTCAACGTGCAACGCTCCGCTTTGCTGATTGCGGCGCTGGCCACCGGCGCCACCAGCGCGTTCCCCGCGGCTCTCGAGGACCGCCTTCATCAGCCCTATCGTACCCCGCTGGTGCCGGGCCTCGACGAGATACTGCGTCTTCGTGCGCCCGGTCTGCTTGGCTCGGTACTGAGCGGCGCCGGTCCGTCGATCCTGGTGTTCTATGAACGTGGCTTCGAGAGCGTGACCGACCTGATCCGCCAGATTTTCCGGCACCACGGCCACGCGGCCGAAGTCCTCATGGCGGGCATCGCCGACCACGGGTACGAGCTGAAGCGGATCACTGGCTGACCGCGCCCGGTGTCGGACGAAGCGTCGCACGGCGCGCACGGGCCTGCCGGACCACCGGCGCATCCGCTCCGAGTGTGGCTTCGAGAATTGGAATAGCATTGTCGAAGCACTTCTCAGCCATGTCGTAGTTCCCGGATGCAGCATACGCATTGCCCGCCGTCAACAGCGCGCGCGCCGGCCAGTAGCTTTGCGCCCCGCAGGCCTGGTCGCGACTCTGGAGTTTTCGCTCGATCCAGGGGTTCTCGCTGGCGATCTCCTGGCGGATCTGCAAAGCCCGTGCCGCGAGCTGAAGAGCCTCGCCGCGATTGCCAGTCAGCATGTCGTACTTCGCTTCCGCGTCCAGAACTTCGGCGATCTTTGGGACCGCGGTTGCATAGATCCTTGCTCGCGCCGTGGCGCACTTCTCCAACAATTCGTGGGCGCGCGAGAAATCGTGCTGCTCGATCCTGATGCGCCCCAGCGCCGACAACGCGTCGAGTGAAGGTATGCTCGATTCGCCCCAGCTGTTTGTCGACAATTCAAGTGCACGGCTGGCGTAACCGGCTGCAACATTGAGATCGTTCATACCTGCATGCGCCAGAGCCAGACCGTTGAGAGCGAGAATCGTCTCCGCCTCGTCGACTTTTGCGCTCTGCCTGGCGGGCACTTTCAGCTTTTCCTTGAACTGATCCGCCGCTTTACTAAACTGGCCACGTTCGAGAAGGATAAGGGCAAGCGTGTTGGAGAGATGGAGGCCCACGCGGCCTGCGTGCCGCAGGTCAGCTTCCAGGACGATTGCCTCGGCACCCTTCAAGTCACCCGTTGCATAGAGCAGGCGTGCACGGCGCATTTGAAATCCATCGTCACGTTGGTGGCCGGCGTCCTTGAGAAGCTGCGCGCACTGGCGATAGTGCCCGAGCTCGAGTTGCATGTCAATAGTGAAACGCGATCCCAGCTCAGGCTGCCACGCCGTGTAGATGCCGTAGAGTTTCGCGGCTCGATCGAAATCTCCCTGGAGCCACGGACGCATCAAATCCGGAACGCTCATGCCCTGCGGCAGCGGTTGGGCAACGGCTGTGCACGCCACGAGCAGGCCGAGAGCTGTTACTCTCCGCATCTGGAGGCGATTATATATGGTCTCCGATTCCCTCGAAATACGACTACACTATGCACATGTGCGCACGTCTCCAGACCATGGCCGTAGCCGCGTTTTTCCTCGCCCTGCCGATTGCCGCTGCTCCTGGCTTCTCTGTCTCCTTTCCAAAAGAGCAGAGCGCTAAGGCTCTCGACGGGCGGTTGCTGCTGGTGCTTTCCACCGACGGCTCCGCCGAGCCGCGCATGCAGGTGAGCGATTCACTGTCGACGCAGATGATCTTCGGCGTTGACGTCGACGGAATGGAGCCCGGCGCGTCCGTTATCGTGGACGAGAGAGCCTTTGGTTATCCGGTACGCAGTCTCGCGGACGTGAAGCCGGGCGAGTACTACGTCCAGGCGGTATTGCACCTTTATGAGACACTTCACCGGTCTGACGGCCAGACGCTGAATCTGCCTATGGATCGGGGCGAAGGCCAGCACTGGAACCTTGCGCCCGGTAACTTATACAGCACCGCACAGAAAGTAACTTTGAGCGGCGGGGGCGCACCCATCAGCCTCGTTCTCGACCGGAAGATTCCGCCCATCCCCGAACCCAAAGATACTAAGTACGTTCGCCATATTCGTATCAAAAGCGAATTGCTGAGTAAGTTCTGGGGAAGGCCCATGTATCTGGGCGCCCACATTCTGGTCCCGGAGGGCTTCGACGAGCACCCCGAGGCGCACTATCCGCTGGCCGTGTTTCACGGTCATTTCCCGGACGACATCGAAGGATTCCGCACCGAACCGCCGGACCCTAACCTGAAACCGGACTACAGCGAGCGGTTTCACCTGGCCGGGTACAGCCGAATTGAACAGGAAGAAGCCTATAAGTTCTACAAGCGATGGATCTCACCGAAGTTTCCACGGTTTCTGGTCGTCGAGATCCAGCATGCGAATCCCTGGTACGACGATTCATACGCCGTGAACTCAGCGAACGTCGGCCCCTACGGCGACGCGATTGAGAACGAACTGATTCCATATATCGAAAAACACTTCCGCGGGATCGGGCAGGGCTGGGCGCGATTCCTTTATGGGGGGTCAACAGGCGGATGGGAAGCACTGGCGGTGCAGATCTTTCACCCTGGCGACTACAACGGCACGTTCGCCGCCTGCCCTGATCCTGTTGACTTTCGCGCTTACACTGTTATCAACCTATACAAGGACAAGAACGCGTACTACCTTTCGGGTCCGCACGAGAGGATCGCGCAGCCTGCGGCACGCGACTATCTGGGTCACGTCATGGCTACCGTCCCGGGCGTCAACGACTATGAGTTTGCGCTGGGTACGAAAGGCCGGTCCGGCGAACAGTGGGACATCTGGCAGGCCGTATTCTCTCCGGTCGGGGCAGATGGTTACCCGGCAAGGATCTATGACAAGCTGACTGGCGACATAGATCCGAAAGTCGCCGAATACTGGCGCGAGCATTACGATCTAAGTCACATCCTGCAGCGTG
>Ga0209415_10015019_pt1 | contig 12598 bp, 12 predicted proteins | sample PeaSoiSIISIP2007_FD_187696 | JGI IMG/M metagenome (GOLD analysis project Ga0209415, IMG submission 187696) | Peat soil microbial communities from Weissenstadt, Germany - SII-SIP-2007 (SPAdes) (version 2) | ecosystem: Environmental > Terrestrial > Soil > Wetlands > Peat | place: Germany...
GTATCAGCAGCAGGACCCCATCGGCAGCCTGGATCATCCGGCCCTGCCCGATCGCTCCTGGTAGAAGCCGTCCGCAATCGGCGAGTAGGTCACACTGGTCATGAACAAGACTCGAAGACGACATTCCCAGCTCGTGATCGAGAGCTGTGGCGGAGTCGGCCCCGGTAGGCCCTACGAGAACGTTCAGACCACCGGGTAGCTCCTGCGAATGGTCTCTGTAATCCGGCGGAGTTGCCTCTTCCTGACGTCCTGTCAGGACCAGGCTGGTCATTCCGACTCGGGTCGACAATCCAAATCTCCCGGCGAGATCACCTCCTGAAGGGTCACATTCCGCAACCACGACCGCCCGGTCCGCTGGCCAGACAGCTCCGAGAACGCAAGCCAGAGTCGTCACGCCCGGTGAGCCCTTCGCCGAGCAGAGCACGACTCGAGTCATGATCCCGGTGCCACGACAACGAGAGCGACCTGACCAGCCGCCGATGCGTTCGCGACAAGTGGAGCCAGCGTGGCCGGGGTGAGAAGGGAAACATCAACAGCGTCGGAACCGGACGATGCAGGAGATGGCGCCACCTCAAGGACGGTGGCGTCGGGGACGAGGACGGTGCCGGCCGAACTGGGCACTCCGCCCGAGGTCACCGTCACACCAGTGGCTCCCTGCTGTTCTCCCGCCGAGCCGACAGTCGAATCCTGCTCCCCGGGAGGCCCGGTGAAGACAACGTCCACTGTTTCCCCCGGCGCCACACCGGACGCGGGAATCTGACCCTCCTTCGTGGCGACGCCGACGATCGAATCACCGGCGGGAGGTGAGTAATTTGTGACGAGCTCACTCGCCGTGAGCAAGGAGTTCGGCTCGAGGCGCTCGGCCGCTCGGCGCCCGACGACAGCCGAGGCTTCGGCTGCTGGAACGGAGGCGATACCAGCGGTCATCGATATCCGGACGACCGTCAGATCGTTGACCGTCAACACCTGTCCCTGTGGCACTGCCTTCTCGACTGCAAGAACTGACACTTGGTTGCCGGCTTTCAAATACACGCTGACGAAGACTGCGACACACGCGATGACGAGGGCAAGACACCCGACGGCGAGTGCGGGCCGACGACGGTGTCCCATGGGGTCGAGTCGAAGTCCCGTGGCGCGATTCCCTGGTTCCAACACTGGACGGGTGAGTGTGGTCGACACGATCGAACCTCAGTTGCCCGATGCGATCACTGTGCGACCCCAACGGACTCGACCTGCTCGACACGAAGGGCTTTCGTCGTGGCCGTGTGTAATGCCGGAAGGATCCCACCGCCGGGAGTGCCGACTGCGGTCCAGGTCACCTTCCACGTCACCGTGGCAGTAACGGTGAATGCTCCATCGTTGGGATCTCCGTCGCTACCAGGCTCTCCATCGGACGAGCGAGTGTAGGTATAGGAGCAGGAAGTGGACTGCAGTCCAGCCGCGAGATCCGGATCGAATCGAGTCCCCGGTCCTTGACACTCGACGACTCCGCCGTCTCCCATTGTCCAGGTCACACTTTCCGGTGTCGCCAGGGCGGTGGCCGTGACTCCACCAATTGTCGCCGTCGCCTGATTGACGTGCCACATATCTGGGTCGATGGCGAGCCACGTGGGAAGGTTCACCACACTGAACTCCACGGGGTTGACCTGAATCAATGGCGGTGGCAGGTGAATGGACGCCGCCGCTTGTGCAGCGGCCGCAGTAGGGGTGGGGCCATTCACAGCAGTAGGCGTTGGTGCACTCGACCCAGTCGGTATCCAGTCAACCTCCTCCACCCCTTGCGGGCCGCCACACTTCACGACATACCACCCCCCCGGACTTGGTCCTCCCGGCGCGAGATCGAAGCCGGCTGATGCAGCGAGTTCTACGGGTACATAGGTGCACGACGGTCCTGACCCGCTACCACCCCGGTCGGCGGCTTGTGTTCCTGATGATCCCGGCGAGGAGGAGGAGTTCGAGACGCCGACAGTTGCGGTGTCTCCACCATCGGACCCTGTCGCGTCCCCGGCATACGCGGCGGCGGACCATCCGGCCAGCGCGAGGACCAGGAGCAAGATTCCACCCCCCCTTACGCGATTGGACATGAGCACGACACCTTCTGACGTTCCTCCTCTAACGCGCGTTGTAAGCCAGTGGCATCGTGAGCCACCGTTACCGCAGCATCCGTCGGCATGTCACCCCTTTGCGTTCGTCTCCACGTCTTTCCCGAGCGTCGCAACCACTCATGCAGCATTAGCGAGAACCGCATCACGAATCTCCGGCTCCATCACTGCCATGTCGACGGTCCGGATGGCCCGGGGCATGACGATATGGAGTGCGCAACGTTCCTCTCAATGGAAGATTTGTTCTCCCTTGCCACTCAGACCGGTCGGACAGGAGACGGCGTCGGACAGGTACCTCTTTCCTGGCGCCGCATCCCGCACCGACCGAGTCATGGACGTCTGATGCTGTGAGAGCTCGGGCCACAGTCGAAGGGTGCGTCACCCTGCTTGCTGAAGTCCTGACGGGAACTTTGCGAGATCCCTTGCCACCTGGGAAGTCCTCGTCACAGGGTCGGAGGGGAAGCGCTCACCCACGCCTGCTCCGGGCCGAGGTAACCGCATAGGCTCGCGCCATGATCTCGGCTGAGGGTGGGGAGGGGGGGCCGCAAGTGAACCAAATGACAGCCGTTGACGTAGAGACGGATGTGGACGACAGTTCTCTCGCTCTCCGCTCGGTGGCAGCCGATGGCCACGGGACGATCGCCGATCTGGCCCGCATCTTCGACGCGGTGGTCGCCAACGTCCGCTCCTCCTACCTCGGGAAGGACCTCACCGTCCGGCTCTCGCTCTGCTGCCTCATGGCCGAGGGCCACCTCCTCGTCGAGGATCATCCCGGTGTCGGGAAGACCACCCTGGCCAAGGCCCTGGCCCGCTCCCTCGGTCTCGGTTTCGGTCGTGTCCAGCTCACCGCCGACCTCCTCCCCGCCGACGTCACCGGGGCGGTGGTCTTCGACCGCGACACCGGCGTCCTCGCCTTCCGTCCCGGCCCCGTCTTCACCAACGTCCTCCTGGCCGACGAGCTCAACCGCGCCTCCCCGAAAGCCCAGTCGGCGCTTCTCGAAGCGATGGAGGAGCGCCAGGTCTCGGCCGACGGCATCTCCCATCCCCTCCCCCGGCCCTTCATGGTCATCGCCACCCAGAACCCCTTCGACGCGGCGGGCACCTTCCCGCTTCCCCACAGCCAGCGGGACCGTTTCCTCCTCCGCCTCGACCTCGGCTATCCCGACCGCGAGACCGAGGACCTCCTCCTCTCCTCCACGGGCAGCCGTCCCTCCCCCGAGGACCTCTCCCCCGTCGGGAGCCCGGAGTTCCTGGCCGCCTTCGCCGCCGCTCTCGACGCCACCTACCTGGGCCCGGAGGTCCGGGGCTACGTCCTCGACATCGTCCACGCCACCCGCCACCACCCCGATCTCCTCGTCGGCGCCTCCCCGCGCGCCGCGCTCTCCGTCGTCCGGGCGGCGGCGGCCATCGCCGTCACCCAGGGCCGCACCTACGTGACCCCCGACGACGTCAAGCTGGTGGCCGAGCCCACCCTGGCCCATCGCCTCCAGGCCCACCCCGCCGCCGAGCTGGCCGGGGCCACCACGTCGGCCACCGTCACCGACATCCTCTCCCGGCTGCCGGTCCCCGTCGGCGCCAGCCGCTAGCCCGGACCCGTCCGGCCCGGCTCGGTCCCGTCCGGTGGTCTCGTTCCGGGGGCTCATCCTCTCCACCGGTGCCGGCGCCCTCGCCGTCGTCGGCCTCGGCTTCGGCGTCGAGGAATTCATCATGGTGGCCATCGCCCTCGGCGTCCTCCTCGTCCTGGGGGCGGTCTCGGTCTCCTGGCGTTCCCGCACGGCGCGCCGGTCGCTGCGCCTGGAGCTCCTCGTCCCGGCCATGGAGGTCTCCGTCGGCCACCCGGCGACAATGGAACTCCACGTCACCAATTCCAGTCGCTCCACCATCCCGTCGGTCCGGATCGAAGCCCCGGCCCGCCACTGGACCGTCTCCTACCCCGGTCTCGGGGCACGGCCGGCGGCGACACCCGACGCCCCCCTCACCGGTATGACCGACGGCAATCCGCTGGTCGCCCTCTCCCACGCCCTGGCCTGGTCGGTCCCCCTCCCCGATCTCCCTCCCGGTTCGGGCACCACCGTCCGGATCCCGGTCCCCACCTCCGTCCGCGGCGTCGTCACCCTCAACCCCGTCGGCATCTGGTGCGAGGACCCCTTCCGCCTCTTCGCCTCCCAGGCGACGTCGGGCCCTTCGGCGCACATGATCGTCTGCCCCGTCCCCGACATGACCGAGGCGGCCCGCCTCCCGGCCCACGTCCTGGTCTCCGGCCGCCCATCGGAACCCCGTCCCGGCGCCGCCCCGTCGGCGTCGGTGGCCGGTGACGACCTGTCGTCGCTGCGCCCCTATGTCCCCGGTGACCGCCTCACGCGCCTGCACTGGCCGGCGTTGGCCCGCACCGGCGAGCTCGTCGTCCGCGACTTCACCGCTCCCGAATCGGGCCGCCTGGCCCTGCTCGTCGACCTCCGCCCCTCGTCCCACGGTGGCCCCTCCTTCGAGGCGGCCATCACCCGCACCGCCGCCCTCGGGGCCCGAGCCCTGGCCGACGGCATCTCGGTCGAGCTCTGCACCTCTGCCGGGGAACGTCTCGAGCTCCCCGCCGGCGTCCCCGGACGCCAGGCGCTCGTGCGCGCCCTGGCCCTCCTCGGGCCCACCAACCCCCCCACCTCGTCGGCTCTCCGCTGGACGGGCCGCACCTCCGGCAGTGCCGTCTGGGCCGCCGCCGGCGTCGGCGAGGAAGGCATGGTCCTCGTGACCACCGATGCCGGCGCCTCGAGCGCGCTCCCCGACGTCCTCCGGCGGCGCGCCGCGGTGGAGGTGGTCGGGTGAGCGGGCACCGTCGCATCGGAGCCGACCTCGTCCCCGACGGCGCGCTGCTGACGGTGGCCCTGGCCGCCGGCCTGGGTGCGTCCCGGCTGGCCCGGAACCCGGGCGCCGCCCATGTCCTTCTCCCCATCGCCGCCTGCGTCGTCACCGGCCACGTCGTCGTCTCCCTCGTCCGCTCCCGGCGGTTGCCCGACCCCGTCCCCTCGGTGACGGGGATCCTGGCCGTCGCCCTGGTGGCGGTCTGGACCCTCCTGCCGGCGGCCACCCGCGCCGGCATCCCCACACCCACCACGGTCCGGGTCCTCCTCCACCGCTTCACCGACGCCGGCGCCGTCATCCGCTCGCACCCCACCCCGGTCCCGGCCACCTCCGGGGTGGTCCTCTGCCTGGCCGCCGGCGCCGGGCTGGCCGCCGTCTTCGCCCGCACCCTCTGGATCTGGCAGGAGATCCGGCCGGCGGGGGCGCGGCGGCCCCTCGTCGCCCTCTTCCCCACCTTCGGCCTGTTCTGTTACACGGCCCTCCTCAGCTCCGACATCGACCGCGTCACCGGCACGGCGCTCTACCTGGCCACGGCGCTGATCTTCCTGGCCGTCGCCGACCGTCCGGAGGTGGCCCGGCGCCGCCTCTCGTGGCGGTCGGGAACGGCGGCGGCGCTGGCCATGGGAGCGGTGGCCGTCGTCGTCCCCGTGGCCGCCAGTCCGGGGCTGGCCGGGCTCCAGCTCGACGCCATCCCGTTCTCCCACGGCGCGGTGAACGGATCGGGACCGGGAGCACCCGGGGCGGGTGCTGGTGACGTCGCCGGCGTGGGGGCCCTCGACCTCATCGACAACATGCGCGCCGTCCTCACGGCGCAGAGCGACCTCACCATGTTCACCGCCGTCTCGCGCACCCCCACCTACTGGCAGGTGGCCACCCTGACGCGCTTCGACGGGACCTCCTGGCTCCCCGACCCGGCCACCAAGGCCGCCGCCGAGGACGCGCCCCAGCTGGTCCCCATCGCCCTCCCCGTCCTCACCGAGCCGGTGGCCACCAAGACCTTCACCGTGGCCATCTCCATCGGCAACCTCCGCAGCAACCTCCTGCCCGTCCCGCCCTCCACCGTCTCGGTGGCCAAGGCGAACTCCGTCCAGGTGGAGCCCGGCATCGGCGTGATCCAACCCTTCGCCAACCCGGCCGACCTCACCTACGACGCCACGGCGCGCCTCCCCTCGACCGCCGACCTGTCGGCGCAGACGTCGGTGGCCGCCCTCGACGCCTCCGCTCCCGCCACCGACCTCCTTCCCTACCTGGCCCTGCCGCCGGTCCCGCCGGCCGTCGTCCAGTTGGCCCACCAGATCGTGGCCCACGCCCGGGGACCGGCGGCCGAGGCCACCGCCCTCGTCCGTTACTTCACCGTCGGCAAGCGCTTCCGCTACACCCTCTCCCCTCCGCCGGTCAGCGGCCGCAACGCCCTCTCCTCGTTCCTCTTCACCACCAGGGCCGGCTTCTGCCAACAGTTCGCCGGCGCCTACGCCGTCCTGGCCCGCATCGACGGCCTCCCCACCCGCCTGGCCATCGGCTTCACCACGGGCTCGACCGAGAAGCGCGACACCTACTCCGTGGCCGGCGCCGACGCCCACTCGTGGCCCCAGGTCTACCTGGGCCCGGCCGCCGGCTGGGTCTCATTCGAGCCCACGCCGGCCACCACCGACGAGGCCCTCGGCGCCGGCGTCGAGAACGGCGCGCCCACGACCACGCCGTCGTCGCACCCGACCGCCGTCACCACCACGACCCTCTCCGACAAACGCCTCCAGGGCACCGGCATCACGGCGGGGGCCGGTACCAAGGGTCTCGGCCCGACGGCGACGCCGGCCACCACCACACCGCACCATGCGGCGTGGGGCACGGTCGTCCTCGTCGCCCTCGCTGCCGCCGTCCTCATCGTCACCGCCGCGGTGGCCGGTCCGGGGTTGTGGCGACGCCGTCGCCCCCGACTGCGGCGGCGGAGCTTCGCCCGCCTGACCGCACCGGGGACCGAGATCCTGGCGCGCTGGGAACAGGCCGCCGCCGTCCTGGCCCGCACCGGCCTCGGACGCCGGGAGTCCGAGACCCTCGAGGAGCACGCCACCCGCCTCGTGTCCCGCCGCACCGGACCGACGATCGCCTCGGTCTTCGGCCCCGGTCCCGGGGCACCACCGGGAGCCGGCACCCCCGGCGGGCGGGCCCTCGAGGCGTACCGGGCGCTGGCCGCCCTGGCGGGGCGGGCCAGCTACGCCCCCGACCCCTGTACCGAGGCCGACCTGGCCGAGGCCCGCCGGCTGAGCGAGGAATTGCGCGCCGCGCTCCGCCGTGGCGCGCCGGTGGATGGCGCCACCAGCTCCCGCCCGTAGGCTCGCCGCCGTATGTGCGGACGCGTCGACCTCCACACCCCCCCGTCCCAGCTGGCCCGTCTCCTCGAGGTCCAGCTGGCCCAGGGCGTGGATCCCGAAGGTGCGCCGAGCTGGAACGTCCCCCCCACGCGCCGTCTCTACGCCGTCATCGAGGCGCGTCCCCTCACCGACACGGACGGGCGCGGCGAGGACACCGTCAGGCTCCTCGACCAGTTCCGCTGGGGCCTCGTCCCCCACTGGGCCAAGGACGTCCGCATGGGCAACAAGATGATCAACGCCCGGGCCGAGACGGTGGCCAAGACGCCGGCCTACCGCTCGGCCTTCGCCGCCCACCGCTGCCTCGTCGTGGTGGACGGCTTCTACGAGTGGCGGGTCCCCGACCCGACCGAACCCAAGAAGAAGGTGCCCTACTACTTCCACCGATCCGACGGCCGCCCCCTGACCTTCGCCGGTCTCTACGAGACGTGGTGGGACAAGTCCCGTTCGCCCGACCCCGACCCCGAGACGCTCCTGCGGACGTGCACCATCATCACCACCGAGGCCGGCCCCGACATGGTCGAGGTCCACGACCGGATGCCGGTCATCCTCGACGGCGACGTCATCGAGGACTGGCTCGACCCCCGCGCCCGCGACACCCAGTCCCTTCGCGCCCTGCTCCTACCGGCGCCGGCCGGCACCCTTCTGCGCCACCCCGTCTCGACCGAGGTAAACAGCCCCCGCCACGACGGGCCCCAACTTCTGGCTGTCGCGGCAGCGGCGTCGTCCTAGACCCGCTCAGTCGTCCTCTTCGAACCCGTCTTCCGGATCGGGAAAACAGGTCACCCCGGCCTCCCGCGTCGAGGAGAACAGCTCGGACTCGATGTCGTCTTCTGGGGGTCGGGTGGTCACCGGGATCGTCGTCATCGATCGCACCTCCGTCTGGTCCCGAAGCCCCATCATGACGCGCCCCGTCCCCCGAATTCACAGGTACTGAGAGGTAACTTCCGAGGCCCCTCCCAGCGCTCGGGCTAGTGATGCCCACCCGAGGCCAGCAGGAAGAGGTCGAGGAGGGCGAACACCGTGGTGGCGATCATGATCGATCGGACGATCCAGGCGGTAACTCGCCTCCCGCTGCTGGTCTCCGGCGCCGTCACCCTGCGAGCGGCGACACCGGTCACGGGGCTCACGAGACGCACCGAAGGTCCGCCGCCGGGCGTGTATCCGCTCATCACGGAAATCGGCTCATGAGAGGTGAGCGCCCCAGGAGGGTCGTCTCGGCACCTTCTCCAACAGCCGCAACAGCTCCCGACCGAGCACGAGAACGACGAGGGCGAAGACCATGAGCCACGACACCGTCGCCAAGTGACGCCCACGCAGGAGGTCGACCGCCGTCACGGCCAGCACGACGAGCACGGGCACATACGGAGCGATCAGCGAGACCGTCGCCTCCTCCGTGGCCGACACCGCCAGTGCCGGTGCCGTCATCGCCCACAGGGCTCCCAGAGCGATCAACAGGTAGCCGGCCACCCAACCGGTGTCCAGGAAGCTCCCGCCGTTGTAGCTGTTCACCTCCGTCAGATAGGCGAAGGCGCTGTCGGACACGGCGAAGGCCACCACACCGGCCATCACCAGCTGGAGGCGTACCCGTCCCGTCCGCTCCGCCCGCGCGATCAGGATGACCACGAGCGACACCATGACGACATCGCTCATCGGGTACGAGAGCGAGATGACCTGCTTCAGCGCACCACCCTGGTGCGAACGGTAGAGCGGGCCGAGAACGGTCGCCCAACTGGCGAACAGCAACGACGTGGCGATGATGCAGCCGTCGAGAACCTCCTGCACGTGCGCACCGCGCCGGCGCCGTCCCATCGGGTAGACCAGGAGACCGGCGAAGGCGAAAGGCACGGCGGCGAGGAACCCCACGTCGGCCAGCGAGGGAAACGGAACAGGAACGTTCCGGACGAGGGCGTAGTAACACCAGACGACCTCCCCGGCGCCCCAGGCGAAGCTCGACGCGGCCAGGAGGGCCCAGGTGAGCCGGCCCGGAGCCCCCCGGAGGGCGGCCGCGCCGCAGACGCCGGTGGCGCACCAGGCGGCGACCAGCTGGCCGATGTCGTCGACCTCGAGGGTCACGTGAGGGCCACCGAGATCGAAGACGACCCAGAGACAAAAGACAAGCGTGATAACTCCGGCCAGGACAGCGCCCACGGCGAAAGGCCGTTTCTGACGCTCCCGGGGGGTGAACCCCTCGTCACTGACTCCCACGGGGTCCTATCGACGGCAGCCCCGACCCCGCGTAGGGCCGAAAGACCTTTCCATTGTCGCAGGCACGAAAAGCGTTTGCCGTCGGACGGATCTACCTGGTCAACCCCGTTTCGGGTGTGAAAGCCGGCGCATCGATACGCTGCCGGCGAGGAAAGCGACATGGGGGATCGCAAGTGGCGTTCAAGGATCCAGGCGGCAGGGGGACGAGCGCTGTGACATCGCTCATTTGCATTCTCATCATCCTGTGGTCGGTCGGTCTTCTTTGGCGAACCACCGACCTCTTTGTCGGTCAATCGAAGCTCCACCCGGGCCACGACGCCGTCGGAGCAACCCTCGCCAACATCGTTTCGCTGATTCTTCTGGTCTTCCTCGGCTTCTGTATCCTCAAGATCGCACGACATGCAACGACGACTGGGGAACTCGGCACACAGCTTGCGTGGGTCCTGGGTCCCCTGCTGCTTCTGGTAAGCGCTCTGACGCTCCTCTTTACTGCCAATTACTACGACGCCGAACGTCATTGTTATGTCATCGACAACGGTGCCGCGATGGCCACCGTCACGATGACCCCTGTGACGAGAACCACAACACGTCAGTGCCCGTCGAGTCGTTTGGGAGCGTTTTACTTTACCGTCGCCAATCTCTCGACGATTGGAGCTCCGGACGTTGAGGCTGTGGGAGAACCCGGACGGATCCTGCTGGTGGGCCAAATGCTCACGGATCTCTTTGTGTTTCTGACCTTCGGCGTGCTGGTCGTCGAGCTCGTTGAGATCAGCAAGAAACTATGAGAGACGGCGCCGACAAATTGATCAGCTGGGATTGCCCCGCACCGGTCACGCCCCGTCGGGAAAACCACCCCGATGAAGGACCATCGGGTAGTGCGGCAAGGTGACGGGCGGGCGGATCGCCGCCCGCCACCCGTCGGATAGGGCGTCAGACCCCGGAAGACGGGCGGCCTGCCGTCGGTCGGCTCACCTACCACGACGTCCGGTGCGGCATCCGGTGCTCGAACTCGTTGTCGAACTCGATCGTGAAGGCGACGAGCGTCTGGGAGAGCCACGTCGACAAGGGCGGCGTCGTGGTCACGACAGAGAACCCCGAACCGCCGGCTACTCCTGGCTGAACGACAGCTTGTCGGCCTCCCAGAACGAACGCAGCGCCACCAGCTTCCCCGCCTCGTTCACCTTGTAGATGTTCACGATGGGGACGATCCCGACCTGGTTCCCGGGGAGCGTGATCCGGATCTGGCCGACGTTCGCCACCTCGGACCCGCATTCATAGGAGTCGCGGATGGTGAACTCGATCTTCTCGCTCGTCGAGATCACGTTGTCGTAGAAGGCGGTGATGGCCTCCTTGCCCCGATGGCCCTCGGCGTCCGGGTCGAACATCGACGGGCCCACCGGGTCCTCGACGACGGCGTCGTCGGCGAAGAGGGCCAGCCACCCGTCGCGGTCACGTGCCTCGGTCAGAGCCATCGACTGCTTGGCGGCGTCGCGTGCTGCACCCATCCTGATCCCCTCTCGCTCGTCGGTCTCTTCTCTTCCGGTCCTGTCACCGCGCGGCGCCGGTCCCGGCGATCACCGTGTCGGCGAACCGCCGCAAGTTGTCGATCTTCACCTGGAGCGGTTCGACGTCGGGCCCCACCGTGTACGGCCACCGGAACCCGACGATCACGTCGGTCACCCCCTGCTCCTCGAGCCGGCGCACCCCGTCGACGCTGTAGGCGTCGAGGGAGATCACGTGCACCTCGAACGGCTCGTCGACGCGACCGGCCTCGGTCCGAAGCTGGCCCAGCCGCTCGAGCAGCCCCGGCAGGGCCTCGGGCGCACCACCGCCGTGCATCCACCCGTCCCCGCTGGACGCGGCCCGGCGCAGGGCGGCCTCGCCGTGACCGCCGATCAGGATGGGGACGGGCACGGACGGGACGGGCGCCATCTTCACGGCCGGCACGTCGTAGACCTTCCCGTGGTACTCGGCATAGCCGCCGGCCAGAAGGCCCCTGATGACGGCGATCGACTCGTCCATCCGCGCCCCGCGCCCCGCCCAGGGCACGTCGACCAGCGCGTAGTCCTCGGGCCACGGGCTCGTTCCCACCCCCAGGCCGAGCCGGTTCCCGGTGAGCACGGCGACCGACGCCACCTGCTTCGCCACCAGCACCGGGTGGCGGATCGGGAGCTTGATCACGAAGGTGACGAAGCGGATCGTGCTCGTCACCGCGCCCAAGGCGGGGATGAGCGAGAAGGGCTCGAGGAACGGCTTGTCCTCCAGGAACTCCCGCGTCCCGTCGGGATTGAACGGATAGGTGGCGTCGGAGTGCTCCGGGTAGGCGATGGAGTCGGGGACGATGAAGGAGTCGTAGCCCGCCTCCTCGGCCGCCCGGGCCAGCGGCAGGTAGAACGACGGGTCGGTCATCGACTCGGCGTAGCTGAAGCGCACGGCTCTCCCCTCCGAGCGCTCTCGGCGCTACGCGTTCGGCGTCTCGCCCGAGGCGGCCGCCTTGCGCATCTCCTCGAGCCTGTCGATCATCCCCATCCGCTCCATCCCGACCTCCCCGAACCGGGTGGCGATCTCCTCCGGGGTCCAACGACCGTCGGTCTTCATCTCGCGCACCTCCACCGGCTGGTTCCAGACGGCGATCCGTGAGCCGACCGCCGTGTACACCTGGCCGGTCACGTCCTTGGCCCGGTCCGACAGCAGGTAGACGACGAGGGGGGCGACATCCTCGGGATCCCCGTTCTCGGCCAGCCCCGAGGGCACGTTGGCCGACATCCGGGTCCGGGCGATGGGGGCGATGGCGTTGGCCCGTACGCCGTAGCGGTACAGACCCACGGCGGCGGACCGCACCAGTGACACGATCCCGCCCTTGGCGGCCGAGTAATTGGCCTGGGCCACGCTGCCCACGTAGGCCCCCGACGTGAACCCGATGAGCGAGCCCGACTCCTGCTTGCGCATGATGGCCGCCGCATGCCGGAACACGGTGAAGTGGCCCTTCAGGTGGGTGGCGATCACGGCGTCCCACTCGTCCTCGGACATGTTGAACAGCATCCGCTCGCGCAGGATCCCGGCCAC
>Ga0209415_10015020_pt1 | contig 12598 bp, 11 predicted proteins | sample PeaSoiSIISIP2007_FD_187696 | JGI IMG/M metagenome (GOLD analysis project Ga0209415, IMG submission 187696) | Peat soil microbial communities from Weissenstadt, Germany - SII-SIP-2007 (SPAdes) (version 2) | ecosystem: Environmental > Terrestrial > Soil > Wetlands > Peat | place: Germany...
AAACATAGCTAGGTTGTGGGTGCCATGTTCCTCAGCCGGACCCATCTCCGATCCGTGCCGATGGCAGCGGTGCTCCTCGTGGGCGCAGGCTGGTCGGCGCCGTTCTACGGCCGCGACGCACTGGCCGATCTCCGGCAGTACGGGGTGGCCGTCCGGGTCGTCTGCACCGGTGCCCTGGAGCAGGACCAGGAGTCGTTCGCCGACCACATCCGCAAGCGCCTCGAAGCCCGTTCCGTCCAGGTCTGGCCACAGGGCTCGGTGACCCTCAAGCTGTTCGTGACCGACATCCAGTCCAACGACGGATTGTTCGTGGTCCACATGCGGTTGGAACTGGACCAGGCCGCCTTCCTGGGTTCCAACAACCGCCTGGTGGACGCTCCCACCTGGGACGCGTGGAAGATGGGCGAATACCGGGAAGAGGACCTCATGGCCGAGGTCGACGACCTCACGCGACAATTCCTGAACGACTACATCGCCGCCAACTGAATCCGGAGAGCACCCATGAAACGAACAATCCTGCTGGTCCTCGGCGCCCTGGCCGCCGCGCGACCGGATCCCCAGGGGCTGGTGGTCATGGACTACCAGTCGCGCGGAATCCTGGACAAGACCGTCCTGCGCGAGCTCTGGGACCGCACCTGGCAGATCGCCGCGTCCTTCCCCGATGCCGGAACGGTCCCGGTGGACGAGACGCGCAAGCGCATCTTCGACCAGAACGTCCTGGTGCCGGTGCGCTGCGACGAGGCCTGCTACCAGAGGATTTCCGTCAAGCTCCAGGCCGGGAAGATCCTGCTCCCCTCGGTGGAGAAGACCGGCGACCAGTTGAAGTTCGAGTTCGTCCTGGTCGATGGCGAATCCGGCAAGAAGCTGCAGGACGTTTCCGTCTGGTCCGACGGTCGCGTGGACCGGGCCCTGGCCTCGGGGATGACCAAGGTCCTCGCGGGCGCCGCATCCGGCGAGTCGGCCGCGCCCATCCCTCCCGCCTTCTGGACCGCGGTCGGTGCGGGCACCGTCGGTCTGGCCGGTGCGCTCTGGTTCGGGCTGGAGCAGAACCGGTCTCCGTCCGTGTCGGCCACCCACACTCCACCACCACTGTAATCCGTCGCAGGACGATTCCCTCCCCCCCGAAGCAGGTCCATCATGGTTTCCAAGGACATCCGCAAACTCCTGTCCAGGCTCAATCCCGCCACCGCGCGCTTCCTGGAAGGCGCCGTGGGTTCGTGCGTGCACCGGACCCACTACGAAGCCACTCCCGCCCATCTCCTGGCGCAACTGGTGGAGGACGAGCACGGCGACGTGGCCGCCGTCCTGGAGATGGTCCACGCCGACCGGTCCAGCTTCCGGACGCTCCTCCAGGAGGAGCTGCGCTCCTGCAAGACCGGCAACAGTTCGCGTCCGGTCTTCTCTCCGGCGTTGGTGGAACTCCTGGAGCTGTCGTGGGCGGAGTCCTCCTTGAACCTGGCGCAGGACCAGATCCGCAGCGGCGCCATCCTGCTGGCCTCGTATTCCATCCTGAACCAGTTCTCGCCGGAACTCCAGGACTACCTGCGCACCCTGCAACCGGAGAAGATCCGGACGGAATTCGCCCAGATCGCCCAGAAGAGCGCCGAGTCCAAGTCCGTTCCCCAAGCCAAGTCCGCGGCCGGCAAGGAGGGAGGATCGGCCCTGGAGAAGTTCACCGTCGACTTCACCGAACAGGCGCGCAAGGGACGGATCGATCCGGTCTTCGGGCGCGACGGCGAGATCCGCCAGGCCATCGACATCCTGTCCCGGCGACGCAAGAACAACCCGATCTTCATCGGCGAGGCCGGCGTGGGCAAGACCGCCGTGGTGGAAGGACTGGCGCTCAAGATCGTCCAGGGCGACGTACCCGAGGTGCTCAAGGGCGTGCGCCTCCTTTCCCTGGACCTGGGACTTCTCTCCGCCGGAGCCGGCGTGCGCGGCGAATTCGAGAGTCGCCTGAAGGGCGTCATCCAGGAAGTGAAGGAATCGCCGGTTCCCGTCATCCTCTTCATCGACGAGGCCCATACCCTGATCGGAGCCGGGGGCGAAGCGGGCAAGGGCGACGCGGCCAACCTCCTGAAGCCGGAGCTCGCCCGAGGCGAGATGAAGTGCATCGCCGCCACCACCTTCTCGGAATTCCGCAAGTACCTGGAGAAGGATCCGGCCATCGCCCGCCGCTTCCAGCAGGTGGTGATCCCCGAGCCGGACGCGGCATCCGCGGCCGTGATGCTCCGGGGCCTGCGCGGGCGCTACGAGGAATTCCACAAGGTGCGCATCTCGCACGAAGCCGTGGAGGCCGCCTGCGACCTTTCCGACCGCTACGTCCCCGGACGCCAGCTCCCCGACAAGGCGGTGGACCTCCTGGACACGGCCGCCGCCAGGGTCCGGATGGGCCTGACCACACGCCCCGCCCGGCTGGTGATGCTGGACCAGGAGATCCTGGACATCGGATCGGAATTGGATTCCCTGGAACACGACGAGAGCCTCCGGCCCGGCGTGGGGGGCCTGGTGCGCAAGGCGGCGCTCCACGAGCGGCGCGAAGCGCTGGTGCAGGAGGTGGGGGAGATCGAAGGACGCTGGAAGACGGAACTCGCCAAGGTGAACGAGATCCTGGAGCTGCCTTCCGACAAGCCCGTGGAAGCCCGGCAGAAGCTCTGGGACGAGCTGGCCGAACTGCAGGGGGAGAAGCCCCTGGTGCACGCCTACGTGACCAGGCAGGTTCTGACCGAGGTGATCGAGGAATGGACGGGCATTCCCGCGGGCAACATGCTGCGCGACGAGGCGCGACTCCTCCTGGACCTGGAGAACACGCTGAATCGCCGTGTCATAGGACAATCCTGGGGCGTGGCCGAACTCGCCCAGACCATCCGCTCCTCGCGCATGGGCCTCACCCGCCCGGAAACCCCCAAGGGCGTGTTCCTGATCACCGGGCCCAGCGGCGTGGGCAAGACGGAAGTCGCCAAGGCCATCGCCGATCTCCTCTACGGCGGGGAGCGCTCGGTGGTGACCCTTTCCATGTCGGAATACCAGGACGCGATCTCGGTGACCGCGCTCAAGGGAGCGAGCGCGGGCTACGTGGGTTACGGCGACGGAGGCACCCTCACCGAAGGCGTGCGGAAGAATCCCTACACCGTGGTGATCCTGGACGAGATCGAAAAGGCCCACAAGGACGTGCTCAACATGTTCTACCAGGTCTTCGACCAGGGCGTGCTGCGCGACGGCGAGGGCCGCGACATCAACTTCCGGAACACCGTCGTGATCATGACCTCCAACCTGGGCCTGGACACCATCACGCGGATGGCCACGGATGCCGAAAACCAGTATTCCTACGCGGAGTACTCCGAGGCCGTCCTGCCCGAGCTCACCGCCCACTTCCAGCCGGCGCTGCTCGCCCGCTGCAAGGTGGTTCCGTTCCTTCCCCTGGGAACCGATTCCCTGCGCCACATCGTGAGCCTGAAGCTCGACAAGGTCGCGCGCCGCCTGGCCGACCAGCATGGGGTCCAACTCGCCTGCTCCGCGGGACTGTTGGACCACATCGTGGAGCAGTGCAACCTGGTCCAGAGCGGAGCCCGGCTCCTGGACTCGCTCCTGGACCGCGACATCCTGCCGGGCGTCTCCGCCCTGCTTCTGCGCAGGATCGCCGAGGGTGCCCAGGGCAGCCGCATCGCCGTGGGCCTGGGCGAAGACGGACGGCCATTCTTCCGATTGGACGACGGAGAAGACGTCGTGCCAGAACCAACCACCTAAGGAGTTCCAGGCATGAGCGCGGACACCACCCTCTACGATTTCACCGTCGACGGCCTCGCCGCCGGAACCTTCTCCGTCCTCAGCTTCGTCGCCAAGGAGGAGTTGTCCAAGGTCACCCATTTCCAGACCATGGTGGTGTCCAAGGAGAAGGGACTCTCCAGGGAGGAGATGGTGGGCAAGGAAGCCGTCTTCTCCATCCACGTGAACGGGGAGCACTCCCTGCGCGGGATCGTGTCGGAGTTCCACGAGGAGCCCTTCACCGACGTCCTCAGCCGCTACGAGATCGTGGTGAGCAGCCGCCTGAAGCTGATGGATTTCGGGTCCCACTGCCGCATCTTCCAGGGGCGCACCGCGCCGCAGATCCTGACCACCCTCCTGGAGGAGGCCGGGGTGGATCCAAAGTCCTACAAGCTCGCGCTGAAGGGGACCTACCCCGCGCTGGACATGCACGTCCAGTACAACGAGTCGGATCTCAACTTCTTCTCCCGCACGGCCGAAGCCGTGGGGATCTTCCACTTCGAGGAGATCGACGGCGACGACACGGTCCTGGTCCTGGCCGACGACAATTCCGCCTTCCCCCCTTCCGAGCAGGCCAATCCCCTGGAATACCGGCCCGGAGCGGGCCTGGTGGAGCGGAACTACGACGCGATGTACTCGCTGCGCCGTTCCAATTCCCTCCAGCGCGGCAAGGCGCGATTCTCCGGATACGACTACGAGCAGCCGGGAACCGTCCAGCGGGGTTCCAACGGGACCGGGAACGGGGAGTGGACCCGCCACGAGACCGGTGCGAAGAGCGCCGCGGAACTGACCGACATTTCCCGTCATGTCCGGGAGGCGGACAACATCTTCCACGACCGCGTGACCTGCACCACCCACAATCCCATGATGCGGGCGGGCGGGAAATTCGCCATCTCCCAGCAGTTCGGCTGGGGATTCGGAGGCGACTACGTCGCGGTGGCGGTGACCCACGAGGGTTCCCAGGAGGGGTCCGTGCTCGGAAGCGGCGCCGACTCCCACTACACCAACACGGTGGTGGCCCAGCCCGTCGCCCTGCCCTTCCGGCCAGCCATGGACACGCGCCGTCCGCAAATTCCCGGCGTGCTGGTGGCCAAGGTGGACGGCCCGGATGGACCCTACGCGCACCTGGACGATGCGGGGCGCTACCGTGCACGGCTCCCCTTCGACGAAAGTTCCAAGGGGCCCGGAGAGGCGACCCCGCCCCTGCGGCTGTCCCAGCCCTACGCCGGTCCGGGGTACGGTCTCCACCTCCCCCTCCACAAGGGGGCGGATCTGGTGCTGGCCTTCGAGGACGGGAACATCGACAAGCCCGTGGCATTGGGAGCCTTGCCCAATCCCGCCCAGAAAAGTCCGGTCGCGGCGGGGAACAAGAACCAGTCGGTGTTGAAGTCCGCGTCCGGAAACCAGCTCGTCCTGGACGACCTGGGCGGGAAGACGAGGGTGATCCTCCAGTCCTCCACCGGCCAGCAATTGTTCCTGGACGACGTCCCCGACACCGCCGGGGCGCTCCTGCAGACGGTCCACAAGCACCGCCTGCTCCTGGACGACAAGAACGACGCCCTGGAACTTTCGGTTTCCGACGGAGCCCATTCGCTCAAGATCCTCTCCGAGAAGGGGATCCTGACGCTGCGGACCAAGTCCGGCCATTTCCTCCAACTGGACGACGACAAGAAGGTCGTGTCGCTCCAGACCGCGGGCGGGCATCTGCTCAAGCTGGACGACAGCGGAGGTCTGGTGACGCTCCAGGACGGCAAGGGCAAGCATGTGGTCCAGATCGACGCGGGGGGAGGCATTTCGCTCACCACGGAAGGCGATCTGCAGCTTTCCGCCAAGGGTTCCCTCAAGATGAAGGCAAAGGATGTCAGCATCCAGAGCGACAGCGGCGCCATCGACGTGAAGTCCGCCCAGGACCTGAACCTGGAGGGGATGAACGCCAACCTCAAGGGCGACCAGAACGTCGCCATCCAGGCGGGGATGGCGGCGGGACTCAAGGCGGGCACGAACCTCCAGTTGGAAGGGACCATCAACGTGGAGTCCAAGGCCGGCGTGGCCAACAAGATGACCGGGGTCATGACCAACGTCGAATCGAGCGCCATCAACACCATCAAGGGCGCCATGGTCATGATCAACTGAGTCCGGAATCCGGTGTTCCGGGGGGAGGCGGGCACCGCCATCGCACCGGAGGAACTTGCCCGCACCCACTTGGCGCAATGGCCGCCGTGGCGTACATTCCCCCCTTATGTCCAACGGTACCCTTCCGATCACGCGGGAAGGCCATGAGAAGCTCGTGGCCGAACTGCACCTGTACAAGACCGTCGAGCGCCCCAAGGTCATCCAGGCCATCCAGGAAGCCCGTGCCCAAGGCGATCTCTCCGAGAACGCGGAATACGACGCCGCCAAGGAGAAGCAGGGGAAGATCGAGGACCGGATCCGGGAGCTGGAGGACAAGATCGCCCGCGCCCACATCATCGAGATCGACGCCTCCAAATCCGAGACGGTGATCTTCGGTGCCACGGTCACGGTGGTCGACCAGGCCACCAGCAAGGAACTCGAGTACCAGCTCGTGGGTCCCGAGGACGTCGACATCCTGCGCAACCGCATCTCCATCCTCAGCCCCATCGGGAAGGCGCTGGTGGGAAAGCGCAAGGGAGATTCGGTCCAGGTCACCACGCCTCGAGGCGAGAAGAACCTGGTCATCCAGACCTTCCGCTGATGTCGGAGCTCGTCCTCATCCACGGCGACAATCCCCCCGAAAGGGAAGTCGTGCTGCAAGGCGAGCTGGAAAAGGCGCTGGGTTCCGGAGTCCAGGTGATGGGAGCCCATGTGTTCCAGGGTGCGGAAGCGGACCCGCAGTCGCTGGTCACGGCCCTGACCCCCAGTCTCTTTTCCGAATCCGGCGCGGTGGTGGTGCAGGGGATCGAAGAATGCCCCGCTGCCATCAACGAAATCCTGCTGGGGGGCGTGCGCCCTGCTCTGGAGTGCGGCATCTCGGTGTTCCTGGTGGGGGAGAAGGGCCCCAACCAGTCCAGCAAGGCCGGGAAGGCCCTGATGAAGCTGGTCAAGGAAGTGGGCAAGGAAAGGGTCTGCGCCGCCCCCAAGCTCCACGAACTGCCGGGATGGGTGGAAAAGCGCGCCAAGTCGCGTTTCCGACGCGCCATGGATCGGGATGCCGTGGAACTTCTCGTGGAGAGGGTGGGCACCACTGACTTCCGCAAGGTGGGAGAGGTGCTGGCCGACCTGGACAGGGAATTGGAGAAGCTGGATTCCCGGTTGGATCCGGGAGCGAAGATCCCGGCGGCTCTGGTGGAGGATCTGGTGGGGGATCGCCGTCCGGTCTCCCTCCAGGACTTCCTGGACGCCTTGGCCCACCGCAAGCCCGCCCAGATGGTGAAGGCCCTGTTGCGGCTGCGGGAGGAGGGCATGCCCGGGTTCCTGCTGGCCCAGACCGCCTGGACGGAGTTCGTCCAGCTCTTCCGCCTTCGCAAGGCCCTGGACCGCGGCGAACGTGCCGATGGAGCCGCCCGCGAACTGGGCATCAACGAATTCGTGTTCCGCAAGCGCGGCTTCGAAACGGCGGCGAAGTCGCGACCCGCCGACCGATGGCTCTCGGATATGGCATCCTTGTGCAGGATCGAGTCGCAGGACAAGAGGGGCCACTACCAGAACGAGTGGCTCCTGGAATTGGAATTCCACCAGATCAGCCGGTAGAGGGAGAACAAAATGCCCGAGCTCGTAGAGACCCCGCGTGCGCCCACTGGGTGCGTTGGACTGGACAGCATGCTTCGTGGCGGGCTCGTGGAGGGTTACTGCGCGGTCGTGGAGGGCTCGCCCGGCACCGGCAAGACCACCTTGGGTTTGCAATTCCTGGTGGAAGGGGCCAAGCGCGGCGAACCCGGCCTGGCCATCACCTTCGAGGAATTCCCCGAGCAGTACTACGAAAACGCCCTGCAACTGGGTTGGGACCTGCGCGCCCTGGAGGCCGAGGGCCTGCTCAAGGTGCAGTTCTCCGATCCGCTCACCTTCATCCAGGGGTTGCAGGACCTGGAAGGCCACATCTCCGATCTGGTGGAGGAACTGGGTGCCAAGCGGCTTCTGGTGGACTCCGTCAGCCACTTCGAGCGCCTGACCGAAGATGCCCAGACCCTGCGTCGGATCGAGACCGACCTCATCCACGCCCTCAAGCGCGAGGGCCTGACCTCCATCCTGCTCAAGGAAAATCCCCACGTGCTGGGCGGATGGGACCGCAGCGACAACCGCGTGGCCTTCATCGCCGACGCCTTGATCCTCCTGCGCTACATCGAATTGGAGTCCGAGATCAAGCGCGGAGTGGTTGTTCTCAAACTGCGCGGCTCCGACCACGACAAGGAAATCCGCCAGTACGGCATCCAATCGGGCGGCATGGTGGTGGGCGAGGTCTTCCAGGGCGTGGGCGGCCTTTTCATCGGGACGGGAGCCCGCGGCGAGAAGGGGTAGGCTCGGCACCCTGCGCGGCCTTCCCGGATTTTCCCTGAACCCTCGTCGGTTTGGCGGCGACCAACCAAGTGGTTCGTCCGGGGTTTTCCCCGAACGCGCCGCCACGGGGGTTTCCTCGACCTCCGTGGCCATTCCCGTTGGAGCGAATTAATATGTATTTCCAAAACTAAACTTTTGATTTACATAATATGAATGTATGATCGCGCGCTCTCCAGCGAGCTGATCCTCGCGGCCAAGGGGTATCCGGCGGTCGCTCTGCTCGGGCCGCGCCAATCCGGCAAGACGACCCTGGCCAGATCCACCTTCCCCCGACTGCCTTGGATCTCCCTGGAGGATCCGGATGTTCGAAGGGCGGCCACCGAGGATCCTCGCGCATTCCTGAAGCAGGTGGAACAAGGAGCCATCCTCGACGAGGTCCAGAACGCCCCGGAGATCCTCTCCTACCTGCAGACGATGCTCGACGATTCCTCGGCGCGCGGGCGATTCATCCTGACGGGAAGCCACCAGCCGCGGTTGCGCGCGAGCATCGGCCAATCGCTCGCGGGTCGGGTCGCGGTCCTGGAACTGCTCCCGCTGTCCATCGCGGAAGTGGCTCCCGGTCGAATCGGAACGGAAACCGTCTGGAACCTGTGCCAGAAGGGATTCTATCCCCGCCTCCACGCGGAAAGATTGGGCACCGAACTCTTCTACAAGTCCTACCACGCCACCTACGTGGAGCGGGATGTCCGGGCCCTCCTCCAGATCAAGGATTCCCGACGATTCGACACGTTCCTGCGCCTTTTGGCGGGGAGAGTCGGAAAGGTCGTGGAGTACCAGTCCCTCTCGAACGACGTGGGCGTCTCGGCACCCACCATCAAGGACTGGATCGGGGTACTGGAGGCTTCCTACCTGGTCTACGAACTTCCGCCCTGGCATTCCAACCAGAGGAAGCGCCTGGTGAAGTCTCCGAAGATCTATTTCACCGACACCGGGTTCGCCTGCCATCTCCTGGGGATCCGGGATCCGGAAAGCCTTTGGAGGGATCCCCTGCGGGGCGGCCTGTTCGAGAACATGGTGGTCATGGATCTGCTCAAGCACGGGATGAACCGGGGGCGCACCCCCCAGCTCCATTTCTACCGCGATTCGAACGGCGTGGAAGTGGATCTGCTGGCGACCGAAGACCGCGTGGTCCATCCCATCGAGATCAAGTCGGCGGCCACGTTCCACCCGGATTTCGCGAAGAGCCTTCGTTCGTTCCGCAAGGCGTGGACCGCGGCGAATGGACAGATATTGGCCCCAGGGGTCGTCCTGGCCAACATCGGAAGGGATCTTCCCTTCGAGGGCGGCATGGCGACCGACCTCGTGCGGCGGAAAGGCGATTGGGCGTCCATACTGGGGGGATGATCGTTCCCGCCATCCCGCTCAGACCGCCTCGCGGCCCCTTTCGTCCAGCAGGGCCACCGACTTCACCTGGGCCCACACCCGCCTTCCCGGCTCGATTCCCAGCGCCGAGGCGGATCGCCTGGTCAACCGGGCGAGCAGGGCCGAGTTCCCCACCAGCACCCTGGCCAGCGCCAGTCCCGGATGGTCGTCTTCGCCCACCCCGTCGACCGTGGCTGGCAGGAGGTTGAGGATGCTTGTGCCCCGGGGAGGTTCCAGGGACAGCCCCACGTCCCGCGCCAACACCCGCACCCGGACCCTCCGTCCGACGGCGATGCCGGTGTCGCGGGCCCACAGCGACCCCCCGGGAAAATCGATCCGAGCCAGATGCCAGTGTTCGTCGCGTTCCCCCACGATCCCCTCCAGAAGCGCTCCCGGGTCCTGGCCCAACCGGATCGCGGGATCGAGTCGCGAGAGGATGTCCGCAGGCGTTCCCTGGGCACGCACCCTGCCGGAATCGAGGAGGACCAGATGGTCGGCCAGGCGCACCACCTCGTCCGGGGAATGCGTCACCAGCAGGATGGGGATCTCGAGTTCTTCGTGCAGCCGATCCAGGAAGGGGAGGATCTCGCGCTTTCGCGCCAGGTCCAGCGCCGAGATCGGCTCGTCCATCAGCAGGAGCTTCGGGGAAACGCAGAGCGCCCGTGCGATCGCCACCCTTTGCCTCTCCCCGCCGGAAAGGGAATCGGGTTTGCGGGCCAGGAGGTCGCCGATCCCGAGCATGTCCACGGCTTGGTCCATTCTGGACGTTCCCGGTGACTTGGACCGTCGCAGTCCGTAGCGAAGGTTCCCCGACACGGTGAGATGGGGAAACAGGCTGGCTTCCTGGAAGACGTACCCGATGGGCCTTCCATGGGGGGAGAGGAAGAACGTCCCGTCCTGCCAGGTCTCGCCGTGGAAGGAAACGGTTCCACGGGCGCCCCGCTCCAGGCCAGCCAGGCATCTCAGCAGGGTGGTCTTCCCCGATCCAGAGGGGCCGAAAATGGAGGTGATGCCTCGGTCGGGCAGGACAAGATCCGTCTCCAAGGAGAAGCCTGGTCGGTCCAGGCTGAGCCTGGCTCGGATGCCGTCCACTCAGGCCGCCCTACGGCGGGGACGCCAGATCTGGAGGGACAGGAGGACCAGGAACGACGAGGCCAGCAGGATCCCGGCCAGCCGGTGCGCCGATCCGTAGTCCATGGCCTCCACGTGGTCGAAGATCCGGATGGAAGCCACGCGCGTCGCGCCCGGGAGGTCCCCTCCGATCATCAGCACCACGCCGAATTCCCCGACCGTATGGGCGAAGGTCATCGCGACGGCGGTGAGGAATCCCGGCAACGCGAGAGGCACGGCGATGGTGAGGAACGCGTCCAGGGGAGACGCCCGCAAGGTTGCTGCCACTTCCAGCAGCCTACGGCCCTGGTTCTCGAAGGCCGACTGCAGGGGCTGCACCATGAACGGGAGCGAGTAGAGCAGCGAGGCGACCACCAGGCCGCGGAAGGTGAAGGGGAGCGGATCCATCCCGAGGGCGTCGGTCAAATGTCCCAGGGGCCCGTGCGGACCCATGGCCAGGAGCAGGTAGAATCCGAGGACCGAGGGAGGGAGGACCAGCGGCAGGGCGACGACCGCGGAGACGGGCCCCTTCCACCGGGAGCCGGTCCAGGCGAGCCACCAGGCCAGGGGAGTGCCGACCACCAGCAGGATGGATGTGACCGAAAGCGCCAAGCGGAGGGTCAACCAGAGCGACAGCAGGTCGTCCCGGTCCACGCGTCACTTCCCGCCGGGCGCGGGCGGTGCCGAAAAGCCGAATTTGGACAGGATCCGTCTTGCCCGGGGACCGGTCGCGAATTCGGAGAAACGGCGGGCCGTGTCGTTCTTCCCGCCGCGCGTGGTGATCACCCAGCCCTGGACCAGTGGGGAGTGCAGGGAATCGGGGATCTCGGCCCAGGTTCCGCGGTGGGCGGAATCCAAGCCCAGGACGAGGGATCGGGCGACGATCCCCACCTGTGCCGCGCCGGTCTGGGCGAACTGCAGGGTCTGGGCGATGTTCTCCCCGTACACCAGTTGGGATTCCACCTTCTCCCAGACCCCGGTCCTGCGGAGGGCCTCCTCGGCGCGCTTGCCGTAGGGCGCGTGCTCGGGGTTGGCGATCGCGATTTTCCCGATCGAGTTCCCGGCGAGGTCCGCCAGGGTCCAGCGGGAGACGTCCCGCTCGGAGCTCCAGATCACCAGGCTTCCCACGGCGTAGGGCTGCGCCGCCGATCCGGCCAATCCGTCCTTGGCCAAGGCTTGGGGGTAGGCGATGTCCGCCGAGAAGAACAGGTCGTAGGGTGCCCCTTGCCGGATCTGCGCGTCGAGCTTGCCGGAGGACCCGTAGACGACGGACACCGCGTCGTTCGGGTGCAGACCTCGGTAGTCGGCGACGATCTCGTCCATGGCGGATCGGAGGTCGGCGGCGGCGGCGATGGTGATGGCTTGGGCTGCGCCAGCCAGAGACAAAAGCGGGAGCAACCAGCGGAGGCGGATCATGGACACTCCTTTTCGATCGAAGGTGTCGGCATCGAGTTGAAAAATGTTTCCACTCGGAATGGATTGAACCAGATCCGTGCCAACACCGAAACCAGCCGGATGGAGGAAGCGGAGCAAGTGGGTGGCGCAGGGAATTTTGGACAATCAAGTCTATTGTAGAGGATTGTCAGAGGAAGGTGACCAGGTTGTCGCACAAGGGGGGAACAGTCTTTGCGGCCGCCCGCCCCGTGGTTATCTTTGCCTCCCTCCACCGGAGAGGTGGCAGAGTGGTCGATTGCGGTAGACTCGAAATCTATTGTGGGGCAACCCACCGGGGGTTCAAATCCCTCCCTCTCCGCTTGTCGCGGCCATCGGGCCGCGGCCAAGATGCCAGGGCCCGCGCGGCATCGCGCGGCTGAACCCCGCCAGGCCCGGAAGGGAGCAACGGTGTGTC
>Ga0209415_10015021_pt1 | contig 12598 bp, 13 predicted proteins | sample PeaSoiSIISIP2007_FD_187696 | JGI IMG/M metagenome (GOLD analysis project Ga0209415, IMG submission 187696) | Peat soil microbial communities from Weissenstadt, Germany - SII-SIP-2007 (SPAdes) (version 2) | ecosystem: Environmental > Terrestrial > Soil > Wetlands > Peat | place: Germany...
CGGCTCGAGCCGGTCTTGCGACCGCTCGCGTATTCCTCGTTACCCCCGTCCTCGAGCAACGCCGAGGAGTCCTTGATCTCCCGTTCGGCCTCTTCCTTGATGATGCCGTACTGTTTCTGCAGTTTCCGCGCAAACATTTCGCGACGGCCGTTGATGGCGTCGCTGTGATCGTTGGTAAGCTCGCCCCACTGTTCGCGGACCTTGGCCTTGAACTGCGTCCAATTGCCTGCGATGCGGTCCCAATTCATCTCCGCCTCCTGTCGAGGTGGACAATTCATTTCACGCGATCACGGTATGTCGCATCGGTTGAACACACCACTGGCAGGCACCGCGTTCATCCGTCGGCCTGAGTCCGAGAGCAATGACCGCCTGACGCGCGCCATATGGGATCAGATGACGCCGACGATCAGATCGCACGCGCGTTTAGAAGGGTTGAGCCAGGTCGGTCTCGGCGACCGCCCGCGCCTCCCACGACAGCGGCGGCGCAGCCCCGCATTCCGGACAGATCTCCGGGGCCTCGACGAGAATGTCGCAGATCAGCTCGGTCAATTCGTGCCAATCTAACCGAAACAAGGCGACGCGGGCGGAGCGTTGTTGCAGCAGCTCCAGCGCCAGTTCGAACGCCGGTGCGGGATCTGAGTCGACCAGGTACAGGCGGCGATGATTCGAGCACTCGTGCAGGACTCGGGTTTGCAATGCGATGTCGGTGGCAATCGTGCGTTTGGTATCCATGTGGCCCTCCCTTGGAATTCAGAATAGCGCGCGTCCGGCGTGTCTCTGTCGGCGCAAGCAGTCGATTGCTGTGAGAATGCGCTGATGGAGCGTCCCGTGGAGGCTTTCATTTGCACCGCACAATGCCCGGGGAATCGGTGACTGTCCGGCGCTTGCCGCCGCCGGACCTCGCATGCCCGTAGGTCCGCCTGGTCAACTCGTGTCAGTGCTGCCCCACAATCGGCCGTGGTCGGTGCCGCCAACCGATCATGAGCCGCGATGGTATGCTCACCCTAATAGGCCTAGTTGCAATCGAGGTCTCGTCGCATGCCCGTCACGACCCCACTTGGCGCGCTGACGCTGTTGCCGCGTACTATCTGGGTGCCGATTGCACTGATCGTGTTCCTCATCGGCGGCTTATTTTGGACCAACGAACAGGCCGTCAAAGCGGTACACGAGCAGGGAGACCATATCGCGTCTCTACTGACTTTTCAGAGCAAGGTTCTGGAGTTTCGCAACGTTGTGGTCGATGCCGAGACTGGGCAGAGGGGATATTTATTGACCAACAACGCCGAGTACCTGCAACCGTACCAGGATTCAATCGAAAGACTGGTCAATATCCTGCCTGCATTCCGTAGTGCGGCGGCCGCCAGCCCTGAAATGACACAGTTAGTGACCAGCATGGAAATTCTGCAAAGCAAGAAATTGGCGGAACTTGCCGCTACGATAGCACTGGCTAAGGGCGGCGACAGGCCACAGGCGTTGGCGATCGTTCGGCACGACAACGGCCAACAGATCATGACGGATTTTCGTGATGCGGCGGACCGCATTTTGCAGCGGATCGCCGATCTACTGGACGCCGCGCGAAGATCGCAAGCGCAGAACTTGGTCCGATCGCAGTATATTGGCATCATCATGACCATACTTTCGTTGGCGATGCTACTACTGGTGCTGCAACTACTCGTTAATCAAGCGAGGCGGCAGGCGTTGGTGCAGATCGATGCCGAACATCATCGAGCGGAGCTGCAATACATGGTCGACGACCGGTCGCGTGAACTTTTCGAGTTGTCTACCTATTTGCAGTCGGTGCAAGAGCGAGAGAAGGCCACGCTTGCACGAAACCTTCATGACGAACTCGGCGGCGTATTGACCGCGGCAAAAATGGACCTGGCGTGGTTACAGTCCAGGTCGGACCGCGCTTCGCCTGACATGAAAAACAAGCTCCGGGAAATTGGACTCTTTCTGGAAAGCGCGATGGATTTGAAGCGGCGCGTCATCGAAGACCTACGACCGAGCTTGTTGGATCACTTCGGGTTGGTGAGCGCGATCGGCGCCTATTACGACGATACCTGCAGGAGGGCCGGCCTAAAGTACCAGGCGAATTTGGACGATGCGATCGGTGAGGTGCCGAGCGACGTCGCACTAGGCATTTTTCGGGTTGCACAAGAAGCCCTGACCAACGTCATTCGGCACGCCAAAGCTACCACCGTCTATCTTGAACTCACCAGCGATCAGCATGATTATCGGCTTACCGTTCGCGACGATGGCGTGGGGCTTGATAACGTGCGCGATGTAGGTTCTCACGGTCTCGCCGGCATGAGACATCGTGTCATGGCGTTGCACGGTCAAGTTAGCATTGACGGCACGCCGGGCCGCGGCACGATGATTCGTGCTAATTTCCCGCGTGCTCTCGGCGCCACTCCATGATCAAGGGTTTTACCCGGTCGAATTGCTTGATCTTGTCCAAGAAGTGATCGGCGCCGGCTTCTCGGCAGCGTGCCTCGACGGTCGGCATGCCGTAATTTGTTAGCACGATGATCAACGGCCGTTGTCCTTTGCCGTAGCGGGATCGAGCGTGCTTGACCACCTCAATGCCGGTGCCCTTCTTCAACTGCACATCGACGATTAAAACGTCGAATACTTCCGCCTCAATGGCAGCTCTTGCGCTGGGCGCGGAATCGACAATGGCTGATACTCGATATTCGCCCGGCGACTCCAACAGGTCCTTGAGGCGGACCTGCACCGGAGGCGAGTCTTCAATAAGCAGAATGCGCGTCTCGCGTAACCCGTGCACCTCTGTACTGCGATGCGTTGCGCCCTGACTCATAAACAAACCCACCATAAATTGCTATTCCAGTTTATTTAGTTTAGCCGATGTCAGCCTGGTTTAAATAGGTAGTTTCGCATGGGCGCTATCAGAGCCATCCGACGAGCGGCCGCGCCTCATACGAGATCGCGGCGAGTTCCCGTTCGAGGCCAGACGGATATTGTAAGTGGGGTCTTACAGCGCCTCGCACCATTGTCTGACCACAGGGCACGGTAACCATTTGCTTACTCTCGTTTTTGCGCGGCCGCACACCGACGGGCTTTACACAAGCGCACATCGCACGGCGCAACGTCGTGCGACTAAATGCCTGTAGGCGCCGTCCCGCGGAAATGTGTCTATAGCGCTGATGCAACCGGGGATGATTAGCAGCGAAAGTGAAATACAGTTAGGCCATAGAGAGGTTGCAGTCATGAAGCAGGTCGCAGTTATGAGGCATTGGATCGGAATGATGGTGATTTCGCTGGCCGTTTCGCTGGCCGTACTGGGGGCTACCAGCTTCAGTACGGCGCAAAGCGCAACCGTCGATGGCGGGGCTATCGACGCCGGCGTTCAGTCAACTCTGGAAAGCTTTTATGCCCAGAATCCGGGTAATCGCGACATTGTCTCCAAAGCAGCGGGCGTGCTCGTGTTTCCGCGCGTGACCAAGGCCGGCCTAGGCATCGGCGGTGAGCGAGCGCAGGGAGCGCTCATCGTAAATGGCAGCACTGCCGGTTACTACAAGATGTCCGGCGCCTCGGTTGGCGCGACCATCGGTGTGGCGCACCGGGCGGAGATCATTGTGTTCATGACGCCGGAGGCACGTGACAAGTTCGAGGGCAGCGCTGGATGGACCATCGGTGCCGACGTGGGCGTGGCCGTCGCGTCCAAGGGCGCGGGCGGTGACTACGGCAGCGAGACAATGCGTCGGCCGGTGGTCGCGTTCGTCCTCGGCGAGCATGGCTTGATCGCCGATGTGTCTCTCGAGGGCACCAAGATCACGAAAGTGGACGGCTGAGGAAGGCGGCCGCAGCGCTTCTCGCTGTTGATGCTGCGGCCGATTTTCCCGTACGGCCCCAGGGATCCGACGCAGGGCGGGTCGACACTGTTCGAAGGAAGAGGAGTCACACCCATGATTTTCAGAACCAGGTTTACGTTCCTCGCGGCGCTCACGCTGGGACTCGCATATAGCGCGGGCGCATTCGCGCAAACTATCGGCGTCGCGATCACCATCGGACCGCCAGTACTGCCGGTGTACGTACAACCTCCTGTACCAGCCCCGGGTTACATCTGGAGTCCCGGTTACTGGGCGTATGCGAACGGTGATTACTACTGGGTGCCCGGTACGTGGGTTGCGCCGCCGCAAGTGGGACTCCTCTGGACGCCGGGCTATTGGGCGGCGATCGGAGGCGGGTTCGTATGGAACGCGGGTTACTGGGCGCCCGAAATCGGATTTTATGGCGGCGTCAACTACGGGTTCGGCTATGTCGGCGTCGGCTTTGAAGGCGGCCACTGGGACAACGGCCAGTTCTTCTACAACCGGGCGGTGACCAACGTCTCCGACACCCATATCACTAATGTCTACAACAAGACCGTGGTCAATAACGTCACCGTCAACAACGTAAGCTACAACGGCGGCAGTGGCGGAACGACCGCACAGCCGACCGCGCATGAGCTTGCGGTGGCCCACCAATCGCACGTCGCCCCAACGTCGGCACAAGTGGAGCATCAGCACGCGGCCAGCACGAACAGGCAGCTGTTGGCCTCCGTTAATCACGGGAAGCCGGTGCTAGCGGCCACGCGGAAACCGGGCGCATTCTCCGGGCCTGGCGTCGTGGCGGCGCGTGGCGCCGAGCCGGGTGCGCATAGTGAACAGCAGCCCGCCGCAAAATCGACGCCGACTCCAGAACGGAGCAACGCGCGCACGGAGCCAGCGCCGACTGCGCGCCCCGTCTCCCCCCGCCCGAGCGAAGCTGCCAAGGAGACCGCTCGCCCAGCCAACCATCCGCCGGCGGCAGGGGGCCGCCCTGTCCAGCCTCAACGGGAACCGGCGCGGACGGAACGGCCTGTGGAGCAGCCTCCCCACGAGCCGACCCACAGCGAACGGCCGACCGCAGCAGCGCACCAGCAGGAGCCGACCCACAGCGCGCGCTCGACCGCAGCACCCCAGCGTGAGGCGACGCGGACCGAGCCTGTGAGGAAGGAACGAAAGGAGGAAAGGCCTCAGGGCGGGTAGCGCGCGAGATCCTCACTCAGGGGCAAGGCGCGGGACGCGGCCACGCATCGAGCTTCATTCACTGTCGCCTCCCCCACCTGTGCAATCGAACCCGACTGCAGCGCGTCGTTTGGCCGTGAAAACCCTCGTGGGTCATATCACGACGCTCTTGCTCCGCCACATGGAGCGACGCAGTAAAATTGCCCACTTGCGCTATCTCGACATTAGGAGTTTTCGTCGTGTTGACTGAATCTCTTCATAAGCGCAGCGCAAAGGGTCGTTCTGCGTAACCGGAAACTGACGGCGTACTGGATTAACGTCCACCTTGAGCGGCTCCAAAACCGCGCACACTACTCTGCACCCGCAGATGTACCGGAACGGTTCAAGGACTGCGCGACGCGGAGCCGGCGCTCGGGCTCGGCACCCTGTTGGGATTCGGGATCGGCGTGCTTGTCGCACGAAAGGATCAAGGGCTGCGTGGGGACAGCCTCTAAGATGTGTCCTACGCGCACTATGTAGATACCTCGAATACCACCTGTGCGGGCTTCATGATGAACTTTACGCATGAAGAGTTTAGGAAAAAAACTCCTGAAGCTCGTGGCGGCCGCTGGTATCTGCGGCCTTTCATTGGCGAGCGTTGCGCTGGCCTCTCCACCGACGAGCCGCGAAGGAATGACCCGAGTGTCGGGCGAATCCTACGCGTCCCGACCAAGCAGTTCGATAAGGTCCGCTCCGGGTCATGTGGACTCAGCTCGGCTTGATTTGCGTGCGCCGACGAATGTGCCTGGTCCGTCCGGTGCCGCCTCGTCGTCGCCAGCCTTCCCATCGGCGCGGCACATACAGGGAAGTGCAAACTATCAAGATCAACTGCCGGTGTTGGGCGCCGATGCACCTGAGGTGAGAACCATGAGCCAATTCGAGGAGTTCGCACGCCGTGTGCACCGGGAGGGAATCCCGGTTGCTCGTCTTTGGGAAAGCCATACGGCATTGTTGAGTTTGGGGCTCAACCAACGAGGCAAACCAGGTCTCTGGATCATTCAGAAAGTTAAATAGAGAAATTGCGCAGCGCGACAAAGCGCCAACGAAATGCTCCGCAACGCTTAGTCGCGATCGCAATCTGCTTGCATCGGTATGTGCTGCAATTGTGCCCGCTACATGTCTGTCTATAGGGCGACGAGACCTTCCGGGCGCTATAGGAAGCGCTGCCAGAGGCGCCACCACACTTCACGAGTCCGCTCGCCGAACGAGCGATGGCGCCAGGTTTGGATGTCGATCTGATGCGCGGCCTTCAGGTCATCCTCGAAACGCTGCTCGATCGCCGTGCCGGTTTCCGTGCCGAGAATGATTGCGTCGACCTCATCGTTGAACAAGACACTGCGGTGATCTACGTTCGACGATCCAAGTGCGGACCAGACGCCGTCCACGACAACGGTCTTGGAATGAAGAATCCCGCTGTCCTGCTGATAAATTTTCACGCCAGCTTTGAGCAGTTCGCCGTACGCGGAGTGCTGGACAGCCAACGAGCTCCCCGAATCGCTGAGCGATGGCAGCATGAGCCGCACGTCGACGCCGCGCCGCGCGGCCGCTTCGAGTGCCTTTTTCTCCTGCCGCGTAGGAACAAAATACCCGGTCGTCATCCGGATGCTGGCGCGCGCACCTTCAATTGCCGTCAGAAGCGTCACGTAATATCGGGAGGCGGAGTGCGCCGGAGCACTGCCGATGATGCGCACGATCTCAGAACCGTGCACGTCAATGTGCGGATAGTATTGACGGACGCCCGTGGAGCGATCGACCTGGCTGGCCCAGTGCGTGAGAAACAAGCTTTCGAGTTCGGCCACAGCCGGCCCGTAGATCTCAAGATCCGCGTCCCGCCAGTGCTCAGACGCGGCTGCCTTGAACTCCGATCCCCGGGACCCGACCCCGAGAGCGGCGCTCTGGTACCTGTGACTCATGTTCACGCCGCCGATGATGCCGAGTTCCCCGTCGATGATCATCATCTTTCGATGGTCTCGGTCGTTCAGCGAGAAGCGCGTGGGCGCGCGCAGGGGATTGATCGGGTGAAACTCGAGAAGTTGAATGCCGGCCCCTTGCAGGCTGTCCAGAAACGCGCGAGGCGTGTTCAACGAGCCGATCGCGTCGTAGATGACCGAGACGCTGACGCCCTGCTGCCGTTTTGAGATCAGCAACTCGCTCAGGTGTTCCCCTGCGCATTCGACGTCTTCAAAAATGTAGTACTCCAGCTGAATCGTTCGCTTGGCGGCATGCAGCGCCGCAAACATGGCGGGGAAGGTTTGTTCTCCATCGCGCAGGATCCGAACGCGGTTGGACGTATAAAGTGGGCTGTCGGCGACGGTTTGTTCGATGGCGAGGTGGCGGGCAAGGGCATCACCGTCGGGCGCCTCGGCCTTCAGATTCGCAAGAACGGCCCGCGCCTCCCGCGGGGTGAGGGGTCCGTGCGTGCTCTGCACCTGCATCTGAAACTCGCTCGGAGCCTGATCGGTCGTCTGGCTCGACACGACGGGGACCGATCGGCAGCCGCAAAAGAGGCTCATGGCGGCTATGAGCAGAGGCAGGGTTACCCGGCCGGCCGTCATGGGGGAGATCCTGACATACCGGCTCTGGCGCCGCCTCCGCGCGGCAGCACAGACCGGAGGTCGGTCGCGAGACTTTTTCCTGCGCTGCGCGTGGTTCTCTCCGTTGTGTTCATGTATCCGGCGGCCTAATTGGCTGACATACCGCGACGATGTGGCACCGTTGAATCGTCGCACCGGCTGCACCGCCGACAGATCGGGCGCTGGAGGTAGCCTGCGTCGGATACGACCTACGCAGTCGCGCCGCCCGCGACAGTCCCAACCCCTCCCCCGAACGGGCCGGCGCAAGAGTCATCGCGGCTGTTATTGTCCGTTGCCGATCACGCGACCCGGGGCCGATTGCGGTCCGATTAGCGACGCGCTAGCACCTGCTGGCCGGCGTGTAGGACGCCTGTATGGTGCGTTGTCGCGACATCCGACAGACGTAGGATGAGCGCGTTGGCAGAATGATGGACACGGCATTTCGGGGTGGTGAGCGTCAACACAGGAGGAAATGTCATGCCGCGTGGTTCCAAGACCAAGTATATGACTAAGCAGCAAGACAAGGCGTGCCATATCAAGGAAAGCTACGAAGGACGCGGTGTCGCTCCGAAGAGGCGGCGGCACGTGCGCTGGCGGCTGTGAGCAAACAGACGGGCAGGGGTGAAAAATCCGCCAGCGGACGCCACATGGCGTCGAGCCGAAAGGCCGCGGCGCGCCGAAGTTCAGCGCAACGCGCGGTCGTTGCCAAGCACGGCGATTCGCCCAACCGCCGAAGCGCTTGAGGCGGCGCGACAGCGCAGCATTAGATAGGAGGGTGCGCCCTATGCGTTTGCGCCTTGCGGTTTTCTCCGGCGCGCTGGCCCGCAGCGCCAATGCCTGGAAGCGCAAGGCCTTGCGGGCGGGGCCCGGCGCTAAAATCGGCCTTATCCTGAGTGGCGGGGGAGCGCGCGCCGCTTATCAGGCGGGGGTTCTCGCGGCGATGACGCGCATGCTTCCGCCCGGTGCGCCGAGCCCATTTCGGATCATCTGCGGGACCTCTGCGGGGGCCCTCAATGCGGCGCTTCTGGCCGCACATACAGACGATTTCGGACTGGGCGTCCGCCGCATCACGACCACGTGGGCTTCCCTGCGAGCCTCGAGCGTGTACTGTACGGAGCCAGGCGTCGTGGCGCGTAGCGTGGCTCGCTGGCTATGGGCCGTCGTAGCCGGGGGTTCCCGCGGTCGACCGGTGTCACTGCTCGACAATACGCCGCTTCGTGAACTCGTTCGTGGCCTGGTGGACTTCTCGGCCGTGCGCGGCGCGATCCGCGACGGGCGCCTCGATGCGCTTTGCGTCACGGCTTCGAGCTATGACCGCGGGCGCTCGGTGAGCGTCTTCGTGGGGGCACGACCAGTTGCGACCATGGAGTCGCGCCCGCCGGGTCGGCGTTCGCGCGACGCTGGGCCCGGAGCACCTACTCGGCTCGTCGGCGATTCCGTTCATTTACCCGCCGGAGCGGATCGGCGATGTGCACTTCGGCGACGGCGCCATGCAACAACTGGCGCCGATCAGCCCGGCGCTTCATCTGGGCGCCGATCGCGTATTCATCATCGGCGTCGGCCAGGTTACGGGGCCGCTCTCGAGCGCCGGTGATGTCCCATCGCATCCGTCCTTGGCCCAAATCGGCGACCACATACTCGATGCCATCTTTGCCGACACGCTGGAGATGGACCTGGAGCGTCTGCGGCGTATCAATGAGACGGTCGCCCTGATCCCGCCGTCGCTGCGGGCACGCAACGGAATGAACTGGCGCCCGGTCGATGCCCTGGTCGTAACACCCAGCAAGTCGTTCGTCCATGCCACGGCGAGGCACGCGCAGCACCTTCCTCCCGCAATCCGTGTGCTGTTGCGCGCCATAGGGGCAATGCGCGAGGGCCGCTCGGACGTCCTGAGTTATCTCTTGACGGAGGGATGCTATTGCAGCTGCTTGATGCGCCAAGGCTTCCGTGACGCGATCGCGCGCCGGATCGAAATCTGTAGGTTCCTGGATCTGGATGTGCCGGTGACGGCTAGGCGCAGATCGATCACGCGTTTCGCGCGCCCGGCAACGGCCGGAGCTCTGGCCCTCGGCTATCCAGCGCTACCTGAGGGTTCGAGCTCCTGAGTCGCGCCAAGCGATACCGGGTCGCGCGCTGGCGCACCCGGCCCGTACCGAGGGCAACACGGTGTTTGTTGACTCAAAACGTCCGCTCAATCTGGCTGCGCCCCGGCAATGCCACGGCCTCGGTCGGCGCGATCTGGATCCTGTCGCGACTGTTGCCGCGGCTGCGGACGGCCTTCCCGCGGGCACGGCTGCGAGTGCGCTTCGATGGCGGCTTCGCGGCGCCCGAGATCTTCGCCTTCCTCGAGCGCGAGGGACCCGAGTATCTGGTCGCAATGGCTAAAAACCAGATTCTCGAGCGCCGTGCCGCACGCCTGATGGGCACCGCCCGGCGTCTGTCCCGAGAATCAGGCGAGACCGCGCATCTCTACAGCGAGTGCCGCTACGCTGCCAGCACCTGGCCCGAGCGCCGGCGCGTGGTGATCAACGCCGAAGTCGTACGCCATCCGGAGCGCGAGCCCAAAGACAACCCGCACTTCGTGGTCACGAACCTCAAGCAATCGCCCCGGCATCTGTACGAGGCGATCTACTGTCTGCGCGGTGACATAGAAAATAGGTTCAAGCCGGGGAGTCGAGCTCAACGGGCCATTGGTCTAGAGTCGCCGACCGTGCGCCCGCCGCGCCACGCCCCGCAGTCGCTGGAATTCGTCCTGGAGACTGGAGAGGTCTTCATCCGACAATCCTTCTAATTGAACAAGATGAGTCCGCGCCCCATCGACCGCGCGAATTAATTCATCAAGCTTCAACTGAATTGCCTTAACGTCGCGGTTCTGAGAATACTGAATCAGGAATACCATCAAAAAGGTCACGATCGAGGTCATCGTGTCGATTGCGAGTTGCCAGCGGTCTGAATACTGGAACCTGTGCCCGAGCACGGCCCACCCCATGATAGCCATTGCGGCCATGGTGACGGCCCAGGGTGAGCTCAACCACTCACTGGTGTGGAGCAAAATCTGTCGGAACGATGTTTGCATTCCCTCCTGAAGCGGTGACCCGCCCAGCCCCTTCCGCGTTTGCATCGCCAATCGCGACACAGAGAGCTGACCCGAAATGGAGCGCCCGGGGCGTCAGAGCGCAGTGTCAGTCGCTGTCGGCGTGTACCGAAATGCGCGTCGGCATTTTGCTGACAGCACCTCCAGGGTCCGCGCCGCGAGTGGCAGGCAGAACTATCAGCCGGCAAAGCGCCAGCGCCTGTGCCGCGTAAGCGGCTGCAACTTAGCGTGCCAGCTTAGCACGCGGATCGCAGGGCGATCGCGACTACCCAAGACTTGGACCGTATCCTTTTAGTAGGCTCGCAAGCGACCCGCGGTTATATTGAGATTTGCATAAATGACTTGCAACTTGTCTCGAGTTTCACTGCCCAACAAAATAGGCAGTGTTGGGGAGGCGAGACATGGGCAAATCGGCACGAGAAACGAAGTTGCAACAGCGACGACGTCTTCGGGCAAGGCGGTTGCTGTAGCGTGGAGTCGCCTAGGCCGAGGGAGCCATGAACGGGTGCAAGATGTGTCCTACACCCACTATGTAGATACCGCGGATACCACCTGTCTGGTCAGCATGATGAGATTGCAACATGGACAGTTCAGGAAACAAGCTCCTGAAGTTCGTGGTGGCGTGGGCCATCTGCGGTCTGTGCTTGGCGAACGCCGCAATGGCTGCCACCCCGACAAGGCGGGCAGGAATAACGACCCGGGCGTCGGCGGAATCCTACGCGGAGCGACGAAGCGCTTCGACTAAGTCGGCTTCGGATCACTGGGACATCCCTCGCCTTGATTTGCGTGCGTCGACGGAGCTGCCCACCCCGTCCGTTGCAACCTCGACGCCGTTAGCCTTTCCATCGGCGCGCCGCACACTGGAAAGCGCAAATTATGAAGATCAACTCCCATCGTTGGGCGCGACGGATGTGTCGGCGGTGAGAGCCATGAGTCGAGCCGAGGCATTCGCACGCCGTCTGCATCGCGAGGGAGTCCCCATGGTTCGTCTTTGGGAAGGCCATACGGCATTCGTGAGCTTGGGGCTGAACCAACGAGGCAAACCAGGTCTCTGGTTGATTCAGAAAGTTAAGTAGAAATTGCGCAGCGCCAGATGACCATTCTGCGCAAGCGCCCGGTATAGGCACGTTGACTATCGGGTGAACCGCTCTGGCCCTCTTAGTCGGCTAATCCTTGAATGACTGCAACGCGACGACTTGTCGGGTGGGCCTTACGCTTGTCGGGTGGGCCCTACACTGAACAACGATGATATCTTACCGACTGCACGTGGCGCATGCCTTAACGTCTCCCCCGAACGCTAGGCTGCTTCGAGCGATTGATGAGGCGGTCGACATCGACGATTCTCTTGAGCCACATAAAAAGGGGGCGCTATGCTTCATTACGCTGCAGTATTTTTTATAATCGCGATCGTTGCTGCTGTCTTTGGCTTTGGTGGAATCGCCGCTGGCGCTGCTGGGATTGCTAAAGTTCTTTTCGTCGTCTTTCTGATTGGCACGCTCGTCGCCTTGCTCATTGGCCCTGCGCGAGAGTATTGGAAAGAACTCGAAGAGTATTGGGAAGAACTCGATTAGATATTCGGCACAATTTACAGGAGAGACCTGATGGATACGACATTTGAGCATTCTAACGGTATGCGCCACGGCGACAGCAATTCACTGAAATCCGACGTGAAAGAGTCGGTTAATAAAATGCGGGCCGACGGTTCTCAGGAGGTCAACAACCTCATTGCGGATGTCGAGGACTATGTTGGACGCGTTGGCGAAGCGGCGGATCCGGAAATTGCCCGACTGCGGGCCAAGGTGGAGCAGGCCGTTTCGATGGCAAAGAAATCCCTCACGCAAGGCGCCGAACATGTGCAGCGCAAGGCAGAGGCGGTCATGGAC
>Ga0209415_10015022_pt1 | contig 12597 bp, 10 predicted proteins | sample PeaSoiSIISIP2007_FD_187696 | JGI IMG/M metagenome (GOLD analysis project Ga0209415, IMG submission 187696) | Peat soil microbial communities from Weissenstadt, Germany - SII-SIP-2007 (SPAdes) (version 2) | ecosystem: Environmental > Terrestrial > Soil > Wetlands > Peat | place: Germany...
AGGCCGGCCTTGCGGGCGGCCGCCAGCAGCAATCGCGTCGGCTCGATCGCCCGCCAGGCGTTCTCGCCGCAGGAGCCGGAGTAGCGGCGGTTGACTTCGCGCACCGGGCGATCGCCGCCCTGATAAGCCTTGTTGTAGAGGTCGATCGCCAGCACGGCGGGATTGCGCCCGACCTGGACCTCGCGACGATACGGCTCGTAGATCTCGATGATCTCGGCATCGACGATGTCCTTCCAGCAATGGTCCTCGAAATCGCGTGCCATGGGGTCTCCTCTTCCCTATTCGTACCGCACGTTGCGGCTGAAATCGTAGTCGGCGGCGATGTCGGCGGCATAGCGCTGCACGCGCGCCGACCGGTCGTGCCCCGGCGCCAGGACCTCTTGCAGGAACGCGCGCTGGTCGGCCCAAGCCGCCTTTGCCTGGGCCTCGCGATAGCGCCCCGGCATGGTGTCGTTGAGCCACCCGTGCGGCGCGTCGCGGTAGACGTGGATGCTGTAGGTCTTAGCGTGACGATCCAGGCAATCGCGAAACCGCCGGACGTCGTCGAGCGAGATCAGGTGGTCCGCCTCGCCGAACATGCCGAGCACCGGACACGCGACCGCCGCAATGATGTCGTCGAGCGCCCGCGGGTATTTGCCGTTGACCGCCCACTCGCGAGGCTGGGCCGCGCCATACCACACCAGCGCCGCGGCGAGCGGGCGGCACGCCGCGACCACCAGCGGCAGCCGGCCGGTCTGGCAGACGCCCATGATGGCGAGCCGGGTGACATCTGCCTGCGGGATCGTCTTCAGGGCGTCCGTGGCGGCGTCGAGCGCCGCCACGGCATCGGGATCGGCGACGTCGCAACCGGCATCGCCGCGATGGAGCGCCTCCTGGTCCGGGTGGCGGAAGTAAAGGTCCGGCGCAATAGCAACGAAGCCGTCATGCGCAAAGCGCTCCGCCAAGTCCCGGGTGTGGGGCACGAAGCCGTAGCGCTCATGCACCACGATCACGGCGGGGGCTTTCGTGGTCGCCTGCGGCACCGCCACGAAGGCCGGCATGCCGCCCTCGCAGGTGATCGTCCGACTGCGAATGCCGGTCATGGCTTCGATGCTTCCGCAAGGAAGGTCCCGTCGATGAAGCCGGCGAGCGACGGCGGTGCGGTAAGGTCGCCCATGGCGATCAGCGCGTCGAAGTTGGCCTTGATGCCGTCCTCGAGCAGCGCCGCCTCGCGGGCGATCACCTGCTGCCGGATGTAGAGATCGTAGGTGGCTGTCGCGACTTGCGGCGTGGTCCTCGTGTGCTTGGCGAGGATGGCGATGACATCGTCGCGGTTGGCGGGCGCGTAGATGTATTTCGTCGCCCTGATATGGGCGCGCAGGAAGGCCACCAGCTGGGCGCGGTGCTGCTGCGCCCACCGGGTGTCGGCGACGATGTTGTTCTGCGCCCAGTTCGGCAAATACTGCGGCACGCTGCCGAGATCGACGAAGCCCTGCTCCAGCGCCGAGAAGTCCACCGGGTTGGTGAGCATCGCGGCCGCCACCGCCCCCGACACCAGCTGGGCAAAGCGGTTCGGCGTGCCGCCGCCATAGAGCAGGTCGTAGTCCTGGTCGGCGAGGCCGTTCTTGCGCGCCATCACGCGCAGGAAATACAGCGTCACGTCGGTGAGGCCGCCGACACTGATGGTCTTGCCCCGAAGATCGCTCCAGCCCTTGATGCTCTTCGCCGCGACGAGGCGAAACGGCGCATTGGCGGTGGCGCCGCCGACGATGCGGATCGGCGCACCGCGCAGGATGGCGCGCAGCGACTGGTCGGTGGCGGCTTGCGCGATGTTGAGGGAACCGGCGGCGAGTTGCTGCAGCACGCCGACCGCGGCACCCGCCATAACGGCGTCGACCTTCAGATCCTCGGCCTCGTAGTATTTCTTTTCCGTGGCGACGTAGTGCGCCAGGCTCAACGCGGTACCGCTGGTGAAGCCGAAGGCAATTTCGCTCGCTGCCTGCGCCGGGCGCCATGCCGAGCCCGTCAGGATCAACGCGCAGGCGATGATCGCGTGCCGTATCATCCGTTTCCCCTCGAGGCGCCGCCACGCCAGGGCGATTTTCCCATGGAACCCCTCCGCGAGCGCAAAATCCACGAAAGAGCGGTCCCCGGCTCATCATGGATGTGCGTGAAGCGCCTGGTCAACCTCCCCCCGACGGGCTGGCGTCCGGCCTTCAGTTGCTGATAATCGAAGGTGCCCCGACGCCGAGGAGAAAACGTGCCGTCACCGCAGCAAATTGGCCGTCTTGCGCTTGCCGCCGCCCTTTGCGTCGCGCTCGGGATTGGGACGTTGACCGGCCCCGCCGGGGCGCAAGGCTATCCGTCCCGGCCGATCCGGCTTGTCGTGGGCTTCGCGGCCGGTGGAACGACCGATTTCATGGCGCGGCTGCTGGCCGACAAGCTGCGCGAGCCGCTGCGCCAAAGCGTGATCGTGGAGAACCGCACCGGCGCCAACGGCGCGCTCGGCGCCGAATTCGTGGCGAAAGCGGAGCCCGACGGCTACACGCTCTATTTCACCACGGCCGGCGTGGCGGCGGTCTATCCGCACCTGAGCCCCAACCCGTCCTACGACCCGATCCGGGATTTCGCCGCGGTCGGCTTGGTGGCGTTCAATTCCACCATGCTGGTGGTGAATGCCGCCATGCCGGTCAATTCCGCCAGCGAGATTGCGACGCTGGCGCGGCAGAACCCGGGCCGCATCACCATCGCGATCACCGGCCTCGGCTCGGTCTCCCATCTCGGCGTCGAGCTGTTTCAGGCGGCGGCCGGGATCAAGTTCCAGAAGGTGCCCTATCGTGGCAATTCTCCCGCCATGACGGACTTGCTCGGCGGTCAGCTCGACGGCCTGTTCGGCGACGGCCCGACCGTGATGGCCCACATTGCGGCCGGCCGCATCAAGGCGCTCGCCGCCACGTCGCAACACCGCTCCGAAATCTTCCCGGACGTCCCGACCTTCGCGGAGCAGGGCTTCGACGCCGTCGCAGATCAATGGGCGGGCGTCCTCGCCCCGGCGCGGACGCCGGCCGCGATCGTCGCCAAGCTCAATGCCGCCATCTTCACCGCCATGACAGACCCCGAAGCCCGCGCCAAGCTCGCGCAGACCGGCGTGGTGCCGGCGCCCGACACGCCGGAGGCGTTCGCTCGCTATCTCAAGGAGGAGTACACCCGCTGGGGCCGGATCATCCGCGAGAAGGGGATCAGGGTGGAGTGAATGCGATTACGCGCGACCGGTCACAAATCACCCGAGCCCTGTCGCCAGGGCTCGGATGCCTTCGCGTTTTTCACCCGCCGGGTGAACGGTTCTGGTGCGTCAGCGCGACGCCTGCGCCTTGAGGGCCGCGATTTCGGCCTCGCTGCGCAGCGTCATCGCGCCCATCTTGCTGTCGCGATAGATCGGCACGATCACCTTGGTGACGCCGTCGCGCTCCAGGAGCGAGACGTGGCGGATTTCGGTGCCGCGGGTCGGCAGGTCGAACATCGTCCACTCGGCCTTGCCAGGATTGTATCGGGCGATCCGATCCGCGGTCCAGAGATTGCCCCACACGTTGTGGTTCTGGTCGACCGCAATGTGATAGGGCTGATACGACGGATCCGGGAACGGGATGATGGTCGCCTGCAGCGTCTTGGTGTCGATCCTCGCCAGGGTGGCGCCCCAGGAATTGCCGACCCACAGAACATCGGCGTTCTTGTCGGTGCCCATGCGGCGCGGCCCCTGCGACCACGGCAGCGGATTGCCGTTGGTGCGATCGGCGAAGCTGTCATAGAACGCCTTGGCGGCAGCCGGAATGCGTTCCATCTCGTCCTTGAGCGAGGGCAGCGCGACCTCCGAGGTCGAGTGGGTCGCCATGTCGGCCTTACCGACGGTGTCGAACGCCATCTGGGCCCACCAGCCGTTGCCGTCGCGATCGCCCGCGGCCCCGTAGGTGCTGTTGGTGCCCTTGGGGTTCTTGAACGGCAGCTTCGACTTGAAGTCGGTGAACTTCTCGGTCACCGGATCGAACTGCACCACCCCGTCGGGCGCCGACGCCCAGATCTTGCCCTTGCCGTCCACGTCCATAGTGACGGCGCCGCCGAGCGGCGACATCGGGGGAGGCGTCTCGTAGACGCTGATCTTTTCGGTCTTGGTCTCGAGCTTGCCGAGGCTGCGGCGGCCCGGATTGATGTCGAACCAGAAGTCGCCATTGGCGTCGCGGGCGATGCCGTGGGCGGTTGCGGCGGATGAGCCGTCCCGCTTGTCGACCTTCAGGTACTTCACCTCGCCGGTCTTGGCATCGACCTTGCCGATGGTGACCACCTTATTGGGAGCGTTGACGGTGTAGTAAAGATTGCCGTCGAGACCCATGCCGCCGTCATGGGGCAGTTGCCCGATCCGGGAGGTGGTGCCGAGGCTCCAGTCGGAGCCGTCATTCGGGTTGTACTTGACCTGCGTTCCGATGCCGACATCGGGATTGAGCGGCAGGTCATAGGTCGTCCACGTCACCCGTGCGGCTTCGCCGGTCGGCCGCGGACGGTCCTTGAACTTCATCGAGCTTTCGCCCGGTCCGCGTGCGCGCGCGAGATACGCCGCGAGTTCCTTCTGGTTGAATTGGATAATGCCGTTCGCCTTGGCATTGGGCCCCGGAAGGTTGGGAATGAACTTCATCAGCGTGATGATCTTGTTCCAACCGGCCTCGTCGAACTTGAACTGCAACGGATAGCCCGGTGTGTGGCAACCGGTGCACTGGTTGTGGAAGATGCGCTTGATGTTGGCGTCGGCCTCGGTTTCCTCAGGGAGAGCCGCGGCCAGCATTTCCGACGGCAGCTGGCGAATGCGCTCTTCCGGGTCGGTGATCGCGGCGAGCCGGAAGTCCTGGTGCTTGGTGGCGGAGAGATCGACCGCGCCCTTGGCGGTCTGGAAGCCGAGCGTTTGCGCCCACACCTGGTATTTGCCGTCCGGTATGGCGGGGAAGAAATATTCGCCGTTGAGGTCCGTATAGACGCTCGTGGTGATGGTCGAGCCTTCCTTCTTGGCCGACACCAGCACGCCTTCGAGCTTCTGCCCGGCGGCCGAGACGATCGAGCCGGTCAGCAACTGATCGGCGGAAGCGGTGGTCGCCGCTAAACCGGCGACGACCAGCATGGCGGCGCTCGCTAACAACTTTCCTCGTACTTGGGTCATGATGTGTCTCTCCTTAACGTTGGTTCGAGAACAAGGAGGCAAGAGCATTCCCGCACGATCAGGCGGCTACCTGGTACGACACGCGACAGGACATTTGGCGCACCAAATTTTGGGTATCGTTGAGACGGCCGACGGGCCGCTGCGCGAACGCAACGGGCGGCCAGAAGGTGCCAACAAAGGACCGAGCGGTGCGCTTCATCCGGCTTCCCTGATTTTGCTGTTTTCTTTCACGGTACGCCTTGCCGACCCCGGAGGGAAGAGCGTTTCGTGGCGAAAGGCTCGATCGGACGTATTGGAATCCCGCCTGAGAATCGCGGATTCGGGGCCGGCGCGCATGGATCGTGGTACCTTTCCGGGTGCAGTGCGGCCGGTGTATCCTGTTTCGTTGCTGCGTTGGTTTGGCGTCGATCGCGCTCAATGGAATTATCCGGAACGCCGGGAGGGTCATCATGTTGGACCGAAGCCTGACCACTGCGGCCGCGTTTTCGCTGGCGGTCGCGTTGATGATGCCGCCTGGCGGCGCTCGGGCGGCCGATGATGGAAAGTATCCCGACTGGAAGGGCCAGTGGCTGCGGTTCCCGGTCCGGCTCCCCACCCAGCCGTCGCACGACCAGACCAAGCCGTGGGGATTCGGCCAGCAGGCGCCGCTGACGCCCGAGTATGAGGCCGTCCTCGCGGCGAGCATCGCGGACCAGGCCAAGGGCGGATTGGGCAATTTCCCCACCACGCTCGGCCGCGCCGCCGGCATGCCGAACATGATGATGGCGTTCGGGCCGCAGGAATACGTCATCACGCCGGATACCACCTATATCCTGATCGGCTGGCATGACCATTACCGTCGCATCTTCACCGACGGACGCGATTGGCCGGCCGAGATCGAGCCGACCTTTTCGGGCTACTCGATCGGCCGCTGGGTCGACGAGGACGGCGACGGCCGTTACGACGTGCTCCTGGTCGAGACGCGCGGTTTCAAGGGGCCCCGCTCGTACGATGAAGCCGGACTGCCGCTCCACGTCGACAATCAGTCGATCTTCAAGGAGCGCATCTACCGCGACAAGGCCGATCCCAACATCCTTCACGACGAGATCACCACCATCGACCACGCCCTGACGCGGCCGTGGACCGTCGACAAGAGATACGTGCACAACCCCAATCCGCGCCCCGACTGGCCGGAGTTCTACACGACCGAAAACAACAATCAGATCGGCATTGGCAAGGAAAACTATTTCCTCAGCGGCGATGGGATGCTGATGCCGACCAAGAAGGACCAGGCACCGCCCGACCTGCGATATTTCAAGCAAGCGCCGAAGTGACGACGAGGCTGGGGGAAGTTGACAGATCGTAGGATGCGCTGCGCGATCAGATGCTCCCCGAGCCGCCTCCGAACATCGTGCTCAGCATTTGCTGGTTGATCTGGCTCTGATAAAGCGCAACCGCCGAGGCGAAATCGACGCCGCCCGTTCCGGTCGACGACGAAACGGCGGTGCCGGTCGAAGATCCGCCGGGCATTGCCCGCAGCAGCGCCGCGAGCGCATCCTGCGCGGTCGAACCTGAGGGATTGAAGATCGAGCCGGTGTCGCTGCCCTGCCCCAGCGACAACAGCGGGTCCTGGGTCGCGCCGCCGAGCGCGCCGAGGCCGGAGCCGAGGGTGTCGTCGAACAGCGCCAGCAGGGCATCCTGCGCAGTGTTCCCGGACGTGCTGGTTCCCGCGCCGGTATTTGTGTCGTTGCTGCCGAGTTGGTTCAGCAGCGCCTGCAGCGCATCCTGCGCCGTGCTGCCGCCGATCGCCGACGTGCCGGTGGAGCCGTTGCCGCCGGTCGCGGGGGTCGTGGAGGCGTTCTGGGATGTGGGGTCGAGCAGCGCCAATACGGCGTCCCGGGCAGTGGTGCCGGTCGGCGATGGCGGTTGCAGGGCCTGGGCGAATTGCTGTTCGCTCACGCTGCCGGTATTGTTGGGATCGAGCTGCGCATAAAGCGCGTCGGCCGCTGTGGTGGTGCCGCCGGCCGCCGTCACGGCGGTCTCCAGCTCGCTCTTGGTGATCGATCCGCTGCCGCTGGTGTCGATCTGCGAGAACAGGTTTTGCGCGACCTGTGCCGGCGAGGTTGTCCCGCCGGTGCCGTCGGCCTGGAACAGCGAGGCGAGCGCATCCTGCGCGCTGTTGCCGCCATCCGCATTGGCGCCGCCGAAATGGTGATGATGCGGCTTGAGCTGGGACAGGGTCTGGGCGAACTGCTGCTCGGTGACGCTGCCGGTGTTGTTGGGATCAAGCTGGGCGTAGAGCGCGTCGGCCGCCGTGGTGGTGCCGCCGGCCGCTGTCACGGCGGTTTCTAGCTCGCTCTTGGTGATCGATCCGCTGCCGCTGGTGTCGATCTCGTTGAACAGGCTTTGCACGAGCCCGCCCGGCGAAGCGGCACCCGGTGCGCCGGGCCAGCCCCGAGCCTGGAAGCCGATCATCTGCGCGCCCATTTGGTCGCTGAAGGGCAAGGTGGGCAGGTTCCGCTCGAACTGCTGCTCGGTGACGCTGCCGGTGTTATTGGGATCGAGGTCCGCATAGAGGGCATCGGCTGCCGTGGTGGTGCCGCCCGCCGATGTCACGGCCTGCTCCAGCTCGCTCTTGGTAATCGATCCACTGCCGCTGGTGTCGATCTCGTTGAACAGGCTTTGCTGGATGGAATACGGATTGTAGGCGCCGTTTCCAATTCCGCTCAAACTCGTCATGGCATCATCTCCCGGGCTTCGAGGGTACGGGCGGCGAGCGCACACGTCGCTTCGCCGCCGAACCGGTCATCGAGTCGGCAAACGGCATGCCATTTTGGCCGGAGTAAAATTCCTCCGCGAATTCGGCGCATTGTTTCTGCAATGTTTCCGCAGTGTTTTCATGGATTTCCGATCGCAGGGCGATGTTTTCCTGCGGTGGGAAATTTTCGCCCGGCGCGCGGCAAGATTTTCCCGCTGCAAATGCGGGGGACATGTCGCAGAATGCCCTAGCGGACGTCGGGTAGCGGCAACGTCACTCTGGCGATCAGTCCCGACGGCACGCGGTCGAGCAATGCGAGGGTTCCGCCATGAGCCTCGATCACGGCCCGCGCGATCGACAGGCCGAGACCGAATCCGCTTTTATCGTTCATGCCGCGGGCAGCATCGCCGCGGACGAAGGGCTCCAGCATTGCGTCCTTATCGCGATCGGCAATGCCCGGACCGTCATCCTCGACCGCGATGATCACGAAGGGTGATGCCTGCATCAGTCGCACGTCGACCTTGTGGCCATACCGGGCCGCATTGTCGATCAGGTTGGTGATCGCCCGGTGCAGTTCCGCGGCCCTGGCGTGGATCACGACATGGTCGGGGCCGTCGTAGCGGACATCGCGTCCGGTGTCGGCAAACTGATCGCAGATCGTCTGCAGGCTGGTCGCAAGATCGATCATGGAGGCCCGCTCGCGGGACTGGCCGTCACGGAGGAAGCTCAGCACGCTCTCGACCATCGCGCTCATATGGCTCAACTCATCCAGCATCTGGGCGCGCGCGGTGCGGTCTTCGATGAATTCACACCGCAGGCGCAAACGCGTGATCGGCGTGCGCAGATCGTGGCTCACCGCGGCGAGCATCCGGGTGCGGTCGTCGATCAGGCTCTTGATGCGCTCGCGCATCTGGTTGAGGGCGCGTGCCGCGGCGCGGATTTCGAATGGCCCGCGCTCGGGCAGCGGCGCAATCTCGCCGTGAGGGTTGAAATTCTCCGCGGCCCGCGCGAACCCGCGCAGCGGGTCGGTCAAGCCGCGCGCCGCCCACACCCCGAGCAAGGTGATGCTGGTCGCAAAAGTGAGAAGCGTCACAATGACCGGACCGAATGGCCGCGATGGCGGCGTGGCGGATATGCGTGCCGAGACGAACGTGCCGTCTTTCAGACCGATGGCGATGATGTCCGGTACCCCATCCGGCAGGGTTTTCGCCGCCAACGAGCCAATCGGATGGCCCGGGCCGAGGTGGCGTCGCAAACCGTCCAGGTACGGTGTGTTGGCCGAAAGGGCATGCGCGTCCGGCACCCGATCTGTGAGCTCCATTTCGAGGCTCGGAAACCCGGTGGCAACCTCGGAAACGAGACGGGCGCGGGAACCCGCAGGGCTTGCGTCTATCAGTTCGATGAGCGTGACGAGCCGGTCCTGCGGCCGGTCTAGCTGGCTCCCGGACCTTGTAAGGAAGAACAAGGCCGTCAGCACCAGATGAATCACGATCAGCGACGCGACGATGACGATCGCGATCTGGCCGCTGATGCGGTTAGGCATGAACGAGTGGATGTCCCACCTCATGACGGCTCGACCGACGGCGTGAACAGATATCCGCCGGATCGCACCGTCTTGACGAATTCGGGATCGTGCGGATCGCGTTCGATCTTGCGGCGCAACCGGCTGATCAGCACGTCGATGCTGCGCTCCAGCGCGCCCGCCGAACGCCCCTGGGTCAGATCGAGTAGCTGATCGCGCGAGAGCACGCGTCCGGCCCGCTCGCACAACACCTGGAGCAAGTCGAATTCGGCCCCGGTCAGCACGATCCGGGTTCCCTGTGGGTCTCTGAGTTCGCGCAACACGCAGTCGATGCGCCAGCCGAAAAATGCGAACGCGCGGGCGCGGCGATCCGCCGGCAAGGCGGACGCGAGGGTGGCGCGACGCAATATCGCCCGGATCCGCGCCAGCAGCTCGCGCGGATTGAAGGGTTTGGCGAGATAATCGTCGGCGCCCATTTCGAGCCCGACGATGCGGTCGACCTCCTCGTCCTTGGCAGTCAACATGATGACGGGCACAGGCGAACGGGCTGCGCGCAGGCGGCGGCACAGGCTCAGCCCATCCTCGCCCGGTAACATCAGATCGAGCACCATGAGGTCGATGCGGCTGTCCTCGAGCAGGCGATCGACGTCGCGGGTGTCGCCGACCGCGGACACGCGGCAGTCATTGGCGCGAAGGTAGCGCGTCACCAAGCGGCTGATTTCGGCGTCATCCTCGACGACCAGGATATGAGGCGATGCGGTCATGACCGACCTTCTAGCCATACGAATCGGGCGCGAGCCGAAGAATTTTGTTTCTGAATGTTTCCGATACCACACGCGAAACACGACGAAACAACCGCGCCATTCCGGCACAAGAATCCATTAAGGACCGTGGCCTTATCTGCGATTCACTCCAGCTGAATGTGAGGATTTGGCCCATGTCATCGATATCGTCAACGACCTTCCCGTCATCGTTCTCCTCGCCGCTCGATCGGCTGCAGAGCGAGCTCAGTTCCGAGGTAGCGGCCGGCACTATCTCGTCATCTCGTCGTCGGACCAGAGTGCGCTCAGTGGTGCGCTTTCGGATATCAACACCGCGCTGACGAGCCAAGCATCGTCTGCGCAGGGCTCCGGTGCATCGCCGTCGCCCCCGGCCGACATCAAGTCGAAGATCAACAGCCTGATCGCGACGGAAGTCCAGAACGGGAAGCTCACGAGCAGCCAAGCCACCGAGCTGCAGAACGTCTTCGCAAAGACGTTCGCGAAGGGCGGGCCAGGCGGTCCGGGCGGAGCCGGCGGCCCGCCCCCCGGCGGCGCGGGTAGTCCCGGAGGTTCCGGGACGGATGGCACCGGCGGCACCCGAACGTCGTCGTCGAGTTCGGATTCGAGCCAACTTTGGTCGGACCTGTTGAAACTGCTCCAAGGGTCCCAGAGCCAAACGACATCCTATGGGGCAAACGGCCAGACCACGCAGACGAACGCGGCACTCGTCCTCAACTATCAGACTTGAGGTCGAAGCCTACTTCAGCAAGTATCCAAACCGCTGCCGCGCCAGCCGCGCGGCTTCGCGGGACGGCGCATTCACCTTCGGGAACTTGTCGCGCCAGTGCCACGGCCGGCACGCATCGATGATCGCCCGGCTGTTGGTGAAATCCCCCTTGGCCTTGCGCTCGGGCTCGATGCGCGCATCGAGCGGCGTCGACCACGCATTGTGGATGATGTCGATCGACGTGGCCGGATCGGAGCGCGTCAGCATCGCCCAGATCAGCTCCTCCAAATTCGAGACGTCGATGTCGTCGTCGGTGACGATGACGTAGCGGCCCGCATAGGCGCCGGAGTGGCACATGGCGGCGACGTGGCCGGCCTGCGTGGCGTGGCCCGGATAGCGCTGCTTGATGGCGACGCCGAGCAAGAGCCGTGCGGTACCGATCTCGTGCGCCCACGCGGCGGCGACATCGGGCACGCCGGCCTTGATGATGTTCTCGCGCACGATCGCGGAGCGCGTGAGCGCGCGATAGCGCGCGATCTCGTCCGGCGGGCGCTGCGGCGCGCAGCCGAGCAGGATCGGGTTGTTGCGATGGTAGATCGCCTTGATGTCCATCACGGGCTCTTCGCGGACATCGCTGCCGTAGTAGCCCATCCACTCGCCGAACGGCCCTTCCGGCCTGACGTTGCCGGGCTGCACGAAGCCCTCGATGACGATCTCGGCATTGGCCGGCACCGGCAGCCCGGTGATGGGTGCCGTCACGAGGTCGACCGGCTCGCCACGGATGCCGCCGATGACGTCGTATTCGCACACCCCATATGGCACCTCGCTCGACGCCATCAGGAACGACATCGGGTCGCAGCCGACCACGATCGCGACCGGCATCGGCTCCTTGCGCGCCTCGTACTTGTCGCGCTGGATGCGGCCGTGCTTGCCGGGCGAGATGTAGAAGCCGACGGTCTTCTCGTCATGGATCATCACCCGATAGGTGCCGCAATTGATCCAGCCCTCCTCCGGGTCGCGGGTGACGTTGAAGCTGCCGGTGCCGATGTAGCGGCCACCGTCGTCGGGGTGCCATTTCGGCGTCGGGAAGATCGAGATGTCGACCTTGTCGCCAGTGATCACGTTCTCGAACACCGGCCCGTCATTGACGTAGCGCGGCGGAATGCGCTTGAGGTCGGCCATGTAGTGCTCGCGAAACGCCTCGCTGAGCTCGAGCTTCGACAAATGGAGCGGAAATCCGAGCGTCATGCGCTGCCGCCGGCCGCCGAAGAAATTGACCAGCACCTTGCTGCCCGCCAGCGTCCCCGGGATGTCCTCGAAGATGACGCAGGGCGCGTTCTCGTCGTGCAGGATGACCTCGGCGGCCTCGCCGATGTCCTTCTGCCAGCTCAGCCCCTTGGCCTCGCGGATCTCGCCGAGCTTGCGTGCCTCCTCGATCCATTCCCGCAAGTCGGTGTAGGCGATCTGCGGCCGCAGGTCCGAAGTGGCGGTGCCGCAGGGGCGCGCCGCCTTGGCGTCGCCGATGGCATTTCCCATCTCGGAGGATTTCGGATCGTCCTTTGCCATCGCTTGCCCCACATCGTTGGCGGCGCGCACCTTGCGGTGCGGCCGTAAGCTTAGGAGAATGCCCGCAATTCGAAATCGGCGCCAGCAGGCTGGCGTGCGCCAGCA
>Ga0209415_10015023_pt1 | contig 12597 bp, 9 predicted proteins | sample PeaSoiSIISIP2007_FD_187696 | JGI IMG/M metagenome (GOLD analysis project Ga0209415, IMG submission 187696) | Peat soil microbial communities from Weissenstadt, Germany - SII-SIP-2007 (SPAdes) (version 2) | ecosystem: Environmental > Terrestrial > Soil > Wetlands > Peat | place: Germany...
CATGACCTTCTCGAGGACCGGCAGCAGGTCCTTGACCGCGGCGATCTTGGTCGAGACGAGCAGGAGGTAGGCGTCGTCGAGGACGGCCTCCATGCGCTCGGGGTCGGTCACGAAGTACGGGGAGATGTAGCCCTTGTCGAAGCGCATCCCCTCGACGAGGTCCATCTCCATCCCGAAGGTCTGGGACTCCTCGACGGTGATCACGCCGTCCTTGCCGACCTTGTCGATGGCCTCGGCGATCATCGTGCCGATCTCGGCGTCGGCCGCGGAGATCGAGGCGACCTGGGCGATCTGGTCCTTCGAGTCGGTGTCCTTGGAGAGTTCCTTTAGGCGTGCGACGGCGGTCTCGACCGCGGCCTCGATGCCCTTCTTGAGCGACATCGGGTTCGCGCCCGCGGCCACGTTGCGGAGGCCCTCGCGGACGAGGGCGCCGGCGAGCACGGTCGCGGTGGTGGTGCCGTCACCGGCGACGTCGTCGGTCTTCTTCGCGACTTCCTTCACGAGCTCGGCGCCGACCTTCTCGTACGGGTCCTCGAGCTCGATCTCCTTGGCGATCGAGACGCCGTCGTTGGTGATCGTGGGTGCGCCCCACTTCTTCTCCAGCACGACGTTGCGGCCCTTCGGGCCGAGCGTCACCTTCACGGCGTCGACGAGCTGGTTCATGCCGCTTTCGAGCGCCCGGCGGGCTTGCTCGTCAAATGCGATCAACTTCGGCATTTGAGGTGTCCTCCCTTGGTACCGGGGTTCACCCGGCTATTAGCACTCTCGTTCCCTGAGTGCTAATAGCAAACCACGCCGGGGCGGCCGATGCAACTCACGGCCGGGCCGGGTGAGGGTCAGCCGCCGGCGACCGCCGGGACGACCGAGAGGGTCTGGCCGGACTGCACCGTCGTGTCGAGGCCCTCGAGGAATCGCACGTCCTCGTCTTGGAGGAAGAGGTTGACGAAGCGCCGCAGCTGACCGGATTCGTCGAGGAGGCGCTCGCCGATCCCGGGGTGGGCGGCCTCGAGTCCACCGATGGCCTCGCGCACGGTCCCGGCCTCGACGACGACCTCGCCCTCGCCGCCGGTGAGCTCGCGGAGCTGGGTCGGGATGCGCACGGTGACGCTCATCTGGTCGTTTCCTCCTCGATGGCCAGGAACGCGTCGAGCGAAGGCGGGATCGTGGCGAAGGGGCCGACGGTGTCGCCGAGCGCCTCGATCGTCTTCAGGCCGGTGCCGGTCACGTAGGCGACGACGACCTCGTCGCGCCGCACGATGCCCTTCGCCGCGAGGCGCGCGAGCGTGGCGATCGTCACCCCTCCGGCGGTCTCGGCGAAGATGCCCTCGGTCCGCGCCAGGAGGCGGATGCCGGCGACGATCTCCTCGTCGCTCACCGCTTCGATCGCCCCACCGGTCTCCCGCACGACGTTCAGCGCGTACCAGCCGTCCGCCGGGTTCCCGATGGCGAGCGATTTGGCGATGGTGTCGGGGTGAACGGGGCGGATCTGGTCCGCGCCGGACGCGAAGGCGTCGGCCACGGGTGAGCATCCGGCCGCCTGGGCGCCCGAGACCCGCACGGAGTCGCCGTTGTCGATGAGGCCGAGGAGGGTGAGCTCGTGGAATCCCTTGTGGACCTTCGTGAGCTGGCTCCCCGAGGCGATCGGCACGACGACGTGGTCCGGCGCCTGCCAACCGAGCTGCTCGGCGACCTCGAACGCGAGCGTGCGCGAGCCCTCCGCGTAGTAGGGCCGGACGTTCACGTTGACGAACGCCCAGTCGACCCGCTCGCTCGCGAGCTCGGCGCAGAGGCGGTTGACGTCGTCGTAGGTGCCGTCGACCGCAATGAGCTTGCCGCCGAAGACGGCGGTCATCGCGATCTTCGAGCGCTCGAGGTCCGAGGGGATGAAGACGTAGCTCGTCATGCCGGCGCGCGCCGCGTGGGCGGCGACGGAGTTCGCGAGGTTGCCGGTCGACGCGCACGCGGCGACCTTGAAGCCGAGCTCGCGGGCCTTGGTGATCGCCACCGAGACGACCCTGTCCTTGAACGAGCCGGTGGGGTTGCGGGTGTCGTCCTTCAGCCACAGCTCGCCGAGACCGAGCTCCTGGGCGAGGCGGTCCGCCCGCACGAGGGGGGTATAGCCGGCGAAAAGGTCGACCGGAGCGTTTCCCGAGACGGGGAGGAGGTCCGCGTAGCGCCAGATCGAGGGTGGCCCCGCGGCGATCGACTCGCGAGTCGTCGTCAATCGGATCGCGTCGTAGTCGTAGGTGACCTCGAGCGGACCGAAGCAGAACTCGCACACATGGCGCGCTTCAGCAGGGTAGGTACGGCCGCACTCACGGCACCGCAAGCAGTCGACGAACGCCATTTGGCCTCCTCATCGATCGGGCGTTGGCACCTTGGTGAGGGGCTCTCTCGCGAAAGTCCTTCAACTGGTTGCCGCGGCGTCGACGGGCCCGTCCCTCAGCCGCTCTGGATGATTGGGCACAAGTCTCGTCGGTCACCGGCCCAGAGTCAAAGCAGCACCGGCCCGCGCCCGTAGCATGTGGCGGTGAGCGAGCTCCTCGTCGTGGCGAACCGCGGCCCGACGGTGCTCGTCGACGCCGCCGGGGAGTTCCGCATGGGACCATCCGCCGGCGGCCTCGCGCCGAGCTTTCTCCGCGCGCTCAAAGGATCCGGGGCGAGATGGGTCGCCGCGGCGCTCTCGGACGCGGAGCGCCAGGCCGCGCGCTCGGGCGTCCCCCCCGAGGTCGCGGGCGGCATCGACCTGTCCTTCGTCGAGCTCGACCACGACGTGTTCGCCGCGGCCTACAACGTGATCGCGAACGGGACGCTGTGGTTCCTCTTCCACGAGATGTTCGACGCGCCGCGCCGACCGGTGTTCGACCGCCACTGGCACGAGGCCTGGGCCCGTTTCCACGACTACACACGCGCGTTCTCCGACGAGGTGGCGCGCACTGCGTCGCAGGGAGCGACGGTGGTCGTGAACGACTACCACCTCGCGCTCCTCGGCTCCTACCTCGCCGAGGCGCGTCCCGATCTCCGCACGGTGCACTTCACCCATACGCCGTGGTGCTCACCGGGTGCGCTCGCGCTCCTGCCCCCTGCGCCGCGCGAGGAGCTCCTCTCCGGCCTTTCCTCCTTCGGCGCGGCGGGATTCCACGTGCCGCGGTGGGCGGAGTCGTTCCGGGAATGCGCCGCGGCGGCCGGGCTCGAACCCGAGATCTTCACGGCGCCGCTCGGCGTCGACCAGGCCGAGTTGGCGGAGCTCGCCGCCTCGGAGAACGTCGCCACTCACTACGAACGGCTGATCGGAGACCTCGACGGCCGCCAGCTCGTCGCCAGGACCGACCGCGTCGAGCTCTCGAAGAACCTCATCCGGGGCTTCCTCGCCTTCGGCGAGCTGCTCGAGGCCGAGCCGCACCGGCGCGGCCGCGTGCGATTCGTGGCGCGGGTCTACCCGTCGCGTACCGGCATGGCCGACTACCTCGCGTACGAGAACGAGGTGACGCGGGTGGCCGAGCGGGTGAACGAGCGGTTCGGACACGCCGACGATCGGCCCATCGCCCTCGAGGTGGAGGACGATCTCGACGCGTCGCTCGCGCTGCTGCGCGCGTACGACGTGCTCCTCGTCAACCCGATCCGGGACGGCATGAACCTCGTCGCGAAGGAGGGGCCGACGCTCAACGAGCGAGACGGCGTGCTCGCACTCAGTCGTCACGCCGGCGCCTTCGACGAGCTCGGGCACGCGGCGCTGGCGATCGACCCCTTCGACGTCACCGGTACCGCCGTGCAGCTCGGCCGCGCCCTCGACCTCCCCATTGCCGACCGCCGCGCGCGGGCCGCCGAGCTGCGAGCAGCAGCCGGCGCGCTCGCCCCGTCGCGGTGGCTCGACGAGGTCATCTCCCACGCGGCCCCCCCGAGCGCACGCGGTCGATCCCGGGCGGCTGGACCTCGCTGAACGCGGCGGCCGGCGACCGCCGCTTGCACGCATCGGTGTGCGAAGGTCTGTGTGTCCTCTGAGGGGTCGTTGTGACGCTCCCGCGATCCTGGAGGTGGCCGCCCGCCGCCAGTACGGTCCCGGTGATGGTCCAAGGACGCGGGGCGCGAGTCAACGCGGCCATCGGGAGGACGCTCGGCCGGCTCTCGTCGGGCGACCGCGTCGCAGTGGCGCTGCTCGTCGCGCTGCCGGTCGTCCTCGTCGTTCCGTATTCGCTCGCCGGCCATCCGCTCATCCCGGGCGACGACCTCGCCCAGAACTATCCGCTGCGGGTCCTCGCGGGCGCGGACCTCCGATCGGGCCACCTCCCGACCTGGGACCCGTTCATCTGGAGCGGCACGCCGCTCCTCGCCAGCTGGAACGCGGGTGCGCTCTATCCCGGCACCTTGCTGTTCGCCGTCCTCCCCGGCGTCGCGGCGTGGACGGTGAACCTCGTCGCGGTCCCCGTCGTCGCGGGGACGGGCATGTACGTACTGCTCCGACGTCTTTGCTGTCGGCCGCTCGGGGCGGTGATCGGAGCCCTCGTGTTCTCCGACACGGGCTTCATGTCCGGCCAGGTCGTGCACATCGGGCTCGTGCAGGGCACCGGATTCCTGCCGTGGACACTCGTCGCCGTCGAGGTGCTCGCCACCTCGACGCTGCGGCGCGAGCGAGGCTGCGCGGTCATCCTCCTCGGCGTCGCGCTCGCCCTGTGCGTGCTCGCCGGCGAACCGCGGGCGGTGTCCTCCGAGGTGGTCGTGCTCATGATCTACGTCGCGGCACTCCTCGTGCGGGCGGTCCCCGGCCGACGCGTCGGGGTCGTCGCGGGGTCCGTCGCCGGAGTGGCCGTCGCCGGCGGGCTCTCGGCGATCCAGTGGGTGCCGGGTCTCTCGTTCGTGTCGTCGTCCCAGCGCGGTCTCGGCGGGTACGCGGCGTTCGGGGCGGGCTCGCTCGAGCTCAAGACCGTCGCGCACTTCATGCTCGTCCCGTTCCTCGTCGGTGGCAACGGAAACTTCGGCCTGCCGCTGTTTCGCGCGAGCTACAACCTGGCCGAGGAGACGATCGGCGTCGGGCTCCTGCCGCTGTGCGCCGCGCTCGTGTACCTGCCGGATCTCCTCTTTCGCCCGGTCAGCTACCTGAGCCGGCTGGTTCGCCGAATCACGCGGTCCACCGGTCGAGCAGAGGAGCGCCGCGGCGGCAGGCGGATCGGCGTCTGGTACGTCATCGGGCTCGTCGGGCTGCTCCTCACGATGGGGGAGGCGACGCCGCTCGGGAGGGTGCTCGTGCACATCCCCCTCTACGGCGCCGAGCGCCTGCAGAACCGCAACGCCGTCATGTTCGACCTCGCCCTCGCGGTCCTCGGAGCTTTCTTCGTCGACGACCTCACCGCCGTGCCCCGCCCCGGTGCTCGCCCGGCGGGGCCGTCCGCCGATCCGCTCGCCTCGCGACCGCGGCGGCTCTTGATGCTCGTCGCGCCCGGCGCCACGGTCGCCCTCATCGCGGCGGCGTACCTGCACCCGCTCGGGGTGCAGCACGCGTTCGCCGTCGCGACGCCCCTTCCGAGCCTCTACGACCGCCTCACCCCCTATCTCGTCGTCACGCTCTGTCTCGCGGTGGCGATCGGCCTCTTCGCGTTCGCGGTCCCCCGCTTGGTACCGCGGGTGCGATCGCTCCTCCTCGCCCCCCTCGCCTTCGTCGACGTCGGTCTCTATGTCGCCAACGCCTCCTACGCGACCGCACCGAGCGCGGTCCTCGCCGGCGCGACCCCGGTGAGTGCCCGCCTCGCCGCGCTGACGGGGAGCGCGGGCCGGTTCGCGATCTACAACCCGCTCGTGAGCCTGCTGCCGAACTGGCCGCGCTACGTCGATTCGCTCGGCGAGACCGATCTCGACATCCTGCGGGGCGTGCCGAGCGTGCAGGGGTACGGCTCGATCGTCGGCGGTGCGTACCAGGACGCGACGAGCACGCACGACTTCGAGGACCTCGACAGCGCTGCACTCGGCAACGGTTTGTTCGACACCCTCGATCTGCGGGTACTGCTCACGCTCCCCGAATACCTCGAAGAGGTGATCCCGGACCACAGCGCGATCCCGGTTGCGGGCGCGTCCCCGGTCACCGCCGGGGGTCGTGTCGTCGCGGCGAGCGATGCGCCCGCTCCGCCGCTGCTCGCGAGCGGGCCCTGGACCGTGCCCACGGCGGGGTCGGCGGAGTGGAGGCTCGCTGAGGCCTCGACCGTCGTACGGATCACCGTCGTCGTCAACGCGACGAGCGGCCGGCGCCCACCGTCGATCGGGGTCGGCGTGGCAGCGGAGAGGGGGCCGGCGCATCTCGTGACGGCGCACCTCATCGGGGGCCAGGCGCACGTCGATCTCGCCGTTGCGACCAAGGCCACGGGGATCGTCGTCGCCAACCGCTCCGGGTCCCCGATCACCGTCGGAGCCGTCGTCGCGGTCACCGAGAATCCGGATCTGCGCCTCGTCCTCGACGGGGCACTGCAGGGCGAGCTCGCCCCGGCACACTGGGCCGATGCCGGTGTCCTCGGGCCGTTCTCGGTGTTCGTGACGAAGGATCCCGTGGCCGCCGCGTGGCTGCAGGGCGTCGGTTCGAGTACCGCGGACGACCGCGAGCGCGCCCCGGGTTCGGTCTCGATATCCGAATCCGTCTCGAGCGGGGCGATGGTCGTTTTCGCCCCCGCGCCGAGCGTGCTCGTGCGGAGCGAGACCTACCAGTCGGGCTGGAGGGCGACGATCACGCCGATCGGAGGCGGGAGGCCCGAGACGGTGCCGGTCGGGCGCCTCGGCCTCGTCCAGGAGATCCGGGTCCCGAAGGGCCGTTACCAGGTGTCGTTCGCGTACGAGCCGCGCTCGCTCCTCGTCGGCCTGTTCATCACGGCCGCATCGTTGGCCGCGGTCGTCGTGCTCCTCGCTGCGGCACTCGTCTCGGCACGCCGTCGGGGGGTGGTGCCGGCGGCCGGAGGGTCGCGGGGACCTTCGGAGCGCCGGCGGTGATCCGCCTGCGGCGGGTCCGCGTGCGTCCGGAGGGAGGCGACGGCGGCGAGGGTGACCGCGTCGAGGCCGCCGCGACGAGAGGCGGTTTGGTCGCGGCGGTCCGGCGCTGGTCGTCGGGTCGCGGCCCGGTCGAGGTCCTCGTCGGGGTGTCGGCGGTCGGGGTCCTCCTCGTCCTCGTCGCGACCGCGGCGCACGCGGTCATCGCCAACTCGGATTCGGCGACGGTCGTGCTCGAGGGAAAGGCGATCGCACACGGGAATCTGACCCTCAGCGGATGGTCCCTGTCGCTCGACTCGTTCTGGAGCGTCGACGCGGTCTTCTACGCGATCGGCGTCGCGGTGCTTGGGCTTCGCCTGGCGGTGATCACCCTCGTCCCCGCGGTGATCGGCTTGTTCGTCGTCGTCCTCGGCGCGTGCGCGGCGCGCGAGCGCCTCGGCGGGAAGGCCGCTCTCGCGGCGGTGCTCACGGTCGTCGCGCTCCTCGCCCTGCCGAGCCACGCTCTCGCCTTCTTCTTCCTGCAGGGCCCGTGGCATATCGCAACGGCGCTGTGGTGCCTCGTCGCGTTCGTCGCGGTCCGCGACGGCCGCTTCGGTTGGGGCACCGTCGTCGCCGCGGTGTTCCTCGCGGCGGGACTGCTCGGCGACCTTCAGACCGTGGGTCTCGGGGTCGTGCCGATTGCGGCGGCGGGCCTGATCGCGATGTGCCGCGAGCGCAACTGGCGTTCCGGCGTCGCCGAGGTCGCCGCCGCGGTCGCCGGTGTCGTGCTCGCGATCGTCGTCCGGGTCGTCACGTCGTACTTCGGGGCGTTCAGCTTCCACGAGTCCCACCACACCGCGTCGTTCGCCCGGATGGGAACGAACCTCGGTCACCTCGGTGCGTGGGGCCTCTCGCTCCTCGGCGTCACCCGGGGACCCTACGGCGGGCCGGCGGTGCCGTTGGTGATCGCCCTCGCCCACGGCCTCGGTGCGGTCGTGGTCCTCGGGAGTGTGCTCGTCGCGCTGCTCGGCGCGGTGCGGGGGGTACTGCGGGGCTCCCCGGGGCCGGAGTGGTCCTGGCGGCTCGACGACCTCCTCGTTCTCGGATGCCTCGGGGACCTCGTGGTGTTCGAGACGCTGACCTTGAGCGACAACACCGAGTACGCGCGCTACCTGACGGCGGGTCTCATCTTCGCGGTCGTGCTCGCGGGTCGACGCGTGGGACGCGTGGTCTCGGGCCTCGCCGACGGGGCCGTCGCGCGGGCCGCGGCGGCGCTCGGGGTCGCGGTCATGGTGGCGTTCGGCGCCGAGGTGGTGACCGAGGTGCAGGCCCCGCTCCCCACCCAGCCCATCGTGGCGCTCGACCGGCTGCTGGCCTCCAAGGGGCTCACCCACGGCGTCGGGGACTACTGGGCCGCGTCGGTCGTGACCGTCGAGAGCCACGGCGCGGTGACGATCCGACCGATCGTCGCGAACCTGCACCACGTGCTCGTGGCCGACGGCCGCCAGGCCGACTCGGCGTGGTACGCGGGGCAGACCTTCCAGTTCCTCGTCTACCAACGCCTCCCCTACGGGAGGGTGGACGCGGCGACCGTCGCGAACACCTTCGGGCCGCCGGTGCACACCTTCAGCGTCGGCTCGTACTTCGTCGACGTCTGGGGACACCCGCTTCGCCTTCCGGCGGGCGCGTACCCCTGAGCGGTCAGCCCGCGCCGACCGCCTCGGCGATCTCGGCGAGGAACGCGGCGACGTCGGCCGGGTCGCGCAGCACGAGATCGGCGCGGCTGAGCAGGTCCGCCGGCGCCTCATGGCTCATGACGGCGATGCGGGTGGCGACCACGCCCCCGCTCTCGAGGTCGTCGAGCGCGTCGAACGCCGAGAGGTCGCCGACGTCGTCGCCGATCGAGCACACCGCGCGAAGGCCGTTCGCGAGGCCCCGGACGACCGTGCCCTTGTCCGGGCCGGAGGCCAGCGCGAGCTCGAGGAGCTGACGACCCTCCTTCACGACGAGCCCGTCCGCCGCGGCGCGTTCGGCCACGGCGCGAAGCGCCGGCTCGTCGCCGGGACGCGCCCTCCAGTGCAACGAGACGATGGCACCCTTGTCCTCGATGAGGGCCTCGGGCGCGGCGCGGCGCGCGGCCACGATCGCCTCGAGGAGCGCTACGCGCTGGGGGCCCGCGGCCGGCACCGCGAGGACGGTGCCGTCGACTTGGACCGACTCCAGGCCGTAGAGGCCGTAGGCACGGAGCCCCGAGCGGCCCTCGGCGATCTCGAGGTGTTCGGCGAGGAACCCGGCCGGGCGGCCCGAGATCACCGCGACGATGCCGAGGATGCCGGCGAGAGCGTGCAGCGCGCGGACCGCGCCCGGGAGCGCGGCGGCGAGGGCGGGATCAGCGACGATCTCGGCGATCGAGCCGTCGTAGTCGGTGAAAAGGCCGGCGGACGCGGGCTCGACCGCGAGGCGCGCCACCGCCACGGCGCGCGCGTCGCTCAACGGGGTCGAGACGCCCGGGGGTCGCCGCCGGTGATGCGCCGTCGCCGCCGTTCCTCGCGCCTGCGGCGGAGCCGTCCGATGACGAGCGGGTCGTAGGCGCGCGCATCGGGGGAGTCGACGAGTTCCTCGAGGATTCCGTAGTAGTGACGTGGGGAGATGCCGAGCCGGTCGCGGATCGCGGCTGCCTTCGGACCACCGGCGTCGACGAGCCAACGGCGCTCGAAATCGATCACCGCCTGGTGGGTCTCGGAGAGCGGGGAGCGGACCACTGACTCCGACAATGCCCCGGGCACCTCGCCGAAGCAAGCATTGTCGGTTTCGCGCGCGAGGCTCGGGGTTGCGGCGACGAGAGCGGTGAGGAGGAAATGGCCGACATCAACTACGTGATCGCGTTCGGCGGCGGGGTCGCCTCGTTCGTCTCCCCATGCGTGCTGCCGGTCGTTCCGGCGTACCTCTCGACGATCACCGGGCTCGACCTCGCCGGCCCGGATGCGGGAGGCGCCCGACGGATCGGCCGCATCGCCCGCGACACGGGGCTGTTCTTCGCGGGCTTCGCGATCGTGTTCGTCGCGCTCGGGGTCTCGGCGACGGCGCTCGGAAAGGCGCTGTTTTCCAACCAACGCCTCCTCGGCGAGATCGCCGGCGGGCTCGTCGTCGCGATGGCGGCCATGCTGGCGGGCTCGCTCGTGCTGCGGCTGCCGGGGCTCTACCGCGAGGTGCGCTTCCACCCGAACCTCGAGCGGTTCGGGCCGTTCGCGGTGCCGATCGCCGGCGCGGCCTTCGGCCTCGGGTGGACGCCGTGCCTCGGGCCGGTACTGGCGTCGGTGCTCGCGGTCTCGGCGAGCGAGCGCGGGCTCGGGCGCGGGGCGTTCCTCCTCCTCGCCTACGCCGTCGGCCTCGGCGTCCCCTTCCTCGTCCTCGGCCTCGCGCTCGGGCGTCTCACCGGCGTCGTAGCGTTCCTCCGTCGCCACGCCGCGGCGGTGACGCTTCTGTCGGCAGTGGTGCTCGCGGGGTTCGGAGTCCTGCTCATCTTCGACCGGCTCTCGCTCGTCACGACCGACCTCGAACGAGCTCTGCGGGCGGTCGGCCTCGGCCGCCTGGTCGACGTCGGTTGAGCGCTGCGAAGCGCCGACAAAGCTGCGACGATACGGCGATGGTGCGTGGAGAGTTCGACGAGCGGCCCTGGGGCAGCTACTTGGTGCTGGCCGACGAGAGTGACCACAAGGTGAAGCGGATCGTCGTGCGGCCGGGCAACCGGCTCAGTTACCAGCGCCACGAGCACCGCTCCGAGCACTGGTTCGTCGTCGCCGGCTCGGGCACGGTGACCCTCGACGAGGCCCGCCGGGGCGTCGGCCCCGGCGACGCGGTGGACGTCCCCGTCGGCGTCGCGCACCGCATCGAGAACCTCGGATCGATCGATCTCGTCTTCATCGAGGTGCAGCACGGCGACTACTTCGGCGAGGACGACATCGTCCGACTCGAGGACGACTACGGCCGCACCGGCGCCTGAGCGTCCTGGCGCCTGAGCGTCCTGGCGCCCGAGCGTCCCGGCGCCGAGCGTCCCGGCTCAGGACTCGGCGAGCTTGCGCACGACGTAGTGCAGGATGCCCCCGTGGCGGAAGTACTCCGCCTCGGTCGGGGTATCGATGCGGAGCACCGCTTCGAAGGTCTTGTCGTCCGCGCTCACCACGACGCGCTTTTTGATGAGGTCCTCGCTCGTCGCGCCCTCGAGGCCGCGGATGGAGTAGATCTCGCGGCCGGTGAGGCCAAGGGTGCTCGCGTTCTCCCCGGGCAGGAACTCGAGCGGCGCGATCCCCATGCCGATCAGGTTCGAGCGGTGGATGCGCTCGAAGCTCTCGACGATCGCGGCGCGGATGCCGAGGAGCAGCGGGCCCTTCGCGGCCCAGTCGCGTGAGCTGCCCGAGCCGTACTCCTTGCCGGCGATGACGACGAGCGGGGTGTTGTCGGCGGCGTAGCGCATGGCGGTGTCGAAGATCGTGTCCTCGGTGCCGTCGGGCAGATAGACGCTGAGGTTGCCCTCCCGGGACGCGAGCCGGTTCTGCAGGCGGGCGTTCGCGAACGTGCCGCGGACCATCACCTCGTGGTTGCCCCGCCGGGCCCCGAAGGTCGAGTACTCCGCTTCGGGCACGCCGCGCTCGGAGAGCCACTTGCCCGCGGGGCTCTGCGGGCGGAAGCCCTGCGCGGGCGAGATGTGGTCCGTCGTGACGCTGTCGCCCATGAGCGCGAGGCAGCGGGCGTCGGTGATGTCCGCGAGCGGCGCGGGCACCGGGCCCATGCCGTCGAAGTACGGGGGACGCCGCACATAGGTGACGTCCTCCCAGGCGTAGCGCTCGCCGGTCGGCACCTCGAGCGAGCGCCAGTTGTCGTCGCCGTCGAAGGCCGACGCGTAGCCGCGCTCGAAGCCCCCGGTCTGCACCGAGGAGGAGAGGATCTCCGCGATCTCCTCGCTCCCGGGCCAGAGATCGCGGAGATACACCTCGTTGCCGTCCGCGTCGGTGGCGATCGGGTCGTTGTAGAGGTCGATGTCCATCGTCCCGGCGATCGCGTAGGCGACGACGAGCGGCGGCGAGGCGAGGTAGTTCATCCGTACGTCGGGGTGGATCCTGCCCTCGAAGTTGCGGTTCCCCGACAACACCGCGACCGCAGCGAGGCCGTTCTCGTTGATGGCCTCGGAGATCTCCGGCGCGAGCGGGCCGGAGTTGCCGATACAGGTCGTGCAGCCGAAGCCGACGAGCCCGTAGCCGAGCTTCTCGAGGTACGGGATGAGCCCGGCGCGCTCGTAGTAGTCCATGACGACGCGCGAGCCCGGCGCGAGCGAGGTCTTCACCCAGGGCTTCACCGTCACGCCGCGCTCGACGGCCGCCTTGGCGAGCAGCCCCGCGGCCAGCATGACCTGGGGGTTGGAGGTGTTGGTGCAGGACGTGATCGCGGCGACGACGACGTGGCCGTGGTCGAGGTTGAACTCGGTCCCGTCCGCGAGGCGCACCGGGACCTCCTTGCGGGCCCGCTCGGATCCGCCCGAGTCGCCGGCGCCGTCGGGAAGCGAGGCGCGGAGGGCCCCGACGAACATCGTCTTCGAGCGGTCGAGCGGGACGCGGTCCTGGGGACGCTCCGGGCCCGCGAGGCTCGGCACGACCGTCG
>Ga0209415_10015024_pt1 | contig 12597 bp, 14 predicted proteins | sample PeaSoiSIISIP2007_FD_187696 | JGI IMG/M metagenome (GOLD analysis project Ga0209415, IMG submission 187696) | Peat soil microbial communities from Weissenstadt, Germany - SII-SIP-2007 (SPAdes) (version 2) | ecosystem: Environmental > Terrestrial > Soil > Wetlands > Peat | place: Germany...
ACGAGGCGCGGTGCAAACGAGGCGCGGTGCAAACGAGGCGCGGTGCAAACGAGGCACGTGCAAAGGAGGCACGGTGTCGAGGCCCGTGGGCCGGGTACCCGTTCCTGGTGGGGAACGGGTACCCGTTTCCTAGCGGAAGAGCTGCTCGATGAGCATGGCCACGAGGCCGCCCACCACATCCTCCGAAAGGTTCCACGGGCTCACGGAACCGACGTGTTCGGTTCCCTCGCCGCCAATGTGGGACGGACCGATCAGCAGCTTCACCCGCGCCATTTCGTGCGCCTCGGTTCCACTGATGGTCAGCCTCCCGGGTCCCCTGCCACCAAACTTTTCGATCTCGAGCGCCACGTCGAACGTCCTCGCCATGCGGATCGGCTGATCCCGCAGGGTCTCGGTCACCTTCGCCGTGAGGCCCCACTCCCGCAGCATGTCGACACTGAAGTCGAGGATGGGGCGAATGTCCGTCGCGCACTGCTCGCGAAATGCCTCGAACGTCTCTTCGCGGTGCACGCGGTCGGCGTCGTCATGTGACTGACGGGCCGCCTCGTTGGACAATCCGGTCGACAGCGCCTGGTCGATGCGCGCCTGCCAAATCCGATCGTCGCGTACGACGTCGTTCGTGATCTGCGTGTCATTGACGATGGACATGTCGTTCCCTCGAATCGACGCCCGCCCCACGAAGGTGACGGACTCTGTCGTGAGGAACCCTGACAGCCCAGCCTCACCTGACGGTCTATGGCATCCCAACTCTCGGTCAACCGGCCACCGGACGGTCCAGTCATGACGACGCCGGTGCGCGCCAACGCCGCCTGGACCAGCAGCGATGACGCCGGGCGTCCTCCTGCCCACCTTGGGGAGCACCATCCTCACCCGCTGCGGTGGACAGCAGGATGTGGCCATGAGGCGACATGTCCGGCACGGCGGTGCGGGGCCGTTGCCGCCACGGCGGTGGGCGGTCATGCGCGGAGCGTGGTGCAAGGCGGGGAGCGCTCCGCCACGGTCCCAGGAGTGCCAAGCTGCAGCCGAGAAGACACGCCGGAGCGAGAGAGGTGAGCCGTCATGGACATCAGGTCAGTCGAAGGCGTGTCCCCGGTCGTCGAGCACAACGGCACGGTGCCGGTCTGGTGGCTGGTCCGCCCGCAGGAGATGCAGGCGGCCACCGAGGGCGGATTCCTCGAGCTCGTGAGTGAGTGGCAGGTCGACGGCGGCGGTCTGGTCGACCCGCACTCCCACCCCACCCACGAGTTCTATTACATCCTGTCGGGACGCGGCGTCATGAAGATCGGCGCCGAGGAGCGGACGGTGGGACAGGGGGACCTGGTCTACACGCCGCCCGACACGACCCACAGCATCTGGCCCACGAGCGGCCATGCCCCGCTGCGGGGGTTGGCGTTCGCCATCGGGGTCAAGGGCGCGGGGCCCGTCGACTACACGAGCTGACCGCACGAGGGCCGAGCCGAGTCGGGCGTGGGTCACATCCCCGTCCGGCATCGGTCAGCGGCACCCTCTCCAGGAGCACCAGAATGAACGGTTTCGCCGCCGGCGCCAACCCGCTGCACCACCCGCGCTACGCGCGGTCGAACGGGTACGAAGCGCAATGGGTGTTCGACAACCAGATGGGCCCGAACGCGCTGTGGCTGATGGAGGGCCTCACCGAGGTGCTCCCGATCGCGCCCGGGATGCGGGTCCTGGATCTCGGCTGCGGCACCGCCATGACATCGATCTTCCTGGCCAGGGAATTCGGGGCCCAGGTGTGGGCGACGGATCTGTGGATCGAGGCCTCGGCGAACCAGCGGCGGATCGTGGCCGCCGGCGTCGACGGGCTCGTCGTCCCGATCCACGCCGAGGCGCACGCCTTGCCGTTCGCCGAGGAGTTCTTCGACGTCATCGTGAGCGTGGACGCCTATCACTACTTCGGCACCGACGACCTCTACCTGGGCTACATCACCGGATTCCTGCGCCCCGGGGCCCGGATCGGCGTGGTCGCCCCGGCCATGGGGACGGAGGTGGGCGCCGCCGTCCCCCCGGAATTGGCTCCCTTCTGGGATTGGGAGTTCTGCAGCTTCCACGGGCCGCAGTGGTGGCGCACGCACTGGGAGAAGACCGGCAAGGTCGACGTCGACGTGGCCGACACCGTGGAGGACGGCTGGAAGGACTGGCTGCGCTTCGACGAGGTGACCGAGCCGCTGCTCGACGGCTGGAGGAGAGCGGCGGCAGCCAACTCGATCGGCATGCTGCGCGCCGACCAGGGCACGAACCTGGGCTTCGCCCGGCTGGTGGCGACGAAGCGGTCACCATAGGGCAGAGCCGGTGCCCTGGTCCGATGCTCGTCGCTACGTGCGCGCCGGGTGTCTCGTCCGGGCGCCCGGCGCTGCGGGGACAGCGTCGGGGTCGACGACGAGGAACCGGTCGATCATGGCATCGAGCACGCCCCGGTAGCCGGCGACGTCCAGCGTCTCATCCCAGGCCTGTTGGAGGACGAAGCCGAGGATGAGCGAGAGCATCACGCGCGACAGGGCATCGGGGTCGACGCCGGGGTTGACGTGTCCCTGGCGCTGGCGCTCGGCGATGAACGCGGTGATCTGCCGGCGCTGGTCGACCCCGGCGTCGACGATGGCGGCGACGCGTTCGTTTCGCAGCGCCTCGGCCCACACCTGCACGGTCACCCGCCGGCGCTGCTGCTCGACGGGGTCCGACAGCCACCCGAGGTAGGCGGCGGCCAGGTCGTGCAGGGCCTGGCGGGTGTCAGGGTTGGCCAGCGCGCTGGCCGCCAGGGCGCTCTCCAAGGCATGGCGTTCCTCGGCGATGGCCTCGACGATGTCCTCTTTGCTCGGGAAGTAGCGGTAGATGGCCCCGGCGCTCATCTCGGCCTCGGCGAGGATCTGGGTCATCGACGTGCGATGGAATCCCTCCCGGGCGAAGCACGCGATGGCGGCGTCGAGGACGTGGCGCCTGCGGGCCTCACGATGGGCATCGGTCACCCGGGGCACGGGACCGTCCTCGTCGCCACGGCCACACGGTACAGGTCCGAGCCGGCCTCCCGGCGTCCGAGCGTGGCGGCGTAGCAGCGAGCCACCTCCGCCGTGGTGCGGTCGGAATCGAGGCGCAAGCCCCGGTCGCGCAGGTACGCGCCCAGCGCGTCGGGACGAAAGCCGAAGACGAACGGCTCGCCGTTGGCGCGGACCCACGACCCCCAGCGCTTGGCCTCAGGGAAGCGGATCGAGCCGTCGAGGGCCCGGCCGTCGACGTAGGTGAAGACCACGCGGCTCCCGGCAACGCAGAGCGCGCGGAGGAGCGCGAAGGTGTGGTCGACCGCCGGCGCGTGCAGGTACGAGACGACGCCCTCCCACAGCACCAGCGATCGGGAGCGCGCGTCGAACCCGGCGTCGGCGAGCCGGGCGGCGACGTCGTCGACCTCGAAGTCGACGGCCACGAAGCGCACGTGGTCGGCCGACGCCCCGAGGGCCGCCAGCCGGGCGCGTTTCACGCGTTGGGTGGCCGGATGGTCCACCTCGAACACCGAGAGGGCCTGCGCCTCGGGCAGGCGGTAGGGCCGGCTGTCGTATCCGGCACCGAGGATCACGAGCTGTGTCGCCCCGTCACCGATGGCCTCCCCCAGGAGCTCGTCGATGAGGCGGGTGCGCACCACGCCCGAGCTCCGGGTCCGGGGCCAGCCGGCGTCGAGGAGCGCCGGGACGGCGCGTCCGACCACCGGGAGCCGGGCGATGCCGGCCACCGCCCGCAGCGACGGGGGGAGCAGCCCGGCCGCCAGGGGATCGCTGAACAGCCGGGGACGGCGGGGGCCGGCGGTCTCCACGGCGCGGAACAGGGCCATGTAGGCCGCCGTGCTGCTCTCGTGGTCCGGCCTCATGTCGTGGCCGTCCGGATCCGGCGCCGTCGTGGGCCCGAGGCCATAAACCGAATGTTCGTTCATTTTTGTCGGACGGGCAAGTCGCCCCGGCGGCGGTCCCACGGGTGTCGCCCGCCAACGAACGGGCGTCTCCGGCGCGGGCCCGGCCGACGATCAGATGCCCAGGTGAGCGGGGCCCCCCTCGCGCTCGCTGATCACCTCGGCGGCCGCCTCGACGAGCTTGTGCGCCAGGTCCGACAGCGCACGGGCCACGGCGAGCTCTTCGCCGACCATGGGAAGGTTCTGGTCGGTCGGGTTCCGGCGGGCCCGGCCCCAGCCGGCGAAGGTGGCGCCCCGCAACGACAACGACGCCCGGGCCTCGGTGTGGTCCCCGTCCTCGTTGAACGTGATCTCGATCTCCGACGTCTCGATCATCTCGCCCTCTCTTCGAACGAACCCGGACGACGTCACGTTATGCCGCCCGGGGCGGCCGGCCTGTCCGGCGCCCGATGGGCCGGCACGTCCCGGCGTCGGATCAGCCCGGGACCGGGCGCGCCGTACCCGGCTCCTGGGCGGGCATCTGCTGGTCGCTCGGGACCGGATACGACGTGGGGTTGCCGACGTCGAACTCCGAGAGCTGGGGCACCGTGCACTCCCGCACCACCCGGGGGTCGCGGCGTCCGGGCGTGGCGGGGAGGCCGGGCAGCGCGGTGTTCGACGTCGTCATGTGCAGCGCTGAGGTCAGGTCGCCGGTGACGCTGCGGCGCCACGCCGAGATGTTGGGGGCCCTCACCCCGAAGCGGGCCTCGAGGAAGCGCATCTGGGAGGTGTGGTCGAAGGTGTCCGAGCACACGTAGCCGCCGCGGCTGAACGGCGACACGACCAGCATGGGGACCCGGAACCCGAGGCCGACGGGCCCGGTGATGCCGTGGGCGTCGGGGGGCAGCGGATCGACGGTCACGTACTCGCCCGGGGTGCCCGGTGGGGGGGTCGGGGGGGCGACGTGGTCGAAGAACCCGTCGTTCTCGTCGTACATGACGAAGAGCACCGTCTTGGCCCACACCTTGGGGTTCGCCACCAACGTGGCCAGCAGGTCGTGCGTGAACGCCATGCCCACGGCGGGCGGCGACGGGGGGTGCTCGTCCTGGCCGACACCGGGCATGACCCACGAGACCTGGGGGAGCTGGTCGGTGGCCACGTCGTGGGCGAAGTCGTCGGGATAGATGGGGGTGTACGCCCGCTTGTACAGCTCGGAGGACGGGTCCTTGTACTGCGAGAAGTACAGCAGGATGTTGTCGGAGATGGCCATGGCGATCCCGCTCGTCGGCTGGTACGCCGACCCCTTGGGGTTGTACGTCTTCCACGAGACGCCGGCCGCCTGGAGCCGCTCGGGGATCGTGGGCCACGACACGCTGAACTGGGCCGAGTAGCTGCTGTTGGTCATGAGCACCGGGCCGCCGTCGTGGCCGTCGGGCCCGAGCGTGCCCGACAGGGCATGGAGCCGGTTCGGGTGCGTGGGGCCCATGACCGAGCAGTGATAGCCGTCACAGATGGTGAACGCGTCCGCCAGCGCGTAGTAGAAGTCGAGGTCCTGGCGCGTGAAGTAGCCCATCGTGAGCACGCCCGCCGGGCCCTCGAAGGTGGGCGAGGTGTGGGTCGACACCCAGCGGTCCATCGCCCCGTTGTTCCAGCAGTAGTGCTGGGCGTCCCAGTCGTGCGACAGGTCGTAGGTGCACTCGGCGTCCATGGCCGTCGTGTCCAGGTGGAACGGGAGCAGCGTGCCCGCAGGCGACACCGCGCTGGCGCCCGGCCACGCCTGGGCGAAGACGCCCGGGCTGCTGGGCGCGTGGTCGCCGAACCCGCGCACCCCCGGATAGGTGCCGAAGTAGTGGTCGAACGAGCGGTTCTCCATCATCAGGAACACGACGTGCTCGACGGCGCCGAGATCGGATCCCGCCGGCGGGATAACCGCCGCCTTGCGGGTGGTGTCGGCGCCGCACGAGGCGAGCAGCGCGGCCGCACCGCCCACGCCGGCGGCGAGGACCTCCCGACGCGAGTAGCGCGTGCCCCGGGTCCCCGCCATGGGGGCATTCTTGCACCCGGGGTCCGCGGTCGGCCGGACGACGGCGGGTCGGGGACCCGATGCCACGGGGCGTGGCCCGTCCCGGCGCGATGGGGCGCGGCCCGCCGGGGGCGGCGAGACTGGGGTGCGATGGCCAAATTCCCGAGCGACCCCGATCCCCGTATCGCCCTCGTCATCGTCGACGTCCAGAACGACTTCTGTGAGGGCGGATCCCTCGCCGTCGCCGGGGGGGCGGCGGTGGCCGGCGCCATCGCCGCCTACGTCGACACCCATCCCGAACGGTTCGAGGCCATCGTGACCAGCCGGGACTGGCACGTGGACCCGGGGGAGCACTTCGCCTCGACCCTGGGCGCCGAAGCGGACTTCTCGACCACGTGGCCCGACCACTGCGTGGCCGGCACCCCGGGTGCCGAGTACCACCCGGCGCTGGCCGACGTCGTCGCCCGCCGTGGCGAGGCGGAATTCCTGAAGGGCCAGCGCGACGCGGCGTACTCGGCGTTCGAAGGGACGCTGTCGCACGACGGCGAGACCCTCCTCGTCAACTGGTTGCGGGCGCGCAACATCCACGCGCTCGAGATCGCCGGCATCGCCACCGACTACTGCGTGCGCGCCACCACCCTCGACGCCCTGTCGGCCCGCTTCCCGGTGACGGTGCTCACCGACCTGTGCGCCGGCGTCGACCCGCAGACGTCGCGCGCCGCCTGGGACGAGATGGCCCGCGCCGGGGCGACGCTCGTGACGTCGCGCCACCTCGAGCGGGGCGCCACGCCATGACGCGCGCGGAGGCGGCCTTCCGCCACGTGGACGACGCCGAGATCGGCTGGCAGCAGGTGAAGGCCATCCGCAACGCCGACGGCACGACGGCGTCGGTGTGGGAGAAATGGCTGGCGTTCTCGCCCGAGCCCCCGTACCTGTCCCTGTACGCCAGGTGGGACCCGGGGATGGTGGTGCGGCGCCACGGGCACAACAGCCCCCACGTCCTGTTCGTGGTGGAGGGGGAGATGTGGTGCGGGGACCGCCACTGCCCGGCCGGCACCCACATCGAGTTGCCCCTGGGCGCCGCCTTCGGCCCGTTCGTCGCCGGGCCCGAGGGCGTGCGCCTGTTCGAGGTGATGATGGGGGACCCGCGGTCGTGGGGGGACGACCCCGGCGCCTTCGAAGCGGCGCTGGCCGGGCGCGGGGCCCGGGCCCTTCCCGACCCCGAGATCGAGCTCCCGGCGTGGTTGGAGGACCTCCGGTCGCGTTGGGTCGTCGACGAGGGGCCCTGAACGGTCAGGATGGCGCCATGCCCGGATGGACGTGCCCGGCGTGCGAACGCCAGTTCCGGCGCGTGCGACAGTCCCACGAGTGCGCGCCGGCGATGTCGCTGGAGGAGTACTTCTCCACCGGTCCGCCACGGGAGCGGCCGATCTTCGAAGCCGTGCTGGGCCACGTGCGCACGCTCGGGCCCGTCCACGTCGAGCCGGTGTCGGTGGGCATCTTCCTCAAGCGGGTGCAGACCTTCGCCGAGCTGCGGCCGAAGGACAAGTGGGTGGCACTGTCGTTCTCGCTGGCTCGCACGGTGCAGCACGAGCGCATCGTCAGGAAGGTCGTCGAGTACCACGGGCGCTACTACCACGTCGCCAACCTCCGAGGACCCGAAGATCTCGACGACCGGCTCCGCGCCTGGCTGACGGAGGCCTACCTGAGCTCGGCGTCGTGAGGACGGCCCGCCGCCGTGGTCACACGCCGGGTGCGGTGCGCGCCCGGTCGATCGGGCGCCGGTCCCCGGCGCCCGCTGGGTGCGGGGGCCCGGGTGGGGGCGAGAGCGGCAGGGGCCGGTGACGGCGCCCCGGGTGGCGCTGGCCGCCATGGCGAGGATGCCGGACTCCGAGGACTGGCGCCCGCTGCGCCGTGCCCTGGAGGCAGGCGGGTTCGAGCCGCACGTCACGGCATGGGACGACCCCGCCGTCGCCTGGGGCGGCTTCGACCTCGTGGTCCCCCTCTTCGCCTGGGACTACGTGACCCGGCGCCCGGAGTTCCTCGACTGGGCCGAGTCCGTGTCGGGGTCCACGCGCCTCGTGAACTCGGCCGCGGTCATCGGGTGGAACAGCGACAAGCGCTATCTGGCCGACCTCGACGCCGCCGGCATCCCCATCGTGCCCACCGTGTGGGTGCCCCCGGGCGCGCCGTGGCGGCCGCCGTCGCACGACTACGTCGTGAAGCCGTGCGTGGCCAGCGGCGGCCTGGGCGCGGCGCGCTACGTGGCGCGCGGCGTCGAGACCGCCGAGCGCCACGTCCGTCTCTTGCACGCCGCCGGGCAGACGGTCATGGTCCAGGCCTACCAGCCGTCGGTCGACGTCGTCGGCGAGACCGGCCTCGTGTTCCTCGGTGACCGCTACAGCCACGCGGTCAGGAAGACGGCGCTGTTGCGGGCCGACGTCGGGGTCGTCGAAGACCTGTGGACGCACGCGGTGATCTCCCCGGTCGAGGCACGCGCCGCCCAGCGGCGCGTGGGCCAGCGCGTCGTGCAGGCCGTCGTGGCCCGCTGCGGGCCGACGGGCTATGCCCGGGTGGACGTCGTCGACGACGCCGAGGGCCGGCCGTGCGTGCTGGAGGTGGAGCTCATCGAGCCGTTGCTCTCCCTCGCCACCGCCCCGGCCTCGGCCCGGCGCCTGGCCGACGTCCTGGCCACCTTCCTCCGCTGCTGAGCGCGGGCCTCAGGCGAGGCAGGGAAGGGGCTGGCCGCCGTTGAGCGTGACCATGTCCCCGAGCGCGCCCAGGAGGTCGACCGGGTCGCCGGGGCGGGCACCACCGCATTCGGCGAACGCCCGGTGCAGGTTCCCCGCCAGGCGCTCGGGGTGCATGAGGTCGGCGAACCCGCCCAGGTCGACCTGGCGGGCGGCCTCGAGCGGGGTGAGCCCGGCGGCCGTGGCCCCGTCGGCGGTGTCCTGCAGGAAGCGGAGGTACTCGCCGATGCCGTCGACGACCTCGATACCGCACGGCTCGCCGTGCCCGGGGATCACCACGTCGGGATCGAACTCCATGAGCCAGTCCAGCGCCACCAGGGACCCCGACACCGAACCCATGAGCACGAACGGGGTGGCCCCGTTGAACACCAGGTCGCCGGCGAACAGGACGCGGTGCTCGGGGATCCACGCCACCACGTCGTTGGTCGTGTGGGCGGCCGTGCCCACGTGGTGCAGCTCGACGAGCAGGTCGTCGACGTAGACGTTCACCCGGTGCTCGAAGGTCACGAACGGGGGAGCGGGCTCGAGGTCACCCCACTCCACCGGCTCCCACAGGCCGTCGGGACGCAGGATGCCCTGCGCCGTCATGGCCTCGCGACAGCGTTCGTGGCCGATGATGGTGGCTCCGGGCACGAGGCAGTTGCCGTTCGTGTGGTCCCCGTGGTGATGGGTGCAGACCACGGAGTCCGGCGTCCTGCCGCCACCGGCGATCGACGCGATGGCCTCGAGATAGGCGCGGGTGCGCGCTTCGGTGGCGCACGTGTCGATGGCGAGCACCTGTCGCTCGCCCACCACGAACCCCGCGTTGTTCACCCACCAGCCGCCGTCGGGCTGGACGTAGGCGTACACGCGCTCGGCCACCATCTCGGCGCGCGGCGCGGGGAGTGCGGGTCCGCGGCGGTGGTCGTGACCGATCGTCGTCACGATGCCCGCGCGCCGGCGCGTGTGGCGGTGGACGTCGGATCGGTGGTGCCCGTGGCCACCGGGGCGCTCATGGTGCCGTCATGGTACCGGCGCCGTTGGGGCCGTGCGCCGGCCCGCAGGGCGCCGACCGTCCGGGTCGTCGGGAGCGGGGGCTGCTCCTGGCGTTGCTCAGCGCCCACCGGGCGGCCCGCGCCGAGCGCACGGCGCGCCTCGTCGGGACGGCACCGGTCGATCCCGCCGTCGCCCGGGTCCTGCGGGCGACGGGCGGGATCGACCGGTGGGGATCAGAAGAACACGTCCAACGTGTTCGTGCCGTCGTCGACGAACCAGATGCCGCGTCCCTGGGGGGCGACGGCCAGCCCGAAGAGGTCGCCGGCACCGCCCGGAGGGGCACCGGTGTCGTCGAGCACGGCGCTGTCGACCGTCTGGCCCCACGGCGCGGTCTCCACGATCAGGCCGTTGTTGCCGTTCACGGTCAGGATGTCGCCGTTGGGGGCCAGCGTCATGCCGAGCGGGTCGTTCAGGATCGACGCGTCCGACACGGTGTACCCGCCGCCCCCGAAGGGCGTCGTGCGCTGCAGCGCGTCGGGAATGGCGGCGATCCGGTTGTTGACCGAGTCGGCGACGAACAGGGTGTCGTTCCACCCGAGCGCGTCGCCCGTCGGACCGACCACCAAGGCGGCGGGGTCCGTGCGCTCGGCGAAGCCCGTGCCGATCACGGTCTCGGACTCCACCTGCGGGTTCATGCCGGGGTCGAGGTCCACCTCGATCCGCAGCACCGTCCCCCCGTCCACCACGTTGCCGGGCTGGTTGGGAGGAATGCCCTTGTCCGCCTGGACCGTGCCGTTCAACACGTTGGTGACGAACAGGAATGCGTCGTCACCCTGGACCGTCGACGTCATGTCCCACGGTCCGTTGATCCCGTTCCCGGACCACGTCTCGACGACCTGGCCCATGTCGTTCAGCACGAGGAGGCATCCCGGGCCGGTTCCCTGCGGCGTGCCCTGCTTCATCACCCCGTGGGCGGTGGTGGGCAGGCTCCCCACGACCACGAACCCCCCCGGCAGGATGCTCAGGGCGGTGGTGAGTCCGATCCCCCCGGGGCACGGCCCGCCGGGCGACGACTGGGTGATGGTGGCGAACGTGTGCACCTGGCCGTCGGGCGTGACCTGCACGAGGGTGGTGCCGGTTCCCTGGGCGTTCGCCTGGTCGTTGAAGTTGCTCACGAGCACACTGCCCTGCACGAGCGCGCCGGTGCTCTGCGGCACCACCGAGATCCCGTAGGGATTGACGTCACCGTTGGAGGGAACCGTCGACGGGCCGGGGAGGACGTTGTGGAACCGGGCCAGGAAAGGCCCCTGTCCCCAGTCCGGGGACGGACCGACGGCGCTGCTCGGCGCGTCGGCCGACGCGCTCGACACCGTGGGCCCCGCGGCCACGAGGACCCCGACGCCGGTGGCCAGTGCGGTGGCCACCGCTGCGCCGAGGCGCGCCACACGCCAGCGATGCCGTGGGGGACGAACCCCTGCGGGGCTCGCCGCGTGCCTGTCTGTCGTCCGTTCCTGCCCCGGGGTACCGCTCGTGGTGCGTTCTTGCCGGTCGTCGTGCTCCCGGCCGCCGAGTTCTCTCACCGTTCGTTCACCTCCGCGTCGCGGTCCCGCTGCCGCGGCACCTGGTTCGCTTACGAGACCGGCCCCCGATCTGTTCATGGCCGATCTGTTCTTGGCCGGTCTTGGTGCTGGCGAGGCATGTGGGGAACGACGCATCGGTGCGCCGGGCACCGGCCACCGCACCCATGGCCAGAGCGCCGACCAACCCGACCGGCGGAGATCGTCGACGACCGCTCGACGGGGGCGACCCCGGCGATCCCGTGGGGCGCGCTGGCGACGGGTGCCGTGATCGCCCTGGGCCTCACCCTGGCGGCGCCGGTACGCCGGCGGCGCCGGGACCTCGCCCTGTTGAAGACGCTCGGCTTCACCCACCGGCAGACGGCCGCCGTCGTCGTCGCCCGGCAGTCGAGCGTCGCCGTGGCCATCGGGGTGGTGATCGGCGTGCCCCTCGGGATGTCACCGGCCGGTTCCTGTGGAGCCTGTCCGCCCACAGATCGACGCCGTCCCGGCTCCCGGTGCCCCGGTGTCCCGGCGCTGTCGATCGCGCTGATCGTGGTCGGACGCTCGTGCTCGCCGACGTGGTGGCCGCCGTGCCCGGGCGCATCGCCACTTGCACCTCGACCGCGCTCGTGCTCCGAGCCGAATGACGCGTGCCGTGGCGCGCCGACGCCCCACCTAGGCGCGGGTGATCGTCGCCAGCCACCCCTGCGCCCCCTCGGGCGCGATGGTGATCTCCAGCGTGGCCCCCACGATGGACTCCACGTGCCAGCCGTCGGCGAATGCCGAGCGGATCTCGTCCTGGCGCACGCGCCGGGGGCCCCAGTCCCCGGGTTGGCGATCACTGAAGCACAACATGCAGTAGTGGCCGCCGGCCACGACCACCGCGCCGAGGCCCTGGACGAAGCGGCGGCGGTCGTCGTCGTCGAACACGTGGAACAGCCCGCAGTCGACCACGGTGTCGAACTGCTCGCCGAGCGCGGGCAGGTCGAGCGCGTCCCATTCGAGGAACCGGGCCTCGAGACCCCGTTCGTGCGCCTTCTCCCGGGCCAGCCTGATGGCCGTGGGCGATGCATCGATCCCGGTGGCCTCCAGCCCGATGGCCGCCGCCATCAGCGCGTGCTCGCCGGTCCCGCACCCCACGTCGAGCACCCGGCCGCGCACGAGCCCCGCTTCGACGAGGTGCAGGAACGCCGGCTGGGGGCGCCCGATGTCCCACGGGGGCGTCCCGGCGTACGAGGCGTCGAAGTCCTCGTGCCGCCGCCGGCGCACGGGCCCGTCCTCGGGGATCCCCGGCCGGTCGTCGCTCACCGGGCGTTTCTACCATTGCCCTCCCGGCTGCCCTCCCGGCTGCCCTCCCGGCTGCCCTCCCGGCTGCCCTCCCGGCTGCCCTCCCGGCTGCCC
>Ga0209415_10015025_pt1 | contig 12596 bp, 10 predicted proteins | sample PeaSoiSIISIP2007_FD_187696 | JGI IMG/M metagenome (GOLD analysis project Ga0209415, IMG submission 187696) | Peat soil microbial communities from Weissenstadt, Germany - SII-SIP-2007 (SPAdes) (version 2) | ecosystem: Environmental > Terrestrial > Soil > Wetlands > Peat | place: Germany...
TCGTCCCCGCGAAGGCGGGGACCCATTGTCGGTCAAATGGATTCCCGCTTGCGCGGGAATGACGTGACTTTCAGGAGAGCGCAGCGAGAAATCTCGCCCTGATTCTTTGTTGCCGCTGAGCACGGTGCAGAGCGAGATTCCTCGCTTCGCTCGGAATGACATTTTACAGTTTCCGGGCGTCCGTCAACAGATGGACATCAGCGACTGCTTTGGCGAGCGGCTTCCCAGGCCAGAATGGCCTTCTTGCGCGCCGCTCCCCAGTGATAATCGCCTGTAATGCCCATCTTGCGGATGGCCCTGTGGCACGGGATGAGGAAGGAGATCGGATTCCGCCCCACGGCGCCACCCACCGCCCGCGCGGCTGACGGGTGTCCCAAGTGGCGCGCCAAATCTTCATACGACACCACCGAGCCCGAAGGAATTCGTAGCAGTGCTTCCCAGACTTTGATCTGGAAATTCGTGCCCATCAGCAGCAGTTTTACAGGATGCGCACCATTCCTCTTCTTGGTATTGAAAATCCCATCCATATAGCTACGAGTCTTTTCCGGATTCTCCTGGAACTTCGCCGCCGGCCATCTTTGCTTGAAGTCTTCGAGTGCTTGCTTGCGGTCCCTTTCCTGCACAAACCCCAATCCGCAGATTCCTCGCTCGGTGACGGCGAGAATACACTCGCCGAAAGGGCTGGGATGAAATCCGTAGCTGATCTCGAGGCCTGCGCCTTTGGCCTTGAACTCGCCAGGGGTCATCGCCTCGGTGGTCACAAAAAGGTCGTGCAGCCGGCTGGGACTGGAGAGCCCGGCGTCATAGGCGGCGTCCAGCACGCTGCGGGATTCCTCGAGCGCTTGCTTGGCATGCTCCAAGGTCAAGAACTGCACCAGGCGCTTGGGGCTGATGCCCGCCCAGCGGCGAAAGAGCCGTTGGAAGTGAAACTCGCTGAGGTTGACGCTGCGTGCGACTTCGTCCAAACTCGGTTGATCCTGGTAGTTCTCCGCGAGAAACTCGATGGCTTTCTCGATCCGGCGATAATCTTCTGCGTTGGTTTGCATTTTCCCTCCTGGCCCCATCATCGTCCAGGGAGAACCACCAGGCAACCCGATTCTTGCGGAGTCGGAAAACCACCTCAGTTGTCATTCCGAGCGGAGCGAGGAATCTCGCTCTGGTTTACCGTCGACGCACTGCGAGATTCCTCGTCGCTGGCGGCTCCTCGGAATGACAGGCGGGTGGGGTCATGCCCCAGCGTGCCCGGTGTGGCGGCAACAGGAGTCGGCCGGTGAGTGATGATCAGGGCTACCCCTGCTATGATGGTGGCGCTCGCCAGCAGCTCGCGGCCGGTCACGACTTCACTCCCCAGCGCCCAGCCGAGGAAAACGGCCACCGCGGGGTTCACAAACGCGTAGGTCGAAACCCGCGCCGTAGGCACGGTGCGCAACAACCAGAAATAGGCCGTGAAACCCACGAGCGAACCGGCCGCAACCAGATAGACCAGGCCGAGCAGGGAGCGTGCGGCGACGGCATCGAGATGGAAATGCCTGGTCTCACCGCCGAGCAGGCCCAACGCTAGAAGCATAACGCCGCCCGCCAACATCTCCATGGCCGCCGCCTGGAAGGGAGAACGCGGCAGGCATACTTTGTGCGAAATAACGGAGCCCAGCGCCCAGGAGAAAGCGGAGAGCATGAGCACGCCCGCCCCGGCCGGCTCCACGCGCGAACTTCCCCACATGTGGGCAGGCCCCACCAGCAGGGTGATTCCCGCCAGCCCCATAACCATCCCGCCGATCACCCTTGCTCCCAACTTCGTGCCGTCCCGTCGCAGGCTATCGAGGAGAACCATCCAGACGGGAATGGCCGCCAGCAGCAGAGCCGCCAAGCCGGAAGGCACGCGCCGCTCCGCCCAGCACAATCCTCCATTCCCGCTCACCAGGAGCAAAGCCCCAACAAGGGCTGTGCCTCCCCACTCACGGCGGGAGGGGCGGGCGGCGCCGCCCGCGCGCGTCCACAAGTACAACACGGCGCCGGCGGTCAGGAATCGGCAACCCGCCATGAAGAATGGTGGAATGGTTTCCACTGCATAGCGAATCGCCAGGAAGGTGGACCCCCAGATCAAGTAGACGGCGGCAAACGCGAGCACGATACCGGCTCGGTTGGAATGCGTGGCCGAAACTGGTTGGGGCGATGGCACCATAATCAATCCGCTCCAGCGACTGAACATGATGCTAGGAAAAGGGCGTGTAGTAAACAAATAAACTGAGGATCTACTGTTTAATGCGTGCGTACGAAGAGACGATGGCCTGGCCCATCACGCCGTCAAGGCGAGAAAGTTGGACATCGTAATGCAGCGGGTAGCCGCCCTGATCGCTCACATTGAGGGCCCTGATGGCTCCAACGAAGTAGCCGCTCGATCCGCCTCCTCCCAGGTTGACGGTTGCGAGAGGAGCATTCAGTATGGCGGTCATGGCGGCATTGCCGCGCAAGGCGGAGCGAGACGAGCACCAGGGCACTATACCGAGGCGGCAATCAGTAGAACAGCGTGCGCAGGCTTATTATCTGAAGCGCACTTGGACTGGCAGCGGGTACCAGAGGAGGGATTTTGCTGAGCATGTAGTCGGCCCAGCAGTGATCGTACTGAATGCCGTTGCCGCCCCCGCCGTTCCAGCTCACGCTGGGCGAGCCGAACGAATTGCCGGAGGTATTGGCAACGTAAACTCCCCCAACGATCTGTCCGTTGCCGCCGCCGCTCATGATCGACGCTCCGTTGCCGATAACTAGGATCATACCGTTCCAGGAGTAGTCGCCACTAAAGGTCAAGGTTCCGGTCACGGCGAGAATGCCATAGCCGGTCGAAGGCCCCATGGAGTAGTTCCCATAGACGAAGTCAATGGCGGGGTTGGCCGCGGTACCGAGGTTAATGGTGGGATTGTTCACCGACGCAGTTGGCGTCCCGTACACATTGGTTGCGGCCGAGGCAACCTGCCCCATAAAGAGATTCAGCTCGGATGCGCTCAGGTTGCCTAGGTTGGCGTTGACCACATCCGGGGCTGAGTTTGCACCGAGATAATTGTTCGGCTTGGCAAGATCACCGAGGATAGTTTGAACGGCGCTGGGGTTGGTTGCCTTCGTTGGGTCGTCAATACCGATGGCGTCAATTGAGGGCAGTGCCGTAGTGTTGCAGCCGGAAGGCACCGGGGCGCAGGTGGGGCAGTCGGTCCCGATCATCTGGAAATTATTGGAATGCGGCGTTCCGAAGTTAGGATTCGGCCCGATCAGGGTGAGCGCGCCGCCAAGGCCAAACGTATAGCTGTTGTAGAGGACCCCAGTTTCCATCTGCGCCATCGCCCGGGAGCCGGAGGGCGTCACCGCCAGCGCGGTCAGCAGGGACACCGGTCCCATGGTATTCCCCGACGATCCCACGGTGGCCGTTGCCTGCGCTCCCGAACCGCCGCCGCCCCCACTGAATGTCACCGTAGGTGGATTCGCCTGAGAATAGCCACTGCCTCCATTCGTAAGGGTGATGCTGACCACTCCATAGTCGGTCGCAATCGAAGCCGTCCCCGTGGCCGTGACGCAACCGGGCCCCGGGGTACAGGGAGGCGCGGCGATGATCAAGATTGGGTTGGCGTCGTACCCGCTGCCACCTCCGTTAACGGGAATGGTAAGGCTGTTTACAATCCCTGTAGGCCCTGTACTCAGAGTCGCCTTTGCACCAGGCAATCCGCCTTTCGGGGAATACGTTCCAAAGGTGACGGTGGGTGGACTGCCAGGCGTGTAGGAACCGCCACCGTTCTGCGGAATGGTGACTGTATTGATCTGAATGCCATAGGTCGGCGTGATCGACACATTCTCGCAGGGCGAAGCGACGCTAAAAGTGGTCGGAACGGCGGTGTAGTTGCCTGGGTTGCTTGGTGTATATGAGCCATCCGCCTTCTTGTTGCTACCCGCCGTGACCGCGCCGGCGAAGCCGGATCCTGTGCCATTGTTGGCCGTCACGGCGCCTGTGTCGTTCTTACCGTCGCAGCTCCCGCTCGCTTGGTAACTGTAGATGCAGGAGTTGCCTGTCATATTTGCCGTAGCAGTGGCGCTGGCAGGGGTGAAAATGACGGTTGGGGTGTTGCCGCTAGCATAGCACGCCGGAGGCGTTGCCCAGGTAGCTCCACTGGGGCCCACCGAAACGACGGGCTCCGTATCGCTCACCGTAGCGTTCACGATGGCTCCGCTGCCGTTCCCGTCTGTCGGGGTAATGGTCACGGCCGGGTTGCTGGTATAGCCCACCCCTGGGTTGGTAATGGTGACGCTGGTGAGCCCCTGGGGGAGTTGGTCAACCACGGCGGTTGCGGTGGCCCCTGACCCGGCGCCTCCGCTGAGGGTCACGGTTGGCACCGAAGTATAGCCGGAGCCGCTGGCCGTAACGGCGATATTGGTGACGGGGCCGGTCACCGACGTGGTCAACGCAGTGCAGCTTGTTTGGTACCCGGCGGGGAGTTGCTGTTCATGGCTCCCATTCCAGCACACTTGGTTCCCGTAGGGGGCGGTGCCGACGTTGACAGGCGTCATGTTGTCGGACTTCAGGGTAATTCGCACCCACTTATAGGTCAGTGGAATTTTGTTGCCGTTGGCATCCTTGAGTTGGTAGGCGGCCTCGAGTGTGGCTGCATCCCCGGTTCCGCGGGCTGACTGGCTGTTGTCGTACCAGGCGTACCAAGCGCTCCCGCTTGGGACCGAGGCTGTGGTGGCCGGGCAGGGTGTTCCGGCGGCCACGGTGGGGTAACCCGTTACACCCAGGTTGTTGACAAAGTAGCTCTCGTGGCACAGTTCCGTGTCAAAATACTTGTTGCTGGGATTCCAGGGGGCGACAGTTTCTCCAGGCGCAGGATTGATGAGGTAGAGCACGTATGCCCCCGATGCCCCCGAGGTCGAGGGCAGTCCGGTGGGAACGATTTTCAATCCGCGTGCCGACAGGTTGGCGCCCACCCCCAAATCGCCAGTAAGTGGATGGATTCGATCCCGGGCTTCCTGCAAGCCGGCCAAAGCCCCATAGATGGCAGAGTGTTTATCGCGGTAATTGACGCTGATCGAAGTCTCGGTGTTGGACGAAAACACCATGGCCAGGGCGATGCCGGAGAGCAAAAGCAAAGCAAAGATAGCGAGAATCAGACCCACGCCGGCTTCCTGGTCCTGCTTTTTCCTGACGCTCATGGCCCCTCCTACCATCACTTGCACCCCATGACCGTGCCCGTGGTGTTGGGGTACGCGACGGAGCAGTTATTGAGCCGCACCGTGGTCATCAGGGTCATTGTCGCCTGCTGCCCGGTTTGGGGATCCCGGTTAGGAGACTGCACCTTAAGTATGATGTCGACCGTATTGACGTTAGCCAGAAGGTTGTTCCCGGTGACGGGGTCGATGGTCGTAATGTCAATGGGCAGCGAAACGGCTGTTCCGTCTGCGTAGTACGCCTTGAAGATGGGATCGGCGCTCGTGCCGTTGATCACACTCTGGACATCTACCTGGTCAGTTTCGGTCTGGCCGGTGAGGGGGTCTGCCTGGATTTTTGGGGTTTGGCTCCGCTCCAGACACGGGCAGCCTGTGCCGGTTTGGACCAGGTCGTAATGAATCACTGACACGTTTCCGCTTCCATCGATCGACGACTCGAACCAGAGCTCACCCACGTCCAACTTGACCAATCCCACTGCTTCCTGCGTACTCTGTTCCGCCGGGCTTACCGGGTCCGACGAAAAGTTACGTGTGTTCGGGTACCCGGAGGCGCGCAGATCGCGCGCGATCTGGTCCATAAACTCGCGTGACTCCTGGAACAGGTCGAGCTTGATCTGTTGCGACGTGGAGTTCTGCTGGGCCTGATTGATCTGGGCGAAGATCGAACCCATGATGATGGCCAGCAGAGCTAAGACGATCATCAGTTCCAGGAGCGAGAACCCAACTTGCGAACTGGCCTTGGTGCGTATCCTCATGGCGTTACTGCGGTCCAACAAAAGTCCGGAACGTGACTGGCAGGGCAAAGGTGAAACGGTTGTTCGTCATGCCTCGCGGCTCGGCCGCAATCGTTACCAGGTAGGACGAAGACGGAGGACTAGTGGATATCTGTTGGATATTCCAACGAACATCGTAGACAGCCTGCGTACCAGCAAACCCTCCCCCGTTGCACACAACGTAGTTCATCTGGTAACCGGACGGCGGATTGGTCTGGGTGAAATCGATGCTGGGGCCGATCGGAGACACGTTGCTCAGAGCCGCACCGCCAACACTTGTGTCGATTGTCCAGGTGGTCGGCGGCTGCCCGCAGTCTGTCACCGAGGCCGGCCCCCCGCGCGCCAGTACCGCAGTAACTTGTTCGATTACGGATGCCGCTAGCATGGTCGCCGTGCTGTCCACCCGGCTGCGGCCGTTGTTGCCCACGGCTGTAGCGAACAGCGCCGCGACCGCCAGCAACCCGACCGCCAGGATGAGGCAGGTGATCATCAGTTCCAGAAGCGTGAAGCCGGCTTGCTGTTTCTGCGTTCGTGTGTGGCGGATGCCGCTCATACCGTTCTATTGCCCGCTCAGTTATTCCAACTCTGCCCGTTCCAATACCAGGTTGTCATCCGGCCACCCGGAGAAACACAGATCGAGGTCCAACGCGTTCCGCCCCAACTCGCCGCATAATTGAAGTAGTAAGCAAATGCCTGCGTCCCCGGACAGGTGCCGCTGCTGTACTGGCATGGAAGGCCCGCGCTGCTGAAATAGGTATCGTCGGTGGTGTCCAGGGTGTTCAAAGCGTTTGCACCGCAGGTTGTGGCAGTCAGAGGAGTGGGGCCACCGCTGCCGGATGGGGGGCTCACCTTGCTTAGTTGGCTTGGCAGCGTTGTCTGCGGCACCGAGGACGTGAGCCCCGTTGGACTTACCCCGTTGTCCACATATGCGACGCATACACCACCGGTGAGCTGAAAACGAATCCGCGATATTATGTTCTGCCTGACCGCCATACTGCGGGCGTTCTGGAACAGGCCGGAAAGATCGTTCATGCCCCCTCGCATTTGCGCCGCAGCCACCACGTTAATTAACGTGGGGAGCGCAATGGCAGTAAGGGTGATTACAATGCAGGCGACGACCACCAGTTCGACTGTCGAGAACCCGGATTGCTGATCCGAAATCGTATTCATTGACTCCCGACGCTGCCGCTTTTGACTCGCAACCTACAGGCAGCAGTTTTTGACTCCCAAGGCCCGCGGGATGGCAGTGGCCGCGAGCACTAACATGACCGAGGCCACCATCATCAGCTCGATGCGTGAGAACCCGCGGGTTGAGGCCCGCCAGCGTGATAACATTGCCTGGCGGTTTTTCCCCTCCAAAACTCGACCGCCGCTTGAAGAACTGCTATTCCATTCGACGCCTGTCCCCACACTGACACAACTGCGCCTGCACTCTTTCCCCCGTGAATGTGCAAGCGCGGGTGGGAAACAAACGGCCCTCGGGTGTTTAGCAATAGCAGTCCGCATGTGGACCCCCAAAACCTCCGTTGATTGCCAAGCTGGAAGTGCGGACCTCGTCCTTTTGAGTTCCGCGGTCCTCCGCACGGGATAGCAGTCAAGCGTTTGGCGCGGGTTCCGCCTCGCTACTAGTGTTCATTTGATTGGCTCAGATGGCTAGAGTACGGCGGTACTAGGGGTCGGCAGATGGGCAGATTGGCAGGTGGGCAGATCGGAAGGATGACCAGTCGGCGGTTGCCAGAATGGCCGGGAATGGTCGACCCTGGGCGCTAAACGTTCACCGCACCGCGCTGCCAAGGGCCATCAACCCCCGTCGACTAGCAACCTGCCCACCTGCCTACGTGCCGATCCGCCTACTTCAGTACCACGTTACCCAGGAACCCGCAGTTCTCCCCCCGAGCGTCTTCGACAAAGACGCTCACGCGGAAAGTGCCAGCGGGCGCGGCGATGGACTTGTCCAGCCGGACAACCTCTCTGGGGTCAATGGCTTGCAACGTTACGTGACTCAATTCCTCGCCCATCACGCTATAGAAGTTGGCGACCAGCGCGCCAGGCGTGAAGACGCCAAATAGTCCCTTCAGACTAACCTGGCCGCCTTCCACTTTTCCGCTAAGCGGCTCGGAGATCGCGCCGGCCCAAACGGCGTTGCGCACAGGGTTCGTGACGGAGGTGGGCGACCAGTACACCGGGAAGGAATACTCCTCCCCCGGGTTGAGCGCCGCATAGGGGCTGAGCACCTCGGTTTCCAGGATGTATGGATTCTGCTTCGGATCGTCGAGAAGGGTCTGGTCCCACGGCCCGCGAGAGATTACGCCTGGGCCATTATTCCAAGTCTCTACGGCGGCCCCGTCCGGGTATTCCTTTTCCGGGAATGGTGTGAAGTTTTCGACGTAGCCAATGTTCTTCTGACCATTGACAACCGCGTACCAGCCACGGTCAGTATCCGCGGCGGCCTTGCCCACGCGATAGAGATAATGCACCTGCAACATGCGGCCACCATGCTGCAGTTGGTAGCTGGGGTGTCGCGCGTCGCCGTACGGATTGTAGTAGCCCTGGGGATACTGGCTGTGGGGGTTGAGCGGAAGATACATGTAAAGATCCGGATTGGGTTTTGTGGGATCGTGTGCGTCGGCAGCATCGTTCTGAATCAGATGCCAGATGCCCCATCGAATCTGCCGAGGGCTGATGTTGCGCATCACCTGATCGACCTTCAGGCGCGTTGTCCCTGCGTAAACGTGATACGTCCGCACAAACTGTACGCCGCTGCGCGGGTCGGCAGGGCTGGTAACGCGAACCGCAACTTCGGCAGGCGTCTCCGTGACCACCTCCGCGGCAAACCGGCTGCCGTCGAGGATGTAGTACGGGATGCTGGGCCACTGCTCGTCGTTCATCCAACCTTCCGGCGCCGGCCAGACTTTGTCGCCGCCATAATTGGCCCAGCCGGATTTCAGGTTGTTCTGCTCAGCAGGCAGAACGTTGCCGGCCAGGTCCTTGTTGACGAAGAAGAGCCCCTTCCCACCTAACTCAAGCTGAATGGCGCGGCCACCGATGTCCGGCGCGACATACAGGGTGATAATGCCGTTCGTCAGGCGATAAGCGTTCCAGCCGTTGAATTGAGTCTTTTCTATTTTTGCGGAAAAGGAATCGTTCTGAGCTGCCATGGCTAACCTCGCTGAAAATAGAGTAATGGGATTTGGCGCCGACGGATCGTCTCGCACTCCGAGCGACGCGATAACGGATACAAGCAAACCGCCGAGGGCACAGCCAACGAGAACCCTCGCAACTTTCGCAAAGACCGCCCTCTCCCGTAGGGAGAGGGTGGCCCGCGACGGCGTTTTCTTCAGCCGTCGCAGGTCGGGTGAGGGGTTACTTCCATATCTAAAACTTCGCATCATGCCCAACCTTCGCATCAGCAATTTTCGCCCTCGCAATTTCTCCGGAGAATTGAACTGTAATGACCGCGTAAGCCCGCGGCCTGTGATCCCGAACTCTGCAAAAGACCCCTCACCCGTCTCGCTTCGGCTGGTGAAAGCGCCGATGCGAGACACCCTCTCCCCAAGGGAGAGGGCATCAGGTACAAAATCAAAAACCTGTCGGCACAATCCAGAACGAAGCCTCAAAGGTCTTACCTGGCTCAAGGACGATCAAATGCTTGAATTTCCCTTCGTGCTGCAGATTGAAGGCATCCGTCGGACCCAACTGAGGTTCGGCGCAGATCAGGTCGTTATTGAGTGGAGCATAGACAATCGCGTAATCAAACGCCTTGTCGTACAGGACTTCAATCTTTTCGGTCTTGCCTTGGATCGTAACGCGGCCAAGGCCATTCCCGTCGCGCGCAAAATCGGAAAAGCCGTCGTCAATGAAAGTCTTATCGAGCGCTACGCCCTTGGTCGCCCCGGGCAGAAACTTGTCGGTAGGCTCGGTTTCGCCCGTCGGAATCAGTTGCTGGGTGACAATCCAGTGTTGCTGGGCGCCAATGGTCACCTTCCATTCCGGGCGCGGGCCGTCCGGGTGAAAGTAGGGATGAAATGCAAAATGGACGGGGAGGTCGGAGTCGCCGACGTTGGTGACCCGAGTCGTGCACTCAAGCTTGCCCTCCTTTAAGCGGTAGGTCATCTCATAAACCTGCGCAAAGGGAAACTGCGCCATCAGATCGGGGTACTTGTCGAACTCCAGCCGCGAAACAACAAACGCGCCATCCGCGGCGGTTTCCCCGGTTTTCACGACTTTCCAGCGGGGTTCGAAAACCAGCAAGCCGTGCATGGGCTGCTTGAAATTGTCACGGATGATGTTTCCAAGGTTATCATTCAGCAAATACTTCTTACCTTCAAAGTAATAGTAGTCGTGATCAAGACGGTTGGCCCACGGCGCCAGGAAGGGTATACCCCAGCCAAAGGTGTGCTTCGCGAGGTAGTCCTGGAAGGACTCCACCGGGATCAACACATCTTTCCCGTCCACGTTGAACTGGTAAGCAAAGTTGCCGATGTCCGGCACAATGCCCACGTCCATTTTGAGCTTCGAATCGAGCAGATGGTATGTGACGTGCCCTTCCACGATTTCTTTCTTGACCGCATAATTCTCCACGGCGAAGCCTCCCAGAGAGGGCGATGGGAACAAGCATAGCAATGCGAGTAGGGCGTGCTGGGTTTTCATAGTGATGTCCAAACCGAACCGGACTGCTGCCATCCAGGTTGGTCATGGGCCTTGGGCCCACCCCCAGAAACGAAAGTCAGCATTCGTCACCCCCGCGGAAGCGGGGGTCCATTGTCAGTCTAGGGACCCATGGATTCCCGCTTTCGCGGGAATGACGTCTCTTTCGAGGCGCGAAGCGAAGGATGACAATCCACAGGTGAAGACACTCTGCGTCCCTACTCGATATTCGCCAGAGTGTGCGCCAGATCCCGAACGGCCGGGTAAAGGGCGCGATACACCTGGTAATAGCGGTCATAAGCTTTGACGTTTTCCGCCAACGGGGTCATGCTCTCTTTAACCTGAATGGCTTCGCAGGCCGCCTCCGGAACGCTGGAATACGTCTTTGCCGCGACGCCGGCGAGCAATGCTGCGCCGAAGGCAGAACCTTCGGAAGTCCGCAGGATCACAAGATCCGTGCCAAATATATCAGCCTGGATTTGCCGCCAGGTGAAGTTACGCGAGCCGCCGCCCGAGGCGCGAATCTGCTCAACAGGAATCTTCAATTCCCGAAAAATCTCGATCGAGTCACGCAGACTGAAGGCCACCCCCTCGAGGATGGAACGAATCAGGTGTGCGCGGGTGTGAGCGGCAGTCAGTCCAAACCACATGCCTCGCGCCTGAGCGTCGAGGTGGGGGGTTCGTTCACCCATCAGGTAAGGCAGCCACAGCAGGCCGCCACTTCCAGGTCGAATATTCCGCGCCTCATCGATGATGAGGTCGTAGGGGTCGGCGTCCGTGTGGCGGGCGTACCAACTTTCTGAGGCGCCGAAATTATCGCGGAACCAGCGCAACGAAAGTCCCGCGCCTTGTGTGACTCCCATCACGTGCCATTTTCCGGGAACGGCGTGGCAGAAGGTGTGGATGCGGCCGCGCGGGTCGAGTTTGGGCGCTTCGGTGTAGGCGAATATCACGCCCGAGGTGCCCAGTGTGGCAGAGGTGAGGCCGGGCTCGACGATGCCGTTACCCACAGCGCTTGCGGCCTGGTCGCCCGCACCGCCCACCACCGGTGTCCCAGCGCTCAGGCCGGTGAGCACCGCGGCTTCGCGAGTGATCGCGCCGGCGATTTCAACCGATTCGTAGGCGCGCGGCAAGAGCTTGGCGTCCAGATCGAGCGCCGCGAGCATCTCACGCGACCACCGCCGGTTGGTCACATCGAAAAGCAAAGTGCCCGAGGCGTCGGACACATCGGTGGCGAATTCGCCCGTCAGCCGGAAGCGCACAAAATCCTTGGGAAGCAGAAAGTGAGCGGTCCGCTCGAAAACCCGGGGCTCCTCATCCCGAATCCAAAGCAGCTTGGGCGCGCTGAAGCCGGTAAGCGCGGGATTGGAGACCAGCTTGATCAATCGCGCCGCCCCAACGGTCGATGTGATCCAGTCGCATTGCGCCTGGCTGCGCTGGTCGCACCAGATCAATGCAGGCCGAAGCACGGCCGGGGTGCTGTCCATCAAAACCACGCCATGCATCTGCCCGGAGAATCCCACCGCTTCAATGTCGCCGCCCTTGAGTTGGGCCTGCTCAAGAGCCCCGCGGATCGCCACCAGAGTTGCACGCCACCAGTCCTCTGGTTCTTGCTCTGCCCAGCCGGGCTTGAGCATTTTCATAGGCTGGTGATCGCCCGTGGCCGCTCCCACAATATGACCATCCGGGCGGACGATGATTGCCCGTGTCCCGGTGGTTCCAACGTCAATTCCCATCATGTAGGCCATAAGTTTCAGTCCAATCGAAAACAGAAGTCAGGAGTCAGAAGTCAGGAGCCAGAAGACAAAATAGCCGCTGCATACGCGTTGAGTAGTTTGCTGACCTCCTCTAAGGACTTCATTAGTCCACTTGTTTCCCCATATCCCAGATCACCCGCGAGAACCAAATAGTACCGGCTTTCTTCGATAGATCCCTCAGCAGTATTCATGAATCGAGCCTTATCGGCCTTTC
>Ga0209415_10015026_pt1 | contig 12596 bp, 6 predicted proteins | sample PeaSoiSIISIP2007_FD_187696 | JGI IMG/M metagenome (GOLD analysis project Ga0209415, IMG submission 187696) | Peat soil microbial communities from Weissenstadt, Germany - SII-SIP-2007 (SPAdes) (version 2) | ecosystem: Environmental > Terrestrial > Soil > Wetlands > Peat | place: Germany...
GTGGTGCTTCCACTTGTGGCTTCTCCGTTCGCATCGGAGTCTCAGGTTCCCACGTTCCGCTCAACCGCCTCTTTGGCAAGCTCAGGCCACCTCTCATGCCGGATGCCGCTCCGCCCGTAACCAGGTTTCGTCGGAGCTACTCCCGCAGTAACTAACCCCCCGCGGTTTTGACATCGTCTCTTTGCTTTCGACACTTCAGCAGTGGTTCCCTTGCGGTCCTCTTCTTGCCTGTCACCTGACCCGGTCGTTGCCGGGCCTTTTCCTTCCGCGTTCACGACCATAGCTTTTGGCTACAGCCGCCGAAGGTGGTTTGGAACCTGTTCCTGTAAACCGGTTCCGAGGGGCCTACCCTCATCAGTCAAGCAGTTGCGCACTACTCAGCAGTTTCTCCTTTCGTGCTCGTGGCACACGTTTGTCCGCAAACCGGAAGTTGGCCAGAAAGTAGATTGTGGATAGTGCCTGAAGGCACGACAACTGCGCCCAGAGAATATGTCTCACTACAGGGGTTCATCCCAGCGGATCAAGGCCATTGGTGGAACAAGCGCACTTCGCCGTATTCCCCGTGCGTCGCGATGGCCGCAAGATTGGCGACCGAACGCTCTTGCTCCAAGCGATGGATGGTGTCCATCAGCCAAGTTTCCAACGCTTCTTCGATTTCCCGCTGCTTCCCGGCTCCGAAAGCGTAGAGCGTGTCGAGGGTCTGCCCCGCAGAGTTCAGCGGGACATGCCGGCAGGGGGTTTTATCAGATTGCCGCTCCGCAGGAACGAATTGCGTCAGCCAGCACTCGCTGCAGGGCGCGCGATTTCCGAGGACGCCATAGTTCATGCAAATGGGCGAGTCTTCAAAAATAAATGGCGCTCGCCAGGGCGCCCGCGGTAAGCATCCATAGCCTTCTCTATGGAGAAAACGCAACTCTAGCCTAAGAACTTCCAGCAAATCCTGATTGTCTTTTTGCATATGCGAGCCTCTCCGACTTGAGTGTAAAGACGGCCGGCCTGTGAAGCAGTGATCGCGGCTAGGGAACTGCGTGATGAACGTCACGCTCGCGAAGCTCAGAGAATTTGCAGAGGAAGCGGCGGGAATTGGTGGAACGACCAAGGTCACAGCCAAACGTGACTTTTGTCACCGCAATGCTTTAGCTGAATAGCGTATCAACAGATTGGCCTGCTATGAACAGGGCCGTACGAGATCTCGCACGGGACACGAACATGAAAAAGCCGGCCCCTAGAAGTTATCTTTCCCCGACTGACGCCGCTTTTCTCTATCTGGAACGCAAGGAAATCCCGCTGCACATCGCCAGCGTATCCATATTCGACGGCACAATACCCTTCAAGGAATTCGTCACCAGCATCCGTTCGAAACTGCACCTGGTGCCGCGCTATCGGCAAGTCGTGATGACACCCCCCTGGAACCTAGGTCTACCAATGTGGGAGGACGATCCGAACTTTGACGTTCACCGTCATATTTTCCGGGTAACTCTTGACGCTCCCGGCGGGGAGAGCGAATTAGAAGCATTGGCCGGCCGCATCTTGAGCGGCATGCTCGACCGCGACAAGCCACTGTGGGATATGCATGTCGTCGATGGCTTGAAGGATGGGAGAGGGGCCATCATCTGGCGAGTGCACCATGCGCTGGCCGATGGCGTATCAGGCGTGGAGTTGCTGAAGGTCATGCTGGATACAACGCCTGGGGACCCCAGCACCAACCGCGTACCACGCTACCGCCCACCGCGCCGCAGAGCGCCGGAACGGCCCGAAGACGCAATATCCCGAACCGTCCTCAGCTCCATGCAAAATCTAATCGCCTTCGAGAAGGGGCTGCTCGGCTACGCACAAAACGTTGTCAATGACGAGGCCCGGAAGGATCTCAAGGGCCTGCTTGATTTACTGCCGGAATTGGCCGCATCGGTGGAACGGCTTCCATTCAATAAGCCGTGTGGCGGGGAGCGGAAGTTCTGCTGGGCAGAGCTCAATTTGGCAGATGTACAAGCGGCGCGCGAAACGGCAGGCGGGACGGTCAACGACGTTGTCCTGGCGGTGTTAACCCGCGCGCTGTCGCGCTACGTGAAACTACACGGACAAAGCGTGACCAACAGATTCGCACGAATCGTTTGTCCGGTCAGCCTTCGGCAAGGGAATCAAGAGGAGGGCTTGGGAAACAGGATTTCGTTTCTGCCAGTGGCCCTTCCCATGGACATACGCAATCCGCTCCGGATGCTGAAAGCGGTCACCAGTAGGACGGAAATTATGAAGCGTGGCGGGGCTGCCGACCTGGTCGGGCTGGCCGCGAATTGGATAGCGGCTGGACCACCTCCGTTGCAAGCGCTTTTGTGGCGGGGAATCTCGGAGATCATACTTCCGGTGCCGCTCTTCAACATGATTTGCACAAATATTCATGGATCGGCGGTACCTCTGTACGCTGTTGGAAGGCGCATGCTCGCATCCTATCCGCAGGTGCCGACCGGCTATGATCTGGGAGTCGGTTGCGCCGTGCATACTTACGACGGAAAGCTATTTTTCGGACTGATCGCCGATGCGCAAGCGGCGCCAGACGTCGGACGCCTCCGGGACTTTATTCTTCTTTCCTTCGAAGAGTTGTGCGAGGCCGCAAAATTGAAGAAGGCACGTGCTCGAAGCGTTGAGACACGCCGAAGCACAAAACGTCCCACAGGTATCGCAAAGCCGAATCAGACGCCGGCCTCCCAAGCGGTGCCGGAAATGCCACCGGCAAAAGCACCTACGGCAGAGTATGCGCACGCAAAGGACGCGGCATAAGGGTCGGCGCGCCAGGAACGCGCAAAATGGGCGTCCCGAATCTTTTATTGCAAAAGTTATATACGATGAAGCTCGGCCGCAACCGCTGAGGCACTCCGGCTTTGGCCGTCTTGATTACCGGTTCGATGTGCACTTCCAATAGAAACTGAGAAAAAGGATAAGAAGTTCTTTCCTCTAGACAAAGCAGGCTGTTTTGACTAGAGCGCATTGCACAACCCAGCTAAGTTATTGATTCTATTGGGCTAGAATGGGGTTATGCAACAGCTTCTAAAAGGATGGGCGGTTCCGGCGCCGGAAACGCTGCCAGCGTTCGAATGAGGTTCTGTGTGTGTTGCCACCAGCCATTGAAAATCTGCCCTTCCTGGCAGCGAACCTGCAGCGGGTGCCAGACGTTGAGACCACCAGACGATCGAATTAAGGAGGTTGGATCTACTTCATGCTGGCTTGCGTCTTCCTTTTCGTCTCGTAGCGCGTCGGAGAGTCCGACCATCACAGAACGGGTGTCGAGTCGCAGACCCGTGTGCAGCGCTTTGAGCGCGCTCTCCTTCGCGCTCCAAAGTAGCGCCAAGAGCCGTGAGCGGTCTTCGACACAAGTTCCTGCAACGAGCGATTTCTCCTCCGTGGTGAAATAATCAGTGAGAAATGCGTCGCTGCGCGGCTCGATGATTTCCAGATCACAACCAAGCACTCCATTCGAAGGCGCGACGGCGCACACTGCCAACCCGGCGCGATGACTGAGAGAGACCGCCGCCTCCGCTGGTTTGTTCTGGAAAAAGACCTCCGGGGCGCCAGAGGATGCTGCGCGTATTTCAAAGTTTGCCAGAATCTGTGGATCGGCAGGCAGCTTGAAGTAGCGTGCCAGGGCCATCTTGGCCGTCCAGCGTCCCAGCCGCCAGTCTTTTCGTCTTTTGGTAAAGCGCAAAGTGCCGAGCCGGGCCGCTTCGCTCTGGCTCAGCCACTCGTCTCCCGCGGGCAAATCCGCTTCGGTTTGTTCCACCCAATAGACTTCCATCAAGAAGCTCCGGACGCGGCAAATGCTGCCGCCGCTTCCACTCTCGGTTCTTCGCCCGGGTGCTTCCCGGGAACCAATGCCATCACTGCTTCCGTGCCGCGTTCGACGGCATGAATGAGGTAAGGACGAAGGTTCGAGGGCGGCAGGATGTCATGAAGCGCGCCTACTTTCAGGGCCCGCTGCACGCTATGCACGCGATCAAACTCGCCGGCCACCTCGCCCAACTTCTCGGAATGGACCACTTTGAAGAGTTCGTCCCACTGGGTCCGCAGTCGGCGCTTCTCGCCGGTTTCGGCCGTGGCCATCGCCTGATTTAGCGCTTGCAAACGCGGGTCTTTACGGGTCCGGGCTTCGACTTCGCCTGCAAACACCACGGCGGCTGCAGGCGCCCCGCCAATGACAGAGGCGTAGGTTCCCTCCAGGGCTACCACTTCGAGATGTTCATTCAGCGCGCGTGAAAAAACCACGTACGCGCCTCCGTGATAGCGGGAGATCACACAGAAAACGATGGGGCCCTTGAAATTCACCACGGCCCTGCCGATTTCCGCACCATATTCAAGCTGGAGCTTGCGCATGGACTCCGGCGATCCATCGAACCCGGATAGATTGGCGAGCAGCACTACCGGCCGATTGTTGCTAGCCGCGTTGATCGCGCGAGCTACTTTCTTGGAGGCTTGCGGGAAAAGAGTACCGGCGCTCCACTGATCCGGCCCATCGGCGGGAACAAATCCCAACCGGTGCACGGGCCGCGATTCAATGCCGATGAGACAAACAGGATATCCACCTAGATGGGCATCCCATACCACAGCGGTTTCGGCAGCACGCATACCGGGCCAGCGCTCCAGCGGCGGATGGTCCTGGTCTACGACGGCCATCATCACGGTGCGAATGTCGAAGGATTTCTTTCGGCCGGGGTTCGACGCATCGGAGAAGATCTCTCCAACACTGGCGAAACCGTCGCCGCGGGCCTTACCGTGCGGGTACAACTGAACGTCGCGGTTAACGGGATCGCTGGTTTCGGCCCTGCGTGGGAATCGTTCGCCCGGCGCTACATAGGTGTGTTCATAGTGACGGAACAAAATGTGGCAGGCTTCATCGATGTCTTTGGCCCAATACTGCGCCTGGCCGTTGAGGCCCATGATGCGATCGTACCCACCGATGCCTTGATTGTCCTCGGCAGAAACGCTGCCCGAATAATCCAATGCGCGCTTGCCGGTAAGCACCATCGCGGAATTCGGCGTCATGATCAAAATTCCACGGGTGTGCATGAGCATGGTGGCTTCGGCGTTCCAGTAGGGCTGCGCGCCGACGTTGATCCCGTTAATCAACAGGTTCACTTCCCCGCCCGCTTGCGTGAACTCGATCAATCGACGGAGAACACGGGCAATCCAATCCATATTTTCTACGCCACTATCCATGGAAATCTTTGCACCAGCCGAGATGGGAAACCATTCCACAGGCACGCCCTTCTGTTCGGCAAGATCGAGAGCCGCGATAATGCGCCGGCATTCCGATTCAGCGATGGCGCCAAGATCCTTGCTCGGATCTCCCATCAACATGACCCGCGTCATGCCCTCGGGGTACCTCACGGTGTAATTCTTGATGACGCCCACGATGATGTTCGATTTGTTTTGACCATAGGGACGCTCAACGGGAACCAACTGCCCTTCCGCGTTGAGATCGTGTTCGACAAAATCGCCCGGCGGGAATTCAGCACGCGTCTCTTGTGGAGCCGGCGTGAGCATTTCGATGATTTCGTATGGGTAGGTCATCCCACGCTGGCGCATGCGCACGACTTTCTGGTCGTACTCGGTCAGCGGCTTGAGCGGCTGCATTCTTCCGGCGGGGCGGAAAGTTATGAGCAAGCCCGTGCCGCCGGGCCTCGAGATGCGCACCACCATGTCTCGCAATTGTCCGGTCTCCGGATTGGGAATCCTGGCGCGCAACACCACCTGTTCCAATCCCAGGCCGTCGGTCGCCGGCGCTAGCCGGTGCACAATACTGTGAAATTCATCCGGTTCAATGCGGAGCGCAGGCCAAACGTACAGAAGAATCCGATTCCAATAGAGGCGCTCCTGGGGCGAGCGCCGCGACTGAAACATCCGGATGCCCGCCAGGGCTTCCGCAAACATGCGCTCCAGATGCGGCAATTGCACGACCCGCCCGTCTTCATCACACACTGGAGTCAGATCGCGTACCTCAGCAAGAGCGAACAAGCGCTGATCTTTCGGGTTGTCGTGAGCGACGCCATGGAAAAGGTAGACATCTTCGACCGATGGCAGCCGTTCCATCTTGAAATTGTTGAAGCGCCAGAGGTGTAAGCGTTGGCCCATCAGGGGGTGAAGGCCGCGGTAGAGTTTTTCCTCTTCATACGCGTTCTCCCCAGGGGCGTACGTGAAATGGTGCATGTCACCCATCCCCGGGCCGCGACCCGGGCCGGCAACGGCAACAACGATGCGCCGGATCTCCCGGCGAAAGCCTGCCTGGTTGAGCATGGCACCAAATTCTTTCTGCGAGGCTTCCGGATCGCCTAGAGCGCCGGAATGCCAAACGTAGAAATCAATGACCACCTCATGTTCCGCGGGCACAGCCTCAATGAGTGGAAACAACACGCGCGCCGCCACGGAGAGCTGTGTAGACTCGGCATGGGTGGTAAAAAGATGAATTCTTTTTCCATCCACCTCATATGCGGCTGAGATACAGTGCTGTCCATCCACCCCGATGGGGCGAAGATTCTTTAGCGTTTCAAGTCGATAGTATCTTCGCGTGAGCACCTCTAACATCAATTGCCGAAGGGCTTCGTCTGCTGTTGTGAACCGCCCGGCGAACAAACTCACCAATGGCTGAGGACAATCGACCAGCGCATGAATTCTCTCGAGCCGATCGTCGGCCTCCGGATTGGCGGCGAGATGGCTCAAGTGTTCTTCCGCTTGCGCGTAGACTTGCCTCCGCGCCCGCTCAAATAACGGCTGATCGAAGCAGCGGTACCGCAGTTCCCTGGCTAGATCGCTTATGGCAGGAAAATGCCCGTTAGTCATTGCGATTAGCCGATCGAGTAGCGTCCTCAGGGATTCTTCCGGCTGCTTCTCCAAGTTGGCGACGTCTCCCAAGCGCCGCTCGAGAACACCCAGAATAAGAGCCACCTTCTGCTCCACACGCTGGTGCGACTTATAGATCCAAAGCAGGCTCTCTTCCAATTCGGGAGAGCCCTCCAGTGTCCTCACTCCGTAGTGGGCGAGCGCACGGTGCAAGGCCACGACGAATTCGGGCGGGAGCCCCTCGCCGCGCGTCTCAATCATGCGTAAATAAGAGAAGAGGTACGCTTCACAGCTGGGAGCTTCACCATTTGTTGGATCGTCCATCTCTGGTTCGCGATGGAACAAATAACCAATGTCCACGAAAATTCGTAGAATCTCATCTTCACACTGTCTTATTTCCGCGGCATCGCCCCGCTCTTCCCGATGCTGCTTCCACTCTTCGAGCAATCGTGCGATGTGCGCGGGATCGACGTCAAAACCGAGCATAAGTTGCTGGAGATCTTCGAGATTTTGGAGGCAGCGGGAATGACTATCCACCGGGGCTTCTTCTGAAACCCTTGAAGCACCTAGCGTCACACGCTCCGTGGTTGCCGCCGACTTTTCGCCGCCGATCGGATCAATCTGCACGAGCGGTGCTCCAGCGTCCACTTGCACGTTGCGAATCGCCATAACGTGCCGGACCTTTCCGGAAAATGGAGCGACGACCTGCATCTCCATTTTCATGGCCTCCAGCACTGCCAAACGATCCCCCGCCGAAACGATCTCGCCGGGCTTCACGGCAATCGAGACCACGACCGCCGGCGCCGGTGCGTGTACGACTCCACCGTCATCGCGATCAATGCGGTGCGCAACACCGTTGACTTCGATCAGGAAGCTGAGCCTTTGAACCACGGAGACGACATTGAAGCGCTGCCCAAAGCAGGTGAGCAGGTATTCGAATTGGCCCTGGCGAGCGTATTGCACATTGATGCGCGAGCCATCGGCCTCCACACGGTAGTGCCGGGGCCCAAGACGATACACTTTGAGCGAATAGGCATGTCCTCGATGGCGCAGAGCTACAGTCCCACCCACCTCGCTCCGGACCTGCGGCCGTCCGCGCATGGCCGAGGCGTAAAATTGCGTTTGTTCCACCGCCAAATCCGCATCGTAGGTGGCAATCGCCGCTTGCAGCAAAGCCACATCGCCGTATTGCCTGGAGAGGTGTTCATTGTTTGCCACCAGGCGTTCCATCCATCCAACATCTACTTTTCCGCTCTGCACCTCCGGACGATTGAGCAAATCGAGAAGAAATGATTTGTTGCTAGCGCCACCTTTGATGATGACAACACTTTCACGCAACGCGCGCTGGAGGCGAGAGAGCGCTTCTTTCCTGTTTTGGCCGTGGGCGATGATCTTAGCGATCATGGAGTCAAAGTCCGCCGGGATGGCGTCACCTTCCGCCACGCCCGTGTCAACGCGTACGCCAGGACCAGTCAGAATCCTGAACCGTTCAATAATGCCGGGGGCGGGAGCAAAACCATTATCCGGATCTTCCGCATTCAACCGGACCTCAATGGCGTGGCCGACCGGTCGCGGTGGCTCGCCTTCCAGACGTCCTCCACGGGCAATGTGAATCTGAAGCTTGACCAGATCAAGCCCGGTGGTGCATTCCGTCACCGGATGTTCGACCTGCAAGCGAGTATTCATCTCCATGAACAGGAAGTGCTGGCTTTCCGGTTCGTACAGGAATTCCACTGTCCCTGCGTTGTGGTATCCAGCCGCTCGGCTCAAGCGCACCGCCGCTTCGCGCAGCGACTGATCCTGCTCCGGGGACAGCATCGGCGGAGGAGCCTCTTCGAGGATCTTTTGGTGGCGGCGCTGAATGGTGCAATCGCGTACGCCGACGGCCCAGGTTGTCCCTTCACGGTCGGCAATGATCTGCACCTCGATGTGGCGCGCGCCTTGAACAAGTTGCTCCATGAAAACGGTCGGGTCACCGAAGGCTTTGTGCGCTTCGGCCCGAGCGCTTTCGAACGCTTTCGGGAGTTGGCTTGCTGAGTTCACACGTCGGATGCCGTGGCCGCCGCCCCCGGCGGTAGCCTTGATGAGCAGGGGGTAGCCCAGGTGCGCTGCGTGGCGCAATGCGTCGTCTAGAGTTTCGACCGGCCCGCCGCTCCAACGCGCGACCGGTATCTGTACTTCCTCGGCCAGGTGTTTCGAGGAGATCTTGTCGCCAAGGCGGCGCATCACATCGCCATCCGGGCCGATGAACACGATGCCCAGCTCGCGGCAAAGGTCCGCGAAGTCGGCGTGTTCGGCCACAAATCCCCATCCCACCCAGACCGCATCAGCGCGCGAGGTCCCCAGCGCCCGCTCGAGAACTTTATAGTCGACGTAACTGCTCTTGAGCTGCTGAGTAGCGGAGTCGATCGTCTGGGCGGCGCCGAGGCACACCGCCTCGTCCGCTTCACGAACGAACATGGCATTGCGATCGGGCTCGGTAAAAAACGCAATGGTGCGCAACGATGTGCCATGTTCCTGATTGAATTCACGCACAGCGTGGATGAAGCGCATGGCGGCTTCACCGCGATTTACGATGGCCACGCGTTGAAATTCTATTTGCATAAAGCCTCGAATCGCCAACTCTGCACTGCAAGAAGACTTGTTGCCTACACCGCGACGGCTTGCAGGGCCTTCAGAGGTTCACTATTGACGGCGTTGGGAAGTGCGATTGTCCGGTATCCCGTCAGATGTACAAGCTGGATTCCTGAGGCATCCACAACCTCTGCGTCAAAGCTTCCCTGCTCCGGATTGGTAGTGACGACGGCATAAAATTTGCCTTCGGCGGAACGCGGGGAAAGCCGCGAGCAAACTTGTTGAATGTGCAGCGGCAAACCCATGCGGCCCTGCTCGCTGATCTCCCAGAGCCCGGCGGTTTGCAAGCACAGCTCGATCAGCCGGGGCGCCATAAGCATCGGCAGGTGGACGGGATAATGATGGCTGGGCAGATTTTCAGCCATCTGGCCAATGATGTAGTCTCCCTCGCGCCACGCCCGCCCAAGTACCTGGTACGCTGGACCGTGAAAATAGATGCGATAAATGTCGGCGGCTTCGGTGATCGATCCTGTCGGCCCGCCAGGCGCCGGCCCGGTCAGAGTTTTCGGCGCCTGTTTTGTTAACCGCACGCGGGCCGAGAAGTGGGTGGTCACTTGAGGTTCTAATTGGTTGGGAAGCAGCCGGTGACCAAGCAACCGGCAATCGGCGACCACCTCGTCACCCTCGGGATAAAAAATCGCCTGTATCGTTAACGAGCGCGGCTCGTTCCTGTAGAACTTGAATGGTGCGAAAAAGTTCACGTCTTCGAGCGACGCGATTTGCCAATTAGGAAGCATCCAGTGAGCCGCTTCCGCAAAGGCCTCGATGCCCATCACTCCGGGAAGAACCGGCGTGCCGTCAATTTGATGATCATGCAAGAAAGGTTGAATGGCGGGGTCCAGCGTCGTCTCGATGGTGAGGCCATGAGACAAACTCACGCTGGTGATCGCGCCAATCATCGGCCCAGGTGTTAGCAATTCTTTCTCGGTAGCTTCGGTTGCTTTCGCATCCAACCCGCCTGTGGGATCCCATTCATTCAGCAAGACACCGAGACGCTTGCCGATGACGATCTCTCCGCGCGTTCCACCTGCGGTCAATTCACGGCGGATCAAGGGAATGCCTGCTTCGGGCGGCAGCATGTCGATGCCGGCAAGTTCCATCATCTTGGGAATCGAGCCACGCGTGGCCATCCCGATGCCGCCCCACGCCGTCCAATCGATGGCGATGGCGCGCATTGCGGGCCGAGTTGTGCGGAAGTTCGAGGTGATTTTGCACAGCAGGTCGTTGGCTGCGCTGTAGTCTGTCTGTCCGGCATTGCCAAAGCGGCCCGCGATCGAACTGAACGCGACCGTTGCTCCGAGAGGCATGTCGCCGATGGCATGCAAAAGATGGAACCAGCCGTCAGCCTTCACGTCGAAGACCAGGTCAAATTCGCGCGGATCTTTGTCTGGAAGGAAGTGGCTTCGTTCGATGCCAGCAGCGTGCAGCAATACGTCGATATGGCCGCTGCGTTCACGCACTTGTTTGATCACGTCGGCCACAGCGTTGGCATCGGTGAGATTCGTGCTGAAGTAATGCGGCATGCCACCAGCTTGCCGCACGGCGTTGATGGCACTCAGCGCGGCGCACCCGCGCTCCAAAGCCGCAAGTTCTTTTTCAACCAGGGCAGGAGTGGCTCGTTCGCCGCGGGCCTGGATGCGCGCAAAGAGATCGCGCTTCAAGCCTTCTTTGTCGCTCGCGAAACGTTGGAGGTCGGCATTGCTGGGGTCAGGTTCCGGCAGCAGATCCAACAGGTAGAACGTTCCGCCGGAAGCAGCCGCCAAGTCCGCGGTGATGGCCGAGACGATACTTCCCGCAGCCCCGGTAATCAAGAAGACAGCGTCCTTGTCCAGTGCGAATCCGGGATGGCCGTCGGCCGCGGGCTGTTCTTCGAGACCAACTGTCCAGCGCAGCCCTGCTTTGTAGCCAATCTCTACTGCGCCTGGGTCGCGCAGAGTTTCTTCGATGAGAAGATCGGCAATTTCGGCGGGTTGGCGTTGGCGTTCAAAATCGACAGTTTTGACCAGAACGTCGGTACGCTCGCGCTTATAGGTCTTGGCGAAACCCACCACCGCGCCGCCGAGGGGCGCGATAGCTCCAGCGTCGTCATAGCCGTGCTGCCCACCGAGCCTCGTCCCCGCCACAAAGAATTTGTTCGGGCCGGCAATTTGAGCGTAGAGGCCACGCATGGTGGCATAGAGCGACTTGATGCGTACTCGCAGCGCCTCATGCCAGGCATCCAGATCCATTTCGCTAAGATTTCCTTCGTTGTCCAGCGCAGGTAGCCAATACACCCCTTGCACAGGCCCTACATCGAGCCACTGTTTGAGGTGATCATTCAGTGCGGCCGTATCCCACGCCGAATCCATGCGCAGGATTTCCGCTCCCCGCGACTGCAGTCGCTGAACGAGTTCGTCTCCCACCCCATTTTTGTCAGGCATGAGCACGACACGGATGCCAAGGCCAATCTTCACCCCAGTTTGCTTGCACATTCCCAGCGGTGGACGGAGATTGGGTACTGGGACGCGGCGAGGGAAGGCGTTGACAGCCGCAAATGAAGCAGGGACGGGGCGCGCCACGGTAACGGGAACCGCAGCGGGGGAGGGGGACGCCGCTACAGACTTCTGCGCGCGCGTTTGGCTATCTTGAATCGCAGGAGAGCTTGGGGCCGACGCTACCTTTACTCCGGGTTGTCTGTCGCGCGCGAACTGAATCACATGCGCCAGCGTGGGAAAGTCCCGCAGCTTGAGATTCTCATCGCGCGGAATGTTGAATGCCGCACGCACTGAGGCAAACATCTCCGCTTGTTTCACGGTGTCGATGCCAAGGTCGGCTTCAAGGTCCAGTTCCAAATCAAGCATATCTTTTGGATACCCGGTCTTCTCGGCCATGATCTCCAGAACTCTTTCCTTAATAAGATCGTCCGCGTTGGCATGGGTAACGCTAGGTGGGGCTACCGTTGTGGTGGACTCGCCCGTCGATGGCGACTGCCCTGGGCTGGCCAAATCCGGCCGCTTCTCAAACACGAAGCGGATGACATGCGCGAGTGTCGGGTAATCGCGCAGCTTGCGGTTTTCGTCGCGGGGAATGTGATAGATCTCTCGAATGGCGGCGAACATTTCCGCTTGTTTAACGGTGTCGACACCGAGATCGGCTTC
>Ga0209415_10015027_pt1 | contig 12596 bp, 10 predicted proteins | sample PeaSoiSIISIP2007_FD_187696 | JGI IMG/M metagenome (GOLD analysis project Ga0209415, IMG submission 187696) | Peat soil microbial communities from Weissenstadt, Germany - SII-SIP-2007 (SPAdes) (version 2) | ecosystem: Environmental > Terrestrial > Soil > Wetlands > Peat | place: Germany...
AAGATCGCGCGGATCGCCGGGCACGAAGGCTTGCACTTCGTCCCCTTCGTCTCCCAGGTCCACCTCTACGATGCCGCTTCCTTTGGCCGCCGCGCCGTGAACAACGCCCTCAGTCTCAATGCGGATTCCGTTCTTCGCTTCTTCCGAGAGCGTTGCAATCGTTGTGCTGACGGATGAAGGCAGCAACGCGTTACTTCGGCTTTTCTCCACTTTGAAATCGGTAAGGGCCATGCTGGAAAGACCAACAGTCGGATCGTACGCATGGGTCTTCCTCATCGAAACCAGCACCGTTTCGCCGAATTTCACGCCCAGCGATGCGGGATCCAGATCGATGGCGATCGCTCCGGTCTGGTCCTGCAGCCAGAATCGTTTGTTGGCGTAGTCCAAATAGGTGACCACACCGCGTATCTTCAAGGGGCCGAAGGGCAGCTCCCGCAGCTCCACAACGGTGCTTCGCCCCTGCCACTTGTCGATGAGCTGTGTGTGGGTCGCTACATACCACGCGGCCAGCAGGGCCAACGAACAGAGAATTGCCATTGCCGCCCACAAGCGGCTCTTCTTTCCGAGGTTAGAGGCGAACCATATCCGCAGGCGATTCATTGCGCAAGAGAACGTCCCTCAGGTTATCGGCATCTCGCTCTCCACGCAGATCATTACGAAAGTCACTACCCTGCGAAGCCGGGGCGTGGTTACTTCGGGCCCTTCACGATCCGGCAGCGGTCAACCGAATCATGCCTCTCGCCGCGAAAAACACCACCCCTCCCCATGCAGCCAGCAAATCGCGTCCGCCTCGTGCGCGTCGCAGCGCAACGAACGAACACTCGCGCCCGCGTCCCGTCTAAGCGCTTTCTTCAATTCACCGCTCACCGCTTCATCCCGGGCCCCCTCGAAATCGACAAAGAAAGCCGTGCTGACCAGCGCCGCGCGAAACCATTCGTTGCTCACGCGAAGAAGGTGCGCCATGGTTCCCGGCCCGCGTGTGGAGGTGAGAGGAAAGAGCAGTTTGCCCCGCCGCTTGACCGCGTCGAGCCAAGCGGTGAGCGGATGCGTAGCTCCCGCGCTGACCACAATCACGTCCGCCGGCTCAAACGGCCCTTTCGCGCCGCTCCCATGAATCACCGCGACCTGCGGCCAAGCTTCCAACGCAGCGCGAGCGCGCGTAGCCAGGCCCAAGTCGATCTCCATTGCCGTCACAGCCCCGGTTGGTCCGGTTAACTCCGCCAGGACCGCCGTGTAGTATCCCGTGCCGCAGCCAAGGTGCAGCACGCGGTCGCCGGCTCGCACTCCGAGCAGTGAAAGATGGTATGCCCACAGGCTCGGCTGGCCGTTGTTCAGGTGCTTGGCCGCGTCCAAAACAATCAGCGCATCCCGATACACATGTCGTGGGTCGTCGTCCTCGGTGACCCAGGATTCGCCATAGCTCTGAACGATCCAGGGGCCGAGGCCCACGAAGCGCTCGCGCGGCACTGTCGCGAAGGCATCGAGCACCGCCGGCGCACAGATCCGGTCGATGCGGAATAGCTCCTCCGCATAGAAGCGCCGAATGCTCTCAATCGGGAGGTCTGGCTGGGGCTTCATTGTGCCGTCGGCGCGATGCGGAGCGGAGAATCGCGTTCGGGGACTTGTTTGATGGCGACGAGGATTTTCATATGAACACCTTGAGATAGTTACCTCAACCTCATGTGATTGCTATAGATGATTGCTCCGAACATCAGGATCATTCCAAGCGGGACAAAGATGATGGCAGCGAATAGTGGCCAACGCGGCACCTTCAATTCCTTCATCAGGCGAAAGTATTCACGCTCGGTATTGTGTTTCCAACCGCGGTACCGACCGTGTCTCCTAAGGCAGAGATCCATGTACCCACGGCAACCGAGGCCCACGCAAGCAATTCCGAGGCCTATGAAAACGGCCTGGTGTAGACCCGTTAACATACTGCTCCATCTTGAACCCGCCTATGCATTCTGCTCCGGCAATCCCCGCGCCGCAATTTGCGCAATGTCCAGCAGGGCCGGCGCGCCTTCACCTTGGGCGGCTAGTGCGTCTCGAAACATGGTATTGCAGAAGGGGCAGGCGGCGGCGATGACGCTGGCTCCGGTGGCGGCCAGTTCGGCCGCGCGCACGTGGCTCACGCGCTGGCCTGTCTCTTCGCCGAGGAATGCGAGGCCGCCGCCTGCGCCGCAGCAGAAGCTGCGCTCTCGCGAGCGTGGGGCTTCGACGAGGTCGCCCGCGAGTGCGGCGACTTGACGGGGCTCGTCGTAGATGTTGCGATAGCGGCCGAGGTAGCAGGGGTCGTGGAAGACGATCGTTTGTTGCTGGGATCCCTCAGGGGCTAAAGCCCCGGTCTCATAGGCGGCATTCTCGGCACGAGTAAACTCGTGCGCTGATACAAGACGATTGGCAGTATCGGCAGGATTTGCAGCACCGTCCCTACGGGACTCCCCATTTACAGGGACGCTGCTATCCCCACGCTGAAGCGCGGGGCTAACAGCCGCTGCGCCTACGGCGCGGCGCGCCGAGTCGAGAGCGTTGTGCCTCGGCACAAGGGCAGACTCTCGCGAGGCAACTTTGGACCTGGAGCGCGATATTGGCAGTCGATCGAGGTGGCGCGCCAGGAACTCGCTGTGGTGCTCGATGGTGGGCGGGGTGCCGTAGGCCTTCCAGTCTTCCTGGATGGTGCGCACGCAGTGCGGACAGATGGAGATTATCTTCTTGGTTTTGGATTGGGCCAGTGCATCGAGATTGAATTCCGCCAATTGCTGAAAGAGCAGGTCGTTGCCGAGGCGGCGGACCGGGTCGCCGGTGCATTTCTCTTTGCGCAGCACGCCGAAGGTGACGCCGAGGTGACGCAGAATTTTGACCAAAGCCAAGATAATCTCGCGGCCGCGCGGATCGTAGGCGCCCATGCAACCGAGCCAGAGGCAATACTCCTGAGTCCCATCGAAGAGGGGCAGAGCATTCTTCTCAATGAATCTGTCGCGCTCCGTTGCGGGCAGGCCCAGGGCGTTGCTGCCTCGTTCCAGCGCAAGGAAGAGCTTTGCTCCGCGCTCATCTTGCCATGCGCCGGTGTTGACTGCGCCGCGGCGCAGGCCAACGATGATGGGCACGTGCTCGATGCCCACGGGACACTGGAACTCGCACGCTCCGCAGGTGGTGCACTCGAAGGCCGCTTGCTGCGAATTGTGCTTGCCGAGGAGAAGCTCCTCGCTAGCGGGGCCGCATTCGTTCAAGTAGGCGCGCAGGCCGAGGATCACCGACTTGGGGTTGAGGAGCTTGCCGGTATTGTTGGCGGGGCAGTGATCGGTGCAGCGGCCGCACTCCACGCAGGAGTAGGCTTGCAGGCTGACGAGATGTGTGAGGTCCTTGCCTGCGACGAGGCCGAAATCATCCTCGCCGGCGAGCGGTGGAATCTGGGCGAAGCTGCCGCGCGAGAGGAAGACGGTGAACGGGCTCAGGACAAGATGCAGGTGCTTGGTATGCGGGATGAGCGGAAGAAACGCCAGCAGAACGATGGTATGCGCCCACCAGAGCGCTCGCGTGGCGGCTTCATCACCGGAGGGGAAGAACGCGGCGAGGTAGGTGGCCATGAGCGCGAAGATGAGGAAGGCGATCCAGCCGGACTCGGGTGAAAGCGCGCCAAGCGAGTTGGGCCGGAAGACGAAGCGCCGGATGAAGAGCGCGGCGATGGCCACGGTGCAGGCCAACGCGAAGACTGCCGCGATGTAGAAATAAGCCCGGCCAAATGCGCCGGTGGGATGGAGAAACGAGAGGCCAAAGGCCGCGGCGCAATGATTGAGCGTGACTAGCGCGAAGGCGCAGAAGGCCCAGAAGACGATGGCGTGCGCTGCGCCAGCAAGGGGCCGCTCGCGAATGACTTTGGCTTGCAGGATCACTTCCCATACAAACGCGCGGACGCGTGGGCCGACAGGTGCGAGGTGAAAGTCCGGATCGCTTTTGGAGCGGAGGATGTTGCCGAGGATGGGTGCGAAGCGGCGACCGAAGGCGTAGGCCGAGGCTGCGGCAAGGGCGGCGAAGAGCAGCGTCTCCTGGAGAGAGAAGTGCCGAGGCTCAGCGAAGGTGGGCAGCGGAACGGTCATGGATTCACCAAGCCACGATACATGATCGGGTCAGGCGAGATCGGGTCACGCCAGGTTGCCGGGGTCTCTCGGGAGATGACGCTGACGTTTTGCGACGCGGCGTGAAGAGGGCTGTTGATTCTATTGGGCCTGTTTTTTGTGTCGATGACGTTTTGCGACGTTTTGCGTCACGATTTTTAAGAAGTTTTGTTGATGCCAAATGAGTTAAGTTGGAAATGCACCGGAAATGGGGCAGGATTTTTTGCTTTATTTATTTTCGGACCCCCAAGCGATTTTCTTTGGTTTCTGCCGGGGATGCCGAAGCCTGAGAGGTCTGCCAATTCGCGCTCATACGAGGAGTATGCGCCGAAGGAGGGAAATTCTCCGCAAAAGGGGGCGAAGAATCTGTCACGGGGAATCAATGGGATGCGAGGAATATTCCACGTGAGCGTCTTGACTTTATGGTGGGGTGAACCGACTTGCCGATGCCCGCACCCCTCAAACTGAGCCACCACCCCAAAATTGGGGTGCTTAAGATTGGAGTACAAGGGAGCTGACGGAGGCCCACGATGATTCCGTTGATTGTTTTGGTGGTTGTCTTTGCGGTGTTTCGGTTGGCGGGCCCCATAAGACAGCTAAGAAACGTCCCTCAGGGGCTAAAGCCCCAATGTTTATGCGGTCTTTGCGGCACGACTAAAGTCGTGCCCTGGTTACATAGCCTGGGCAATGGCGGAATGTGGGTGACGCTGACGGGGATTGCAGAGGTTCCAACGGAATTTCAAAGCCCGATTGTATGCTGAGAGTTGCAATCCAAAGGAAGTGCCAAGTTGCCGAAATATCTTGTTACAGGCGCCGCGGGATTTATTGGGCGGTCGATTGTTGCGGCGCTGCTGGAGCGTGGCGAGTCGGTTCGCGGCGTCGACAGCTTCATCACGGGCAAGCGCGAGAATCTTGCCGGGTTTGAGGCGATGGAGTTTGTCGCCGGGGACCTGGCCGACCCGACGGTGTGCGCCGAGGTCTGCGCGGGAGTCGAGGTGGTGTTTCACGAGGCGGCGCTGGCCTCGGTTCCGCGATCGGTTGCGGATCCGGTGGGGACGAACCGCAACTGCGTGGACGCGACGCTGAACCTGCTGGCAGCGGCGCGCGCGGCCGGCGTGCGGCGCGTGGTGTATGCGGGGTCGTCGTCGGCGTATGGAGACACGCCGACGCTACCCAAGCACGAAGGGATGACGCCCGATCCGATCAGCCCGTACGCAGTGGCCAAGCTGGCCGGCGAGTACTACTTGCGGTCTTTCACGCGGGTTTACGGGCTTGAGACCGTCACGCTGCGCTACTTCAATGTGTTCGGGCCGCATCAGGACCCGGCGTCGCAGTATTCGGGCGTGCTGGCGGTTTTTTGCCGGAAGATGCTGGCGGGGGAGCAGCCGACGATCTATGGCGATGGCGAGCAGAGCCGCGACTTCACCTACATTGCGAACGTGGTGGAGGCAAATCTTTTGGCGGCGGCAGCGCCCGCGGGCAAGGTTTCGGGCGAGAGCATCAATATTGCGGCGGGGCAGAGGGTGACGCTGAACGAGACCTTCGATGCTTTGTGCGCGCTGACCGGATATACCGGCAAGCCGGCCTATGCAGAGCCGCGATCGGGGGATATTCGGCACTCGCTGGCGGATATTGGGCGGGCGCGGGAGCTGCTGGGGTACGAGCCGCGGGTGGATTTCCGCGAAGGGCTGCGGCGGACGGTGGAGTGGTATCGCAACAGCAGGGGCTGAGGCCTCCCAGGGAGGGTTCGCGCGGCCCTACGGGGCGCGGGAACGATTCGCCCGGAGATCCCAGGGTTCCGTCCGCCGCGGCGGACTCCACCCTGGGCTATTCTCGATCCGTCCCTCCGGGACGAAGCGGGAACGATTCGCCCGGAGATCCCAGGGTTCCGTCCGCTGCGGCGGACTCCACCCTGGGCTATTCTCGATCCGTCCCTCCGGGACGAAGCCCCGGGGGCAAGCCGAGATTCTCAAGAAACGAGCCTGACTTGCGACAGCCTGTGAGGCCGGCTATTGACGAATGCCCTCAGAAGGATGAGACTAACCATTAATTTTTCCTCAGACGGCGTTTGGTTTTGAGACGCCGAGGCTACGGCCTTTGCCGCACGAGATCCATGTCCTGTATTTGGCGAAGGCTAGGCTCCTAAGCGACGCCGCTTGATTGGTTCAGGCAGGCAGCCGCACTTCATGCCGAAGATGGCGTGAGGTTCCTAGAGAGCCGTAGCGCCGCGAGTCACTTGTTGCCGAGGTTGCGCTGCGTGCCGGACGACTCGTCCCAGAGGGAAGTACCGCCCACCGAATCTAGAAGGCCGACCGCTCGAAGTGCCGGGCGGAGCGGGTCGACATCGTTGGGTCAGGTGGTGTGGCGGCGGCGAGTTTTTGTCGCGGCAATCGAGGGCGGCTTGCTGCTGGCCTGCGCGCTCTACTGCGCGATCGCTCCTAACCAATATGAAGCGGCGGCGCGGATCGAGTTGCGCACGGCGCCGGCCTCGTCGCTGAGCCTGGATGCTCCGCAGCCGCAGGCCTCGGCGTCGATTCTGTCTGCGCCGATTGCGCTGGAGACGCTGGCGGGAATCTTGCGCAGCGATGCGCTGGCGTGGCGGGTGATTGCCGGGCTGAAGCTTTACCAGGCGCCGGGCTTTCGCGGCAGCTTTGAGAGCAAGTTTCCCGGATTTGGCGCGGATGCGCCGGCTCCCGATGCGCAGGCGTGGTTGCTGGATCGCTTTTCGCGGCGGCTGAATGTACAGGCGCTGCCGCGAACGCTGCTGGTGGAGGTGCGCTTCCGGTCGCATGATCCGGTGCTGTCGGCGAGCGTGGTGAATGCGCTGATTCGCGCCTACGACGACCAGGAGATGGAGTCGCAGGTGACGGCGACGGCGCAGGCCTCGCGGTGGCTTGGCGCGCAGCTTGCCGAGTTGAAGGCACGCGTGGACCGCGACCAGCAGCGGCTGGCGGATTTCGAAAGCCGGCACGGCATTGTGAGTACGCCCGATGTGCTGGCGAATGGGCAGGCGGGCGAGACCGAGCACAGCTCGGCGCTGGTGGAGATCGACGAGCTGAGCCGGCAGCTTGTGGCGGCGACGACGGACCGCATTTTGAGCGAGGCCGAGTATCGCGCCGCATCGCAAGGCGATCCGGAGATGGTGATTGCCGCCGACCCGCGGCTGCAGGCCGTGGGCAGCACCTTTGCGACGGCTGTATTACAGCAAATTCGCGCGCACCGCAGCGACCTGGAGCAGGAGCAGGCGCAATTGAGCGCCGAGCATGGGCCGAGTTTTCCGCGGGTGGTGGAGATTGGGCGGCAGTTGCAGGATCTGGACAAGCAGAAGCAGGCGGAGGACGCGAAGCTGGTGGAGCGCTTCAAGAGCAACTGGCAGACGGCGCAGGATCGCGAGCAACTGGTGCGCACGAGTTTGGAGCAGATGACGAGCGAAGGCATGAAACTGAATGCGGCGGCGACGGAATACGCGGTGATGCGGCAAGAGGCGAACGCCAGCCACGACTTGTATGTGCGCGTGCAGGAGCAGGCGGAAGAGGCCGGCTTGGCGGCGGGCGTGCATAGCTCGAACATTTCGGTGGTGGATTGGGCGCGGCAGCCGGTGAAGCCGGTGGCGCCGAATCCGCCGGTGTATCTGGCGGTCACTTTTTTCGCGGGGTTGTGGATTGCAGTGGGGCTGGCGCTGCTGCGTGAGTCGCTGCCGGGTGCGGCGGTGCGGGCGGCGGCGGTACTGATCGCGATGCTGGGCATGGGCGGATTTCTGCGCGCGCAGCCCCCGACGCCAAATACATCCGGATTGCCGAGCGGAGTGGTGAATATTCCGCAGACGCCAGACAACCGAAGCGCACCGAATGCCAAAGAAGCGCCGCAGATTTGGAACGATGCATCGGGGCAGGCGGGAGGGGCGGCGGCTGTGACGCAGCAATCTACTGGGGCGCCGATGCCGGCGCCGATTGCTGCGGGCGATGTTTTGGACGTGAGCGAGTATCACACGCCGGAGTTTCACGCGCTGGTACACGTGTCTCCCGCGGGGAACATCACGCTGCCGATGATCGGCGAGGTTGGCGTTTCGGGAATGGAAGAGCAGGCGGCGGCGCGCGCAATTGAGGCGGCGCTGGCGGCCAAGGGAATGCTGCTGCATCCGCTGGTAAGCGTGGTGGTGACGGCGTATGCCGGGCAGGACGTTAGTGTGCTGGGCGAGGTGACGCGGCCGGGAGTGTATCCCTACACCTATCATCACCGGCTGCTGGATCTGATCTCGGCGGCGTCGGGGCTTTCGCCCAATGCGGGGCGGCTGGTGAACGTTTTTCATCAGGGCGATGCGAAGACGCCGCATGCGGTGGTGCTCGATCCGAGCGGAACGGATACGGCTGGGGACCACAATCCCGAGCTGAGCCCCGGAGATACGGTACAGGTGAGCCGGGCCGGTCTGGTTTACGTGGTGGGCGATGTGATCCGGCCGGGGGGATTTCCGGTGGACCCGGTGCAGGGGCTGACGGTGGTGCAGGCGCTTTCGCTGGCTTGGGGCGCCTCGCAAAACGCGAGCGGCAAGGCGGTGCTGATTCGCGAGCAGAAGGGCGGGCGCACGATGGTTTCGCTGAACATCAAGCGAATGCTGCGCGGCCAGGATCCCGACCAGCCGGTCGAGGACCGGGACATTCTCTACGTGCCGGATTCGATGGCAAAGAACCTGCTGAATCGCACCATGGAGTCGGCGATTCAATCGACGATCGGGGTGGGGATTTACTCGGGGCTGGTGTACTCGCAGAGGTATTAGATATGCGCGGTGCGGCGCGGTTGCTGCTGTTGGTGTTTGCCTTTGCGATTCCGTGGGAGTACTCGCTGGATTTGGGCGAGCCGCTGGGGAACGTGGCGCGGATTGCGGGAGTGCTGCTGTTGCTGGCCGTGGTTCCGGCGGTTCTGCAGGCGGGACGGGTGCGCGCGCCGGGCGTATTTCAGTGGATCGTGCTGGCGCTGTTTCTGTGGCTTTGCTGCTCGTATCTCTGGACGGTCGATCCCGCGGCGACGCTGGTGAAGATGCGCGCGCATTTCCAGGAGATGATGATTGTTTGGCTGTTGTGGGAGATAGCGGACGACGCCGCCGACTTGCGCAATCTGCTGCGGGCGACGGTGGCGGGCTCGTGGGTGCTGGCGATTCTGACGCTGGCGGCGTTTCGCTCGCCGGAGGCGATTGCGGCGGGACAGATTCGCTTCGCGGCTTACGGCGCGGACCCGAACGATATGGCACGGTTTCTGGATCTGGCGTTTCCGCTGGCGGCGCTGCTGGCCGAATGCGATCGGCGATGGGCGATGCGCGCGATAGCGCTGGGATTTCTGCCGGTGGGTTTGATGGCGGTGGTGCTTACGGCTTCGCGCGAGGGATTCGTGGGGGCGCTGATCGCGCTGGCTGGGTCCGCCGTGCTGCTGGCGCGGCGGCATCCTCGGCGTGTGGTTGCGGCTGTGTTTGCTTTGCCGCCGGCGCTTGTGGCGGGCTGGGTGCTGATTCCGGCGGGAACGCTGGACCGGCTGGCGACGATTCCCGAGGCGCTGCGCACGGGCGACCTGAACCAGCGAGCGGATATCTGGTCGGCGGGATGGCAGGCTTTTGTCCGCTCGCCGATCTTCGGGTCGGGCGCGGGGTCGTTTACAACGGCGGCGCGTGTGGCCCCGATTGACACCGCGCACAATACAGCGCTGTCGCTGGCGGTGAACGGAGGCCTGGTGGCGCTCTCGCTGGCGGTGCTGCTGGTGGCGCTTGCGGGGCGCGCGGCGCTGCGCACGCGGGGACCGCTGCGCATTGCGCTGGTGACGGCATTAATGGTCTGGGCGGTCTCGTGCTTGGCAGCCACAGTGGAAGAGAACCGGACGACGTGGCTGCTGCTGGCAACGATTGTGCTGGCGGGGCGGCTGGCTGAGGAGGATGCGCGGGGAGTAGAGGAGTGTTTTCCCGAGGCGACGCGGTTGGTTGAGGGGCATTCGCCGGGGTTGGCGGGCGTTGTGGAGGCGTAACAGTTCGTGTTACGACGAACATTTCCAAATGCAGGTCCTTCGACTCCGTCCGCCACGGCGGACTCCGCTCAGGATGACAGAGCTTTGTTTGTTGCTATTTTGGAGACAGTACACGATCGGGCGGTTAGGGGGCTAAGGATATCACTAAGAGGCGACAACCCATGGCGATGATGTACAACCCGGCAAGTCCAGGGGAACTGCTGAAGGAATTCCTCGGCAAGGCGACCGCAACGGAACTGGCGCAGCGGATCGGCGTGGCGCGCGCCACGATATCGCGCGTCCTCAACGGGAGAACCGCGGTCACTGTCGATTTGAGCATTCGTCTTGGGCAGGCACTGGGGCTCTCTGCGGACTTTTTCTCTAAGGCTCGGCTTCAATACGACTTGTGGATCGAATTGCAGAAGAGGCGGCCCAGAATAAAGCGACTGGCGGCATGAGAGCGCGGTATAGGTAGAGCGGAGATTAGCGATCGATGAAGCTCAGATGGAAGGTCGGAATTGGGATTGCGGTCGTATTGCTCGCTGCCGGAGTCGTGGACTGGTTCGCAGGCCAAGACCTCCGCGCCCTGGTCTATTTCGTGACTACGAAAGTCGACCTCGCGATCCATCCCCCTCCGCCGCGTTGCAAGCAGAGGGCAGATGAATTCAATGCCAGGGAAGAGCGCATTGAGCGCGACGCCAACAATTCGTTGAAGATTGGCACGAAGAAGGATGACGTGATCCGTTTCTTTGCAATGGAGGATATTCCTGTCGCCTTCGATCAAATCGCAGGGCGACACGAGGCAACGGGCACGATTTCTTTCAAAGGCGACGCCGCGTGCCGAAGCATCGCATGTGGCGACGATTCTGCGTTGATTGGCGTGCGAGTCGATGTCGACGAGAGCGGGACCGTTCAGTCGAAACCGGTTGTCGTTGGAATGATGACCGACTGCCTGTAGCCGCAGGGTCAGCAAGTTTATGGCGTCAGTTCCTCAAGTCGAAAGAAGTGCCGCCGCCCCGGCACGAGCCGCCGCCATCCATCGCGGCATTCTGCGCGCGGCGCTGTCCGTCGGCGCGGCGGGGGTGATTGTCAAGCTTGTGGCGATGGGCAAGGAGATCGCGGTTGCGTCGGTGTATGGCCGGTCGGACGCGATGGACGCGTTTCTTGCCGCGGCGCTGATTCCCAGCCTGCTCGTGAATTTGATTTCGGAGTCGATGAATCAGGCGCTGGCGCCCACGCTGGTGCGGGTGAGAGAACTGGAGGGGCATGAGCGCGCGCAGCAGCTGCTTTCGAGCGCCATGCTGTGCATGTGTCTGCTGCTGGGCGCGGCGTCACTGGCGATGGGGCTGGCCGCGCGCGGATTCTTTCCGCTGATCGCGTCGCATTTTTCACCGGCGAAGATGGCGCTTGCCGTGCGGCTTTTTTACGCACTACTGCCGATCGTGCTCTTGACTGGCATCGCGACCAATTGCACGGCGGTACTGAACACGCTGGACCGCTTCGCGCTGCCGGCATTGGCGCCGGCGGTGATTTCCATCGCGATGATTGCAGGCGCGCTTTGGTATGGCGGGCGATTCGGCATTTGGGCGATGGTGTGGGCAACGCTGGCCGGCACGCTGCTTCATGCATTGGTGGTCGCGGGCATGATGCACACGCGCGGCTATCGCTTCGATCTGCGCTGGTACGGAGCGAGCGCGGCGGCGCGCGAGGTGGCGGGGCAATATGGCCCGGTGCTGCTGAGCAGCGTGGTCGCGTCGGGCGGGCTGCTGGTGGATCAATCGATGGCCGCGATGCTGCCGGCGGGCAGCGTCTCGGCGCTGGTGTACGCGAATCGCTTTGTGAGTGTGGTAATCACGCTGCTGGCCGGGGCTGTTTCTACGGCTATGGTTCCGTATCTCTCGCGCATGATCGCGCATAGCGATTGGGCTGGCTGCCGGCACACGCTGCGTAGTTGGTTCGGGATCACGGCGCTGGCGTCGGTTCCGGTGGCGCTGATTCTCGCCGCCGGGGCGCGGCCCATCGTGCGCGCCGCTTTGCAACACGGCCAGTTCGGCGCGCGCGACACGAAGGTAGTGGCGGTGGTGCTGGCGATGTACGCGATTCAGATTCCCTTCTACGTGACCAGCCGCGTCTATTACCGCTTTCTGGTGGCGATGCGGCGGACCGATCTGGTGTTGTATTGCGGCGCGATCAATCTCGGGCTGGACGTCGTGTTGAATTTGGTTCTGATGCATTGGCTGGGGGTGGCGGGGATCGCGCTGGCGACTTCGCTGTGGACGGTGAGCACGCTGTTCTATCTGTGGTTTTGGAGCCGGAGGTTGTTGAAGAGGGCCGAGGGAGCGAACGGATGAACGGTTCGCGCCACCCCTACGGGGCTGAGAGACTGGGGGGCGCGGCTTTCCCAGGATTCCCCCTTCGTCCGCCGGGGCGGACTCAGGGTCCGTCCTGGGCTATTGTCGATTCGTCCCTCCGGGACGAGTGCCGATCGCTGGCGCG
>Ga0209415_10015028_pt1 | contig 12596 bp, 12 predicted proteins | sample PeaSoiSIISIP2007_FD_187696 | JGI IMG/M metagenome (GOLD analysis project Ga0209415, IMG submission 187696) | Peat soil microbial communities from Weissenstadt, Germany - SII-SIP-2007 (SPAdes) (version 2) | ecosystem: Environmental > Terrestrial > Soil > Wetlands > Peat | place: Germany...
CCTGGAGGCATTCTGGACCGGCACGCCACTGGACCGGCGGCGAACCAGCCACCTGGCACGCCTCGAACTCGGCCTCGTCGCATGACCCAGAATTAGCCACCAGGATCACCGTGACGGACAAAACGTGCGCTGACGGATCAAAAGCACCCTGCCGATTGGGACCGGCTGGCCGATTCACTTTCCGATGGCAGGAAGGCGCTCATATCGTCCGGTTCTGTCTTTCACCGATCCGCCGTGTCACGGCTTGCGTGTCGTGGGCGGATCGGCGAGCGGGCCGTATGCGCACCTGCCGGCCGGGGGGGTCACGCGTGTTCCGGCAGCCGCCTGCGGTACCCGGGCTGCTGCGGCACCGGCCGCGAGACCGGCCCGCGCCTAGAAGCCCTGCCGTATCGGGCTCGCTCGCTACGACTTGCCTACGACGTTCTGCAGGCGCAGCTCGCCGTGGGCGATGAGCCGGCCTGATTGGTCGGTGAAATCGACGCGCCACAGCTGCTGGGTGCGGCCCTGGCTGAGGGCGGTGGCTTCGACGTTTACCCGCCCGGCGGTGACCGGGCGCAGGAAATGGGTGGTGTTGGTCAGGCCGACGGCGACCTGACCCTGATCGCGGACCGCGATGCTGGCGCCGACGCTGGCCGCGGTCTCTACCGCGACCGTGTAGACGCCGCCGTGCACAACCCCCCACGGGGTGTGGTGTTCCGAGCCAAGCTCCAGGTGGCCGGTGACTCGGGTCGCGGAGATGTCGTCGAAGACGAGGCCTGCGGCGCGCAAGAACGGGCCGGAATCCTCCAGGGAGACCTCGAGGCGCGGCGTAACCGCGGTCCGGGTCGCCGGGGTGGCGGTCTCCGGGTCCATCGCACTCTCCCTCTGGTCAGCGGCCTTCGAACACTACCTCGGCGTGGTTCTGGATGAACTTCCGCGCGCCCTGGATCAGCAGCAGTTCGACCGCGTGCTGCATGTCACGGCTTTCGAGCAGACCAGGCGCGACGTCCAGGAGATACCGGTCCGCTTGCCGGGAGCCCTGGTCGAGGGCGCGCCGTAGCAGTCGTTTTGTTACCGCGTGCGCCAGGGTCGGGCCCTTGGCCAGCTGCTGAGCCCAGGCCAGGGCCGCGCGGTGACGCGCCAGCCGATCTGCGGGAACCGCTGGGCCAGTGCCGGATCGTAGAAGGCAGGGCGCAGCCCGGCGAGCACCTCGGCCGTGGTCGCCGGGCGGATGCCCTCATCGGTGTCGACGACTCTCGTGGTGCCGTCCTGGCTGGTCACCGGAACGGGCGTCAGCTCGCCCGCGAACAGGCCGCCGGCCTGGGCGGCGGCGGCGCGCTGGTGGCTGGCGGCGGAGAATTCGTCAAGCTCGGCGCGGCCGAGATGCCATTCGGCGGCGATCAGTTCGGCGCTGATCCCCTGGGGGACCAGGCCGTCGGGATAGCGGTCCGCGACACCGGGCCCGAAGGGGTCAGAGCCGGGCAGCACGTTGGACCCCATGGGAACGCGGCTCATGCTTTCCACGCCGCAGGCGATCACGATGTCGTACGCGCCCGCAAGGATGCCCTGGGCGGCGAAGTGGACGGCTTGCTGGGAGGACCCGCACTGGCGGTCGACCGTCGTGGCGGGCACGGTCTCGGGGAATCCGGCGGCGAGCACTGCCCACCGGGTCGTGTTGGCGGCCTGCTCGCCGACCTGGTCGACGCAACCGCCGATCACGTCGTCGATCAGCGCGGGGTCGATAGCCGTGCGTTCGGCCAGCGCTCGGAGACTGTGAGCGAGCAAGTCCACCGGATGGACCGGCGACAGGCTTCCCGTGGGCTTGCCCTTGCCGATCGGGGTCCTGACCGCATCGACGATTACCGCTTCACGCATGGTGCTTCCCGTGTCTCGCCATCAGTTCTCTTATGGAACTGACTCTAGTGATGTGCGTTCTATTAAGCAACCTTCTATCCTTGGTTGCATGCAGCGGACCAGCTTTGAGGACATGGCCTGCTCAGTCGCCCAGTGCCTCGACGTGGTGGGCGAATGGTGGAGCCTGCTCATCGTCAGGGACGCTTTCCTCGGCGTGACCCGTTTCGATGACTTCCAGGCGCGCCTGGGCATTTCCCGCAACATCCTTGCCCGGCGGCTGAACCACCTGGTGGACAACGGGATCCTCAAGCGCGTCCCCTACTCCGACCATCCGCCCCGCTCGGAGTACCGGCTCACCGGCAAGGGCCGCGACCTGTGGCACGTGGTGACGGCCATGCGCCAGTGGGGCGACCGGTGGGCCGCCCCCGGCGGACCGCCCCTGGAGATCAGGCATACCTCCTGCGGGCACGTCGTCACGGCCGTGCCCGCGTGCTCGCACTGCGGCGAGCCACTCGACGCGCGCTCGGTCACCGCCGTCCCGGGCCCCGGCGCCGCTGAAGGCGACTTCGGCCGGACCCGGCTGTCGGCAATACCGTAGCGGTCGGCTGCCAACTCGACGCCGTACGGGTGCGCTGATCGAGGAAGGGCCTGGAGGCGGGACTGCTGCCTCGTTCCCCCCGAAGCCAAGCGTCGCCGCAGGGGCTAGGTCGCATACTTATGCGTGCAAGAATGGGACGACCGAAATGAGCGCTGACGTCCTGAAGGCCACACCTGGGCCCGCGCCGAGCTTGGTTCCCGGAGCGCACGGTGCCATGTCGAACCCGCTGCGCGGCCGGGACGGCGAGATGGCCTCGCTGCACGATCACCTGGCCCGGCTCCGGAGCGGGACCGGGACCAGCTGGCTGATTGAAGGCGGCCCGGGACTGGGTAAGAGCCGCCTGGTCGAGCAGGCCGTGTCGGCCGCGCGGGAGGCTGGTTTCGCTGTCGGCCACGGGGTGGCCGAGCCCGGCGACGCGGCCGTAGAGCTGGCTGTGCTGATGGACGCGCTGTTCGGCGGGGCTGAGCCGTTTCTCGACCGTTCCGCGCTCGGGGATTCGCATGCCTCCCGGGAGCAGCGGTACTGGCTGCTGCAGGACATCCAGACGCTGCTCGAGAAGTCCGCGCTTCGCCAGCCGATCTTGATCTGCCTCGACGACCTGCAATGGGCAGACAGCGGCACACGGGCCGCGATACGCACTCTGCCGGCCCGCCTGGCTTCTATGCCGGTCGGCTGGGTGCTGGCCTTCCGACCCGTCGAGGCGGGCAACGATCTGGGGCGCGCCGTCGCCGAGCTGCTTCGCAACGGGGCCGGCCAGACGGTTCTGGGGCGCCTCGAGGCGGGCGCTGTTGCCGAAATAGCGACTGACGTCCTCGGCGCCGCTCCCGACGACTCCTTGCTGGCCCTGGCCGACGGCGCGCGGGGGAACCCGTTCTTTCTCCTGGAGCTGCTCGCTGGTCTGCGCGAGGAGCATCTGGTCAGCCTTGATGCGGGGCGCGCCACGTTGGTGGAAGCCCGGCTTCCGCTCCGGACGCGCGAGGGCATGCGCCGACGTCTGGCCCGGATGTCGCCTGGTGCCCGGAACGTGGCCGCGGTCGCCGCGTCGATGGGTCGCCGGTTCACCGTGGCCCAGCTCGCCGCGGTCCTCGAGGTGCCTGCCTCGTCCCTGCTCGACCCCGTCCAGGAGCTGATCGGCAGCGAGCTGCTGGCCGAGGGCGGGGAGATGCTGAGCTTCACCCATGACCTGAACCGGGAGGCGGTGCGGGCCAGCCAGCCCTCCTCGGCCGTGCACGCCCTGGATCGGCAGGTAGCCTCCGCGCTGCTGGCCGCCGGCGCATTGCCGGTGGAGGTCGCTACCCAGCTCGCCGCCAGCGCCGCGCCTGGCGACGAGGTCGCCATCACCACGCTGATGAAAGCGTCCGACGTCCTAGGCGTCACCGACCCCGGGCAGGCGGCCGACCTGGCCTGCCGGGCCCTGGACCTGACTACGGAGCATCACCCGCTGCGCGGCCCCCTAGTGGCCCGGGCCGCTATTCTCCTGCACGCTGCGGGCAGAGGTGTGGAGGCACAGGCCTTCGCTGATAGTGCGTTGCGCCGGGTGCTTCCGGCCCTCCAGGAGGCCGAGGTCCGGTTCAGTATCGCCAGCTTGTTCGGCATCTCCCCCGAGGTGCGCGCGGAGTCGTGCCGGCGGGCCCTGGACCTGCCCGGGGTGCCGCCGGACCTGCGGGCACGGCTGCTGGCCCTGCTGTTCTACAACCTCGTGGTCGCCGGTCGTCCCGGGCAGGCGCAGCAGCTACTCAAGGAGGTGACGCAGGCCGTCGAGGAGACCGGCGACAGCTCCGCGCGGTTCGCCCTGGAGCTGGGTGATTCCGCGTTGCGGGTCATCAGCGGCAGCTTCGAGACAGCGCTCGCCCTCGCCGACGCCGCATTGCGCAGCGCCGAGGCCGGGGAGGACCCCCGGCAGTGGCAGGCCCGTGCCTTCCGCTGCTGGATCCTGGCCGTCCTGGACCGCTTCGACGACGCGCTGGCCGCGGCCACCGAAGGCATCCGTTCCGCCCAGCAGGGCCGGCAGGGCAGGGCACTGCAGCTGTTCGAGGCCAGCCGGGCCCGCCAGTTCCTGCAGCTCGGGCACCTGGCCGACGCCTCCGCCGCGCTCGAGGGGCGCTTCAGCCCCGACGAGGCCCACCTCGTCCTCAGCGTGCTCGACGCCGACGGCGTAGTCGTCCTCGGCCGGATCGCCCTGCACACCGCCGACCAGCGGCAGACCGAACTTACCTCGGCCATCGCCCGGGTCATGCTCAAGTCCGGGGTGCCCGGGATCGAGCGGCACGCCGCCTGGCTGCTGGCCCTGCAAGCCCAGGCCGGCGGCGACCCCGCCCAGGCCCGCCGATGGCTCACGGAGCTGGGCGAGGAAGAGCGCCTGTCCTTGTTCCCGCTCTCCCCCCTGGACCCGGCTGACGACCCGCAGCTGGTCCGCATCGCGCTGGCCAGCGGGGACCGCGAGCTGGCCGAGTCGGCGGCAGCCGGCGCCGAGCGGCGAGCCGAGATCAATCCCGGGGTACCGGTGTTCCTGGCCAGCGCCGCCCACGCCCGCGGCCTGCTCACCGGGGACAGCGGCCTGCTGGCGCGGGCCGTCAGTTTCCTGGAAGCCGACCAGCGGCGGCTCGCGCTAGCTTCCGCCCTGGAGGATCTGGCCGTGGCCGAGATCCGGGATGGCCGGCGCGAGCAGGCCGTCGCCGCCCTCGACCGCGCCCTGGCCATCTACGCCGGGTGCGGGGCCCGCTGGGACCTGGCCCGGGTCCGGCGGCGTCTGCGGCAGCTCGGCATCCAGCGCCGCCTGCCCGCAGAACGCCGGCCCACCCTGGGGTGGGCGGCCCTGACCGAGTCCGAGCTCGCTGTGGTCCGGCTGGTCGCCGACGGCCTGACCAACCGCGAAGTCGCCGAACGGCTCTACATTTCCTCCAATACCGTCAGCAGCCATCTGCGCCACGCGTTCGAAAAGCTCGGGATCAATTCCCGGGTCGCGCTAACCCGCTTGGCTGCCGCACGTGCCGAGTCTGGTTAGCAAACCATTCCCTCAGCCGGCGAACTGGGTAGGCGGCCCGGCGAAGGTGCCAGGCACGAGTTCGGCGAACTGGTTAGCGAGTTGGCCGGCGATCACGCATTTCCGGGCCGTGATCTCGGCTGGCGGAGGTCCGCTGTGGTCATCTCCATGCGGCGGCAGGGTCGTCAGGTAGTCAACGAAAGCACCCGACAGGCCGGGGCATAATCGCGTAGGCGCGGCCGATCATCGGTGTGTTGCCTTCATGCTGTGCCACGTCAGCGGATGCGGATGAGTGTTGGCTGTTATCACATGAGGTTCATCCCGGTATTGCCGGTCAGGTAGCCGCCGTTGACCCAGGCGGCGATGATCGCGCCGTACTCGCCGGGCGCTTCCTCCCAGGCCAGGTGTCCGGTGCCGAGCACGTCGAGCCGGCTGTTGGGCAGCCGGGCGTAGAGGAACTCGGCGTCGGGGACCGGCACGATCGGGTCGTTGCGCCCGGTGATGATCTGCACCGGGGTGAATATCTGCGGGAGGAGCCCGGCCAGCAGCGGGAGCTGCTCGGGGTAGCTGCGCATATAGCGGGCCGCCTCCGCGAAGCGGTCCTGCGACCGGACGACGCCGGTGTCCGGCGCGTCGATCATCTCCTTCAGCGCCCCGTCGACTTGCAGCGGCCAGGCAGCAGCCCCGCCGCCGATGACCAGGCTGCGGATCCGCCCGGGATGGCGGGCCGCAGCGAACAGCCCGGCTGGCGTGCCGACGCCGGGGCAGACCAGGTGCGGATCGGCGATGTCCCACTCATCGAGGATCTGGACCAGGAACCCGCTCATCGCCATCGGGGAGAGCAGATCGGTGCGCCGTTCGGAGCGGCCGAAGCCGGGCAGGTCGATGGCCAGCAGCCGGGCGATGCCGGACAGGCGCGGCCAGATCGGGTCGAAGGCGTGCAGGCTCTCGGGCCACGGGCTGGTCAGCACGAGGTGCTGGCTGGCCGGGCCGTCGCTGTCGGCATAGCGGATCTGCAGCCCGTCCACCGCGCGGTACCCCACCTTCACCTCGCTGCTCATGGCTGCTCCTTCGGCGGGTCCGCGGACCGGGCCTTCCGACGAGCATGGCCGGGCGGCTCTGCCGCCGGCCTCACACGTTCATGTGATTCGCTGGCGGAAGCGGCCGGGGCGCGGCAACCAGATTCAGGTGGGTCAGCACAGCGCTGGCAGCGGCGGCAGGCATCAGACCCGTGCTGACCGCGAAGGCCAAGGCCCACGAGCGGGCGGTGGCCGCGGTAAGGAACCACACGAACATGTGAGGTCGGGGACGGGCGCGACCGGTCATCCTGCTCTGGAGGCCCGATTCGAGGCAGCGGATCTGGCGCAGGTCCCGCGGATGCCGGTGATCGAGCGGCAACTGAGAATCAAGAACCGGATAGGAAGGTATTCACATGGCCGCCATCACCACCGATGACTGGGCGTACAGCGCGCTGCCGCACAAGCTCGTCAGCGCGGCCAATGGTGTCGACTACGCCTACCGCGACACGGGCGAGGGCGAGGTAGCGCTGGTCCTGCTCAACCATTTCCGCGGCAACCTCGACAACTGGGATCCTGCGCTGGTCGACGCCCTAGCCGTGAACCGGCGGGTCATCGCCTTTGACAACGCAGGGGTAGGCGGTTCTACCGGCGTCACCCCGCACACGATCGGGCAGATGGCGCATGACGCGACCGCTTTCATCTCCGCCATGGACCTCGGCCAGGTTGACCTCCTGGGTTTCTCCATCGGTAGCTTCGTCGCGCAGGAAATCACGCTGATCCGGCCTGCCATGGTCCGGCGCCTGGTCCTTGCGTCCTCGGCGCCGCAGGGCGCCGCCGGTATGCACGGCTGGGCCCCGGAGGTCATCGGCGCCATCGGTACCCCCAAAACCAGCCCCGAGGAATACCTGGACGTCTTCTTCGCCCGATCCCCATCTAGTCGGCAGGCCGGCCAGCAAGCCCTGCAGCGCATGTACGCCCGAACCGAGGACCGGGACGCGGCCACGACCTGGGCGACGCGTGAAGCTCAATATGACGCGGTCTGCACGTGGGGGATCCCTGACCACGCCAAGCTCCAGCGACTCAGCTGCCTGCAGATGCCGGTGTTCGTGGCCAATGGTGACAGCGACCCGATGATCCTGCCGCACTACTCCTACCTGCTCGCGGGCCTGATCCCGCAAGCCCGCGTGAAGATCTACCCCGACGCGGCGCACGGGTTCCTGTTCCAGCATCACGCCGAGTTCGCCGCCGACGTGGAGGCGTTCCTCAGCGACCCCGCTAGCCGGTAAGGGCAGAAGTAATGACGGATCTGCTTGATTTCGTTGTGGAGGCCCATGGTGGCCTTAAGCGCTGGGATGAGCTGGAGACCGTTTCCGCGCATCTGATCCAGGGCGGCGTTACGTGGGAGATGGTGGGCCAGAAGGGCGTCCTCGATGACGTTTTGGTCACGGCAAGCCTGCATGAGGAGCGGGTGTCGCACTATCCGTTCGGCGCGGCCGGCCGAAGCGTGTTCACGCCCGAACGCGTCGTGATAGATGACGACGACGGGACCGTGGTCGAGGCGCTCGACCAGCCACGGGCCTCGTTCGCTGGTCATACCGTCCAGACGCCGTGGACGGCTCCTCAGCTGGCCTACTTTGTCGGTACCGCGATGTGGACCTACCTCACACAGCCGTTCACGTTCACCCTGCCCGGGTTCGACACGTCCGAGCTGGAGCCGTGGCAGGAAAACGGCGAGCAGTGGCGTCGGCTGCGTGTGGCCTGGCCGGGCAATCTCGCCTCCCTCGACGCCGTGCTGACGGTCTACGTCGGTGAGGATGGCCTGATCCGGCGCGAGGACTACGACGTGGAGATCATGGGTGGCAGCGCGGGCGCGCACTACATGTCCGGCTACACGCGGGTCGCCGGGATCATGCTCCCGACCGGGCACCGGATCCTTCCGCGGACGCCGGAGGGCCAGGCACTCACCGAGCCGCTGCTGATCTCGATCGATCTCAGCGAGATCACGTTCGCATAGCCAGAAGAAGCGGAGAGAACAGCCATGACGACGACACGTGCCGGATCTCTCGGCACGCACATGATCGTGCTGCCCGGCGGCGGGTATGCCGCCCACACTCCGCACGAAGCCGAGCCGGTGGCCAGGTGGCTCGGCGAGATCGGCGTGTCGTCCAGCGTGTTCCGCTATCCGCTCAACGTCCGGCATCCGGTGCCGCTGGACGCGCTGCGCGCCGAGATCGGCCGCCGGCGGGCCGCAGGTGCGCAGCGCGTCGGGTTTATCGGGTTCTCCGCGGGAGGTCACCTGGCCGGGCTGGCCGCCCTAGCGCCAGGCGCCGCGCCTGACCAGACGGTACAGTTCGCGGTGCTCGGCTATGCCATCACCTCGATGGAGACCGAGACCTACCGGCCCGCCCGGCTGATCCTCCTCGGCGAGGATGCCAGCCCGCAGCTGCGCCGGTCGACATCACTGGATGCGCTGGTCACGCCGGCGTCGCCGCCGTTCTTTGTCTGGCACACCGCAGAGGACCCCTTCGTCCCACCCGAACATACCTACCGCTTCGCCTCGGCGCTGGCGGCCAGCCAGGTGCCCCACGCCGTGCACGTGTTCGCCCACGGCCCGCACAGCCTTGGCCTGGCCCAGGATGCGGGCGAGGCCGCGGTCTGGACCACGCTGGCCAGCGCCTGGATCCACGAACAGGCGGCACCACCGGGATGATTCCGCAGAAGGGTACGTTGTGACCGAACGTGCGAAGCCCGTTAAGGATGCCGCTGACACCGTGCGGCCCGGACTGGGCCCGGGGAAACAGCCCAGGCGCAGGACGCTGCCGACGACAGCCGCGTTCTGGATCCTGGCCGGGCTGTTCCTGATCTTGTTCTTCGCCTCGGCGGCCGCATCGCCGTTGTACCGGGTGTATCAGGTCCGGTTTCATTTCTCGGCGGCGACGCTGACCGCCGTGTTTGCGGTCTACGTCCTGGTCCTGTTGGTCACGCTGCTGATCTCCGGGTCGGTCTCGGACTACCTGGGCCGACTTCCGGTGATCATCACGGCGCTGGTCTTCAGCGCGGCCGCGTGCGTGGTTTTCCTGACCGCGCACGAAGTCGGGGCACTATATGTGGCCAGATCACTGCAGGGCATCGCGGCCGGCCTGGCCAGCGGGCCGATCGGCGCTGCGCTGATCGACCTGCAACCACCGGGCAGCCAGCGGGCACCGGTGGTGACCAGCGTCTTCTCCACCCTGGGCCTAGCCCTGGGTGCGCTGATCACCAGCGCACTGGTTCAGTACGCCCCGGCACCGACCCACCTCATCTGGTGGACCCTGCTGGCCGTCTTCGCCGTCAGCATCATCACCATGCTAGCCATGGCCGAACCCGGGGTCCGGCGCCCCGGTGTCTTGGCCTCGCTGCGGCCCCATGTCGCCGTGCCGCGCCCGGTACGGGGAACCTTCGCCGGAGCGGTTCCCTGCATCGTCGCCGGATGGGCGCTCGGCGGCCTGTACCTGTCGCTGGGGCCGTCGCTGGCCGCTGCGGCGACGGGCTCGCCGAACCTGCTGTGGGGCGGGCTGGTGATCTTCCTGCTCTGCGGGACCGGGGCCGCGGCGGCATTTGCGCTGCGTAGCCTCAGCCCTAGGGCGGCGATGCTGGCTGGCTGCCTGTGCTTGCTCGTGGGTATGGCAGTGACGTTCGGCGCGATAGCCACGACGACGACCCCCGCCTTCCTTAGCGGCACCACGGTAGCCGGTGTCGGCTTCGGCCTGGCCTTCCAGGGTTCCTTCCGGATGATTACCGCCCTGGCCGAGCCCGACGACCGGGCCGGCCTGGTGACCGCCATCTACATCGTGGGCTACCTCGCGTTCAGCGTCCCGGCGCTGCTCGCAGGGGTCGCGACGACGAGATCCGGGCTGCACCCCACTGCCTTGGTGTACTCCGCCTCGCTCGCCGTCCTGGCCGCGGCCGCCGTCGGCATCCTGCTGCTCCGCCCCGGCGCCAAGCCGACCCGGCCAGCCCCGGCCACACGTGCCGTCATGCCGCCGGGCCCGTGCACCACTCCGCCGTGCCCGAAGGCCATCAGCCAACCGGACGGCTGACCCGGCAGCAACCGGCGGCCCCGCCGGTCAGGAGGCGGGCCCTGCGGCCTTGGCCTGGAGCTCGGCGATCTGCTTGCGGGCCGCGGCGATGAGTTCGTCATTGGTGTTCGCATGACCCCACAGCCCCCACCCTCCGGGTACGGCCTCGGTCAGCAGCACCCAGGTCCGGCCGGCCAGCGCCGGATCGCCGGCGGCATCCGCGACCATGCTGGTGAACTGGCTCACCACCGCGAGCTGCTTGTCGCGGTCCAGAGCGCCCGCGTTGGTCAGCACCTGCACGCGAACGTAGCCGGACTCGCCGTCGACGTTCGACAGGTCGCCGGCCGGCAGTTCGTGAACGAAGGCGGCCGTGTTCTGGCGGAACATCGCGATGTCCGGGACCCCCTCGATGGCCATCAGGGTCGCCGCGAGATTCGCGGCGAGCTTGTGCTTGTCGGTGAATGTGCCCGCCGTGGCGTACACGTCGATCATCGGCATCGCGCAATCCTTCCTGCTTACGTTCCTCGAGCATGGGCGGGCGGCTCTGCCGTCGGCCTCACACGTTCATGTGATTCGCTGGCGGAAGCGGCCGGGGCGCGGCAACCGGATTGACGTGGGCCAGCACCGCGCAGGCGGCAGCGGCGGGCGTCAGAGCCGTGCTGACCGCGAAGGCCGAGGTCCCGGAGCGGGCGGTGGCCGCGGTAAGGAACCACACGAACATGTGAGGTCGGGGACGGGCGCGACCCGTCATCCTGCTCTGGAGGCCTCGATTCGAGGCAGCGGATCTGGAAAAGGTTCCGCTGATGCCGGTGATCGATATGTATGCCGCCGCGGGGACCCTCACTGACCAGCATCAACTGGTTGCGGGCTGACCACCGGGCCGGTCGTCAGCCGGCGAGAATTACGACCGAAGGAGGAGACAAGCAGGTGAGCGCAGAACCGGCTTCGCCGATCACGACCTACTTCCGCGTGTGCGATGGGATGCGAGTGCGGTACGCGGATACCAAGGCAGAATCGGACACCACCGTGCTCATGCTGGCGCCATGGCCCGAAAGCCTGTGGGCCTTCCGTCGCATCTGGGATCACGTCACGCCGCTGGGGCGGATCGTCGCCCTCGATATGCCGGGATTCGGTCACTCCGACCAGCAGCGCCCGGAACTGATTGCCCCCGACGCCGCGGGGGAGTTCCTGGCTCGCCTGATCGACGAGTGGCGACTCGGGGCTCCCCACATCGTCGGGCCCGACGTCGGCACGGCGGCAGCCCTGTTCCTCGCGGCGACAGCGCCAGAGCGGGTAACGAGCCTGACGATCGGCGGCGGCGCGATGCGCTTCCCGATCGAAGCAGGAGGCGCGCTCAAGCAGGTGATCGAGGCGCCTGGCCTGGACGCGATACGCGCGCTCGACGCCAGGACGAACATCAGCGCCGCGACCGAGCCAGCTGCGCCGGGGGGCAGCGAACCCGAGGTCCACGAGGACTACGTCAGCGCGTACGACCTGGGACGTTTTGCGGAGTCGGCCCGGTTCGTCCGGCATTACCCGGAGCAGAACAAGGTGCTGGGTGACTTGCTGCCGACGGTCACCACGCCGACCCAGATCGTCGCGGGGGCCCGTGATGATCTCGTGCCATGGTCGAACAACCAGTATCTCGCCGACCTTCTCCCGAACAATGAGATCCATCCCCTCGACGCGGGCCACTTCGCCTGGGAAGAAGCACCGCAGGAGTACGGCCGCCTGGTCGCCGACTGGATCAGCGGCGGGTACAGGCGCGTAGCGGGCTAAAACCGGGTCCCAACGGCGTGCAGCCGTCCGGGAACGTCGCGACGAGTCTCGCCGGTTCACGTCGCCGCGACGCGACCTCGGCGTCGCGGCGAGAAGGTTCGGTTGGTGGGGAGGCCGCCAGTTTGGCCGCCGTTGACCCCTCAATGCGACCGGGCTCGCCAAGGGCGGCGATGGTGGTCGACTTGGTCGGCACACCGTACGCGTGCGGGCGGTGGTGGGCCTGCACCGCCATCGACGTCTCGATCGTCGCCGGATCGGCGCTGTCCTAGGACGGCCAGGTCATTCTGGTCCGCCCATCCGCCACGACCGGACTCGCGAGCGCACAC
>Ga0209415_10015029_pt1 | contig 12596 bp, 10 predicted proteins | sample PeaSoiSIISIP2007_FD_187696 | JGI IMG/M metagenome (GOLD analysis project Ga0209415, IMG submission 187696) | Peat soil microbial communities from Weissenstadt, Germany - SII-SIP-2007 (SPAdes) (version 2) | ecosystem: Environmental > Terrestrial > Soil > Wetlands > Peat | place: Germany...
GGGCTTTGGGTTTGTCGATTCCGTCCTGGAAGGACGCTCTGCGCAGATATCTCCACGAGAGATCAACGAAAATTCCGGCTGCGCCCACATCCCCAGTTCATGCCAGCGTTTGAAATGCGCTCCTGTATCCTCGATGACTTTCATCAATTTGGTCGTACTGGCCAAACTGCGGCGCGTGCTCTAAGCTCGCACGATGCAGGGGCTGTTACTCGTGCATCACAGGATAATGTTTGCCGCTTCACGACCGCAGTCGTATGCTGTTAGTGCTATCCCCTTGAAGAGGTCTTCGCCAGGGTCCGGAGTGCGCACAGAAATCGGATCCAAGAAACAGATGACCAAGCTACCGGCATATTTGAAGTTTCTGCTTCTTTGCGCAGCTTCGCTCGTGATCGGATGGCGGCCTTTACTGGATACCTTTTCCCTCGCACTGCGCGACGATCAGTACACGCACATACTTCTCATCATTCCCGTGAGCGCCACGCTCATCTTTCTAGAGCGCGAGTTTCTTGCCCAGGTTGCTGAACCGAGCATCGCTCTTGGTTTGATTTTAGTGGTAGTGGCTGCTCTGATCGCTGTTTCTGCCCGTTGGAAAGCGGCGGGGCTGCCGCAGGACGTCCAGGTTTCGGTGAACATGCTGGCGCTGGTGACGTGGTGGGTTGCCGCCTTTGCACTTTGTTTTGGCGCACGCGCCTTCCGGCATTTTCTCTTTGCTCTCTGTTTTTTGTTTTGGTTGGTTCCTATGCCGGAGTTCGTATTAAACAGGATCGTGAGCCTGCTGCAACAAGGCTCGGCTGTGGCAGCGCATTGGCTCTTTACAGCGGCGGGTGTTCCGGTGGCGCAAGATGGCATTGTGTTGTCCATCCCCGGGTTGACAGTCGAAGTGGCCAAGGAGTGCAGCAGCATTCGCTCCAGCCTGATGTTGCTGGTAACCAGCATGGTGCTGGCACACCTGTTTCTGCGCTCGATTTGGCGGAAAACCGTCGTGATGCTGGCTGCGATCCCTCTCTCTGTTGCCAAGAATGGGCTGCGGATTTTCATTCTCTCCATGCTCGGAACTCGCGTAGATCCCGGGTTCCTGCACGGAAACTTGCATCACCACGGTGGAATCGTTTTCTTCGCGGCGGCGTTGCTGGCGCAGTTGCTGCTGCTGTGGCTTTTGAGCCGAAGCGATAGCCAGTTGGCGGGGGAAATGTCGTAAAGAGTGTCAAAATCCGGAATTTCTCTCTGGGGTAAATGATGGCGACTCGAGTGATGCGGTTGCGGAGATTTGTCCAGCTGTGGGCGATCGCGGTTGTAGCGATTGCCGCCTTCGCGCTGCTGAACGTGAACGGCTGGAGGACGCGGGTTATGGGGCGAGTCCTGCGCATCGACAACGGGCCAGTAGTTGTCGCTCCGCCAGCCGGTTTTCAACCGCATGTTCCGCTTGGATTCAAAGTGTCGGTCTTTGCCAAGGGGTTCAGCGAGCCCCGGTGGTTGGCCGCCGCCCCCAACGGCGATGTTTTTGCGGCAGAGTCCGCCGAGGGCCAAGTGGTCGTCTTGCGCGGAGCCCAGGGGCCAAACCGAGCCGACACGCGTGAGATATTTGCCGATCATTTGAACCTGCCCTTTGGGATCGCCTTCCACGACGACTACGTTTACGTTGCCAACACGAATCAAGTTCTTCGCTTTCGCTACGACCCGAAAACGTCGAAGCGGCTGGGCAGGGCGGAACATATCCTGGAGCTTCCGGGAATGGGCTATAACCAGCATTGGACGCGGTCGCTGGCATTTACTCCGGACGGCAAGAGAATGTTTGTTTCCGTCGGGTCGGCAAGCAACGTCTCGATTGAGCGTGATCCCCGCCGTGCCGCAATTCTAGTGGCGGACCCCGACGGCAAGAACATGCGCATCTATGCCAGCGGGTTGCGTAACGCTGTGGGAATCGCCGTCAATCCAGAATCTGGCGATCTGTGGGCCAGCGTGAATGAGCGGGATGACCTTGGCGAGGACGTCCCGTCCGATTACTTTACCCACGTCGCCGAGGGCGGGTTTTATGGATGGCCCTACGCTTATCTTGGCGCACACGTGGACAATCGGGTGGCGCCGAGGCCGGACCTCGTAGCCAAGACAATTGTTCCGGACATTCTGCTTGGAGCACACGTCGCGCCACTGCAGTTTGCTTTCTACGAGGCCCAGCAGTTTCCCCCCAGCTACTGGCACGGCGCGTTCATCGCTGAACATGGTTCCTGGAACCGGCGCGTCAGGAGCGGGTATCAAGTCGTTTTCGTCCCATTTCGTAACGGCTCTCCTGCAGGTGAACCGGTGCCGTTCTTTACCGGGTTTGTGCCTGAGCCCAAGGGCAGGGAAGTCTATGGGCGCATGGTGGGCGTGAGCGTTGCCGCGGACGGCTCTCTGCTGATCTCGGATGATGGCGGGAGAATCATCTGGCAGGTGACGTATGAGCCCTCGGCGCCACCGGTAAAGTAACCGCGAACCGTGAAGGGCCTTCTGAGCTTTCACCAACTGGACGCTGTCTGGTTCTGGGAGCCGTTACGGAACGGAGGAACTGCATGCGGGCGGACACGCTTCGTGAGGCTGTGGTGCAAGTGATTACTCAACACTCAGGGAATCACAGCCGGCGCCTCGTTCGAGTATGAGCTTTCCGTCCCCACTGAATCGACGGCCGTGGTCACATAGTAGTAGGTCTGTCCGGACTGAACCGCGCTGTCCGTGTAGGCCGTGTTCCCGTCAAGGGCGGAGTTGATCTTCGAGTAAGGTCCGCCGGACTTAGCGCCGCGATAGACGTTGTACCCCGCCACCTGGGAGGTACTGGGGTTCCATGAAAGCGCCACTGTGTGACCGCCCGACTGTGTGCCCGTCCCCGTCAGGTTTTCCGTAGTGGTTGAGTTGGCGGCGTTACTGTCAAATGTGATGCTGCCACCGGAATTTCCCGAGGCTTGCGGCGTGAAGGTTACGGTAAAAGGAACGCTTTGCCCGGTGGGGACTGTAACCGGGAAGGTGATCCCGCTCACGGAGTAGCCCTGTCCGTTCCACGCGGCGGAGGAGACGGCAATATCGGCGGTGGTCGCGGTCAGGTTTCCGCCCAGGGACTTGTTGTGGCCAACAGCCACATTGCCAAAACTCATGGTGGCAGGAGATACGGCAAGTTGACCTGCACCCGTGCCGTTCCCCGAGCTTTGCTGAGAGTTAGATGAAACACCGGCGCAACCAATAAGAATGATGGAAGCAAGCACGGCAGCCATGCAGCCTGAATAGCGCAGACGGAATGAGAATCTTCCCCGCATGCGTTGATTATCAGAGCAGAGCCGGGGGTCGTCCAGAGGCCGGAAAGGCATGGCCGGGGAGCAAATTCCATCACGCACTTTGGTAACTACTGCCATAAAGATCGCAGCGGGCTTGCAACCGAGTTGGATACGGCTGCGCCCTCTATTTAGCGTGGATTTCCCGAACCGCAGCGGCGTTCACGGGATTGTGGCCTGAGTCTCATTCGAGTAGACACTCTCTTCATTATCCGAATTGACGGCGGTAGCCACGTAATAGTAGGTGTTTCCGCTGGAAACAGAAGTATCGGTATAGTTGAGGCTGGGGTCCAGCATGGAGTTGATCTGGTTGTAGGGACCGCCGGAAACATTGCTGCGATAAACATTGTAGCCCACTACGTCTTGAGAAGTGCTGGCATTCCAGGAGAGACCCACGGTGTGCGGTAGGGGGGTGGCTGAAACGGTTTCCACCACCAGAGGGTTCGAGGCGTCGCTGAGGAAGGTAAGATTCGCGGACGCGGACCCGCTGCTCTGCGGCGTAAACGTTACGTTGAACGATGCGTTCTGGCCGGCTGGAATCGTTATCGGCAGCGACAGTCCGCTCACGGTGAATTCTGGATTACTGCTGGTTGCAGAAGAGACCGTCACCGCCGAACCGGTAGCGCTGAGCATTCCGCTTTGAACCGCATACGATCCCAACTGCACGTTGCCGAAGTTCATCGTTGCAGGTGTAACTATCAAGATGGCGGCGTCGCTCCCGCTGCCTGTCAAAGGAATACTCAGAACCGCATTCGACGCCGTCGAAACGAGGTAAAGGGTTCCGTTCACAGCACCCTTCGATCCTGGAGTGAAAGTCGCGCGAAATGCAAACCTTTCACCGCTTGACAGGGTTAGAGGGAGATTCAGCCCGTTCACACTGAATCCCGTACCGACGACGGTGGCCTGAAAAATGGTGATGCTCGGACTGCCGGCGTTGGTTATCGTGACGGCGCTGGTTTTCGTCTGACCAACCGCGACTTTGCCGAACCGCAGACTGATGGGGGCGCTGGTTACCTGCCCTGCGTTTGTAGCCCTTGCTGCCGCTCGGTCCGCGGCGAGGAGAATTGTGCTGGTGATGGCAAGAGCAGACAGAGATCGACTGAGGGAAAGGGGGAGTCGCATAACGCCATCAATTGTGGAAGTTCTTGGGTGAAGATAGAAGGTGCCGTTGGTACATCCCAAGCCGGGGTCCAGCAGACGATTCCACTCTCGTTTTCTCGTTCTTGAGACAGGCCAAGTGGACATCGGAAACCAGGAGAGTTGCGGTGCCCTGATTTCTCAAGAGGCGCCGGCGAGCTTGAGGGTACGGGGCAACCCCGCCTCCGACGGGACACCACGACAGAAACCGATTGCGGCAGGGGCAGGGAATTCGGCAGTGAACAGCGACCGTAGGTCTACGGAATCACGGCCTCGGCTTGGTTGGAGTAGGTGCTTTCCTCGTTATTCGAATTCACCGCCGTCGTCACGTAGTAGTAAGTCTGTCCATTGGCGACAGTACTGTCGGTGTAGTTTGTGCTCGCATTCAGGGAGGAATTGATTTTCCCGTAGGGGCCACCCGAAATCGTGCTCCGATAAATGTTGTAGCCCACGACGTTCTGCGAGGTGCTGGCGGTCCAGGAGAGGCTAACAGTATGCGACGCCACAATGCCCGTACCCGTGAGCGATGCGACCGTGGGTGAATTTCCAGCATTGCTGGTGAAAGTAACGCTACCTGAGACCTGTCCGCTGGCTTGCGGTGTGAACGTCATTGTGAAGGGCGCGTTCTGACCGGCCGGAATCGTGACCGGGAACTGCAATCCGCTCAGGGAAAACACCGAATTATTCACCGTGCCGGAGGCGACAGTTACGTCGGCATTGGTAGCGTTGAGCGATCCTGTCAGCGTTGCATAGGATCCTACCGTCACCTTGCCGAAGGCAAAAGTCGTGGGAGTCACGCTCAACTGGCCCACGGGGACGCTGGTTCCTGCGCCCGCCAGCGGTATGGTCAAGTTGGGATTTGAGGCGTCTGATGTGACACTGACAACGCCATTGTCGTTCCCGGTGGACGGCGGGGTAAAGGTTACGCTGAAGGTATAGTGTTGCCCGGGCGTCAGGACCTCCGGAGGGTTCAAGCCATTCATGGTGAAGCCGGACCCTGCGACAGTAGCCTGGGAAATGGTCACGCTGGCGGTTCCGCTGGAATTGGTCAAAGTTTCGTAGATCGTCTGATAATTGCCAACCTGAACATTGCCAAAGTTGAGGCTCGATGGGTTGGCCGTAAGCGCGCCGGCTGCAAGCCCATTTCCCGTGAGAGGGACATTGAGTGTGGGATTGGAAGCGCTGCTGACGACGGCTAGGTTTCCGTTGCTGTTGCCGGCGGACTGCGGAGTGAACGTAACGGTGAAGGGCTGGTTCTGACCTGCGTCAAGGGTCAACGGCAAGTTCAGGCCGCTTATGCTGTAACCCGTCCCGGAGGCAGTTGCCTGCGTCACCGTGATGCTGGAACCGCCAGTGTTGGTCAGAGTTTCCGAAAGCGGCTGATTGTTGCCGACCTGCACACTGCCAAAGTTGAGATTCGAAGGATTTGCCGATAGAACACCGGGCATGAGTCCGTTCCCCGAGAGAGGGACATTGACGGGCAGGGTGGAAGCAGTGTTGACGATCGCCAAGTTCCCGCTGGCGCCGCCGGCCGACTTCGGTGTAAACACGACGCTGAAGGGCTGCTCTTGACCTGCGGCCAGAGTCAGGGGCAAGCTCAATCCGCTGATAGTAAACGCTGTCCCAGTGACAGTCACCTGAGTCACGTTGACACTGGAGCCACCGGAGTTGGTCATCGTTATCGGCTGAGTCTGATAGTTTCCCACTTGCACTTTGCCGAACGTGACGCTGGCCGGTGTTACCGTGATTTGGCCCGCTTGGCTTTGTTGATTGGATGAATTGCTGGTGCTGATGCCCTGACATCCCAGCAATGTTCCCAGGGCCAGGAGAACAATAACAGCGTTCCAACGACCGCCAATAATTTTCATATAAGACCGGTGATGTGCTTGCATCCCCTATCTGGGGCTACGAGACCAGTCTGCACTCAGGTGCGGCCAGCGGGTAGGTCGCGGAAGGACGTGCTGGGAGCAGGCGGAAGGCCCAGGCTTGGATGGCGAGATTCACACCAGGCTCCGCGGAATCGAGCTAACGCTATAACCGGAATGGTCCTCTTGGACAGGGCCTTTCGAGGGGCGCGGATCAGGGATATCTCCGCACCTTATGGAGGGTATCTAAAAGCAAAGGTCGAAACTATTCCGTCCCCGGAGGGTTCGACCTTGGCGCCGTGGACATGTGCTCAACTGACTTAGCGACGAAAAGCGGAATCAGTGTGCATGGCCGTGTATTGCGCATCCGGTTTGACGGAGAGCACGTGAATCCTGTTCTTGTCAGGATCAACGTAGCACTTAATTGTAACCAGGCGCCCTTCGCGGCCCTTCAGGGCATCGGCGTTGTTGATGGCCCATTCGGTATCGATGTCGGTGATGAAGCGTTTGCCATCGTCGCTGACTTTGCCCGAGACGGTGAGGGCTTTGGTGGACGCCGCCCAACTCTGACGATGGTCTTGGCTGGTGCTGTTGGGTTTGCCTTGTTCCTGAGCCAGAGCGACGCCCAACATCAGCGCAACAATAACCATAGAAGTAGCGATCGGCCTCGTCATTGAAATCTCCTTAGGCAGAAAAACGATGCAAGCATCTTGATGGAAAACATACGCCCAGATCAAATTCAAAATTTTTATGGAAGGTATTCAAAACAGTGAATGACCGTTGATTCGCAGGACTTGCTCGAAAGGCTCTGAGGTCACGTGCTCCATGCCTAAGGGGCGATCAAGCACATCAGGAGGTGGCTCAGTTTAAATTGTCATCCCAAGCAATGAACGATCCTCAACATCTTGTCGTTAGGTCAGGAACGCTGAAAACCTCCCGGTCCAAAGGACTGGGTTTTTGCGAATGCTCATTGACTTTCCGCACTCGCCGCGAGGATACTTGGAGCCGCCCGCCTTGAAGGAGGAATCATGCCACGTCCCCGGACACCCTCTCGAATTTCCGAATCTCTGCATCAGCGGCTCAATGCATACGCCCTGGCGGCGAGTGCGGCAGGAGTTGGTGTAATGGCATTGTCACAGCCAATCGAGGCCAAGATCGTCTACACCCCCGCCCATGTTCAAATTCCCGTCAATGGTGGCCTGGTGGAATTGGACCTCAATCACGATGGCATCAACGACTTTGCTTTTCGACAGACCTACAAGACTCGTTATAACAAGGGATATCACTTCCACTACTCGAAGTTGGAAATGTACCAAGCGCAAAGCTTTAATCGTGTGGTCAAGTATGGAAAGGGACAACTGATATGGGCGGCGGCGCTGCCTAAGGGAGCACGAATTGACCAGCAACAGCCGGTGGCGGCATCGGAATATAGGGTCTTCATGGCCAGGGCCACTTATGACGGGTCCGTGAACGGAATTTTTGGTCCTTGGCTCAACAAGCACGACGACTACCTGGGCCTGGCCTTTTTGATTGAGGGGAAACTTCACTTCGGTTGGGCACGCTTCGATGTCAAGGCGCACAAGGGAAGTTGCCCTGGAATCTGCGCGACGCTAACGGGGTATGCATACGAGACGGTCCCCGCCAAGCCTATCGTTGCAGGTAAGACAGAAGGGAAGGACGAGTTCCAAGAGGAGTCCGAGGGTCTAAATCCAAATGCTGCCGCTTCCAATATTCCGACACTTGGCCGGCTGGCTCAGGGGGCCAGTGGAGTTCCGGCATGGCGCGGCAAGGCTCCGCAATAGTTAGTTGGCATGCTTGATATTGTTTTGGCGTAAAGGAGGCGATTTATGACGAACCCGGCACCCTCGCAGCGCAGCGGAGGGAGACGAGAGCGAAGTCTTTTGTCGGCAGCGATGGAGAGCAGACTGCTTTCCTACACAGCGGCTGCAGCCGCGGCGGGAGTTGGAGTGTTGGCCCTGACTCAGCCAGCTGAGGCGCGCGTTGTGTACACACCTGTGGAAATACAACTCTCAAACAGCTGCTACTACCTGCTCTTGAACAACGAAGGTATCCCCAACTTCATCCTTAGCAACCGATTTTATTTCACCACCGGTGGGGAGAGTACTCTGAGGGTAAAGGCGATTGGTAACAATAGCTTCATCGAAACATCAACGACGTACTTCCGTTGGCTTAATGCGGCAGCGGCTCTGCCCGCCGGCGCGATAATTCCCGGCCCACGGAGCTCGAAGAGCAATGGACTGTTGGCTGCCTTTGTGCTGCAGGGCCATGGCGGGTATTGGTACGAAGGAAAATGGGTGAAACAGAAGGATCGTTACCTGGGGCTAAAGTTCCAAGTAAACGGCGAGATCCACTATGGCTGGGCGAGGCTGAGCGTGAGTAGTCCCGCCTCGGGCATCCTCACCGGCTACGCCTACGAAACGATTCCGAACAAGCCCATCATCGCGGGCAAGACTAAGGGACGGGATGTCATCACGGTTGAACCCGCGAGCCTCGGTCACTTGGCGCGAGGAGCGTCCGGTCTTTCGGTTTGGCGCGGAGCAAACTCGGCAAGATAAATCGCTCCAGCATCGCGTATAAACGACGTTTGGGGCTCGGATGACCTCCCGAGCCTCACCGTTCTTGGGGAGCGAAAGCAGCGAAGCAGGCTTCTCGACCTGTTGTTCGGGCGGACACTTCTTCAGCAGATCTGTGTAGGGCTTCTTCCCGCTTTGGTCTTCCAGTCGATGTCCGGCTCCGGCTGGTCAAAACGGCCAGTCATCCGGCTCGCGCCCAAGAAGCACCGAACCTGCGGTCGCCTTGTCAGAACCGGTGCCCGTGAATCCGAGGACGGTTGTGGTTCCAAAAATCTTGTAACTGATCTTGCAGCCCGGTCCGTTCGAGGTCTTCGCCGGGCTCAACTTCTGCGGAGAGGGCTTGAATACAGTGGGATGCTTCAGCACCGCGTTCGTCCAACTGCCCGCTTTCAGAAAGGTCGTGTCGGTTACCTGCAAACCGGACGGCCCCGACACCTGCAGAGTCATCGTATCCGCATTGCTGAGCAGATTGATGATCATCTTCGACGGCGTATTGGTGGTGAAATGATTGCTCCCCGCCGTAACTTTGATGGCGCCCGCAGGCAGACGATAAGTAGCGGAAGTCGTTGTGTGTTTTATGGGTGACAGCGACTCGCTGGCCATGATGGTAACCGTCCCGCTCTGCCCATCGAGGCCCAAAGGATCCGAACCGGAAAGGATCGGTCCAATCTTACCCTTGAGTGTGATGGTCAGCGTATTGGAAGCCGGAACAACAGCCATGTTCTCGGTAGTGACGTCAATCGATTGCGCCCAGATCGCCGAACTGAGGCCAACAACCGCGACGAGTAGCAAGGCCGATGTGTGAACTCTGGATAACATTGGAACACCAATCCCCTTCTTGAATTCAAGAGCGGCGACCAGTTTACACAGGGTCGTCAGCATTTGCCAGTGTTCTTACGCTGTGTCGCCTTCTTTCCTGCGAAAAAGAAGGGATTTGTTTTGTTAAGCTCGGGCGTTAAGTGATTGATTCTTCAAGCAGTCGCTTGGGGCATGCCTTTTGGGCGGTCCGTCCGGCGACGAACGGCATAGTGTTATCCTAGTCGGGACGACGTTACAGTGAGGCCGTAACTCTTCCATGTCCAATCCAATCGTGTCCAATTCAGCCAGTCCAGAGTCCCAACCTATTGAAGAACCGAACGAGTCGTTCCAGGAGATGCTCTCCCAGTTCGAGCAGGGCAAATCACGGAAGCCTGCGGAAGCCGGAAAAGGCCGCGAGGGCACGGTGATTGCCGTGACGGCAGATTCGGTCCTCGTCGACATCGGTTTCAAAACCGAAGGGATCTTGCCGCTGACAGCGTTCCAAAGTGCAGGCAAAACAGTGAAGGCCGGCGACAAGCTAGTGGTCTCGATTAAAGGGCGTGACCCGGAAGGCTACTATGATCTCACTCTGGGCAAGAGCGATCGGCCAAAGGATTGGGCGTCACTAGTCAAGGCGTTTGCCGAGAAAACGACGATCGTGGGCACAGTGACGGCCGTGGTCAAAGGCGGCCTGAGCGTGGACGTAGGAGTGCGGGCGTTCATGCCGGCTTCGCGTAGCGGAGCACGCGACGCAGCCGAGATGGAGAAGTTGGTAGAACAGGAGATCCGCTGCCGGATTACCAAACTCGACGAAGCGGAGGAAGACGTGGTGGTGGATCGCCGCGTCGTTGCCGAAGAGGAAGAGCGCGCGATCAAGGAGCGCCGGTATTCCGAGGTCAAGGAAGGCGCCACGGTGCACGGCACTGTCCGCAGCCTGACGGATTACGGTGCTTTCATCGACATTGGTGAAGTGGACGCCCTGCTGCATGTCAGTGACATTTCGAGAAGCCGCATCAATAAGCCGACGGACGTGCTCTCGGTGGGGCAAGAGATCGAAGTCAAGGTCCTAAAGATTGATCCCGAGAAGCGGCGCATTTCTGTCGGGATGAAGCAGCTTGAGCCGGATCCATGGGATTCGGTGGCGGCAAAATACAAACCGGGTGAGCGGGCTCGCGGCACGGTGACGCGGGTACTGGATTTCGGGGCGTTTGTGGAACTCGAGCCGGGCATCGAAGGCTTGATTCACATCTCGGAGATGTCATGGGTAAAGAAGGTGAAGACGCCCAGCGACGTGGTTAAGCCGGGCGAGACCGTGGAAGCCGTGATTCTGGGCGTGAGCCCGGGCGAGCGCCGTATTTCTCTGGGACTGAAGCAGGCGCTGGGCGATCCATGGGCAGACGCGGCGCAGAGGTTCCCGGTGGGCGCGTTGATCGAGGGCCCGGTCACCAGCCTGACCAATTTTGGTGCCTTCGTGCAGCTTTCCGAAGGCGTCGAGGGCATGATTCACGTCAGCGACATGAGCGCCGAGAAGCGCATCAATCACCCGCAGGACATGCTGAAAGTTGGGCAATCGGTGAAGGCCCAGGTGCTCGAGGTCGATGCCGAGAAGCGGCGACTGAAACTGGGAATGAAGCAACTGATTCCGACCAGCATCGAGGAGTACATCGCAGAACACCAGGAAGGCAATGTGGTTTCCGGTCGCGTGATGGAGGTTTCGGGTGAACAAGCACGCGTGGAACTGGGCGAAGGCATCCAGGGCGCGTGTCGAATGGTTGCGGAAGGACTAGCGAAGGAAAAGGCGCCGGTCGAATCGAAGGCGGATTTAGCATCGCTAAGTTCCATGCTGAAGGCGCACTGGAAGGGCGGTGCGGGCGCTGGTGGATCCAAGCCAGAAGCCGTCCGTGTAGGGCAGATTCGCAGCTTTAAGATTACGAAGCTGGATCCAGCCGCGAAGAAGATTGAATTGCAATTGGCTTAAGGCGGCAACCCGCCCGATCCCGGAGGCCGGCGTATTCCATCTTGCGCTCCGCTGAATATCCAGATATTTGTTCTGTCGAAGGGATCTGCTTGGTGAATGATACGCCGAGATGCTTCGGGAATGGCGGGCCAACGGCACGATGCACTGGGAAGCAATGTTCCGGATTGACTCCGGCCGGACGCGGAGTTATATTGCTCGGCAAGAGCTGTTGACACGACTTAGCCGTCTGAGTGGGGTCAGCGACGGCTGCAGTCTTTGACGTCCGTCTCACATCTTAGAGTTGTTGGGTCCGCTGGCTTTCAAGGTTGGCTGTTCGGGTACGTTTTGCCAATTTGCCGGAGGTCGCAAGGATGGAGCTTTCCCGCCGGACTTTCCTTAAGAGCACAATCGCTGGAGGTGTAGGTCTATCCGCTTTAGGATTTGATCTGACTCCGGTCTATGCCCAAACCCAAAGCCTGAAAATTTCGCGAGCAAGCGAAACCCGCAGCACCTGTCCGTATTGCTCGGTGAGTTGCGGCGTCATTATTTACACGCTCGGGGACAAGGCGAAGAACGCGATTCCACAGGTGGTGCATGTCGAGGGCGATCCCGATCATCCCATCAATCGCGGCACGCTGTGCCCGAAGGGCTCGTCGCTCGAACAGGACATTTTGAACGATCGCCGCCTGCTCAAGCCGCAAGTGCGGCGGCCCGGGGCGACCGATTGGGAAGACATTTCCTGGGAACAGGCTTACAGCGAAATTGCGCAGCGTGTGAAGAAGACCCGCGACGACACCTTCGTGGAGAAAGACGCGCAGGGACACACCGTGAACCGCTGCGAAGGTATGGCCTTTACTGGCGGCTGTACTGACACCAACGAGTTCAACTATCTGGTCGTCAAGAGCATGCGCAGCCTGGGGGTCTGCTACCTGGAAAACCAGGCCCG
>Ga0209415_10015031_pt1 | contig 12595 bp, 13 predicted proteins | sample PeaSoiSIISIP2007_FD_187696 | JGI IMG/M metagenome (GOLD analysis project Ga0209415, IMG submission 187696) | Peat soil microbial communities from Weissenstadt, Germany - SII-SIP-2007 (SPAdes) (version 2) | ecosystem: Environmental > Terrestrial > Soil > Wetlands > Peat | place: Germany...
TGGCCAACGCCGAAACCACGCGCACCCCGCAGGGCGGCGCCTACCGCCGGCAGCTGGTGGTGTTTCGCGCCCTGCCCACGCCGCGCTTTCCCATGATGCTGGCGGCGCTGCATCAGGGTTCGCTGCATCACGGCCCGCAGGAAGGCGTACGCGTCGACCGGGTCGTGGCCGACGCGACGCCTTTGCCCCGGCGCTACGAGCCGGGGCATCCCGACGCCGATGCCTCGGGCTACGTCACTTATCCCAACGTGAATCCGGTGATGGAAATGACCGACCTGCTGAGCGCGGTGCGCGCCTACCAGCTCAATGCCGCCGCCGTGCAGGCGGCCAAGAACATGATCCAGCAGTCGCTGCAGATTTTAAGTTGACCGGATTTCGAATTAAGAGATTTTGCGTTGACGAATTCTGAGCCTGACCGAAGCGTGAGGTCGATCTCGATGATTTTCACCTCGATGATGCGGGAGCACACAGCATGAGCGGCGCCATTTCTTCCTTGCGCATCCTTCCGGCCGAATCCGGCCCGGCTTCGTCGCGCTCGCCGGCCTCGACTTCCGAGTCCGGATTTCGCGACGTGCTGCACAGCGCCATCGACGACATCCAGCAACTCGAAGGTCAGGCCGAGACCAAGGTCGCCGGCGTGATCGAAGGCAACGGCGCCGACGTGCACAGCGCCATGATCGCAGTCGAAAAAGCGGATCTCAGTTTTCAGCTGATGATGCAGGTGCGCAACAAAATCGTGTCCGCCTACGAGGAAATCTCGCGGATGCAGTTCTAAGCCCGGCGGCATTTCCCCGGAAGCCGCCGACACAAATAGTTAAATGAAGACCGGGAAATAAATCTGAGGCGCGCAAGATCGGGCAACGGAAATGGCGAACAGCCTACCCTCCCCACCATCGGGCAACGACGTGCTGACCCGCCTGCAACAGTTTTTTCAAGGGCTGACCGTCAACCAACGGTTGCTGCTGGCCGCCGGCGCGGCGCTGGTGGGCGCAACGCTTTGGATCTTCGTCACGCTGCTGGGCCAGCCGAAATATGTCACCTTGTACTCTGGCCTGCGCCCGGAAGAAGCCCAGAACATGGCCAGCCGTCTGGCCGCGAAAAACATTCCCCACCAGGTCTCGCCCGATGGCGCCAGCCTGCTCGTTCCCGAAGATAAGCTCGACGCCAGCCGCCTTGAAACCGCCGCTGCCGGCCTGCCGCGCAGCGCGCGCCTCGGGTTTGAGTTGTTCGACACGCCCAACTGGGCGGGATCGGACTTCACCGAAAAAGTGAACTACCAGCGCGCCCTCGAAGGCGAACTGGAACGCACCCTGGCCACGCTGAGCGAAGTCGAGAACGTGCGCGTGCATCTGGTCATGCCGCAGGAATCGCTGTTCACCGAGCAGGAGCGCGAGGCCAAGGCCGCCGTCATTCTCAAGACTCGCAGCGGCCACCTCTCCGAAGAAGCTCAGCAGGCCATTCCGCAACTGGTGGCCAGCGCGGTCGACCGGCTGCGCCCGGAAAATGTGACGGTCGTCGACGCCGACTCGAACACTCCTCTGCTGCACAACCGCGAGGGCGGTGGCGGCCGCAGCTATGCCCTCGACGAGGAACTCGCGAAGACGCTGGTCCACACCCTCGAACCCGTGGTGGGGGCCGATCATGTGCGCGCTAGCGTGCATGTGGAATACGAGCTTGGCACCAGCGAAGATACCCAGGAAACCTACGATCCGAAGACCACCGCCACCCTGACCCAGGAACACTCCGAAGAGAGTTCGACCGGGGCCGCCGCCGCCGGGGTGCCGGGCACGGCCAGCAATGTGCCCGCCGGCACTCCGGTTCCGGCCGCCGCGCCCGCCGCCGAACAATCCACTTCCAAGTCCGAAGCCTCGACCTTCGCCGTCAGCAAGACTCTGCACCACAGCATCGAGCCCGCGGGACGAGTGCATCGCATTGCCGCGGCGGTCGTGGTCGACGACGCGGTCGAGACCACGGATCAGGCTGGCAAGCGCTCGACCACGCGGCGCAAGCGGACGCCGGAAGAAATGAAGCAGATCGAGCAGCTGGCCGAGGCTGCGATCGGAGTGAACCCGCAGCGCGGCGACGTGCTGGCGGTTGAGAACCTGTCGTTTCAGCAGGGTCCCGGCGAAACCCTGCCTCCGCCTCCGGCCCGCAGCGAGCACTTGCGGCGGATGATCGAGCCCTGGGCGTGGGCTCTGCGCTACCTGGGCCTGGCGGCGCTGTTTCTGGTGATCTACTGGCTGGTTCTGCGTCCGGTGAAAAAACAGGCTCTGGCCGCCTTCCGCGCCCTGCCCGGCAAGATGGCCGGGCGGCTCACGCCGCAGGCCCTGGGAGAATCCGTGAGCGCTGGCGGCGCTGGCAGCCTCGAAGAGGGTGGAAAACGCGCCAGCCAGCTGAAGCGCATGCTGGCGGAAAAAGTGAAAGCCGAACCGGAAGCCGCCAGCCGCCTGGTGCAGGGCTGGGTCCAGCAGGAGGAACAGCGATGAGGGGCCGCCCGAAGGAACAGTCATGAAGGAACAACCATGAGGGAAGAATAATGACCGGCGCCACGCCCGCACCGGCAGGCCTGCACAAGGCTGCGATCCTGATGGTCATCCTCGGCGAGGATGCGGCCAGCCAGCTCTATCGCCATCTCCCGCCGACCGAAGTCGAACAGATCACGCGCGAAATTACTCTGCTCAAGGCGGTCGATGCCGAGACCGCGCTGGCCGTGCTTGAAGAATTCGAGCGCCTGGTCGCGACCGGAGACTGCCTGGTACAGGGTGGAAAGGAATACGCCAATAAACTGCTGATCAAGGCCTTCGGCGAGGAGGGGGCCAAGGAACTGCTGCGCCAGGTAGCGGCCACGGCGGAAATGAGCGCCGGCAAGCTCGACTCCCTGCGCAAAGCCGATCCGCAGCAGCTGGCCAAGTTTATTGAAGGCGAGCATCCCCAGACCGTCGCGCTGATTCTCGCTCACCTCGAGGCCAAGCAGGCTTCCACGCTGCTCATGCTGCTGCCCGAGGAGTTGCGCGCGGAAGCCGTCAAGCGCCTGGCGCAGTTGCGGCAGTTTTCCCCGGAAATGGCGCAGCGCGTTTCCATCGTCCTGCACAAACGCCTCGACGCCCTCGGCGAACAAAGCCGCCGGGCTTACGCTGGATTGCGCGGGGTGGCCGAAGTGATGAACCGGCTCGATATCACCCACTCCAAAACCATCCTCGAAGGCATTGAGAAAGAGGACCCCAAGCTGGCGCTCTCCATCCGCAACCTGATGTTCACCTTTGAAGATCTGCTGACCGTGCCCGAGGCCGGCATCCGCGAGTTGCTGGGACAAATGGATAAGAAGACGCTGGCCACGGCCCTGCGCGGATCGTCGGAAGAATTGAAGAACTACATTTTCAAGTCGATGTCGTCGCGCGCCGTCGAAATGCTGAAAGAGGATATGGAAGTGCTGGGCCCGGTGAAATCGCGCGAGGTGCACAAGGCCCAGGTGGAAGCGGTTGCGGTGGCGCGAAAACTCGAGTCGGAGGGCAAAATCTCGCTAAGCCAGGAGGGTGATGATGAGTTCGTCGCCTAGCCGTTCCCTTGTGCCGACTGCACTGGGCGCGCCCGCAACCCTCTCCCCCACCCTGCAGCCGTTCCCCTACGACTCCATTGCGCCCGGCGCGGGGGTGCGGGCGGGCATGGCCGCCGGACTTTACGGCCCCGCCGCCGGGGATGGCGCCGCCGAGGCCGCGGTCCGCGAAACTCAGGCTCGCGCCCAGGGACGGCAGGAAGGACTCACCGACGCTCGCGCGGCCTTCGACCTGCAACTGGGGCGGGAACGGGCCAGCCTGGCCACCGCGCTGGCCGAGTTTACCCGCGACCGCGCCGCCTATTTTCAGAAGGTGGAAGGCGAAGTCATCCAACTGGCGCTCGCCATTGCCCGCAAGATTCTGCACCGCGAGGCTCAGCTCGATCCTCTGCTGCTGGCCGGAATCGTGCGCGTGGCTCTCGAAAAAATCGACGGCGCCACCGGAGTCGTGCTGCGCATTCATCCCGAAAACGCTCCCGACTGGCGCCGCTATCTTACCACCCAGCTTGAGCCCGCCGACCGGCCGGAAATCGTTGAAGATCCCGCCCAGCCCGCGGACCGCTGCACCCTCGAGACCTCGATGGGAACGGCCCTGATTGGACTCGAAGTGCAGCTTAAGGAAATCGAGCAGGGTCTGATGGACCTGCTGGCGGCGCGGCCGGACGGGTCGAACAGCTCTGCCGTCGCCAATACGGGTGTGACTAATGCAGGAGTGCGCTCATGAGCGCGGGCGCGTCCCTCGCCGCTTTTATGGCGCGTCTCGAAACCTGCGCGGCGTTGCGTTGGCAAGGGCGAGTCACGCAAGTTATTGGGCCGCTGGTCGAGTCGGAGGGTCCGTTCTGCTCGGTGGGCGAGATTTGTCACATTCACGACTCACATGGACGGGTGCTGCCGGGAGAAATTGTCGGCTTTCGCGGTTCGACGGTGCTGGCCATGCCGCTCGATTTGCCGCGCGGGGTGCGCCACGGCGACCGCGTCGTGACCTGGGGAGAGCATCCGACGCTGCGCGTGAGCGACGAGATGCTGGGGCGTGTGGTCGATGGCCGCGGCCAGCCTCTCGATTCTCTGGGCCCCTACCGCGCCCGCCAGTGCCGGACGCTTGATGGCGCGGCCCCGCTGCCGCTCGAACGCCTCTCGATTCGCGAGCCCATCAGCTGTGGCATCCGCGCCGTCGATGCCTTCCTCACCTGCGGCCGCGGCCAGCGCGTGGGCATTTTTGGCGGCAGCGGAGTGGGCAAGAGCACGCTGATCGGCATGATGGCGCGCAACACTGGAGCCGACATCACCGTGCTCGGCCTCGTCGGCGAGCGCGGCCGCGAGGTACGCGACTTCCTCGAAAACTCTTTAGGCGAAGAAGGCCGCCGTCGCGCTGTAGTCGTGGTTTCCACTTCCGACCAGTCTCCACTGCTGCGCATCCGCGCCGCGCTCGCGGCCACGGCAGTGGCCGAATATTTTTGCGCGCAAGGAAAAAACGTACTGCTGGTGGTCGACTCGCTCACTCGTCTGGCCATGGCGCAGCGCGAAATCGGGCTGGCGGCGGGCGAGCCGCCCACGGCCAAAGGCTACACGCCTTCCTGCTTTGCCATGCTGGCGCGGCTGATCGAACGCGCGGGAAAATTCGGCGCGGGCAGCATCACCGCGTTTTACACCGTGCTGATGGAAGGCGATGACGAGCAAGACCCGCTGGTCGACGGAGCGCGCGCCCTGCTCGACGGCCACATCATGCTCGATCGCAAGCTGGCCGTGCGCAGCCACTATCCGCCCATTGCCGTGCTCGACAGCGTGAGCCGGCTCATGCCCGCGGTGTGCTCGGCGCCGCATCTGCAGAAGGCGCACGAACTGCGGCGCTTGTTGGCCGCCTACACGGCATCGGAAGATCTGATTCGCATTGGGGCTTATCAGAAAGGGAGTGATCCCACGCTCGACAAGGCGCTGGCGCTGATTCCGGAGTTGCATCGCTTTCTGATGCAGAAACCCGGCGAATCCGTTTCACTGGCCGAAAGCATTGCCAAGCTGCTGGCCTTGCCCGGCTAAGCCTTTGTCGCGCGAATAAACGTGGCCGAACTGAGAACACTTTCCGGCGCAGTATTTTTAACGAAGCTTTTTCGAGCGAAGAAACATTTTCGGACCAACATTTTCTGACTGGCATCTTCTGACCAACATGGCCTTCCATTTTCCCCTGCAAGCGGTTTTTCATTTTCGCCGGAGTGTGGAGCATCAGCAGGAGCTGCGCCTGCGCACGGCCAACCAGCAGGTTGCCCGGGCGCGCCGCGTGGTCGAGCAATTCGACGAGCGCATCCGGCAAGCGCAACTCCGCCAGGCCAGCGAGCTCGGAGCCGGTACCACGTCCGCCGAAATATTTTTTGCCCTGACCGGGGAAGCAGCGCTACACCAGCAGCGGCAGGCGGCGGAACGCGACCTCTTGCGCTGGCAAAATCTGCGCGACCAGCAGCAGAAAATCTTTCAGCAGGCGCGCCGCGAGCGGGAAACCTTCGAAAGCCTGCGCGACCATCAACTCGACGACTACGAGCGCGCGGCGGCGCGGCGCGAACAGCGGCAACTCGACGATCTTTTCCTGTTACGCCAAGCCTATCTGAAACGTGGTTAGAATTTGCCGGGCCTGGGCAGCCCTTGCCCAGTCTGGCCTCTCCGGGCTTTCGCTCAGTTCCATCGGCCAAATTGCGATTCGCTTGATTCCACTGCTCTTCCCGTCTTCGCGCTCCGCTTCTCCGGATTGGTGCCCGAGATGCATCACGCCGAATGAGCCTTTCCATCGGCTCGAGACTTTTACCGTGACCTCCATCCTCGAACCCGCGATCCTGAACAGCGTCTCTCCCGCCTCGGCCGCGGGTTTGTTCAACCGCGTCAACGCAGGCTCGGTCAATCCAGGCGCGCGCAGTTCCGGCAGCTTTGCCGAGCTGTGCGCCGCGCAGTTTGAGACGCAGCCCGCCCATGAAGCCCCGCCGACTGTCCCAGCGAATGTTCCTGCGGCTGGCGGGATTGGATCGCAGAAATTACCCGGCAAAGCAAGCGCTGCGAATCTGCTCGCCGGGAACTCGCAACAGAATATTGCGGCAGCGCCCGTCTCGGTTCTTTCTCCAATCGTGCCAATGCCCGTACCCGCGATTCTGAACGCCGCATTACCCGAACCTTCCGTGGAAGCGCCCTCATCGCCGGCAGCCGGCGCGAATGCGGGAAACGCTCTCGCGGGCACAACTCTGGGCGCGCTCGCACTGGACAGCGCCTTGCCCGCCGCGTCCGGACCTGGCGAACCAGCAGCCGCAGCGCAGCCGATGCCGGCGGCAAAAAGCGATCTGCAACTCGCAACCAGCGCAACCGCGAACTCGCACACTCGGATCGACGGCAGCGTTCTCTCTGCGCCGCACGCGGCGGAGGACGTGAGTGCCGCGATGCTCAGCACCGTGCACTCGAGTACGGCTCAGCTAATTGCGGATCAGCCCGTCGTCTCGGCTGCGTCCGCGGGAGCGCCCGCGGCCGCGAACGTTCCATACGGTCAGATTACATCTCTCGCCGTACCCCAGATCAATGTTACGCAGATCGACGTCTCGCAGGCCGCAGTCGGCTCTCCGGCAGGCCCCGACCGGGCCGCAGGCGCATCGGACATCTCATCGGTCCAAGGATCGGGGCCAGGCAAAGGCGCAAGCGCGTCCTCAACCTCGGCCAGCGCTGACCAGACACAACCCTCCATGGACACAGCCGAGGCAAGTGCGACCGGGGGTTACATGCCCGCAGCAAACATCGAATCGAGCATGGGCCTCCCGTCGCTCTCGCCGTCAGTTCCTTCCATCGAACCGAAAGTGCCCGCGGTTCCTCAGCCTTCGCCCCAGACCCCGTCCACTGGCAAGACAAGCGCACCCGCGCCTGCTGCTCCGACTGCGGTCCACCCTCCGGAAAACGGCGCGATGCCGCGTTTCGCAACCGAACTGCGCCCGACTCCGGCGCCCTCCGCAACTCAGCCGGCGAATTCTTCCGCCAATTCTTCCGTTATCCCTCTCCCAGTTCCTAAGCTGAGCGGGAATCTCTCCACGGAATTGAGCTCGAACTCGAACTCGAAATCCGGGAGCCAGTCTTTTCCGGCGCCCGCTGCTCAAGGCCAGGCGCCATCCGCAGCGGCATCGCAGATTGTGACTGCAACCAGCGCGGCCGAGGACAACTCGCAATCAAGCACTGCCGACAACAGCGCGCCTGAATCCGCGCCGCACAAAACTGCCGCCGTGGCCGCGGCGCAAGCTATCGCTCCTCCACCAGCATCGCCACCAACTGCGGGAATTGCTTTAGCCGATCCGGCTATGCAGGCAACCATGCAAACAGCCACCTCGACGCCGCCGCAGGGAATCGCATCGGAAACGACCGCGGCAACTCCAGCCTCCGCCCATCCGTCGGACAGTCGCGGTCCGACGGGCGCGGACTCGCCTTTGAATCTGCCAGCGTCCGCGGAGGTTCCAGTCCATCCCAGCACGGGCCCGGTACAGATGGCCCAGATCGTCAGCCAGGCGGCGCAATCGGAAATGCGTATTGGGATGAACACCGCGGCCTTCGGCAACGTGGAAGTCCGCACCGTGGTTCACGCGAATGACGTAGGAGTCCTGATCGGCAGTGAAAAAGGCGACCTGCGTTCGCTGCTCGCGAATGAACTACCCAGCATCGCCTCGACGCTGCAACAGCAGAACCTGCGCCTGAACCAGGTGAACTTTCATCAGACCGGATTCGCGTTCTCGAACCAGATGTCGTCCGGAGGCGACGCTCAGCCGCGTTGGTCCGCTTCCCGGACAATGGCCATCACGACTCAGCCAGCGGAGGCGCCCAGCGCCGAGTTGAGCGAACCATCAGCGACATTGAGCCCCGCGAGCGGCGCCGGCCTCAGCATTCTCGCTTAAAGATTTTCGCTTGAAGGAGGATTTCGACATGAGTACTACACCGGTTGTTCCAACCCCGCCGACGAGCCCCACTCCCACGAGCACCGGGCTGCCCACGTCGCAAAGCTTAAACAACATGTTCCTGCAACTGCTGGTGGCGCAACTGCAAAATCAGGACCCACTCAATCCCCTCGATCCTTCGCAGTTCGTGGGCCAGCTGGCGCAGTTCAGCGAACTCAGTGAAGTCACCCAGATCAATCAGACCCTGCAGCAGCTCGCGGGCTCGGGCTCAAGCACGACCGGAGGCTCGGGCACCAGCGGAGAAACTTCGTCCCAGATTTCGACTCCGAGTTCGACCCCAAACTCGGCCAGTCCGTCGAACCCAGTAGCTGCCGCCACGCCGATCACTTCTGCAGCAGCGGCTGCGGCGCAGGCCGCAATTCCGAAGTTCACCTCACCCGCAACCTCGCTTTTCAATCACCAGATTCAAGGAGTGTTCTAACATGCCAAATTTTTCCATTCCCCTTTCCGGGCTGACTGCGGAATCGACCGCGCTGTCGGCCGTCGCCAACAACCTCTCCAACCAGAACACCACGGGCTACAAAGATACCGACGTGTTGTTCAGCGATTTGTTCTACCAGAATCTGGGAACCACCGGTTCGGGCGATCCCATTCAGGAGGGCGCCGGCACTGAAGTCAGTTCCATGCCCTCGCAATTTACCCAGGGCAGCGTCAGCGCTACCGGCGTGCCCACCGATGTGGCCATCCAGGGCTCCGGATTTTTTGCGGTGCAAGATGCGAGCGGTGCCATCGACTACACTCGCGCCGGCGATTTTACGGTGGACAAGAACAACTACCTGGTCACCTCCGAAGGGCAGCAGGTGCTCGGCTATCCGGCGGTCAATGGAGTGGTCAACACCGGGGTCGCGATTGGCCCGCTGCAGCTCGGTGCCGGGACCATCAGCCCGCCCGTGGCCACCGGCAACGTGCAGCTCACCGTCAACCTCGATTCCTCGACCGGCGTCACCGGCAACCCGTATTCGACGCCCATCCAGATCTACGATTCCCTGGGGGGCGTTCACGACCTGACCGCCACCTTCACCAACACCGGACCGAACACCTGGAACTACAGTCTGAGCATTCCGGCCACCGATCTTACCGCACCCGCCACCGGAGTTCTGGCCACCGGAACCCTGACCTTCAACGGCAATGGCGTGCTGATCGGGGATACGGCAACCACCGGCGGAACCGTCGCCGGGGCTCTCGGCAACGTCACCGGAATTCCCATCACCGGCCTGGCCGATGGCGCCACCAACATGACGTTCAACTGGAACGTGCTCAACGGGACGACTCCGGTGCTGACCCAGGTCGCCGCTCCCGACAGCACGACGGCTGCGAATCAAGACGGCAACAAGAGCGGTTCCCTCAGCAGTTTCTCCATCGGTTCCGACGGCACCATCACCGGTTCCTTCACCAATGGCACCACGGAGGCTCTGGGACAAATCGCTTTGGCCAACTTCGCCAACAGCAATGGACTGGTGCTGAACGGAAACACCGATTTCACCCCGACTCTGGCTTCCGGCCCGGCCGTGGTGGGAATTCCGGGTGCAGGCGGGCTGGGAACGCTTTCGGGCGGGTCGCTCGAACTCTCGAACGTGGACATTGCCACCGAGTTCGCCAAGCTCATCGTCGCCCAGCGCGGCTTTGAAGCCGACGCCAAGGCCGTGACCACCTTCGATCAGATCACGCAAGACACGATTGCGTTGAAACAGTAGAGGAGTCGCGGCACCCGAGCGCGGCTCCGTCGACAGTTCATCCGCCGGAGCCGCGATGATTCATTGCACGTTCTTAATGAGAACCGTCTCATCAAAGACGGGGCGTCCATCCCGCAGCGCACTCCGTTCCTCCGCGGGTTCGATCGGCGATCGTCCGCAGTGCTGATTCCAAAAGGCGAACCGCAGCATCACGACGAAAAGACTCCCCCTCCCTTTCGTTTGCGGCGGCGGAATCCGGATTGCTTTTCCCCATTGCATGCCGGATCCGGATGAAGACAAGAAAATCCCTGATGCAGACAAAAAAAGCTCGAAGGGCCGTGTCTGGGGCGTGGTCGTTCTCCTGGTGGTCCTGACCGGAGTTGGCATCTGGTTCGGGGCCACTCGGGGAACGGAGTCCGCGCCGGAGGAAGCCACCAAAGTCCGGTCGACTCTCCATCTGGAGACCTTCGTCCTGAACCTGGCCGACACCGACCAGCGCTCGTATTTGCGGGTGGGCATCGATCTCGGACTGAGCCGGGAAGCCAAGCGCGGGGAAGAGTTGCCGGCGGTGGCGCCGGTGCGCGACGCGATTCTGGGCGTGCTGGCCGAGGCCAAGGTCGACGACCTGATGACTGCGGCCGGCAAGACCAAGCTGAAGGAGAACCTGCTGCACGCCTTGCAGGAGCGCGTGCCGCAACTGGGCGTCGAGGAAGTCTATTTCACCGAGTTTCTGATCCAGCGCTGAGCGCCGTACCGAGTAACGAACTGAGCCACGAACTAAGGAGACTAGCCGATGTCCGCCACCGCACCAGCGATGTCCCCGGCCGAGGCGCAGAAGCCCGGAGGACCGACCGCACGGGAGAAAGAAAGCGAGAACAAGAACGAGAACGAGATCAAGAACCAGAGGGAAGAAGCGCGCTGGCGGCCGGCGCTGGGCTTGCCCTGCCAGCTTACGGTCGAGCTCCCTCTGCCCAACTTCAAAGTTGCGGACTTTCTGGCCCTGCGAGCGGGCTCGGTCGTCGCCACCAACTGGCGCACGGCGCACGACGTTCCGCTCCGCATCAATGGAACGCTGATCGCATGGGCCGAGTTTGAAGGGGCGGGCAGCCGGCTGGCGGTGCGTGTGACCGAGCTGGCATGAAAGGTTGAATCCATGTTGAACGAAATAGGTTGCCCAAAAACATGCTGAACAAAAACATCTTGAACCGCGCCGGCTTGCGCAAAGTGGCGTTCCGCGATGTCGCGAACCAGGCCGCGCCCGCGTCGCCGATCCCGATCGATCTCTGGCGACGCTTGTGCGCGTCGTGGAAGCGAATCCGGCGATGGAGCCAGCGCGCGCCCCGCCGTCTGCGTCTGTGCGACAGCTTGCCGCTGGGCGAGCGCCGTTTCGTGGCCGTCGTCGAGTTTGAGCGCGCGCGCTTCCTGCTGGGCGGAACCACGTCCTCGCTGGTGCTGCTGGCGCGTCTTGGAAATGAGCAGGCGCAAAACAGCGAAGACCAAGAGCTCCAAGAAAATACGAACGAGAGCGCAGCGCCCGCGCCGCCCGCAAGCGAAGTCCCGACGAGGTTCGAACCGTGAGCGTTCTCGGACGGTTGTCCATCGCGGTCACATTACTGCTCTCGTCGTCCGCTACCGCGTGGGCCGCGGCGCGGCCCCGGCACGCGCCCGGGCTCAACTGGAACGGGCCGGCGGGAGCCGCTGGATCAGTCCCCTGGAACATCGTCGTACTGCTGACCCTGCTGACCCTGCTGCCCGCGCTGGTGGTGGCGATGACTCCGTTTGCGCGATTGCTCGTGGTCTTTCACTTCCTGCGTCAGGCCCTCGGCACCCAGACCGCGCCCAGCAACCAGACGCTGATCGGCCTTTCGCTCGTGCTGACCTATTTCCTGATGCAGCCGGTCGGTGCAGCGATCTACCAGCAGGCCTTCGTCCCCTTCCAGAGCGGCCAGATCGATGCCTGGGCCGCCCTCGAACAGGGCACACCGCCGTTGCGCCACTTCATGCTCAAATTTGCGCGCGAAAAAGATCTTGCCCTGTTTCTCGAACTGGCGCAGGCCCCGCGCCCGGCGCGCCCCGACGATGTCCCCATGCGGGTGCTGGTGCCGGCCTACATCCTGTCGGAATTAAAAACCGGCTTTCAGATCGGGGCGGCGCTGTTTCTTCCCTTTCTGGTGATTGACATGGTGGTCGCCGCGGTCACGACTTCGATCGGCATGATGCAGCTGCCGCCGGTGGTGATTTCGACGCCGCTGAAAATCATGCTGTTCGTCATGGTCGATGGCTGGAACCTGGTCATCGGTTCGCTGATGAAGAGCTTTGCGTGAAGTCGACAGAGTTTCGGAAGACGTTTGGAAAAGCTTGGAAGGAAGTTCGGAACCTGAGGCCGGAAGCGAAAAAGGATTTCCGGAGCC
>Ga0209415_10015032_pt1 | contig 12594 bp, 13 predicted proteins | sample PeaSoiSIISIP2007_FD_187696 | JGI IMG/M metagenome (GOLD analysis project Ga0209415, IMG submission 187696) | Peat soil microbial communities from Weissenstadt, Germany - SII-SIP-2007 (SPAdes) (version 2) | ecosystem: Environmental > Terrestrial > Soil > Wetlands > Peat | place: Germany...
CCACCGCCGCCTCCACCGCCACTGCGATTGCCGCTTGGCGCTGCCGGACGCTGCGCCGTTGCGCGGCTTTGCGCGCCGCGGTTCGCAGCCTGCTGCACTTGCGAGCGCGACTCCGGCTGATACGCCGGCGCCGGCCGGGATCCCGACGGTGCTGGTCGCGACGCGGGCATCGCTGGCGAGGGCCGCGACGCGTTGCCGCCGCCTCCCCCCGCCGCAGGACGCTCCGGCGTGCCCGGTGACGGCCGCGACGCGTTGCCGCCGCCTCCCCCCGCCGCAGGACGCTCCAGCGTGCCCTGCGAGGGCCGCGACGCGTTGCCGCCGGCTCCCGATGCGGGACGCTCGAACGCACCTGGCGACGGCCGCGCCGCGTTGCTGGCCGAACCGGGCGCAGGGCGCGTCACGTTGTCGCGGCCGCGATAGTTCTCGCGTGTCTGGACTCCCGCAGTACTGGCCGGGCGATACTTGTTAGCGGTGGCCGTGTCGCGATAGGCCACGCCCTGGCGATGCTCGACATTGTGGTTCCAGCTGCCGTTGGTCTGGTAGTGCGCGTATTGCGGCCGGTTCACCCAGACATTGTTTTTGGTGATGTTGATATTGACGCTGCCACCGTGCCAGTTCGGCTGGCACCAGCCCCAGTTGTTGACAGTGACCGCATAGCGCGGGCCCCAGTAGAAACCGACGCTAACCACGCCGACGCGGTACGGCGGATACCCCCAGATGGGCGGCGGGTACCAGAACCAAGGAGTATATGCGGGCGCCCACCACGGCCCGTAGATCACGGTCGGGTTGTACACCGGGACGTAGACGTATTGCGGCTGCGCAGGCTGGATGATAATCGTCTTATCCTGTACGACGACCTGCTGCTGTTCCGTGCTCTGGAGGTTGCCGGCCTGCTGCGCCTTCCAGCGCAGCGACTGCACGGTCCGCATCACTCCCGCCTCGTCATTGAGAAACGCGTCACCCAGGCGCTGCGTCCAATCGAGCTTGTCGTTCATCATGTCCAGAACCTGCGGAAAGGCAGTAAGCGACAAGACGCTCGCGTCCCAGCTCTTGTCCTTCAAGGCATCGTCGAGCGCCGGGCCCTTCAGGTTGGGATTGTCCTTGACGAAGCGCGCGGCCTGGACGACTTCGAGCGGATAGGTCGAAGCCATAAGGACCTGCGTCAGCAACTGATCCGGATACAGTGCGATCGGTGCCAGCAGCGAGTCGAGCAGTTCCTGGGGGAGCGGCGCAGCCGGGGGAGGCGCAGCGGGGGGCGGCCCAGCGGGGGGCGGCCCAGCGGGGGGCGGCCCAGCGGCCGGCGCAGGCGCAGGGGTGTCTTGCGCGGCAACGGGAATCACTACGGCCAGCACAGCTGCGGCAACCATCACCGTCACGCAGCGCGAAAAATTCATGTGTGCTCCAGGAGTCAAGGCAGGCGAGCGGCCGTCTTTGCGACCATTGGACGCGCCATTAGACTCCAAAACGTTTGGTTCTGGCAAAGCGTTGACCGGTCCCAGCGGGCCACACGGTTCGCCGGATGGTCGCTTCCCTAGAATCCCGCACCCCAGCGGTACTGCCACGCAACGCCAACCGTCGTGAAGTCGCCACCGGACAGGCTCGATGCGCCGGTACTGCCGGAGAACTTCAGCGAGTTGTTCCGATCGATCGGCAGCGAGACGGTAAGGCCCGCCCGGGTAGTCGACTGCCAAGTATCCTGCCTCACACCATTGATGGTTGTGCGGCCGCCTGCATACTTGGTGCCGTCCAAGGCGAGCCAGATGCCCTTGGGAAAATTGTAAATGACATGTCCCTGCGCCGAGTACAGCGGGTCCTGCGCGAGCGTGTGACCGTTGAAAAAATCATGGTTGACGGTGTAAAAGGTGACCGCGGGAGCAAGCTCCAAAGTCCATGGACCCAGGACCTTGGACATTCCCAGCTCCGGCTTGAAGGACCAGCGGTTGGTGCCGAGGTTAACGAGTCGGGTGTCGTCGTATTGGCTAAATGGCGCCGTTACCTGCAGGCTCGCCCCGACGATGAGGTCCTGGCGGTAGTCGGCGAACTCCTTGGCCGAAAGCGCGGGGGCCCCATAAAAATCGACAGAGGCACGAAAAACCGAATCACCGATTCCGGACACGTCGCGCGTCTTCGGCTGGCCCGCCTCTAGTGCGCTTCCCGCGAGCCAGATATATGGCACCACGACGTCGACCTTGGCCGAGTCGCCCCACGCATCGAGCGAATGCACGTATCCCAAGGCCGTTTCGTTGGTGTGCAGGTGCCCATTGCTGATTGGTAACGACGGATCGACCGCCACACTGCCCTCCGTGTAGCCGTAGGCCGCGAGGGCGAAATTAAGACCGACCGGCGCATTCGCGTACGACCTGGGTTCGAGAGCCTGCGCGTGCGCTGGATCAGCCGCGAACACGAGCGCGGCCACGCCCAGTGCTGCGCCTGCTGCCCTCGCATCCTTTGTCAAGTCAAGCGGATGCACGCGCCAGCCGGTGAAGGGTATTGATCCGTGGGTTGCGACGCGGCTCCGCCTGGCACCACGCAGCGGGCCACTACCGATTTCGACGGTTGGCCTTGGCATTATTTATCGCTTGATCATCGAGAAGGGATTTTATGTCGTTTTCGCCTCGTCGCGCCGTCGCATCTAGCACGAAATACGTCGGCGCCCGCGCGTCAGCATCAGCGATCTTTATAGTGTCCGGTGATGTCCATGTGCCGGCGCCGGCCGATGGAATCGATGGCGGCGTTTGGTCTTGGCCGCGAGACGAATCCGGTCCCGTAGCTCCTCAGGGTAAACTTTACAATCGAATTGGGGCGCCAGGGATTCGTAGACATGGTTCGGGTTCAAACAATCGAGGAAGATTCGTGGCAGGCCCCTTATAGCGATCGCCAGCAGGAGGAAGCAACCGGCGTGATCGAAAACGGCGGCTTGCTTTTCTTCCCGCGTCTTGCCTTCACCCTCAGCGAGGCGGAAAGACGCTTCCTTGTCCCCGACGCCGTTGGTCAGAAGGTGAAAAACGTCAGCTTTGACATTCGAAACGGGACCCTGCGCGGTAGCGCCCTGGAAGGTGCGGATGCCGCGGCGCTGCGGGACATGCTGGAGCGTTATGCCCGGCAAGCGCTTGCCTTGGTCCGGTCGCTGCTGCCGCACTACGCGCCGACGCTGGAGCAGGCGCGCACCAGCTATCGGCCGGTGGAAGCCGCCGGTAGGACGACCTCCTGGCGCAAGGATGACACGCGGCTGCACGTGGATGCCTTTCCGTCCAGCCCCAATCAAGGGCAGCGGCTGCTGCGCGTGTTCAGCAACATCAATCCCGAGGGCAAGGACCGCGTCTGGAACATTGGCGAGCCCTTTGAGGCCGTGGCGCAACGGTATCTGCCTTCGATTGCGGCTTCGTCGTCGGGCTACGCCCGCCTTTTGCGCGCATTGGGAATCACGAAAAGCCTGCGCACCGAATACGACCACATCATGCTGCAGATGCATGACCGTATGAAGGCGGACAAAGACTACCAGGCCACGGCGGCGTCTATGCAATTGCGGATGCCGCCGGGTTCGACATGGATCGTGTATACGGACTCTGTCTCCCATGCCGCCCTGTCCGGCCAGTTCATGATGGAGCAGACTTTTCTGCTGCGGCCCGCGGCGATGCTCGACCCCTCTCGGTCGCCGCTGCGTATCCTCGAGCGCATGGTTGGCCGGGCGCTGGCCTGAAATGCACCAGAGCGCCTTCGAGCACCGGCTTCGTGTCCGATACCACGAAACCGATCAGCAGGGCATCGTCTACCACGCCCGCTACCTCGAGTACCTGGACGTGGCAATGACCGAGTACCTGCGCCACATCGGCTGGGACTACCAGCGCTTGCTGGCCGAAGGCTGCGACCCATCGCTTATCCGTACCACGCTGAACTTCCTGCGCCCCGCGAGCTTCGAAGACGAACTCCTGGTCGCCGTCTGGCCGCTCCAGGTTGGCAATAGCAGCTTCACCCTGTGCTTCGAGATCAGGTCGTCGGCAGAGGGCGAATTGTTGCTCACCGCGGAAACCGTTTACGTCAACTTCGATCCGGCAAGCAAGCGGTCCCGGCGGCTGCCGGCAGCCATTCGTGACCGCTTGACTCAGGATATACCCGCCACGCCATCCGATCGGCGGCCCCCGGGGTAGACCAGGGGCCGCCCGCGGAATGCTAGTTGCCCGACGGCATCGGGATATTGAAGCCCTCCTTCTCCAGCTGTTCCCGAATCCAAGTGAACCTCTGGTAACCCGACAAGGGATCGGACCTGTATACGCGACACTCTGCAACTTGCGCGGCGGGTATTTCAAATACGTCAGCACCGATTGAGAAACTCGATCATGGCAAGGTTGACCTCCGCGCGCCGTTCCTGCTGCGTCCAGTGTCCACAACCGGGCAGCATGATCGTCCCGCGGAGCTGTGGTACAAACTTCGACAAGTTGGCGATACGCTGATCCATGCCGCGGAAGGCAACAACGAGATCGCGGTCGCCGGCGATGTAGAGCGCGGGCACCTGCACTGAAGCGCCCGCAAAGGGGGCTAGGAGTTCCCAGTTGCGATCGATATTGCGGTACCAGTTAAGGCCGCCCCGGAACCCTCTATGCGCGAATTGGCCTGCGTAGTAATCAATGTCGGTCTCGCTGATCCAGCCAGGCAGCGACGTCGGATTCACCATGCGGCTGAGCATTCCGCCCTTTCGCGGCACCATGCCGACCGTGCCGGTGACGGCGCCAGCACCTGGGCGAGCTGGCATATCACCGGAGGACGTGTAGAGGAAAGAGCGGATCGCAACGCGAACGTCGCGCTCCAGCTCAAGCTCGGCCACACCCGGCGTCTGAAAGTAGAGCTGATAGAAGAGCGAGTCCTCGTTCTGAGGCATGGTAGTGGTGGGACGAAGCGTTCCCCGCGGCAGGAATGGCACGCTCAGTCCGACCACGCCGCGGAAGCGGTCGGGACGCAGGAGCGCAGCGTGCCACGCGACGGGGGCGCCCCAGTCGTGACCGGCAATTACCGCGTTCTCGGCACCAAACGCGTCGAGCAGGCCGATCATGTCGCCGACCAGATGGAGGAGCGTGTACTTCTCGATCTCCGGCGGGCAGTCGGTCTGGCCATAGCCACGCATGTCGGGCGCAAGCACGCGGAAACCGGCTTCGGCGAGGGCCGGCATCTGGTGGCGCCAGGAGTACCAGGACTCGGGAAAACCGTGACAAAGAACGACCAGCGGACCGGCGCCCATCTCGGCAACGTGCATTCGAATACCGTTCGTCTCGATACTTCGATGCTTTACTTCGGTCATTATGGTTCGCTTCTAAAGGAAGGGTTACGTCTCCTCCATCATCGCAGCAATTGACCCTGCCCGGCTCATTTCGTCGCAAAGCCCGCTCGTCGACGCTCCGCCATAAGCGTAGCTACCGCCACGTTGCCGTTGCCGCTCCAGCAAAGCGCCCTCCACCCTAGGGCGCCAGCGTACTTTCAGACGCGATCCGCCCTTGCGGCATAGCATCCAAACTTTGCGTAGTGGATATGAATGTACGCGACACGCGCAAGGCCAAGCTGCCTTTCGAGCAAGATCTCCAGCTCCTTTCCGTCACACAAATCTGCCGTCACCATTATTCCGTCGGCATCAAAAGCTCGCGACGAAAGAATTCGAAAGCGGAAAAGTTCCGGCACCTCATTGACCGCCGGGCGTGCCTGCTCCACGCCCTGCCTGATATAAATCGCGTGGCTGGCACGATACGGCGAGGCGATGCCCTGGTGCATGTAGTTGAGGAGAACCAGCTGATCGCCGACCTCGGCATCGACGAGGCTCACGCGGCAGGGAAAGCCGGGCTTCGTCGTGGCAGTGCAACGAGTTGCCAAGTGGCCGGCAAGTTCATCCTTCGGCATGCGGAATAGCGGCGCGAACTGGCGCCCTTCGAGAGCGCTGATTTGAAAGCTCATGGGACCCTCCGGTGCACTCGATGCTAGGCCGGAGTCCGTCGAGAGACCATCCGGATCTTGCGGTCAAAGCTCCCGAGGTCACGAACGCTTCACCATCGATCGCACTAGCAATTTGATCCACGTCAAGCGAGTTTTGGGTACGGGCCTATAAGATGTACTCTGTATGCATGTTATGGTGCAGCCCTCTTCCGCGCAGCGGAGGCGGCTCGCGCAGAGCTTCGATTTCGGGGCCAGCCGTTCTGGCAAATAACGCAATAAATTTTAGGGAGATGGCGATGGCGCTTTTTCAAGAGATTGGCGGCGAGGCAGCAGTCAATGCCGCAGTCGATATTTTTTACCGCAAGGTTCTGAAGGACGACCGGATCAAGCGTTTCTTTGACGATGTCGACATGGAGAAGCAGGCTGCCAAGCAAAAGGCATTTCTCACCATGGCGTTCGGGGGTCCGCACAACTACAGCCACCGGGACATGCGCACGGCGCACGCAGCTTTGGTGGAGAGGGGGCTCAACGATTCGCATTTTGATGCCGTCATGGAACATCTGGGCGCAACCCTGACCGAACTCAAGGTGCCGGCGCCCCTAATTGCACAGGCCGCGGCCGTTGCCGAGAGCACGCGCAACGACGTTCTTGGCAGGTAACAGGGTAAGCCTTCACCGATGCCAAAGATTGTCTACGGCGGTCGATCATTCGAGTCGGGCACGGCCTCCGTGCTCGACACGCTGAGCTCGCACGAGATCTCCATTCCGTCGTCCTGCCGATCCGGGCTGTGTCAGGCGTGCCTGATGCGTGCCGTCAAGGGACGTGTTCCGGCGCGAGCGCAGCTTGGGCTCAAATCCACTCTGGTTTCGACGCACCATTTCCTGGCGTGCTCCTGTATTCCCGAAGAGGACATGGAGATCGCTCTTCCCGACGATGCGATGCACACGCTTTTCGCCAAGGTAACGCGTCTGGAGCGCCTCAACCCCAACGTGCTCGGCATCTGGCTGCGTCCGCCGGAAAGCTTCGATTACCTTGCCGGGCAGTTCATCCGTGTATACAAGGATGAGACGACATCGCGCCCGTATTCGCTGGCAAGTGTTCCGGGCCTCGATGACGAACTCGAATTGCACGTGCGCAAAGTGCCGGGCGGGCAGGTGAGCGGCTGGCTTTTCGACGAGCTTCGAGCCGGGGACACGGTGAAAATCTCCGAAGCCATGGGGAACTGCATCTACGTTCCGGGGCAGCCAGAGCAAAGCCTGCTGCTGATCGGCACGGGCTCTGGCTTGGCGCCGCTAATTTGCATCGCCCGAGAAGCGCTGTCCAAGGGACATTCCGGTCCGATCGGGATATATCACGGCAGCCGCAATCGCGGCGAGCTCTACCTTGTCGAACAGATGCGCGCAATGGCCAAGAAGCACTCCAACCTGATTTATGTTCCCTGTGTCAGCGAGGGTGATGCGTTGCCGGACTGCGCATCGGGGATGGCACCGGACGTTGCACTGGCGGACCATCCGGATCTGTCCCATTGGAAGGTGTTCCTGTGCGGTAACGCGGACATGGTCAAGTCCGCCAAGCAAAAAGCTTTCCTCGCGGGTGCGTCGATGCGCGACATTCACGCCGATCCGTTTTGAGCTAAGTTGCAACTCGGTGCCCGCGCGCCGTCTGACCCCACCCTCCTTGCGCCACGATCCACCAGATTCCGTCGCCAGAACCGAATGGCTGCGCGCGTTCTGGCCGGCGCCGATCGGCGTGGACTGGCGAGAGCAGCTGCGAGTGGTTCTCGGAGCCACGCTGGGCATCCTCGTCACCGCGCTGCTATGCCACTTGATCGCTGGGCCCGTGGCGCTTTCTTGGCCCTGGCTCGTGGGGCCGATGGGCGCCAGCGCAATTCTGGTGTTTGGAGTCCCGGCCAGTCCAATGGCGCAACCCTGGTCGGTAGTTGCTGGCAATACCTTGTCGACCCTGGTCGGCATCGCGTGCGTGCGCTGGGTCGGACCGCCCGAACTCGCGGCAGCAGTCGCGGTTGGAGCGTCGATTGCGCTGATGTTCGCGTTGCGTTGCCTGCATCCGGCTGGCGGCGCGTCAGCGCTGATGGTGGCGCTAACCGGGGTATCGGATCCGAGCTTCGCGCTGTACCCCGTGCTGGCCAATTCGCTGCTGTTGGTGGCGGCGGGCATCGTCTACAACAATGCCACCCGGCGCGCCTACCCGCACATGCACCTGTATTCCGCCGCGCCAGCACCGCGAGATGGCGCGGCCGAGGCGGCCGATGCCGACCTAGATGCCGTGATCGCCGGCTACAACCAGGTACTCGATATCAGTCGCGACGACCTCAAGGCTATGCTCGAGGACACGCGGTTGCGCGCCTACCAGCGCAAGTTGAGCAACGTCCGCTGCGGCGACATCATGTCGCGCCGGCTGATCACCGTAGGCCCAGCTACACCGCTACCGCAAGCATGGGACCTGTTCCGCGAGCACCGCATCAAGGCCCTGCCGGTTGTGGATGGCGCCGGAAACATGGTTGGCATCGTGACCCCGGCGGACTTCCTGCACGCGGCCGAGATCGACACAAGGGACGGATTCGACGTGCGGCTGCGCAAGCTGCGCCAATGGACCGGCCGCACAAATGTGGGCGAGCCCGAAGTAGTGGAACAGATCATGACACGCCAGGTGCGCGTGGCCAAGGTGGACCGGCACCTAGCCGAGCTGATTCCGCTCTTTGGCAGCACCGGTCACCACCACATTCCGATCCTCGGCGCCGGCGACCGGATTGTCGGGATCATCACGCTTTCGGACGTAGTGGCGGCGCTGTCCCGCTTGGACCCGCTACCTGCCGCGCCGTAGGTGACCCAGGAAGAGCGCCTGGATGGTACGGGGCCCAACTTGGCACTGTGACCAGAAATCTTCCAAAAGGGACGCGCACACTCACTTTTCAACCACGATGGTCACCAGCATCGCTGCGTCTTCCATGGCAAGCAAGGTGTGCGAGACCGTTGGGGCGACATACATGAAATCGCCGGCGCGCATTGTTTGACGACAATCTTGGGTCGTCACATCCACGACCCCCTGCAGGCAATGCATCGTGATCGGGCCGTCCACATCGTGGTCGGGGAGCGTCTTGCCTGCGGGCAACACAAGCCGCATGACTTTGAGTTGCTCCTCCCGCACGAGGATGCTGGATTGCGACTCATGTAGTGGCGTGGCCAGTGGTCGCAGGTTAACGACCTCGCCGGAAGTTGCATGATGGGATGCCATAGTTCCTCCGTCAAACACCTAGCCGCACTTGCCGTCGATGCACGCCCGCGTTAACACCGGTTCGTAGCAAGTCGCATATTTCCGAGGCAATGACGGTACCAATTTACATGCCCGGCAACAATATGTTGCCGACAACCCGTATCGGCGCGGCGAGCTGTACCGGAACGTAGCACATCACCCGGAAAAACGTCCGCTGTCAAAGGACAGCCGATATGGCCACGCGCGGTGCGCGTCATCATGCCAATCGTCAGGGCATGCACCGCCAAGGAATCAAGACCCCGACGTACGAGACCGATCTGGTCGCCGCGCGGGCAAAACGGCTAAAGAAGACGCTGCGAGGAAGAAACATCGGCCGGAGGTAATCCGCGGCAGCGGAACTGCCTGCCAGGAAGAACCTGGCAGTAACCTAGTAATTAAGCAGGCGGGCGGGACGCAGCGGGCGGCTGGCCTTCGACGCAAGCTTCTCACCCGCCCGCGTCCATCGGTGTGGCCTCACTGGCCCACGATATCGCCTTTCATCGGCCCAAGGATTCCAAGCAATTCGTTCTTTTCCTCCTCGGGCACTCGGAACTTGTCCAAGGACTTCACGAGATCCTCGACCAGGTCCGCGAACTCGGCATCGGTGATGTTCATGCCTGCGTGGGCGGCCTTCATGTTGAGGCCCGTATAGGGCACCGGGCCGCCGGCACCGGCGGAAATCAGCTCAACGAGCCGCATCTTCAGGTGCGGAATATTGGCCTTGGCGAACCGACCATTGATCCGTTTGTCCGCCGCCACATTGCCGATAAAATCATCGACCACGGCTGTGACCGCGGGTTGACCTCCGAGCCGCTCATACAGGCTCTTTTTCTCCATCGCGTCCGTCGTGGCGCCGGCGATCGCAAACAGTGCCGCGACCGTGATCGACGGCATCCAAAGATTCATCCTCATGGCTACCCTTTCCGTGTTGTTAAGTGATCCGCGTTGGCGGGCCCCGTGGCTCCTATACGGTTCAGCCGCGGAATTGGATGCGCGGCCTTTGAACACAAGACGCCTCTCCTTGGAAAAAGGCCGCCCGAACCGATGTGCATTGCTGACCCTTCTGATAGGCTGGACATTCCGTCCTATCCTTTCGGTTGTAGGTGGTATCGACATCCGGATGGGCGTTACCGGCGTAGCTCTGTAGATGCTCGACGACAAGACAATCAAAGGACTTCTGCTGCGATCGGCTGCCCGGGATGAAGGCTCCGCCGTAGCCTTCGAACGCCTGTACAAGATGAGTGCCCCTCTGCTCCTTGGCGTGGCCAAGCGCATCGTCCAGCGGGCGGAGTTGGCCGAAGAAGTGCTGCATGACAGTTTTGTCAAGATTTGGGACGCGGCCGACAGCTTCGATCCGCTCGCAACGCAGCCGGTGGCGTGGATGGTTGCGATCGTCCGCAACCGCGCCATCGATACCCGCTCCTGCCACGACGTCTCGCGGGTCCAGTCCTATCACGATGACGCGCTCGAGGATCCCGACGGTACACTGGACCGGCTATTCGAGTGGGCCGAGGGCGCCGACGATCTCGAAGACCGGCGCCGCGCGGCCGACTGGCTGCGCGAATGCCTTACCCGTCTGCAGGGCGTGGAACGCCAGTCGCTGGTCCTTGCCTACGTGCAAGGCTTGAGTCACAGCGAGCTGGCGGCGCACCTCGAAAAACCTCTTGGAACGGTTAAGTCCTGGGTTCGGCGCGGCATGGCAAATCTGCGCCAGTGTGTCGAAACCTGCATGGGGATCGCCCGATGAGGCTGGAAAATCATCGGTTGCTTGACGCGCTTTGCGGCGAATACATCATCGGCACCCTGCGCGGGGGCGCGCGGCGGCGCTTCGAGCGTGCCATGAGAAGCGAGCCCCGAGCAGCGCTGCGGCTGCGCTATTGGGAATCGATCGTCTCACCGAGGTACTCGAAAATGATCGAGGCACAACCATCGCCACGCGTGTGGCAAAGGCTCCAGCGCGAACTCGACCTTGCGCGCTACCGCATGCCGTGGCACAGGCGCGCGGCGTTTTGGCAAGGCTGGGCCGTGGCCGCCACCGCGGCATTGGTATTCACACTGGCGATGCTGTTCCTGCCGCGGCCGTCCGAAACGCTGCAAACGGTGCAGATCGCGCGACTCTCGGGCACGGACGGGGCAATAAGTGTCACGGCCGATCTGTCCCGCGACGGTCGCACCCTGGTGCTGCATGCAAGCCGTCCCGTGCTCGCCGGTCCCAAGCAAAGCTACGAGCTGTGGCTGATTCCCGTTGCGGGAACCGGTCCGGTCCCGGTGGCGGTTCTCGGCAGCCTGGATGCGACGTTTGCCCTGGCGACTGCACAGCTTGGACAGCTGCGCCCCGGCTCCACGCTCGCGGTAAGCACGGAGCCAGCGGGAGGATCGCCTACCGGGAAACCGACCGGTGCGGTGATCCTGGCCGGCAAGATAACCGGCTGATCATTGCCGATTCGCCGCGGCGAAGCGCAGGACCTTTTTGCAGATGCGCGGCAACTGATCGCGCGGGCCAATCGGCACAAGACGAGAGGTCATGCCTGAGCGTACTGCAGTTGGCATTTGCCTCGCCATAGATGTCATTGCAGTACGCGCACTGGAGTTTCATGTCACGAGGCGGTCAAGAGCTCCAGCTGATCGGGTAATTGACGATGGGAATGAACTCGACACCGACGGCCGTGGCAGCATTGCGCGCATCAACGATCATCTCATTGAGCCTGCTCATTTGTTGCGCATGCTCGTCGCTGTCCCAGATGCTGACATGAACGATCGAACCAGATGGCGATGCGCCAGCAAAATAGCCCAGTAGCCCCGGCAGCTTGTTGATCGCCGGTAACAGGTACTCGCCAGTATCGCGGGTCATTCGTTGGACCTCGGCAAAGCGCGCAGGATCAAAATTGCCACGCGAGACCCGAATCACTGCGCTTGGTGTAAGTGTCAGAGACATGGCTGCGCATCTCCTGTCGATGGCGGGCGAGTTGGCTGCCGCTGTTGCGCCAAACACTACCCGTAAGCTCCTGCCGAATCAACCGGCCGCGGATGATCGCTGGCGAAAAGCTTAGGCCCCCGAAGCCGCTCTATTCCCAGCGGAAGCGCCAGACACCGACACCGAAAAAGAACGCCGCGAATCCGATGAGCGCGGTGCGTACTGGAAGCCTTGGCGGATGAGCATCGGATTTCGGTTTAGTTGATATACTGTATATAATATCATATCCAGCAGGTTTGCCAATGCGGATTAACAAACTGTTTCATTGTAGCTATTCTCTTAGTTACCACTTCGTTTTTGTGACGAAGTACCGCCGCAAGTGCTTTGATGGCGCGATGCTCGATCGGCTCAAGGCCGTGGTCCATGCGCTTTGCCAGGACTGGGATGCCGAGCTGATCCAGATGAACGGCGAGCAGGACCACGTCCATCTG